>Ga0074045_10000206_pt1 | contig 55867 bp, 41 predicted proteins | sample BogForMeECP23OM2_FD_94442 | JGI IMG/M metagenome (GOLD analysis project Ga0074045, IMG submission 94442) | Bog forest soil microbial communities from Calvert Island, British Columbia, Canada - Bog Forest MetaG ECP23OM2 | ecosystem: Environmental > Terrestrial > Soil > Wetlands ... | reverse complement strand
GGGGATAAACAACTTGAAAATCTCGGTGGTCGCCGAATATTACATCATCAGACGCGGCTTGAAGGATCTCCTCACCGCTAGGCCGGGCTGGGAAGTCTGCGCCGAGGCTAAAACCGGCAGGGAAGCCGTAAACCTCGCCGAGCAACTCAAACCTGAAATCATCGTCATGGATATCAGCATGCCTGATTTGAATGGCCTCGAAGCTGCCCGCCGCATTCACAAGGTCCTTCCCAAAACCGGCATTCTCATTCTCACCATGCACTTCTCGGATCAGTTGGTTCGCGACGTCGTCGAAGCGGGTGCCCGCGGCTATATCCTCAAATCCGATGCCGACAAAGAATTGGTCACCGCCGTCGACTCCATTGCCAACCGCAGAACCTTTTTTACCCCGCGAGCCTCGGAAATGCTCCTCGATGGTTTCTCCCGCACCGTTACCGGCGCCGAACCCAAGCTGCCGCAGCGCAATCGCTTGACGACTCGTGAACGCGAGATCGTGCAGTTGCTGGCCGAGGGAAAAAGCAGCAAGGAAGTGGCCGTCGCTCTTGGCATCAGCGTAAAAACCGCGGAAACGCATCGCGCCAACATCATGCGGAAACTCGAATTGCATTCCGTCAGCGAACTCGTGCGCTACGCCATCAAAAATCAGATCATCGAGGCTTAACCTTGTGACCTTGTGCGATCCCAGCTCGCCACGCCCAAACCTCGCTGATTCGAAATTTTCGAAGCAACTCACTCACTGCCCTCGAGCCGTTTTCTCTCCGCGACGGCTCCATGAGAACCTGGCCCTATGCCCCGCGTCCTGATCGTTGATGACCATGCTTTCATTCGTCGAGGTGTCCAATCGATCCTGCAATCCTTTCCCGAATGGGAGCTCATTGGCGAAGCGGGCAATGGCAACGAAGCGATCCTCCTCGCCGATGAACTCCAGCCCGAAGTGATTCTGATGGACGTCACCATGCCCGGCATCAACGGCATCGAGGCGACCCGCATTATCCGCAACGCTCATCCTCAAATGAAAATTGTTTTGCTCACCCTTCATGAATCCCCGGAAATCTTAAGAAACGGTTTTCGTGCGGGCGCCCGCGGATATCTCCTCAAGGCCGATGCCGAGCAGGAATTGCTCAAGGCTTTGCGAATCGTCGTCGGCGAAGGCACCTACGTCAGTCCCAAGCTCGACAAAGCTGTTGTCACCGAAGTCATCAACGAACTCCGCAGCGATCATTAGTCTTCCGTGTTTTCGTCGGCAGGGCTGTCATTCCGAACGAGGTCTTCGGAGTGAGAGATAGCTGTCATTGGGCTTTAGCCCCTGAGGACTCCCAACTTTTCAGGCCACAACACTGCGAAAGTTCTGGCGAACCACCGGCCAGACTCGCTGGCAGCGAGATTTCGCCTTCGCTCGGAATGCCGTGTTGGGCCTCAGCCCTCAGCAAATGGTTTCGCCGCGCAGTCCCCTCTTCCCGTACATCAATTCATTAATCTCTCTACCAACCAATCCCGATAGTGAATTTCTCCCGCTGGGTTCATCTTCTCCCATGGCTCTGGCGCCGGCCCAGATTTCCCCGGCCGATGGGAATTTTTTTTGTTGGTTGCGGAAACCAGCAAAGGAGAATCATGCGAGTTCTTAAATTGACAGCAGCGGTCGCCGCTCTCGCCATCGTCGGGAGCCTTTCCGCTTGCTCAGATAGCCACACCAAGGCACCCGACGTAACCGCGAGCATTCGGCATTCCCTCGATCAGGCGGGCTTGAGAAGTGTCGACGTCAGTCAGGACCGCGACAAGGGCGTGGTCACCCTCACCGGCAACGTCACTTCCGACGCCGAGAAGTCCCAGGCGGAAATGATTGCCAGCTCCAATGCGCCAACGCAAGTCGTTTCCAACCAGATTGCCGTCCGGCCTCCGGGCGCGGAGGGCGAGGCGAAGAAGGTCGAGTCCGATACTGACAAAGCCATCGAGAAGAACGTCGATGCCCAACTCGTGAAACTCAAACTGCAGCACGACGTGAAATATGACGTCAACAAGGGTGTCGTCACGTTGAAGGGCACCGTCAATTCACCGGCAAAACGCGCGACCGTCGAGAAAGTAACCAAGAGCGTTCCGAACGTTCAGCAGGTCGTGAATGAAGTCGAAGTGAAAAACACCAAGGCTACATCGACCTCATCGTCATCCAAGTGAGCGAATGCAGGCTGCCTCGGCCTCAGTGCTCGCAATTTCCTGCGGGGTTTCCCGCTCGCCGCTCTTGGAATTGGAAGCGACCGCTGGAAACCCGGGCCCACGTTTCATGAACGAAGCGTCGCGAACTCGCGGTGTCCTTCGTTTCTCCAATGTCGGGCGCGCAAGTCGTGCTATATATAATGCGCCGCCCGCGAGGCAATCCTGTGCTCGTTTTATCCTTCTGAAAGGATGTCATGCCTGTTGTTGGCGCTCCCCATCGTTCCGAACCTGATCCTCCAGGCATGCCCGCCGCGCGCCTCGGATCGCTTGTCCTTGCCGCGATCTTCCTCTTGGCAACCGGTGTCACCGGCTTTGTCACCGTAGATCGCATGCAAAGCAGCCGCGATTTAGTTCTCCATACCTACCACGTACGCGGCCTGCTCAAAGATTTGCGCTCCGACATCGGCAATGTTCACGCCAATTTTGATTTGTACCGGCTCACCGGCAATTTCAACGAAGTGTCCCACCTCGATGAGCAGCTCCAACGCGAGCTTGCCATGGTCGCGGAGCTGCAAAAACTCACCACCGACAATGCCCTCCAGCATGTCCGTTTGGACGCCTTCCAGGAGGTTCTGCAGCAGGATATCGACCAACTCACTGCTTGCGTCCGCCAGCAGAACTGCCTGGGCTCTAGCGCCCTATCCAGAAATGAATTCCTGGCCACAATTGCCGGCCGCAGAAGAACCATGTCGGACATGCTCCGCAACATGGAGGGCATGGAGGACACTCTTCTCCAAACCAGGCTTGAAACTTGGCATCGCCTCTTCACTCGTTTGATCGTTGTTCTGGCGGTTTGCCTCGTTCTGGCCCTGCTTCTCCTCGCCTACAATTTCGGTTTGTTATTCCGTGAAATTGAACGCCGCAAGCTGCAGGCGCAACTGGAAAAAAACAACGCCGAGTCCTATAAAATGCTTTCCGCACGCATCCTCGAGTTACAGGATGTCGAGCGCCGCAGGATTGCCCGCGAACTCCACGACAGCGTTGGACAATTCCTCGCCGGCCTCAAGATCAATCTCGGACGCCTGCAACGCCGCGAAGCCGAAGCCACCGCCCAAAGCTATCCTTTATTGCTGGAGTCCATCGACCTCACCGATCGCGCCATCGGCGAAGTCCGAACCATTTCTCACCTCCTTCACCCTCCCCTGCTCGACGAACTCGGTTTCCACTCCGCCGCTCGCTGGTACGCCGAGGGTTTTGCCAAGCGCAGCGGCATTCAAGTCAATTTGCATTTGGCCGAAGTTGTCGAGCGTCTCCCCAAGCAAATTGAGTTGGCTCTGTTTCGCGTCCTTCAGGAATCTCTTACCAATGTGCACCGCCATGCCAAGGCCAGCACGGTGGACATCGAGGTCCTCTGCACCGACGACCTCGTCATTCTCGCTGTCTCCGACGACGGCAGGGGCCTCCACCCCGACGTCCTCCAACGTTTTCGTGGTGGCCACGCTGGCGGCATCGGCTTGGCCGGCATGCGCGAGCGCTTGACCGAGCTAGGCGGGCGCCTGGAAGTTGATTCAGGCCCCACTGGCACGCGGATTCGCGCCATTCTGCCCACTCACGAGTGCGATCCGGCCGACGCCGCCCCCGAGAACATCTCCATCACCCCAGACTAGCGCTCGCCTGTGCAGCGGCAGCTTACGCCGCTCGACGATGATCCCTTTAGCTCACCCCTTTAGTCTTGAAGCTGCTGCCTTTTATTTCTTCAACCGTAGCGCGGACTTTTATGTCAGCCATTTCCTAGCTGAGCCCTTTCCAGGCACACGGCGCCGGCTTTCATTTCTTCTTTTGTTAATCGGAAATCAATCTAGCGATTGGCCTCGCCGGGATCACCCCGCGATGACCTCGCCGCTTCGTGTGTTGTAGATGAAGTAGTCCCCGGGGGAAGTTCGGGCCATCTGGATCAATTGCCGTTTAGCCTCCTCCAAACCCTCTACAGCTCTCACCCAGATTGGTTGGCCATCAGGTAGTCTCTTAAAGATGTCGAACTTGGCATCCATTCTTCCTACCTCCAAAGTAATTGGCAAAGTAATTGGGCGTTAGAGCGTAGGGCAAAACGGCGGCCAATCCCGCCGCATCGATTATCCGTCCCAACATCAAGCACTTACGTCGGCGCTAGGTGGGCGCGGAAGGGTAGAAACAACACTCTTCGACGGAATTATTTTCAGGGGATTTGTACATTATTCCCTGTAGGCGGGTACCGTGAACCTAGGTTTTAAAACCCAGCGATTCCAAAGGTTACGAATGAAATGAAGGAATGGACCAACGAGGCCTCAATTATCGTCCCGCCCGTTTTTGAAATCGCAGCACTCCGGCGGGAAGCTGGTCCTCTTTTGCGCCATTCGGACCTTCCCTCTCAGCCCGGTTGATTCCACCGCCCGCGCACACCACGCAGATGCGCGTCCAGGGAAGCGCTTGCAGGCGCGCCATGGGAATCTCGTCCCCACAACTTCCGCACAAGCCATATTGTCCGCTCTCCATCAGTCGCAGCGACAGTTCCACTTCGCTCAGCGTGCGGATTTCCCGCTCCATGTTCGTCAGCGCCAGTTCCTTGATCACGTCCTGCAGCGCGAATGCATCTTCGTCGTCGGGTTGGCGGTCTGCGACAATCTGTGACCGTCGCTCGTACAGTCGTCGGATCAACTCCTCACGTTTCTCCAAAAGCAGCTTTCGATACATTTCCTGACTCACCTTCTTCTTCCTCGTTGGTGCTAACATTGGTGCTGTTCCTCTGATTGGCTTGCTCGAGAATACGGAAGTGGTTTTTCGCCGCTTCATAATGCACTGTGCACTATGCGGCAAGGTGCAGGGCGGTACAATCCAGTCATTTCCTTAGTACGCATGCGAAATGCAGGTAGGCTTACTTTCCCGTGTAGCGGCGGTCTTGCGACGCGCAGGCCTCGCGGGTTTTTGTTTCAATGTAGCGCTGGCTTTTTATGCCGGCCGTAAGCTCGCAACCTGTAGCTCGCCCCTTGAACGAGAGATGAGGCTTTGCGCCATCACAGTTCAGGGGAGAAAGGTGCCTCAAGGAACGGCACAGGAAATGCCGCTGTTGCCAAAAAACCTTATTTTTTCGCGTCCGCGACCGGGTTCTTCAGCACACCCAACTTCTCGATTTCCACTTCCACTTCATCCCCGGATTTAAGATAAATCGGCGGTTCCCGGAAAGCGCCCACTCCTTCAGGCGTTCCCGTGGCGATGATATCGCCAGGGTCCAGCGTGATGCTGGCGGAAATGTATTCAATCAGTTGCGGAATGTGAAAAATCATTTTACCGGTATTGGAATTTTGCAACACCGTTCCATTCACGCGCGCGCGAATCGCTAGATTGTGCGGATCGGCCACTTCGTCGCGGGTCACCAGGTATGGCCCGGTGGGACAAAATGTATCGCACGATTTTCCGCGCACCCATTGCTTGTCGGCGAACTGCCATGCTCGCGCGGAAACGTCGTTCAGCGGCATGTAGCCCGCCACATATTCATACGCGTTCTGCGCCGCGATCGCTTTTCCGCGTCTTCCAATCACTACGCCCAGTTCCGCTTCGTAATCCACCTTTGCGTCGCTCGCGGGCAACACGATCGCATCGCCCGGCCCGCAGATGCTGGTGCTAAATTTAGCGAAGATCAGCGGCGATTTCGGCGGCTCCGTCGCTCCCGATTCCATCGAATGGTCACGGTAGTTCAGTCCGATGGCGATAATTTTCCCGGGCCGCGGCACCGGCGCGCCAAGACGAACTTCCCCCAACGCCAGAATCTGCGCCTGCGCGTTGTCGTTCGCCAGTCGCTCGGCGGCGATTCGCGCCATTTCTCCCGCCTCGAGAAATGCCGCCATGCACTGGAAGCTTCCTGCGGAAACTCCTGCGCGCTCAGCCGAAGCCTTCAGATCCACCACACCTCTCTCGGTGAACGCGCCCAGACTTTTCATTTTCTGTTTTCCGGTGAAACTGACAACTCGCATCGCACCCTCTCCTGACCAACGATGAATTATCTCGTGAATTATCCAAGGATAGTAAAGCGCTGTCATCCTGAGGTCCGCGCCGTTCGCGGCCCGAAGGATCTTGAACCCGGCCATCGAGCCAGGTTCCAGCGAAGAGCAACACATTCGCCTCCGCCGATTCCGCTTTGGAAACTACCTATGGCGTGACCGTCAGTTTCTTTCCGCTGTAGTTCACGGTCTTGTCGGCCGCTTCGGTCAGGCCGCCACCCACACCGTGATTCTCGCTGACGAACACGATCCGGAATGTGCGGCTTTCCAGCATGCCGGGAAAGGATCCCGTGCGGTCGCCGATCGTCAGTGTGTGCGCCGCATCATCCCAGGAAAGGGAAATCGTCGCGTGCGCGCCCTTTTCGTAGTTGTAGCTGTCGTTCTCGTCTTCGTAGAGCGTGAATTCTCCATTGGCTCCGCGATACACGCGAACTTCAATCGGATCCGCCGTTTTCTCCGCGGCATATTCAATGTCGGGGCCGAGCGGCAAGATCGATCCCGCGCGAACAAACAACGGAATGCGCTCGATCGGCGCCGCTGCCTCCACAAAATGCCCGCCCTCTTGCCCCGCACCCGTCCAGAAGTCATACCACTTGGCATCCGGCAAATACAGATGACGCGAAGTTGCGCCCGCCTCCGTCACTGGATTCACCAGCAGCGCGGGACCAAACAGGAATTGGCTGCCCGTGTCCTGCGCCCGCACGTCCGTCCGGAAGTCCATCACCAGCGGCCGCATGATGGTGTATCCCTTGCTCGTCGTTTCCCAAGCCAGCGAATAAATGTACGGCATCAAGCGGTAGCGCAACTTGTCGAATGCCACCAGCGTTTTCTGCGCTTCCGGCCCATACGACCAGAGTTCGTTCTGATTCGTGGAGCGTGTTCCGTGCACCCGGAAAATCGGGCAGAAGGTCCCAAATTCGAACCACCGCACGAACAATTCTCGATACGCCGAATCCTCCGGATTGGCCACCGTGAACCCGCCAATGTCCGTCGTCCAGTAGGGCAGTCCTGACACCGAATAGTTCAGTCCCGCCGGAATCTGACGCCGTAAGGTCTCCCAGGTTGGGTTGACGTCTCCAGACCACACCGCCGCCGCGTTCCTCTGCGTTCCCGCGTACGCCGACCGCGAAAGGATGAACACGCGCTTCTGATCGGAAGCTTCGCGTTGCCCACGGTAAACCGCCTCTGTGGTCATCAGCGGAAACTCGTTCGCGTATCGCGCTCCATTCCCCAGCGCGATCTTGTTGGTTACCAGAATGTTTGTTTCGCGCCCCTCGGTTTCCGGCTCCGTCGTGTCCAGCCACCACGCATCTGCTCCAATCTTAAACAGCGCGTTGTTCATCAAGTTCCAATAATATTTACGCGCCTCCGGATTGAACGCGTCATACAGTGCCATCCCTTTCGGATGAAATCCGCCCGCAACCGTCTTCGCCACGAAGTAGCCCTTCTTATCCATGTCGTCATACACCGGCGATCCCGGCCGGAAAAAGGGCCAAACGGAAATCATCAAGTGAACGTTTAATTTGTGGAGCGTGTCGATCATGCCCTTCGGATCGGGATAACTGTTGTTGAAGACCGGCTCGCCCATGATGTTCCACCAGAACCAGTCCTGCACAATGTTGTCGAGTGGGATGTGCCGCTCGCGATATCTCTGCGCAATGGTCGTCAGCTCTGCCTGGGACGCGTAGCGATTCTTGCATTGCCAGTAGCCGTACGCCCACTTGCCGAACAGCGGCACTTGCCCCGTCAGTTCGCGATAGTCGGCGATGATCGTGTCGAAAGCCGGGCCGTACATAAAGTAGTAGTCGATCGAATTCGACACTTCCGAACTCAGGTAAAACGCGTGCACAAAGCGGTTATTGAACCGGCTCCGCGATCCGTTGTTCCAGAAAATGCCGTACCCTCTGCTCGACAGCAGCATCGGTATCGATATATTCGTGTTGTCCTGCGAAAGATCGACCGCTTCTCCCCGGTAATTCCACACTCCGCCTTGGTGCTGTCCCAGTCCGTAAAACGCTTCCGTCGTGTCCCACAGATTCACGAACCGCTCGGAGTGCAGCGTCTTCTCGCCATTCACTTCCACCGGTGTCAATGTGTGTGATGTTTCCGCCGCCAGCCTTTTTCCCTCCGCATCGAAAAACACAATCGAACTGTCCGCCCGCGTCACCTCAACTCTCAGTTTCGCCGTCTTCAACATCACCAGTTTCGTGTCATCGCTGTTGGCGGAAAACTCTGCCTTCGGCCAGCTCTTCTTAATCACCAAAAAGTCTGGGCGCTCCGGCACCGTCCGCTCGAGCGAGTACACCACGTGCACCACCGATTCCGTGCACACCTGAAACCGCAGGTAGCCGTTTTCCAGAACCAGCACCAATCCGTCCGGCTGCGTTTCCACACTGTTCACCGGATTTAGCGGAATCCATTGCGCCACCGCCGGAAAAGTCACGACCAAGAAAAGCACACCAAGGCCAATCAAGCGTGACAACTCCGCCACGCGCGTTCTAACCGTTGTTTTCATGGAGAGTCCCTGACACTTCGTAAGCGCTTACGGCTGCGCATCTTGCGTTCCGTGCCGACTCTGGCACCTTCCCTCCCTTCTTGTCAATGATTTGCCTTTTTTTTCTTTCCCGGTCGGCTGCAGCCCTTCAGCCGCTGCTGTCATTTTGCGAACATACTTAAGCCACTTTCTTTCTTCACATTGCATCACATTGCACAGATCACTCGCGATTCCCGTAGTTTTGTGGTACAACCCGCAAGGACATGCCTGCCTTTCCGGCGTCTCCCTGGTTCGGGAGGACTGAAATGAGTTTTGGCAGTAAGTTCTTCGCTTCGTTTTTCGTAATCGTTCTCGGGTACTCCACTATGACAATCGCAAACAGCAACGCCCCTCGTGCGGATTCTGAGCGCGCTCCTATCTCTAAATCTGAATTCGGCAAGCTTCCCGACGGTACCGTCATCGACGCCTACATTCTTCACGGTGCCCACGGTGCTTCCGCCACTATCATTACTTATGGCGCCACTCTCACTCAGCTTCTCGTTCCCGACAAGAATGGCAAGCTCGGCGACGTCGTTCTTGGTTTCGACAAGCTCGAGAGCTACGAAGGTGACCCGCATCCTTACTTCGGCGCCGCAATCGGCCGCTACGGCAACCGCATCGCCAATGGCAAGTTCACGCTCGACGGCAAGGAATACCACCTGTACATCAACAATCCTCCCAATACTCTCCATGGCGGTAAGATCGGTTTTGACCGCAGGGTTTGGAAGGCCGCGCCCTCTGAAGATGCTCAGGGACAGTCCGTGCGCCTCACCTATGTCAGCCCCGACGGCGAAGAGGGCTATCCCGGCACACTGACCGTCAACGTCACCTACACACTCACCACTTCGAATCAGCTCCAGATCAAGTACGCGGCGGAAACCGACAAGCCCACCGTTCTGAACCTCACCAATCACAGTTACTTCAATCTGAAAGGCCAGGGCGACGGCGACGTCCTTCAACACGTCCTGCAACTCAACTGCGACAATTACACGCCTGTAGATTCCACGCTCATTCCCACCGGCGAAATCAAGAGTGTCGCCAACACGCCTCTCGATTTCCGCAAGCCCACGCCCATCGGCGCGCACATTGGTGAAATCAAGGATATCGGCGGCTACGACCACAACTTGGTCGTGAATGGAAAGATGGGAACGCTGCGCCGCGCCGCTAAAATCGACGAACCGTCCACCGGCCGGCAAATGGAAGTGTGGACCACCGAGCCTGGCATGCAGTTCTACTCCGCCATTCATCTTGATGCCAGCATTGTCGGCAAGGGTGCCAAGCCCTATCAGAAATATGGCGCTCTCTGCCTGGAGACCCAGCACTATCCCGATTCGCCAAATCACCCCAAGTTCCCGACTACCGTGCTGCGGCCCGGCCAGAAATTTACGTCCGAAACGATCTACAAATTTTCCGTCAAGTAACGGACGCTTGAGTTCGTCTTCATCAACTCGCTGTTGTCCCGGAGGAAACCCGGCCAGCTCGCCGAATAGGAGCGACCCGAAAACCCCATGACTGCACTGTTAGCATTTGCGACTAACAACCGCCTGGTGCATCTCCACACTGTCGATCTCGCCATCATTGTTTTCTACTTCGTCCTCGTTCTTGCCATCGGCTTCTATCTCAAGGAGCGCGCCAACACCGGCGAAGACTTCTTCATGGCTGGCCGAGAGATGACCGCCTGGATCGCCGGTCTGAGCTTTCTCTCCGCGAACCTCGGCTCGCTCGAACTAATGGGCTGGGCCGGCTCTGCTTATCAATACGGCATCCTCGCTGCGCACTGGTATTGGATCGGCGCCATTCCCGCCATGCTCTTCCTCGCGCTGGTAATGATGCCGTTCTACTACATCTCCAAAACGCACTCCGTTCCTGGTTACCTCAAATTGCGTTTCGGAGAATCCAGCCGCGCTCTTTCTTCCGTCAGCTTCGCCTTCATGACCGTGCTCATGAGCGGCATCAATATGTATTCCATGGCTTTGGTCCTGAAGATCGTTCTCGGCTGGAACATTAACTTCAGCATCTGGGTTTCCGCCGGCACTGTGGCCATCTATGTCGCCCTCGGTGGATTGCGCTCCGCCATCTTCAACGAAGTTCTCCAGTTTGTCCTGATTTGGGCCGGCGCTCTGCTCATTCCCATCCTCGGTTTGATCGAAGCCGGCGGCTGGAGCGGCCTTAAAGCCAGAATTACCGCCAACGCTTCCGCCGAATACACTCACCTCTGGAGCACCTTGGGCTCTGCCAAAGACAATCCCATGGGCATTCACTGGACCGGCATCGTTTTCGGCCTCGCCGCCGTCATTTCCATGGGCTACTGGACCACCGATTTCCTCGTTGTCCAGCGCGTCTTGACCGCCAAGGACATGCGCGCCGCAAAAATGGCCCCCATCATCGGAGCAGCTTTCAAAATGTTCGTTCCTTTCATCGTGATTCTCCCCGGTCTGCTGGCCCTTGCGGTTCTCCCCATGAAACTCATGCCGGAAGCGCAAGCCATCGCCACTGGCGGCCACAGCTACAACGAAGTGCTTCCTCTCATGCTTGCGCGCTATTGCGGCCCCGGACTTCTTGGTCTTGGAATCACCGCGCTGATCGCCGGCTTTATGTCCGGCATGGCGGGTAATGTCAGCGCGTTCACCACCGTCTGGACCTACGACATCTATCGCGCCTTCATCAGAAAAGACGCCAGTGATCATCACTACGTCAACATGGGCCGCTGGTGTACCGTTCTTGGCGTCGCCATCAGCATCGGCACCGCCTACCTGGTCATGGATTTCAAAAGCATCATGGATTACGTCCAGGCCCTCTTCAGTTTCTTCATCGCGCCATTGTTCGCCACGGTCATCCTCGGCATGTTGTGGAAGCGCGCTTCTCCCGCCGGCGGTTTCTGGGGATTGCTCGCTGGCACCGCTTCCTCCGTCGCCATGTGGGCCTGGGTGAAGGTGGACCCTTCCGCTCTGCGCTACATCGCCTTGTCGCCTTATGCCAAGGACATGGCGGAGAATATGTACCGCGCGCTGTGGTCCTGCATCATTTGTTTCTTGATCACCATCATCGTGAGTTTGTTGACCAAGCCCAAACCCGAAGCCGAACTTAAGGGACTCGTCTATGGCGCCACAGACATTCCTTCTGAGAGCTACGTTACCGTGTTTCATCGGCCCTGGTTCTGGGCTACCGTTGTCGGGGTGGTGTTCATCGCGCTTCAAATTGCGTACTGGTGAGGTTCTATGAAAGCTGGCGGATCGATTTCTATCTGGTTCTTTATCGGCGTATCCCTGTTATTCAACGGCGTGCTCATCCTGGCTGCGGGAATCTACCAATATGTGCAACCTCCCGAGACGCCCACCGTCCTCTTCAACCTCCACGCCGGCATTTGGTGGGGTGCGATCCTCACCCTCCTCGGCGCCTTCTATTGCCTCCTCTACCGCCCCAGCCGCATGAAAGCCCAGTAGCACAGGCTTCAGCCTGTGTTCTTGGATTCGCGCTGCATTCTTGGACTGGAGGATGCTCCACGTGCCGGTTTTGCACGTGTTTTTTTAAACTTGCCTGCCTTTGTTGGGACGGCCTTCCGAGGCCGTCCGCTTGAGACTCTCGGTGTTAATTCGTTGTGTCCACCCGTCCCTACTTGGAGAGTTGTCATCTCGACCAAAGAGTCGCGCCTTTTGCGACTCGAAGTGGAGGGATCATGGCGAGATGTCCACGCGAAATGGATCCCTCTCCACTTCCTCAGAAGATGCTCCAGTGCTATCCTCTCAATCCATCGCGTAGCCACGGAGGTTTTCCATGCCCCCAGTTCGCACCGATCCTTACCCCGCCTACAACTTTCTGGTCGAGATCGACGGCATCGCCAAAGGCTCGTTCACCGAAGTCTCGGGCCTCGACTGCACAACTGACGTCATCGAATACCGCGAGGGAAACGCCCCGGAGAACACAGCGCGCAAACTCGTCGGCCTGCGCAAATTCACCAACATCGCCCTGAAGCGCGGCTACACCTCCGACTTGTCTCTCTGGAATTGGTACGACGCGGTTGCGCAAGGCAATCTCCAGCGCGCCACCGGCTCGATCACCTTGCTCGATGAACAGCGCAATCCCGTCCTGGTCTGGAAATTCAAAAGGGGCTGGCCCTGCAGGTACGAAGGCCCTCACTTGAATGCCAAGAGCAGCGAGGTTGCCATTGAAACGCTGGAAATTTGTCACGAAGGCCTGGAACTGGCTGGGCTCTGACTTTTTCCGGGAAAGCACCATGCCTGCGAAAGCCGCCAAAAAACTAATGGCACGCTCCGACCCCGATCCCTACGTGATCGTGGACTTCGTCTTCGATCGCGGCCTGCTTTCGATTTCCATTAACAACATCGGCGCTAGGCCCGCCTTTGCCGTGCGTGTGCGGTTCAGCCACAAGCTGATGGGCTGCGCCGGCGCCGTAGATGTTTCCTCTCTGGCTCTGTTTCGCGCGCTCGAGTTTTTGCCGGGCGGCAAGAACATCGGCACAATTCTCGATACCAGCGTTTCCTATTTTCGCAGCAAACAACCGGTAGAGATCACCACGGACATTTCCTACCGCGACTCGCGTGGCAATAAATTCTCCAACAGCATCCGCCACAATCTGGAGATCTATCGCGACATTGCCTATGCGCCGCCCCCGGCTGACACGCAGTAACCTCTTTCGCCGACATACTCAATCCGTTATCGCATAGACCAGGTTTTAGCGCGGGTGCCCCGCGTGCCGCTTTTGTACATGGGGTTTTTGACTTACCAGCCGTCGCTCCGCGTCATCGAGAATCCTCTTTCCTGACGCTATTTTTTGCCCACGCCATCCGTCTATGCGGAAAGCTCTAACCGGGGTATCCGTGCGCGTCTCTCCTGTGCCTTTGCTTATCCTTTTGCTTGCGGCGCTGCCCAATCCCGCCCATGCGCAACTGCCAACTCTTCAAAGCACGGCGATGCTCGACTGCTCCGGCCTACCCTGCGTCGACGCCACTTTAGCGAATGGCAAACATCTTCGCTTGCTCATCGACACAGGCAACGTGAATTCCGCCCTCGACACTGCGGTTGCCCAAACCGCCGGCCTCGCCGTAACGCCGATCAACGGTCCCGATGGAAAGCCTGCTGGCTACAGCACCTCCGTGTTGCTCGGACTGAAAGTTGGCGACGCCTCTCTGGGTGACCTCAAAGTCCTCGTTGCAGACCTCTCTGAGTACATCAAGCGCGACCGCCTGCCCGCCGCCGACGGCACCCTCGCCTACACCGCCTTCAAAAATCGCCTTTTCCAACTCGATTACCTTCATCACGCCGTGCGTTTTTCCGAGCCCCTCATCGCCGCGCTCCCCTGTCCCGGATTCTGCGGATCCCTCACCACCCCCACCTTTGGCAAAGACCGCCGGCCGATCATCGTCAGCACCGGCTTTTCCGTGAACGGCAAGCCCGTCACCGCGCAAATCGACACTATGTTCACCGGCACCATGCTGATCTATCCCGCCTCCATCGAAAAACTCTCTCTGACCCCGGAATCCCAAACCTCAAGAAAACAGTTCTTCAAGTACACCGATGACGGCGTCGACATGCTGGAAGCTCAGGCCACCACCGAGTCCTTCGGCGACCGCGTCCTCGCCAAGCCCGCTCCTCTCTTCTTTGCAACTCCTTCCGTTCATCTCCCCGATGGCCGGTTCGATGCCACCGTCGGTCACGCCCTTTTCGAACATTCCATCCTTTCCCTGAATTTCCGCGATATGAAGCTCTGGCTCTCCGACTAGCCCGGCATTGTCCGCTCGACGCTGGCGGGTTGGTTCGGGGTGCCCCACGTGTCGTTTTTGCACGTGGGGGTTTCGACTCTTCCTTACTCCAAAAAGTTATAAAGTAAAGAAGAACAATCGGTAAGCAGCAGACAGGTACCGCAGCGATGGCGACGCCAACCGTCAAGATCACGCTTTTCGTAGTGCTGGGCACGGCCGCCTATCTCTGCTTGGCTGTCCTCGGCTGGGGCGGATTTCGTGCTTTCTTCTCTCACCCCGCTCTTATCGCGCTGACGATCGCGCTTTCCCTCATGGCCGTTGCCTCGCTCTTTGTTGGCGGAAATCTCAGCCCGGGTGAGCGCGAGGATCGCGGCAACCGTTGGGTCCTCGTAGCCTTTTCGCTGCTCGGGCTGCTCGCCGGATATCTGCCGGCCTATACGGACCGAAGAAATTTCTGGCCCATCGACGGCGCTACCACTCGTTGGATTGGCGTGGCTCTCTTCGCTGTCGGTGGTGTTCTGCGGCTCTGGCCAGTCCTGGTCCTTGGCCGCCGCTTCAGCGGACTCGTGGCCATCCAGCCCGGGCACACGCTGGTCACGAGCGGTATCTATGGTGTCATCCGCAACCCCAGCTATCTGGGGCTGCTTCTTAACACCCTGGGGTGGGCGTTGGCCTTTCGTTCTGGCGTTGGCGTGCTGCTCACGGTGTTGACGATCCCACCGCTCGTCGCACGCATTCGGGCGGAAGAGAGGTTGCTGCGCTCGCAGTTTGGCGACGAGTACGCTGCGTATTGTGCACGGACATCGCGCCTGCTTCCTGGGATCTACTAGCTCGCCACGGATTCCTCAAGCTTGCCGTTGATTCGTTTTCGGGTGCCCACGGCCGGTTTTGCACGCGGGTTTCTGGCTACCTTCCAACAGTCTCCCAGCCGCGCAACACGGGGGTACACTTGGTACCGCCATGCGGCCAACAATAAAATTCGTCCTCCTCGCAAACGTGTGCCTGCTTCTTTTCGCAATCCAGGCGCTCGCCGCTCAGCAGCCTTCAGCGAACGCCCAAACCAAGTACGTTGTCGACAGCCTCGACATCGTCGGCAACCGGCGCGTTGAGAGCGATACGATACGAGTCGGGATTTCCACGAACCCAGGTGATCCCTACAGCGTCGAAGCGGTCCGGCGCGATGTCCGGTCTCTCTGGAATACTGGTTTTTTCGACGACGTACGCTCAGAGGTTGAAGATAGCCCCTCCCGTCCAAACGGAAAAATCGTAATTTTCATTGTTGAGGAAAAGCCGATGGTTGCCAGCATCGACTACAAGGGAATTAAGTCCATGAGCGAGCCCAATATTCGTGCCGCGTTGAAAAATCAGAAAGTTGAACTCTCGGTGGGTAGCTTGTTCGACCAGGCCAAGGTGAAGCGCGCCACCGCCGTTATCACTCAGTTGCTCGCGTCGCACGGGCATCCAGCTGCGACCGTGAATTCCATTTTCGAGAGAAAGCCGTCCAGTAACACGGTGGCCCTGGTATTCACGGTCGACGAAGGCCCCAAGGACCAAAAGCAGAAGAATCGCCCGTAAAACACGGGTGCGCCACGAGTCTGGTAGCACAGGCTTCAGCCAGTTCTCTGTTTCCCGGGGCACGTGGGGTCTTTGACGTTGCTTACCTTGTAGGGACGCGCGATCTTAAGATCCGTTCTTCTCTGCCATTTGTCATCCCGGGCCGCGAGGATCGTGGCTGATATATGCGTCTTCCAGCCAATTGGGATTCCCGTCGGCTGACCTTATGCTTGGACCGGCCAGTTTAGTTCGCTGCGGATTCCTCGACGATCGCCACAGCCCATGGATTCAGCGTCACCGGATCGCCGTTTGCAATGGCTCTGCCAGTCAGCAAGTCTTCGCCACGGCCGTAGCTATATCTGAAATTGCTTTCCTCACCTGAGTAATTCAGGTAGTAGTGCATCCGCCGCCCATCATTCGCGATTCCATGCTTCACCCGAATGTTTGCGGGAAGTTGCTGGTCAGAACCGACCAAACCCACCGCGCGCAACTCGTTCAGAACAATCGTCTGCTGCAGCTTGTCGGAGACAGCCGTACCTTCATAGGTCAACACGCCCGAGCCAAACTGGTTCGATGTAATCGCGGCCCAGCGTCCAAAAAACGGATGGTCGTAGAACGCCAGTGGCCTCGCCGTCTCCAGCTGCAGAAACTCCGCCCAGGTGCCGACCTTATTCTCTTCACCAGCGTGAAACGGGTCGTCTTTCAACGCCAGCGGATGCTCCAGATTCGAGAACTCCTGGTAATTAAATCCCGCAGCCTGACGCAATGGCCCGGGAGCTCGTTCCCAGCGCACTGCCGAATTCTCGTTCGTGAATCCGCTCTTGAACGTCATCAAAACGTGCCCTCCGTTTTGCACGTAGTCAGAGATCTTCTTCAACAGAGCGTCATCGGCAACGTACAGCGCGGGAACGATCAGCAGCTTGTATTGCGAAAGCTCCGCTGCGCTCGCCGTGGGAAACACAAAATCAGCACCCACATTCGCCATGTACAGAGAGCGGTGCAGTTGCGACACAATCCTGTTGTAGCTTCCCGACGCTTTGCCTGGCTCCCAGCCTCCCGCTTGCCTCCCCTCGAACGGCATGAAGCTGATACCATTCGCCGAGTCCACGCTATAAAGGATGGCCACGCGGTTCTGCACTTTCATGTTCGCGAGCTTCGGGCCGACTCTCTGCAGTTCATGCGCGATTCGGCTCACTTCCGCATACGCTCGATTAGGCTCCAGATCGTGGCTCAGCACTCCCTTCCAATACGTCTCCTGCCCCGCATGGATCGAGTGCCAGTGCCAATACTCCACCATGTTCGCGCCGCTCGAAACGTTCGTGTACACGTTCAGCCTCAGTTGCCCGTCATACGGCGGCAACTGTTCCGCCGAATCCCAGCCCAGCGTTTGCGCGTTCGTCTCCGTCACCAGAAAGTTCGTGTGTTTTAGGGAGCGCGAGAAATCGCCTTGCAGCGCCTGCCACGCTCCATCGAGGTGATCCTGCGCTTTGAAGTATGGGTTGTTTGCCACCACGTCGAGCACCGCGGCCACCGCTGGCTCATTCACGTCGGGCTTCATCATGCTCCCAAAATCCTGCGTAACGAACTGGTCAGGCCGGCGGTACTTTCGCACCAGGGCCGCTTGCCACGACAGATAGTTCGTCACCCGCATCTGCTGCCAGCGGCTCCACTCCAGTTTGTAACTCGTGCTCGTCGCGTTGTCTCGAGTCGGCATGTCCGCCCAATCGTTCACATCCTCGCCCCAATAATTCAGAAACCACGCTTTATTCAGCGCGTTCGTGGTGCCGAACTTCTTCTTCAGATGATCCACGAACCCCGCGAACACGTCCGCGTTCGACGCGCCGTACGCTCCCGTCTCGTTGTCGATCTGCCACCCGATCACCGCGGAGTTGTCTTTATAGTGCTTCACCAGATTCGTAATGAGCCGCTCGGCGTAGAAACGGAATTGCGGATTGTCGTAATCCATGTTTTGCCGCATGCCGTAGCCCACAAACCCATCTCCCAGCGGACGCGCCAGAATCTCCGGATGCGTCTTTGCCATCCACGTTGGGATCGAGTACGTCGGCGTTCCCATGATCACCTTGATCCCGGCCTTTCCCATGGCGTCCACCACGCGATCCATCCACGAGTATGCAAACCGTCCGTCCGAGGGCTCCCACAGACTCCACGTCGATTCCCCCATGCGCACCACACTGATGCCCGCCTCTTTCATCATCGCGACATCTTTGTCCAGGCGTTCGTACGGCATGTACTCGTGGTAGTACGCAACGCCGTACAACACGGTCGGCTGGCTAGCGCCCGGAGAAGAAGTTGCCTGCGCCCAGCCGGACGTGCCACCCGCCAGCACCAAAAGCACCGTAATGCCCACCACGCCACACACGCAAGCAATCCTGATCTTCTTCTTCCACATCTTCCTCGACATAGGCGGTCTCCAGTTCCTTTAGTCGTGCAGCACAGTGTTTAGAGTCTGTGCGACTCTTGCAACTCGCGAGGGCACGACTTTAGTCGTGCCATAAGTGCTTGTCCAGCAACGCGGCTTTAGGCGCTGAGGGCCGACTTTCGCCGCCCTGATACAAGACTCTCCCTTTGCCGACACTCGCATCTTTTTCGCTTCCTAGCGAACTGTCAACCCTGAACGGTAAATTGGTTTTCTTTTCGTCTTCGGCGCTGGCTCGAGGGGTTTTGACGTGTGTCCGAATCGTGTTGGGCTTCGCCGGGTGCCCCAGATGCCGGTTTGCACCTGGGGTTTTTTGACAAGTGTGAATCGTGGTGTGTGTCGCCGATACGCACGCCAGCCAGCGGTTTCCCCCTCCGACACTCACTCTTCTCTCGAATTGCAAACCGTAAACTGTGAACTGTGAGCTGAAAACTTCTCTACGCCTGCGCGTGCCTAGGATACCGCCCCATCAGCTTGCGGATAAATCCGTGCAAGCTATGGATTCCGTCGCGTTGTGGCAGGAACATCAGCGGACACTCCCCCGGAATCACGCGAATCCCCCTCTCGCGGCACACCTCGATTGCCTTCCCGCTGACCGAACCCTGGCCGACACCCCTGTGCATCCAGACACGCTTTATTCCGCATGCAGCGCAGTCATTCACCACTTCCTCGGTCACGGCGGGTGAAGTCATCAGCAACGCCGCGTCCACGGGAGGTTGGATATCTTGCACCCGCGCAAAGCACTTGCGCCCCATCACTTCCTGCACGTTGGGATTTACGGGCACAACGTCGTATCCACGGCGAGAAAGTTCCTTGAACACCATTTCACTCATACTTTTTGCTTCGCGCGACATTCCCACAATCGCAATCCGCTTCTGAGCCAGGAAGTCCTCGATCGACTCCAGCGATGTGCGCTGAACTGCCATGGGTCCTCCTCAGCAAAATCTGCTTCCTTACAAAAGTGGCATCCACAGGACACCTCAGTCTTAGCCCATTCGCCTACACCTGTCAGTGACTGCCGACACCGTTAGCCGGATCGAGGGCACGCCTTCAACCCCTTGCGAAAAAACCCCACGCTGTCATTCCGAACGAAGTCTGCGGAGTAAGGAATTTTCGTTACCAGATCCCTCACTTGAACGCGAGTAAGACTTACAATGTTTGCTCCAGGAGGAGCTATGAAACACGAACCAGAAGCAAACCGCGCCCTGGGCCGCTCTGCAAGTATGGTCGGCTTCGCCCTTGGCGCAGTCGCCGTGGGTGCGTTCGCCATCGGAGCACTTGCCATTGGCCGATTGGCGATCCGAAGGATGCTCATCAGAGGCGCCAGATTTAAGTCCCTACACGTCGCGGAACTCACCGTTGCGCGCCTTCGTGTCTCGGATGTCGTCGTTAGCGAATCGCTCAGACTGCCCCCAACCACCCCTCGGGAACGTCGTGATTTGGAGTGAACCAAGCGATAGGCCCGCGCCAGTAAGGGCCAGCCGGGTGTCCCACTTGCTGGTTTTGCGCGTGGGGCTTTTGACTATTTTCCTCCGTCGATCAAATGACCGTCCTCAGTGTCGTACTGATTCATTGCGTTGCCTTACCTTAGACGTCCGAGCGGACCGCTGTGTGCCCAAGTGTGTCATAAACTGCCGGCACACGCCGTTATCAGACAAATCGGTCCCGGCCCGGAGAAACCCTGGCTCCGCATTTGTGCCCATCACTGCGCATACGTGAGTCTCGACACGTACAATGCGGGGAGCGTCAGTTAGAATGTCGACGTCGTTTCAGTCCAGAGCGTTCCACGGAGAGACCAATCGTGAGTCCTACCTGTTCGCGCCGAACTTTCGTTCACACCTCACTCATTGCCGGAGCCGCGCTGGCCTTGCCAACACATCTTCTTGCTTCCACTTCCGTCGCCAGGCCGGACTTTCCAGTGGCGGACTATCACGTCCACCTGAGTCCGCAACTGTCCATCGAGCAAGCCGTGAAGCTCGGCAAAGAGCGGCAGGTTGGCATTGGTATCCTGGAACATCCGGGCCCAGGTTACAAAATCCAGAACGATGCGGACCTGACTCAGTACATCGAAGGCTTGCGCCAGTACCCCGTTCGCATTGGTCTGCAACCCGTCTATGCCGGCTGGTCGAAAAGTTTTTCGAAAAACGCCTTGGATCAATTGGATTACGTTCTGATGGATGCGCTCACGTTGCCTCGTCCCGAAGGCGGCTGGCTGGCGATCTGGCAAATTGACACCATGGTGGACGACGGCGAGGAATTCATGACTCCCTACATGAAGTTCATCGAGCAGGTGCTGACCACGGAACCCATCGACGTCTTCGGGTGGCCCACATTTCTCCCCGTTCCCATCGCGCGCCAGTATCAGCAGCTTTGGACTCGCCAGCGCACCGAGCGCATCATCGATCTCGCGCAGGCCCGCAAGATCGCCATCGAAATCAACGAAGTTGCCCACGTCCCCGACGAAAGCTTCGTTCTAGCCGCCAAACGCGCCGGCTTGAAATTCACCTTCGGAACCGACGCGCGCAACCAAAACGCCGCGCATTTTTATTACTGTTATCAAGTGGCCCAGAAATGCCGCCTCACTGAAGCCGACATGTTCGTCCCCAAGCACAAGTAACCCATGGTCGAGCACTCACCGGGTGTCCCACCTGGCGGTTTTGCATGTAGCTGTTTTGCGGTCAATCAGTGACGCGCCAGAGGATGAACTGTCGACTCCATATTTCTTGTACAGTCTTTGATCTCATCGTCAATCATTGCGACCTTGGAAACTAAGACCGGGTCATCCGGTTTTAAGTCGTGTTCCGAAATCACTGCCGCCCGTCTACGCTTTAACTCCTCCCGTTTCCTCTTCCAAAACGAACTGCTCACAGCCATTTTTGTCGCCTGCTAATTTTGGTTCTTGGCAGCTAGCCAACGTTCCTCAACCTTATGAAGTGCATCTTTCAGTGCTAGGTTGTCCTTTTGCGCCCATCGGACGGCCGCTTGCAACAGATACTCTTGCCTCGATGAGAAAAAGATCCGCCCATTCTTGGCGGTCCGTTGAAGCAATCCATCCCTCTCCAACTCAAGAATTGCCGTTTCCGCAACTTTCGCACGTTGCGCTATTTGCTGCAGAGTGTAGTAATCCGCCATTGCATCCCTCCAATTCTAGTTTGGGCTTACAGGAAGGAAAGGGATGTGACGACGCCCACCAAGGACTTCTGCATGTGCCTTGACATATACCGGCATGCAGCGCGCTCCAATCCGCATTTGTTCTCATTATGTTGTCGAGCCGGGGAGTGCGCGGCGGGTGCCCCAGGTTCTCCGTTGGAACCTGGGTTCTTGGGCTTTCTTCTAGCCCCCGACGTGCTGGTCTTGTCTCCCCCGTCATTGTCGCAGCGGCCTATCTATTTCGGGTACTTTTGGACGTATAATCGGTTTGCCCAGCAGGAAGGACAAATTGATGAAAATCAAACTCGCGATTCTCATGCTCTGTTTAACGATTGCTTTTCCTCTTCTCGCTCAGAAGAAAGAGGAACAGCGTTTAGCTGATTCCGCCACAGTAATGAAGGAGCTAACCCAGGGCGACAACGGCCTCCCGAATAGTGTCCTCAATCAGGCCATGTGCGTCCTGATCTTTCCAAGCGTCAAGAAGGTTGCGGTTGGCATTGGCGGCAGCTATGGTCGCGGCGTGCTCGTGTGCCGCAAGGGCGCCAAGATGGATGGTGAGTGGGGCTCGCCAGTAATGTACGCGTTGGATCAGGGAAGCATCGGTGTGCAGCTCGGTTCCACGGCGACGGATTTCGTTCTCGTCGTCATGGACGAGAAGGGCGTGGACGCGATCCTGAATGGCAAGACGAAACTCGGCTCGAACGCAGCTGCCGCCGCTGGTCCGACGGGCGCACAAGCGACCTCTTATAATGCGGCGAATATGAGATCCGACGTCTTGACCTACTCGCGGTCCAAGGGGCTGTTTGCCGGCGTATCCCTTGAAGGTGCGTCGATCGACACGGATAAAGACGCCAACAAGAATCTCTATGGCAAGGACATGGGCGCAAAAGAGATTGTGAATGGCACACAGCCGGACCCGGCTTCCGCCAAACCGCTGGTGAGTCTACTGGACTCGACTTCACCAGCTCGCAAGTAAGCTCTACGGCATCAGAAACAACCGCACAACCGAAAAGAAGCGGCACCCTGTCGGGCGCACCTGCGCCGCGCAGGGTGACCACACGCCGCTTTGCGCCTGGCTGTTTCGATTTCGCCTGTTTGTGCGGATTGACGCTGCTACCGGACAGACTCAGTGTCTTTCATACGCCGGCACGTTCGTCGTCAAGTGCTTCGGCAGGAATTCACGGGGTAAATTCCCGCCCAATCGTCCGACGAGGCCAACGGCGGCATTGGTAAACACAGGGTACGCTCCGCGATTCGCTGCGGGATAGTAGAGATCTGCCGGGACGCTGATAGAAATGGCGCAGATCCTCATGCCGGAGCGAGGGGAACACTGCAGACGTCAGGAAATCACTGCTGTGAGGGTTGGCGTGGACCCGCAGCAAGAGAGGCGAGGGAGAGCGAAATGGGATTTTTGATATGGAATTTCGGTTTGGGAGGATGGCGCACCTACGGCGCTCGAGGTTGGTGCGCGACATGTACCCAGCGCTGACGCGCTGGGCTGGTTTCTTTCGCGCCTCTCGTGCCCGGGACAAGAACCAATCTGAAGGTTGGCCACTTCAAAAGAAGGCGCCCACCTAAAAAGTGGCCGCTACAAAAGCGCCGCCAAAATGGCGGCGTATAGCCGCCGCTTCGCGAAGAGAGCGGACCGCCTCGGAAGCCGGTCCCTACACAAAAACGGCCTTTAGCGCGGGATAAATGCGGCGATACTGCTGATAGCTGCGCTGCATTTGGGCGCTGGTGGCGGCGTCCGGGGTGACGCGCTTGGCTGTGCGAACAATGGCGTCGCAGGCCTGATCCACGCCAGTCCAGCATTTTGCGCCGACGCCTGCGAGAATTGCCGCGCCATACGCCGCACCTTCTTCTGCTTCCACGGTTTCGACTTCGTGGGCGTAAACATCTGCTTGAATCTGCCGCCAGAGCGGAGAACGCGCCCCACCGCCGCCCAGGCGTATACGCTCCACCGGCACTTTGATCTCGTCAAAAATAGTGAAGGTATCCTTCAGGCTGTAGGCTACGCCTTCGAGCACGGCGCGAATCAGGTGGGCGCGCGTGTGTGAAACCGTCAAGCCGACAAACGCGGCGCGCGCTGAAGGATCGAGATGCGGTGTACGCTCTCCCATCAGATACGGAGCCCAGAACGCGCCTTCCGCGCCCGGCTTCACGCTCGCGGCTTCTTCGGTCATGCGCTCGTATGGATCGCGGCCATCTTCGGTGCCCGCTCCAAAACGATCGCGGAACCAACGCAGAGACAGTCCCGCGGCTTGCGTTACGCCCATCACGTGCCAGCGATTCGGAATGGCGTGGCAGAAGGTGTGTAGCCGGCCCCTGGGATCGAGCGCGGGACGGTCCGTGGCGGCAAAGACTACACCGGAGGTGCCGATCGTTGCGCTGACCACGCCGGCTCGCGTGATGCCGATGCCCACCGCGCCCGCCGCCTGGTCTCCTGCGCCGGCAACGACGGGAGTTCCAAACTTCAGACCTGTGGCTTTTGCGCCGGCTTCGGAAATGCGGCCGCAAACGTCCTGCGACTCAAAAAGCTTGGGCAGCATTTGCGGCTCAATGCCGGTTTTGCTGAGGATTTCGCGGGACCAGGCGCGTTTGGCGACGTCGAGCATGAGCGTACCGGAGGCGTCGGCAACATCAATCGCGGATTCGCCGGTGAGGCGAAGACGCACGTAGTCTTTCGGGAGCATGACTTTGCGAACGCGGTCCCAATGCTGCGGCTCGTTCTGCTGAACCCACAGAAACTTGGTGAGCGTGAAGTTGGTCAGCGGAGGATTGCAAGTGAGGTGGATAATTTTGTCGAGGCCGAAGAGTTGCTCCAGATACTTCGATTGTGCTTCCGTACGCTGATCGCACCAGATCAACGCGGGGCGAATGACTTCATCGCTTTGGTCGAGCAGCACCGCGCCGTGCATCTGCCCCGAAAAGCCGACGCACGCGATGGCATCGGCGGATTCGCCGGAGGATTGAATGGCTTTGCGGACGGCGATGGCCGCGGCGCGCCACCAGTCCCAAGGATCCTGCTCGGCCCAGCCGGGATGAGGGCTGGCGAAAGGCGCGTGCTCTTCGGTTCCGGAAGCAACAATGCGCCCCTTTTCGTCGAGGATCAGGGCGCGCGTTCCACTGGTTCCCACATCAATGCCAAGGGTTCTGATAGAGCCTCCCATTTTGCTTTTGGATTTACGTGCGGCAGGGGCGCGCTTGCGGCGCAGTGATTATCCCGCCGCGAAATTTGCGCGGTCTCCAGAGTCGATCATTTCCGCCGTGCCTCTCTCGGTGGTGACATCCTGCGACTGGTGCTCGAGGAAATACTCGAGATTGCCACGCATCACCAGGTGCGGCGAGAGCGTGACCTGGCACGTGGGACAAGAGCCCTCCACCAGAAATTGGTGCAGCACGCGAAACGACAAGCGCCCTTGCGTGTAGGGCCGCTGATCGATGGTCGCTACGACTTCGCTCTTGCGGATGCGTTCCGCCAGCGCGGGAAACAGGTCGGTGGTGATCATCGCGAGGCGTGGCAAGATCCCCGCATCACGCGCCGCTTCGATCACGGGAATCGAGGCTTCCGTGGTCACGTAGATTCCCGCCAGATCCGGGTGCGCCGCGAACAGCCGCCGGCATTTGTCGTAGGCCTCGGCTTCGATATCGTGCTCCTCGACGGTTTCGATCAGTTGCATCGCGGCATAAAACTTGCGCAGCGTTTCGTCGAAAGTGCGGCACTTTTCCGCGTGCTCCTGGATGCCGAGGTCGCTTACGGTGACCGCGACCTTGCCCTGGCCTTGCAGCAAGCGGCCGAGCAAATCCGCGGCCAGCGATCCGCTGACCATGGTGTCGACGGAAACGACGGCGAGGCGGCCGGTGTTTGGCGCGTCGGTGGCCACGCACACGACGGGAATTTCCGCCCGCACCGCTCGGCGCATCCAGGTGCGCATCTGCTGCGGACGGCTAGGAAAGGTGATGATGCCGTTGACGCCAGACTTCACGGCTTCGTCGAATGCTTCGCTCTCGCCTTCGCCGAGGTGCGGATAGGTGCGGAACTCGACCTCGGTGCTGTGCGCCTGTGCTTCCTTTTCTATTCCCGCGCGCACTTCGTCCCAGAAGGAGGTTGTTCCTTTCAGCGTGTTTACGGAAATGCGCAAGTGACGCCGCCTGGCGAGATAGCGCGCGGCAAGATTGGGGCGGTATTGCATCGCTTTGGCCATCTGCAAGACGCGCGCTTTGGTGAGAGGACTGACTCCGCCATGGTTGTGCAGCGCCCGGTGGACGGTGCCGGTGGAAATTCCGAGGGCGTCAGCGAGATCGAAGAGAGTGACTTTCTTGTCCATGGCATCACCGCCTGGAAACGCTGGAGCGGACGAAAGCAGACTCAGGAGAGCGAGAATGGGTTCGTAAACGTTTACGGCGCCATTTAAGACCAGTTCAGCGAGGTTGTCAACGGCCCGTTCTTGTTCATCGGTTGATACGGCGGCGGGGCGGCTTTTATTTCGCAGTGACTTTGAGCCGAATTGCCTGCGTTTTCGTCGAACTTGTTCCGACCAGGATGTCGAACACGCCGGGTTCGACGACAAATTTCATGTCTTCGTTCCACAACGCCAGGCTGTCCGGTGTGAGCGTAAAGGTTACCGTAGTTTTTTCGCCGGCACGAAGGTGGACTCTTTGGAATCCGCGCAATTCCAGGACCGGGCGGGTTACGGAGCTGACGCGCTGGTGAATATAGAGTTGCGGGACTTCATCACCTTCACGATCGCCGGTGTTGGTGACGTCGACGGAGACGGTGGTATTGGCAGACGGGGGGATCTCCGCGGGCTCGACGCGCGCGTTGTCGAGTTTGAAGGTTGTGTAACTGAGGCCATGGCCAAAGGGAAATAGCGGCTCGCGCGAAGCAAAAATGTAGCTGCGGTTGCGCGAGGGCTTGTGATCGTAGAAATCGGGGAGTTGGCCGACCGAGCGCGGGAAGGTGATGGCTAATTTGCCGCCCGGGTTGACGTCGCCGAACAGGACGCGCGCTACGGCTGTTCCGCCCTCTTGTCCCGGGTACCAGGTTTCGAGAATTGCAGGCACATGGGCAGCCGCGTAATTAATAGAGAGCGGCCGGCCGTTGATCAGGACTACAACTGTGGGAACAGCTGTCTCCACGATGGACTGAATCAACTGGTCCTGCATCCCCAGCAAATCGAGGGAGTCACGATCGCCCAGATGCTCCTCCGACCATGCTTCGCGATTGGTGGCCTCGGTCTCGCCAACGACGACGATGGCAACATCGGCTTTCTTGGCGGAGTCGGCGGCAGCGCGGATGCTGGCCTGCTGCTCCTTGGGATCGGCGAGTTTGGAATTGTTTTCGTACCAACCAGCCCAGCCCTGTTTCCCTGTCGTAATCTTGCAACCTTCGGCGTAGAGGACCTTGGCTGTTGATCCGGCGCGGGCGCGAATGCCGTCGAGAACACTCACGCCTCGCCCGGGATCCCGGGAATAGCCGCCGAGATGAACGTCCGCCGCGTTAGGGCCAATAACCGCGATGGTTTTCAGCTTCTTCGGGTCGAGTGGCAGCAGTGCACCGTCGTTCTTCAGGAGCACAATGGCTTCTTCTGCGGCCTTCTCTGCCAGCTTCTGGTGCTCGGCGTTGTTCGTGACCTTTTCGGCATAGTCCGGGTCGACATACGGATTCTCAAACAATCCCAGGCGGAATTTCGCTGCCAGAACGCGGCTCGCGGCTTGATCCACTTCGGAGATGGGAACTATTCCATCCTTTACCTGTTGCACCAACGTGCGGTAAACGGAGCCATCTGACAGATCGAAATCGACGCCGGCGGCGAGCGCCTTTTTTGCGGCTTCCGAGGCATCGGCGGCGACACCGTGAGTGCGGAACAGCATCTGCAAGCCTTCGCCATCGGAAGTAACGTAGCCGGGGAAAGCCCACTCCTGGCGCAATACTTTTTCGAGCAGCCAATGATTCACGTGCGAGGGGATGCCATCGATCTCGTTGTAAGAGGCCATAACGCTTCCCGCGCGTGCTTCGCGGATGGCGGCGCGAAATGCGAAGAGATAGGACTCGCGCAGTTCTCGTTCCGAGAAATTTGCAGGCGCGGTGTTTGTGCCGCTCTCCGGCTGGCCGTGCGCGGTGAAGTGCTTCGCGGTGGCCATCACGTGGTGACGGTCAATGAAGAAGGTGTCGCCCTGTAGCCCTTCGATGGCGGCAACGCCGATGCGCGAACCTAGATAGGGATCCTCTCCGTACGTTTGCTCAGTGCGGCCCCAGCGGGGATCGCGCGCGAGAACTTCGGTGTGTGGTGGTGGCCAAGCGATACGCTCCCGTATCCATCGACGATGCCCGCGAAACAGACTTCTAGTCTTTGGTCCGCCAGTTTCGTGCACGAATTCACGACTTCGCTGACGAACGAGACGGTTTTCAACTACACCTCTTTCCTCAATCCGGTACGCCCGACCGATTTGGGCACGGTTAGCCCATCGAAGGTCGGTTACAACGTAACGCCTCCTTTCGGGTACCCCGGCATTACGGCAGTGATCCCCAATATGGTGAGCTGGGGAAATCAGACCGGCAGCGGCGGATGGTTCCCGGGCTTGTGGGCGCCGGCGTTTGCGGCCACCTTTCAGAACGGAGCCTTCGGAGCACTGAAGCGCGTTCCTTCGATCGCGGACAACCTCTCCTGGGTGAAGGGCACGCACACCATGAAGTTCGGGTTCCTCTGGGCGCATGGTGGCAACCAGCAAACCGAAGGGACATGGGGCGGTTCGTCCAACGCTTTCCCGCAAGGACGCTATGATTACGACAACTGGGCTTGGGGCACCACCGGAAATCCTCTGGCGGACTTCGTCCTTGGTCACCCGGCAGACTTTGCGCAGACCAGCGCAGACCCGCTGCACACCTTGTGGTACAACGAAATCGCCTTCTACGCGCAAGATACGTGGAAGGTCTCGCGCCGCTTGACCTTGAACTATGGTCTGCGGTTGGACCACGAAGGCCAGTGGTATCCGGCCGGCAATACGCCGGGTATGGTCGTGTGGGATCCCAGCACTTGCCCGGCTTCGACCGGACCTGGTCCGGCTTGCGTAGGCCCGAACCTCCCTGGGCTCTCGTGGCACGCGATCAACAAGAACATCCCAATCTCCGGTTTCGAATCGCGCTTCATTCCGGATCCCCGCGTGGGAGCCGCCTTCGACCTGTTCGGAACGGGCAAAACCGTTCTCCGTGGCGGGTATGGGATCTATCGCTATCAACTGGCCTACAACGACGTGAACGGATCTCTAGATGCGCCCCTCGGCATCCAGAACTTCGACACGTCGGGAAATTGCCACCTTCTGAAGACTATCCAGGTTCAGACGGATCCCACTTGCCAGCCCGCTTCGCCAGCAGGATCTCTGCCGGCTTCTAGCACCGGCACGGGAATTTTAGCGCTGCAAATGGGCGACAATCGCACGCCTTGGGTTCAGAACTGGACCTTCCTGATTGATCAACGAGCGCCGTGGAATTCATTGTTCGAGATCGGCTATGTTGGCAGCCACACCTCCGACATGCTGATTGCAGCGAACCTTTCCAACATCGACCTGGTTCCGGTGGGCGGTTATTTCGCGCCAAATCCGGTGACCGGCGTTACCTACTACTGCCTGGGAGCGGCGAGTCCGACGTGCAATCACAGTGGTCCGCCGAACACGTCGCAGTACCTGCCCTGGAATTACAGCTCCATCCAAGTGGCATCGCATGGCAGCTATTCCAACTGCAACGCCCTGCAGATGATGTGGCAAAAGCAGACCGGGCGCAGCACGTTCATGGTGAACTACACGTTCAGCAAGGTCCTGGGGATCCGCGACGGACAGACGGACAACGGGAACGGCAATGGAACGGTGATCGATTGGTTCAACATGAAGAATAACTATGGAGTGCTGGCATACGACCACACCAACATCTTCAACGCGGCGTATGTGTTGTCGTTGCCAGGAGTTCACACTTCGAACAAGTTCGCGTCGGGTGCGATAAATGGATGGCAGCTGTCAGGTACATTGCAGTACCAGAGCGGCGCGCCAATCCAGCCGAACAGTGGTGGAAACCTGAACGCGAACTACCAAAACGGTGAGTCGACAGCGAGCATACTTGGCACCAATGGTGACGCTTTGGTACCGATCCTAACCTGCGATCCGAGACAGAAGACGATGGCTGGGCAATACTTCAACCCGGGCTGCTTCGCAATGCCCACGCGCGGACAGAATGGCAACATCATCTGGCCGTACATCAAGGGTCCGGCGTATTTCAACACTGACCTTTCCCTGTTCAAGAACTTCAAGGTGACGGAACGGCAGACGTTGCAATTCCGCATCCAGGCGTTCAACTTCATCAACCATGACCTGCCGGACTTGACGCAGGGCAATGCGTTGAACCTGAACTTCAACCAGAACGGCATCAATACCAACACCTGCGCGTCGACAACCTCAGGCAGCTGCACGAATGGCCGCGCACACTACACGACGGGCCGCCGCGTATTGGAGCTGGCACTGAAGTACAACTTCTAACCTGGTCTTAACAACCAGTTGTAAAAAGGGGATGGTTCACACCATCCCCTTTTTCTTTCTGCGTGTGAGAAAATGCTGGAACGCTTTGAGTTCGAGGAATTGGGAGGTTGTCCTGTTGGCTCGTTACCTTTGGTCTCTTTGCTGTTCCGTTCTGGTGGCCTCTATTCTTGCGCCAGACCAATACGCCACAGCCCAGACACCCCCTGCTGTTTCTCCTGCTGCTGCATCCAGAATTAAATTCGCGTTGCAGAGCTTGCCATTTCGCGTTGAAACCGACGAGACGCTCAAGACTCCTCACGCCCCCGCGACAATGGCGGGCGGGGTTGCCGTGTTTGACTACAACAAAGACGGCCGGCCGGACATCTTCTTCACGAACGGAGCCAACATCGAGACTCTTAAGAAGGATGATCCGAAATATTCCAATCACCTGTTTCGCAACGATGGCAAAGGCGTGTTCACCGATGTTACGAAGGAAGCAGGACTGACGGGCAGTGGTTACGACATGGCAGTAGCGGTGGGCGACTACGACAATGATGGCTACCCGGACCTGTTCGTAGGCGGACTGCACGGCAATACGCTGTATCACAACAACGGAGATGGGACGTTCACGGATGTGACCGCGAAAGCGGGGCTGGATAAGTCAGTGGATCCGAAATATGGGCCATTGTGGACCACGGCGGCGGTGTGGGTGGACGTGAACAATGATGGGCTGCTGGATTTGTTCGTGGTGAATTATCTGCAATGGGACATCAAGAAAGAGCCGATGTGCGGTTTTGGAGACTCCTATGACTACTGCAACCCGCGATTCTACGAGGGACAACCGAACCAACTGTTTTTGAATAAGGGCGATGGGACGTTCGAGGATGTGTCGGAAAAATGGGGAATTCGCGCGCATGTCGGCAAAGGAATGGGAGTGGGGATGGCGGACTACGACCTGGATGGCCGGCCCGACCTGTTCGTTACCAACGACACCTACTACAACTATCTGTTCCACAATACCGGGCAGAAATTTGAAGAAGTGGCGTTTCAGGAAGGCGTTGCGTTGGTCGAAGATGGAGACTTTGTCTCCGGGATGGGATTGGATTTTCGCGACTACAATAATGACGGATATCCCGACATTGTGTTTGTGGCGCTGAATAATCAGACTTTTCCGTTGTTCCAGAACAAAGGCGGGAAAGGCTTCGAAGAAGTTACGTATGCGACCGGAATGCGCAACCTGAGCCGGGCGATGGCGGGCTACGGACCGGGTTTGTATGATTTCGACAATGATGGATGGAAAGATCTTTTCGTGACCCGCGGCCACGTCGAAGCCAAAGCCAAACCGGGCACGGACATTGAACAGTACAACACGGTGTTCCGGAATCCCGGTGCAAGCGGGCAGTGGCAGGCGCTGACAGCGGAAGCCGGCTTGAACGCGTCTCCTCCGGCGCGGCACCGTGGATGCGCGTTCGCGGACTTCGATGGCGACGGGCGAATCGACGTAGTAGTTACGGCGCTGGGCGCGAACGCGGAACTGTGGATGAATCGCTCGGAGGGCTCCGGGCATTGGCTGGACATCGCGCTGGAAGGGACCAAGAGCAACCGTGACGGGATCGGCGCGCGCATCAAGGTGGTGACGTCGGCGGGCGCGCAATACAATCACATGACCACGAGCGTTGGGTACGCGTCCTCCAGCTACGGGCCGGTGCACTTCGGTCTTGGCAAGGACGCCAAGGCAAAGCTGGTGGAAATTCATTGGCCGTCGGGAATTGTACAGATGCTTCAGAATGTGGCGGGCGACCGGGTGCTCAGCGTGAAGGAAGCTGCGGCGAGATGACCGGTGATTTGGTTTTTTTCTGGCGCTCTTGCTCAGAGATGCGGTCGACGATGCCTTTCTCTCTCGCGCCGTCTTCGGGCCTCTTCAGCTTAAAGTAAAGCGCTGCGAGTTCGACGTGGGGAAGCAGCCATTCCGGAATGGCGCGAGAAACCGCTTCGAAGTTCTTCAGAGCGGCCTCGGTCTGCCCTTGCGCGTTCTGGACTTTGGCAAGTTCAAAGCGGGCATAGGATGAGGTGGGGTCGATTTGCAGGGCGCGCTTCAGTTGCTTTTGCGCCTCATCCAGCTTTCGCTGCTCATAAAGCACAGAACCAAGGCGCAGATGAGCCTCAAAATCATCGGGCTTTTGAGCGATGGCGCGACGAAAAGCCTCTTGCGCGCCCTCAAGATCGCCGGAGTACTCTTTCACGAGACCGCTCAGGGTATTGACGCCCGGGAAATTCGGATCGGCTTTAACCGCAAGATCCACGTAACGGCGCGCGTCGTCGAACTCTTCCAGACGCATATGCGCGTCTGCCGCCAGCGCGTAGACTTCCGCCACGGCCTTTTGCGCGGCAACCTTATCGACACGCAGGAGGCCTTCGCGGGTCTGGCCGGTGCGAATGAGCGCGGAACCTAAGGTCCATTCGATGGTGAGATTGTCGGGATCGGCTTGCTCAAAAGGAGCGAGCAGGGAGATGGCCTCGCTGTCTTTGCCGAGTCGCACATAGCAGTCGCCCAGGAGCATGGCGACTCGCGCATTCTTAGGGTCTTCCTGCAGCAACGAGGCAAACTGGTCGGCGGCTTCGGCGATCTTCTGTCCCTTGTAATAGGCAAGAGCTAGGTTGATGCGCAGATCACGGTTGCCAGGAACGAGTTGCAATGCCACGGTGTCCTGCGCGATGGCTTCGTTATAACGGCCCAGGGCAGCGAGAGCGATACCCAAGTTGGCGCGCGCTGCCACCACCTCGGGGTGAGAGGTTAGCAACTCCTGATATTTTTGAACGGCGAGTTCGTTGTTGCCGGACTGCTGCGCCTGTTGGGCATCGCGAAAGAGTTGCTCCGGGTTGGGCTCTTGCGCACACACGGTGGCCATGCAGAAAAGGGCCATAATTACGGCGAATGGGCGCATATTTCGTAGTATAACTCGGTTTCGAGGTGGGCCGGAGAAGCGGGCTCTGAATCGATGCGAGAAACCATCAAATTGGCAATGCGAGTGGCGACGGTGTTTTGTTCGCTGATGGCTGCGGGATCGTGTTGGGCGATTGGTGAGGAGCGGTTTGTCGAAGGTGAATTTCATGGCGGCGATTTCGTTTTCGCGCGGGATGGTGGCGCGGCGGCAATGTACGTTGATGCGAGCGACTATCCCGGGGTAACGCGTGCTGCCAGCGACCTTTCTCAGGACATTCAGAGAGTGACGCGAGTTGCGCCACGTGTTCTGCACGACGAAGGGGCTCTTGGTTCGACGGCGATCATCATCGGGACGCTGGGAAAGAGCGCGCTGATCGATCGCCTGATCCGCGAACACAAGATCGATGCGAAGGCGCTGCAAGGGAAATGGGAATCCTATCTCATTCAGACCGTGGCACAGCCGATTCCGGGTGTTTCCTCGGCGCTGGTGATTGCGGGAAGCGACAAGCGCGGGACAATTTACGGGATCTATGAACTATCCGAGCAGATTGGCGTGTCGCCCTGGTATTGGTGGGCAGACGTGCCGATTGCGCAGCGTGACGCGCTGTTCGTTAAGCCGGGCAGACATCTGCAGGGCGAGCCGGCCGTCAAATACCGCGGGATTTTTCTGAATGATGAAGCGCCGGCGCTGACGGGCTGGGTGAACGAGAAATTCGGGGGGTACAAGCACGAGTTTTACGAAAAAGTGTTTGAGCTGCTGCTACGTTTGCGAGCGAATTTTCTTTGGCCTGCGATGTGGAACAGCGCATTCAATGAAGATGACCCGCTGAATCCCAAGCTTGCTGACGAATACGGAATCGTAATGGGTACTTCACATCACGAACCCATGCTGCGGGCGCAACAGGAGTGGAAGCGCCACGGGAAAGGCGCGTGGGACTATTCGACGAACGGGGAGGAATTGCGGGAGTTCTGGTCGCAGGGAATCGAGCGCAACAAAAACTACGAAAGCATCATCACGCTGGGGATGCGCGGCGACGGTGACATGCCCATGTCCGAGGAAAGCAATGTGGCGCTGCTGGAGAAAATCGTGGCAGATCAGCGCAAGATCCTGGCCAACCACATGAATCCCGATCTGGACAAAATTCCACAGAGTTGGGCGCTTTATAAAGAGGTGCAGGAATACTACGAGAAAGGCATGCGCGTTCCCGACGATGTGACGCTGCTGTGGTGCGACGATAACTGGGGCAACATTCGGCGATTGCCAACCGCGGAAGAACGCAGACGCAGCGGCGGCGCGGGCATCTATTACCATTTCGATTACGTGGGAGGGCCGCGCTCGTACAAATGGATCAATACGAATCCAATTCCGAAAGTATGGGAACAGATGAACCTGGCGTACCACTACGGAGCGACGCGGATCTGGATTGTGAATGTGGGTGACCTGAAGCCCATGGAATTCCCGATGGAATTCTTCCTGACATTTGCGAGGGATCCGCAGCGATGGCCGAAGGAAAAACTCGGCGAATTCACCACCGAGTGGGCCACGAGGGAGTTCGGTCCGACGTATGCCTTAGAGATCGCCAAGGTGATGGAGCAATACGCGAAATATAACGGGAGGCGCAAGCCGGAGCTTCTGGAGCCGGGAACATATAGTCAGGTCGATTATCAAGAGGCGGACCGCGTTTCGGGGGAGTTTCAGTCGGCGGTGAATCAGGCAGAGCAGATTTATGCCAAACTGCCCGAGGATTATCGCGACGCATTTTTTCAGTTGGTGCTTTTTCCGGTGAAAGCATCGGCACAGGTGACGCAGCTCTATATCACCGCGGGGAAGAACCAACTGTACGCGAAGCAAGGGCGCGCCAGCGCAAACGACCTGGCGGCGCAGGCGCGTGCGCTGTTTCAGGCCGACGCGGAGCTTTCCGCGAATTACAACCATTCGTTGGCCCACGGGAAATGGGACCACATGATGGATCAGACGCATATTGGATACACCTATTGGAACGAGCCGCCCAAAAACACGATGCCTGAGGTAGTTGAACTGAATGTTGCGGCAGAGGCAAAAATGGGAATCGCGATCGAAGGATCCAACGCAGCGTGGCCGGGTGCGGCAGAAGAAGCGGTTCTTCCTCAGTTCGATTCTTTCGGGCAACAACGCTACTGTGTGGACGTCTTCAATCATGGGCGCGCGCCTTTTCGGTTCTCGGCGACAATCAGTGAACCTTGGATCAGGCTGAGCCAAACTTCCGGCGACGTCGAAAAAGAGCAGCGGGTGTGGGTCAGCATCGACTGGAACAAGGCTCCCGCTGGAACGACGACGGGTTCGGTGAAGATTTCCGGGACCGAGGGAGAGCCGGTAATTGTGAAGGTCACCGTTTTCAATCCGAAGGAGCCCACGCGGGATGCGCTTCGAGGATTCGTCGAATCGGATGGCGTTGTTGCGATGGAAGCGGATGACTTCACGGGGAGGGTGGATGCGCCAGCGGTTCGTTGGGAGAAAATTCCCGACTACGGGCGAACCGGTTCAGGCATGTCGGTCTTTCCGGTCACAGCACCGAGTGTCACTCCTCCGAAGGATTCTCCTTGCCTGGAATATCAGGTGTATTTGTTCGACCCCGGGAAAATCGAGGTGGAGGCGATCCTGGGTCCGACACTGAATTTTGTGCCGGGTCGAGGGCTTCGCTATGCGGTGTCGTTCGACGATCAGGCGCCGCAGATCATCGACGCCCTGGCGCAGAATTCGCTGCAGGACTGGGAAACGTCGGTGAAAGACAATGTGCGCAAGAGCACGTCCAAGCACAACGTTGTCGGGACGGGTTACCACACGCTGAAGTTGTGGATGGTTGATCCGGGAGTAGTTGTGGAGAAGATGGTTGTGAATCTTGGGGGCGTGAAACCGAGTTATCTTGGGCCGGTGGAGAGCTACCGTGGCGGGGCGGCGGGTCGCAAGAGTCAGCCCTGATTGTGGGGCAAGAGAAGTGAAGAGTCCTCAGGGGCTGAAGCCCAATATAAGAGATACGCTTTATGTCGGAACTAAAGTTCTGACCCTCTAAAGAAAACAAGATGCCGGAGGAGTTATTAGTGGACGTCGATTGTGGTGACGCTTAGAGCGGGGAGAGTGATGGTCAGTGTTGCGCCGTTCACGGTTTGTTGGCCGGCGGGCACGGGTTGAATCGTGGTTTGGGTCGCCGCGGAACTGGCGGTCATCTGGTAGAGGTACGCAGTGCCGTTGAGGGTCAGGCCGGTGATGGCGGTGACCTGTGCGGCGGTGGAGCGATTGATGGCGACGAAGACGTAGCGGCCCGCGGTGGTGGTGTCTTCGCTGGCGTAGACAGCAACCTTCGAGACGTCGCTGGATGCCGCTTCCAGCGAAGTGTCGCCGAAGCAGGCGGTAGAACTGTCAAAGCCGCGATAGGCGCGGAAAGCGGCCAGAATGTAGGGTTCGTTGCTACTCAACGGCCAGAGGCTTGCGGCGAAGACGCCTTCGACGCCAAAGATGCCGAGATTGTCGGCCTGCGCAATGGTTCCAGCGATGTGCTGCGAGCCACCGTTGTTGTATTCGGTGATGGCGATTTTCATGCCTGGGTTTTCGGAGCTGATTTTGCTTTGCAGGCGGCCGAGGATATAAATCGGTGCACCAAGAACGTCGTTGGTGATCCAGGAGTTTTCCTGATAGGTGGTGTCCCAAAGGCTGCGAGGGCTCTGAACGATGGCCTGAACCTGGGCGTCGGTGAGGGTGGGACCTGGGAGGTTAATCACGCGATTGCCGCTGCCATCGGTGGCTTCGGAATACCAATGGAAGTCGTAGACATCCACGAGAGGCTTACCGTAAGTGGTGGAAGCGGCACTGATGGCGGGCAAATATTTGTCGGGAAACCAATTTGCGCCGTTGGGAGTAGAAGTCAGCTCTCCTTGCCAATTGTAGATGCCCTGGAAGCCGTAATGGACCGGGCCAAAGATTATTAACTTCGGGAATTGATCCTTGAGGGCTCTGGTGAGAGTGAGGGTGTTCGCAATGTAGGTGTCGGAGGTGACGGCAGTTGATCCTTGCACTTCTTCGTGTGTCGAGTTCCAAAGTTCCGGCTCGTTGTCGAGTTCAATAAATGTGCGGTGGGTTGGGCTCGCGCCGAAAATTCCAGGCAACTTCTGATCGAGGGCCCAGGCGAACTCATCCATGTATACGTTGTTATCGGTGGTCGCCAGCGGGGGCGTGATCGTGAATGGGGCATTGGAGGCGGTACTTTTCTTGAAGACTACCGGCCGGAAGTACTTTAGATCCGGAAACGGCTTGGGTACCTGAACAGTCGTGGTATCCACCGACACGTAGCCTTGCAATTGGAATGTTACCAGGCTGGCCATCCCGTTGGCCTGGTCTCCTGCAATGAACGTGCGCACCGCTTCCGCCGGGATCGTCGCATTGCAGCTCCCGTTGCACAGATAATTGTCATTTTCGTAGAAGTAGTCACTACCTGCATTGGACCCGTTGTTGATCCAGTTGTAGGCCGTCCAGCGATTTCCACCATCGCGATCAAATGTGAGCAGTGGTGGAGCGCCAGTGTTCCCGGAATAGAAATTCAAGCCGTAGATATAGGGCGAAATCGCTTTTGTGTTTGAAGGGTTGATGGTAATCGTCACGTTCGCCGTGGCGGCCACGGGGGTCGCGCTGGCCTGCGAGGAGTTGTTGCTTTCGCCGGCGGAGTTCACGGCAGACACAACGTAATAGTAGGTGGTACCGTTCGTCAGGCTCGTGTCGGTGTAGTTAGTCGCAGCGGGATTGGCGATCTGCGTATAGGGTCCGCCGGCGGTGGTGGAGCGCTTAACGTGGTAGCTCGCTGCGCCGGTGTTGGCTGTCCACGCGAGGATTACCTGCGCATTTCCAGCAGTGGCTGTTAATCCAGTTGGAGTGGGCGGTATTTGCCCTACAGCAGTGGGCGTGGCGCTTGCTTCAACCGAGTTCGCGCTTTCGCCGGAAGCGTTGATGGCAGAAACCACGTAGAAGTATTTGGTTCCGTTTGTGACGGCCGTATCGACGTAGTTGGCTACCGTTGGGTTGGCGATTTGCGTGTATGGACCCCCGGTGGTCGTCGAGCGCTTTACGTGGTAACTCGCCGCGCCAGTGCCGGCTGTCCAGGCGAGAGTTACTTGCGCGTTTCCCGCCGTTGCGACGAGCCCGGTTGGCGTCGCTGGGACCGGCGATACTGGAGTGGCATTTACTTCGGAAGAGTTAGCGCTTTCGCCGACGGAGTTCACCGCAGCGACGACATAGTAGTATTTCGTGCCGTCGGTGAGACCCGTGTCGGTGTAATTCGTCGCAGCTGGATTGCTCACTAGTGTGTACGGTCCGCCGGTTGTGGTCGAACGTTTGACGTGATAGCTGGTGGCTCCGGAACTTGCCGTCCAAGTCAAACTCGCTTGCGTGTCGCCCGCGGTTGCTATCAATCCCACGGGCGCTGCCGGAACCGAGCCGGTGGGATTTCCTCCTCCGCTGCCAGAGCCGGAACCTGCGCCTCCGCATCCGATGATTGCCACGAGCAGGATGGCGAGTGCAGCGATGATTAAAGGTTGTGCGCCCTGCCGGTTTCTCAGCGACGATTTCATGGCCGTCCCTCCGCAAAGCTGATGGTTCGCACCGCAGGCTGGTTGGCGCGGGCGTATTTCGCAGAAGCTTCAAGCCGAGGAAGCGCTCGACCCGGGAAAGCGAGGATTACGTGTTGTTGCACCAATGAGAATCGATCTTAGGATCAGAGTAAGAGCTTGGGGCGCGGTGTTTCAAGAGCTTCCTGGAATCGTGCGCGCGAATTATTCAATAGCTTAGTGGTGCTGGGCGGAATTCACGCGCTGGTTGTTTCGCCGTCGCACAGGCCATAGAATCAGCACGTGTGTAATTAGCGGCTCAGGGAGAATTCTCCAAGTGCGATTCCGATCCGTGTTGCTTGCTCTGTTGGTTTGCGTATTTGCCTCAACAATTTCCGCCGAACCCAGGTTGCCGCATCTTTTCAGCGACCACATGGTGTTTCAGCGCGACGCGGCGATTCACGTTTGGGGATGGGCGGAGCCGGGCGAGGCTATCGCCGTGGAGTTCGCGGGACAAACGAAACAAACGACGGCGGACGCCGATTCGCGCTGGCATGTGGACCTGGCGGCGCTGCCTGCGGGCGGTCCGTTTGTGCTGCAGGTCCGCGGGAAAAAGACACTGGAATTTAAAGACGTAGTGATTGGCGAAGTGTGGGTGGCGTCTGGGCAATCGAACATGGCGTTTATTTTGGGAGAAGCCGCGAATGCGGCGGAGGTGATTCCCAAGGCCAACGATGCGGGACTGCGCTTTTTCACCGTGCCGAAGAAAATCGCGGTGCAGCCGGAGAGCGATACGCTGCCTGCGGCGTGGGAGGTTTGCAACAGCGAGTCCGCGGGAAAATTCTCGGCGGTGGCGTATTTTTTTGCGCGCGACCTGCGACGGTCTCTGCAAGTGCCTGTCGGCGTGATTCTGAGCGCGTGGCCAGGCTCGGCAGGCGAAGAATGGACCCCGCTGGATTACCTGCAGAAGGATCCCGTGCTGCAGCCGATCGCCGAGCGGTGGGAGAAATTGCCGGCGGAAGACAAGCAATTTGCCGCGGGTCCGCGGGAGTTTTCACTAGAGTTCGACGATTTTGCGCTGCTGCGGGCGGGCTCGACGGTGGCTCCGGTTCCGTTCAGCAACTTCGATGACGGCGGCTCGAGCACTTCGACCGGCGGCGAGTGGTCGTACAGTTGGGCCGACGCAGCGACGAGCGCATTCGAATTGATCGCGCCGGGACGCGGCGGAAAGGGGTACGCGGCGAAGATTTCGGGGAAACTCGATGGAACGAACACCGCGTTCTGGAGGGCGAGTTTTCATTTGGACGGTTCGCCGGCCGATGTTTCGTCGTTTGCCGGAGTGCGTTTCTGGGTGCGGGGAAAGGGTTCGTTTGGATTTCGCACGTTGCAGCCGACGATTACGGATTGGGCGGACTATGCGTCTGGGGAAATCAAGGCTGGGCCGGAGTGGAAAGAGGTGACGGTGTGGTTCAAGGATTTGAAACAGGCAACCTGGGGAGTGCAGGAAAAACTGACGCTCGAGCAACTTTCGGGATTTGCGATTGAGTGCATGACCGATCTGGGGAATGCGCCGAGGCCGCCCGCGGGGCTGTACGAGGGCATGCTTGCGCCGCTGGAGAACTATCGAATGCGGGGAGCGATCTGGTATCAGGGAGAAAGCAACACGGCTCGCGCGTATCAATACCGAACGCTGCTTCCTACGATGATTGCGAGTTGGAGGACGGGATGGAACGAGGCAGATTTTCCGTTTTTGATTGTGCAATTGCCTAATTTGGGAAAGGGTGAAGACTTCGGCGATTCTCAGTGGGCGGAATTGCGCGAGGCGGAATTATTGACGGCGAAAAAGGTTCCGAGTGCCGGGCTTGCCGTGACGATTGACCTGGGCGACCCGAAGAATTTGCATCCACCGAGGAAACAGGAAGTGGGGGAGCGGCTGGCGTTGTGGGCGCTAGGTACGACCTATGGAAAGAAGGTGGTGTATTCCGGGCCGCTGTATGACGGGATGCGCGTGGAGGGAAAAGAGATTCGCGTGCAATTCAAGTATGCGGGGATGGGATTGCAGGCGCATGGCGGGACGTTGCAAGGATTTTCGATTGCGGGCGATGACAAGAAATTTCGCCGGGCGGTGGCACGAATCGACGGCGACGCGGTGGCGGTGTCGAGCTCAGAGGTTGCGAGTCCGGTAGCGGTTCGCTATGACTGGGCGGACAGCCCGGAAGGAAATCTGTATAACAAGGAAGGCTTGCCGGCGTCGCCGTTCCGCACGGATGATTGGCCGGGCGCCACGTTTGGCAACCGGTAAGAGGTTTCGGGCTCAGGAAGAATTCGCTGCGCGTTTCGCGGCCCGCACCTTTTTTTTTGCTGAAGAACTAATTTGCGCACTTTGGCACGATTCCCGCAATCGGCCATGCTGTACCAGCGCCGGCGACCTGCTGGAGAGCGATCGAGAAAGAGCCAGCCGCAGGTTTCGCCTTCACATTGGCGAACTTTGGGATGCCGACCACCTACCAGTAAATCTGTGGCGCTTAAGAGAATTGGCGCCAGGATGAGATCGGGATCGTTCGCCGCCGACTCCCAATGCCAATGGACACTTCCCTTCAGGCAGGCGAGCTGGCGTTTGGGAGCGACTGCGGCAAGCCTGGCATTGAGCGGCGCGAGCATGCGAGACGAGGGCAGGGTACCGGAAGCAATGGGTCGGAACAGGCGAGTCCTGCGTTGATGGCTTTTTCATGCGCGCATTTCCACCTGAGTATCTTATAGGGTTTCAGCGGGCCTTGGCTCAGGCACAAGACGACGGGAGCGTGATGCAAAACAGAAGAGGCGGCGGAGGAGCAACGCAAACAAGGCGACAACGAAGGCGGCGTATGCAAATTGTGTGCGGGATACCCCGACGCCGTAAGGGAACCAGATGCCGGGAATGCGCAGTGCGGACAAGTCCTTCGCAAAGAGACCGATGGAGATTAAGAGCACGGCAGGAAGGGCGAGCCGGGCGTCACGGCCACATCGGCGAATGCCTTGGTGGACGATGAAGAGCAGCAACAATGCAAATAACAATCGGACGCCGCTGGAAATGGAGTGGAATGCGGCGCTGACTGGGTGAGACAAAGCCAAGTGAAGCGACGGACGCGTGAGGAATTGTGCAGCCATGTACAGCACGGTGAAGGCGGCGACGGCTTTCGGAGTCCATTTGGGAGTGCGCAGTTGGAACCATGCGCGCCAAGCCATTGTCCATGCGGCAAAATTCAGAGGATCGAGGAAAACGTTTCGCGCGAAGTCGAACGCGGGAACGCTCTCGAATTGAAACCAAAAGAAAAGCGCTTGATTGAGGCGAATGAGGGCGATCAGGAGCAAAGCCACAGCCAGCCACCGATAGGCAGCGTCAGAGGGATCAAACGGGATGAGGGCGCAGGCCATGATTGCCAGAAGGACAAACAGAACTGGCAGGATTGCGTCAACGACGTAGCCCCAGAATGTCTGCATCCATTGCAGGTCATAGCGTGATTCGATTCCGCGGGTCGGGCCGAGGGCTGGTGCAATGTGAATGCCGCCGGCATCAGGAGAGGAGAGCGAGCTGCGATCCATCCAAACGCGAAAGGCGAGAACCGAGACGACAGGTTTATCCGCCGAGGCGGAGGCCGGCGATTGAGGCAACCGAAAGATGCGTGGCTGGATGCTGTAGACCGCCGGCGTTGCACCGGAAAAGTTGCCGGCGCTTCCCAAGAGGTGTCCGTTGAAAAATAACTGGTACGCGTCGTCGACATCGGGAGGACCGGAGAGTGCCAGCGTTGCTCCCCGAGGCGCGGTTATCGCTACGGAGATGCGATACCAGGCGTAACCGGAGTATCCGGGATGGCCTTTGGTGGTCCTGCCGGGCACGTAGCCGGTAAGGCCAACGTCGGCATCATGAGAGCCAAGCGGTGGTGGCGCGAGGTCGACGTTCTCCCAAGCGGAATCATCGAAGGTTGGTGCGGCCCAGCGGGGATCGTCGCCAGTATGAAATTTCCAGGGGCCGTTGAGGGGAACGACTGAATAAGAATCTATCATAGGGTTAGGCACGATATAACCGCATCCCATTCGTTCAGCACGTTAGATACTGACGGATCAGGGTACGGCAATCGGGGATTGGCGTTCTCGGGTAAAACGTTAACGTTTACGATACGGCTTTTAGCGTTGAAATGGGATAAGATTCAGATGACTATCAAGGCCGTTTATCGCCTTCACCCACGATCGACCAACCGTGGAACCCGCAAAGGAACGAGCCAGGGAGTTGACCATGACGAACAAGAAGAAGATGACGATGGGATTGATCGTGGGGAACCGCGGTTTTTTCCCGGACCACCTGGCGAAATCGGGCCGGGAAGAAATGATGCAGGTGCTGCACAAGGCAGGGATGGACGTGGTGGTGCTGGGGCCGGAGGATAGCAAGCACGGAGCGGTGGAAACGTTTGAGGAAGCAAAACGCTGCGCGGAGTTGTTCCGGTCGAAAAGCACGCAGATTGACGGCGTGGTGGTAACGCTGCCGAACTTCGGGGATGAACGGGCCATTGCCGATACGCTGCGGCGGGCGACCCTGGGCGTGCCGGTGTTGATCCAGGCGACGCCGGACACACCGGGACAGATGCTGATCACGCATCGCCGCGACAGCTTCTGCGGAAAGATGTCGGCGTGTAACAATTTGCGGCAGTACGGGATTCCTTATTCCATTACCACGCTGCATACGGAGAGCCCCGATTCCGCGGAGTTCGCCAAGGACCTTGAATGGTTCGCGGGAGTTTGTCGAATCGTAAAAGGTCTACGGAACCTGCGGATTGGCGCGATTGGAGCGCGGCCGGCAGCATTCAATACGGTGAGATACAGCGAGAAGCTGCTGGAAGCGAACGGAATCACGGTGGAAACGTTCGATCTTTCAGAAGTGCTGGGACGAATCAGCCGGATGAAGGATCACGACGACGCCGTGGTGCAGAAGCTGCAGTTGATTCAGAAGTATGTGACGACGAAGGACGTGCCGCACGCGGCGCTCGTGAAGATGGCGAAGCTGGGAGCGGTAGTGGACGGGTGGATGAAGGCCGTGGACGTGCAGATCAGCGCGGTGCAATGCTGGACGTCGCTGGAAGAAAACCTGGGAATCGTGCCGTGCACGTTGATGAGCATGATGAGCGACTCGCTGCTGTCGAGCGCGTGCGAAGTGGACGTTTGCGGAGTGCTGGGAATGCATGCGCTGCAATTGGCATCGGAAACGCCGAGCGCGCTTCTGGACTGGAACAATAATTACGGGGACGACCCGAACAAGGCGGTTTGCTTCCACTGCAGCAACCTGCCAAAACACTTCTTCAAAGATGTGAAAATGGACTTTCAGGAGATTATCGCGGGAACGGTTGGGAAAGAAAATACGTTTGGCACGTGCGTTGGGCAGGTGAAAGCGGGAGCGATGAGCTTCGCGCGGTTTTCGACGAACGACGTACACGGGAGGATGCGGGGTTACTCCGGGAGTGGACGGTTCACAGACGATCCGCTGAAAACTTTCGGAGGAGCGGGCGTGGTGGAAATTCCAGGTCTGCAGAAGCTGCTGCGTTATATTTGCGAACAAGGGTTCGAGCACCATGTGGCGGCGAACTTTTCGAGTGTGGCACCGATGGTGCACGAGGCCACCACGCGGTATCTGGGCTGGGACATGTACGCGCACGCGGGCGTAGACGAGAGGGGATGAATGGGGTTAGCGAAACTGCGCGAAGAGGTGTTGGAAGCCAACCTGGAGCTGGTGCGTCGCGGATTGGTGTTGTATACGTTCGGGAACGCCAGCGGGATCGCTCGGGAAGAAGGGCTGGTGGTGATCAAGCCGAGCGGGGTACCGTATGAAACAATGAAGCCGGAAGACCTGGTGGTGGTGGGGCTGGACGGCAACATTGTAGAAGGAGATTTGCGGCCGTCATCGGATCTGGCGACGCACCTGGTATTGTACAAAGCGTTCAAGGAGATTGGCGGGGTGGCGCACACACATTCGCGGGCGGCAACTTCCTGGGCGCAGGCGCGGAAGGAGATCCCGTGTTTTGGCACCACACACGCGGACTATTTTCACGGCGCCGTGCCGGTAACGAAAGCGCTGAAGCCCGCGGAGATCCGGAAGGACTACGAATTGAACACGGGACTTGCCATTGCGCGATGCGTTGGGAAGCGCAACCCGTTACACTTACCGGGAGTGCTGGTGGCGGGGCACGCGCCGTTCTGCTGGGGGAAGACGCCCGCGGATGCGGCACACAACGCGGTGATCGTGGAAGAGATCGCGGCGTTAGCGCTGCAGACCATAACCGCGAATGCAAAAGCGAAGCCGTTGGAAAAGGTGTTGCATGAAAAACACTTTTTCCGGAAGCATGGAAGCGCGGCGTACTACGGCCAGAAGAAGGGCAGCTAGGCCGACGGTGGTGCGTTTCCGGTTCGGTTGCTTTCGGGCTTTCGAATGCGCTCCAGAGACAGTAAGATTCGTTTGGTAGGAATCCATGCCTGAAAGTGCCTCTATACCTCTCATGTACACAGCGCAAGCAGTGGCAGACAGGTTCCAAAGACAATTCGGAGAAAAAGGGCGAGTGTATCGCGCGCCGGGACGGGTAAACCTGATCGGCGAGCACACGGACTACAACCAGGGATTCGTGATGCCGGCGGCAATTAACTTTTCGTGCTGGGTAGGCGCGGCGCCGCGGGTCGACGGAAGGCTGGCGATCCATTCAGAGAATTTCGGCGAGGACGCGAAAGTCGAGATCGGGAATACCGCGGCATGGCCGAGGACGGGCTGGGCGAGTTATCCGCTGGGCGTGGCGTGGGCATTGATGCAGGCCGGATATCCGCTGAAAGGCTGTAGCCTGTACATTGCGGGGGAAGTACCGCTGGGATCGGGGCTGAGTTCGTCGGCGGCGATTGAAGTGGCAACGGCGCTGGCTCTGCTGGAGAATTCCGATTCATCGATGGACAAGAAAAATCTGGCACTGCTGTGCCAGCGGGCCGAGAACGAATACGTTGGAGCGCGGTGCGGGATCATGGACCAGTTCATTGCGGTCCATGGGCAGAGGAACCACGCGGTGCTGCTGGATTGCCGGTCGCTGGAAGGGCGGCTGATCCCGATGCCAGAGGATGTGACGCTGGTGGTATGCAACACGATGGTGAAGCACGAACTGGCGGCGAATGAATACAACAAGCGTCGATCGGAATGCGAAGAAGGAGTGCGACTGCTGAAGAAGGCAATGCCGGAGATCGGGGCATTGCGGGACGTAAGTTCGGCACAACTGGAATTGCACCGCGACCTTTTGCCTAAAGTGATCTACAAGAGGTGCAGGCACGTGGTGACGGAAGATGAGCGGACGTTGAAGGCGGCGAAGGCGTTTGAAAGCGGGGACTTGGCGCCACTGGGAAGATGGATGGCCGAATCACACGAGAGCCTGAGAGAGGACTACGAAGTGAGCTGCCGGGAATTGGATGTTCTGGTGGACATCGCCGGAAAGCAGCGAGGTGTGCTGGGCGCGCGCATGACCGGCGGAGGATTCGGAGGATGCACCATCAACCTGGTGGCACAAGGTGCGGTGGAGCCTTTTTGTGAGGCGGTGCTCAAGGAATATCAGGATCAGACCGGACTGAAGCCGGAAATTTACAGTTTGAAAGCGGCCGATGGCGCGCAAAGCGTCCCCGTTCCCGTGAGATGAGATGAGATGACCACTGGTGACTTCGCGAAAAAACCTCACCGGCGATTTAACCCCTTAACACGGGAATGGCTGCTGGTATCGCCGCAGCGGACGCAGCGGCCGTGGCAAGGAAAAGTAGAAAAGAAAAGCGAGCCGGCAGGGCTGCAGTACGATCCGACCTGCTATTTGTGCCCCGGCAATGCGCGCTCCGGCGGCGTGCGAAATCCCGAATACAAGACCACGTTTGCGTTTGATAATGACTTTCCGGCGCTACTGCCGGAGGTGCAAGAACGCCCAGCGCAGGCGAATGAGTTGCTGATGGGGGAGCCGGTGGCGGGAAGATGCCGAGTGGTGTGCTTTTCGCCGCGGCACGACTTGACGATCGCGCGAATGTCGCAGGAAGAGTTGCGCGGAGTGGTGGACGCGTGGACGGGGGAAATGCAATCGCTGGAAAAGCTGGCGTGGGTGCGACACGTGCAGATATTCGAGAACCGCGGGGCGTTGATGGGCGCCAGCAATCCGCACCCGCATTGCCAGATCTGGGCGGCGAGCGCTATTCCGAACATACCGCAACGCGAATTGGAGTCATTTGAAGACTACCGGAACCGGAAGAATCGCTGCCTGCTGTGCGACTATTTGAAACTGGAGATGGAAGAAAAAGAAAGGATTGTTTGCGAGAACGAAGGGTTCGTGGCGATGGTGCCGTTCTGGGCGGTGTGGCCATATGAAACGATGATCGTGAGCAAACGGCATGTCGCTTCACTGCTGGATTTTAGGGCTGAAGAGAAATTTTTTTTCGGGAGCATGCTGGGACGCCTGACCACGCGCTACGACAATCTGTTTGAGACGGACTTTCCGTATTCGGCGGGACTGCACCAACGGCCGTCTGGGGGCGGCGATTCTTCAGCTTGGCACTTTCACGCGCACTTTCTGCCGCCGCTGTTGCGCTCTGCCACGGTGCAGAAGTTCATGGTGGGATACGAACTGCTGTGCATGCCGCAACGGGACATCACGCCGGAACAGGCCGCGACGCGGCTGGCGGAGCTTTCCGAGACGCACTATCTGGACCGGCACTGAGGGCGGAGCTGCGAAAGTTCTGCGCAAGTTGAAGACCCTAGGTGCAAAAGCGGCACCTGGGACCGGCGTGCGGATCACTCGGCTTGTGGGGCACCCACGATCTACTACCGGCCGCCAACGACCCGGCGCTCGGTACGCAAAAAAACGAGAGGCTCCCTCCGGATGTGAAGGAGCCTCTCTTCTCTCTATTTTATCCACTCAACGACAAGCGAACCCGCGGTCAGGTACGGGCGAATTTCTTCTTCAGGCAGGCTGCGAACTGGCCCGTTCTTCCTGCTCCACAAGAGCAATGATGCGAAGCAGCCAGGCGCGCAGGGCGGTCTCCAGTTCTTCTTCCGTGCCCCACTCATAAAAAGAATTTACGGTTTCTCCGCGGCTGGTCAGGGGAATGTGGCGGCAGGGGAAACGGGTTTCGCAGCGATCCTTAGGCACGAATTGCATCAGCAGACATTCAGAGCAGGGCTGCGGATGGTCGGGATCGTGGAAATTGAAGCATGTGGGAGAATCCTCGAAAACAAAATTAGGACGCCACGGGTAACGCTGTGCTTTTCGGTACCCGCCGGTATCGAGGAAGGCAAGTTCGGCCCGCAGGACCTGGAGGACATCGCGCTTGTCAGCCATAGGAAGATCCCCGGAGGGAATGGTGAGCCGAAGGGAGGAAGTGAGCGGTGCCAGGAGTCACCAAGCGGCGTGATGCGTATCACAGGAGACTGCGACGGGGTAGGGTATCAAGGTCACATAAGTAGGTGATGGCATGCTGAACGGCTGGCGACGGAACGGCACCAGGTTCCAATTTGTGACACGCACGGACGGGGAAACGCTCCCCGATGGAACCTCGATGCGAGCGCCCTATGGGCTAGAGATTATTGAGAATTGCCTGGCGTGTCCGCACCGGGAAGAGCGACTGTTCTGCAACCTGCCCGAGGCGTCGGTAAAGGCTTTGTCTACAATCACTTCCTCGGCGTCATACCCGAAGGGAGCGACATTATTTGTGGAAGGGCAGCCGGCCCGGGGGGTGTTCATTCTGTGCAGCGGGCGGGTGAAGCTGTCGACGTCGTCGGCGGATGGTAAGACACTCATTCTGCGGATTTCGGAGCCAGGGGAAGTCCTAGGCCTCCCAGCGACCGTCACAGGGACATGTTACGAACTCACCGGGGATGTGATCGAGCCGGCGCAGGCGAACTTTATTTCGCGGAACGAGTTTCTGAATTTTCTGAAGGAAAACGGGGAAGCAGCACTTCGAGTGGCGCAACAATTGGGTGAAACGTACCACGCAGCGGTGGCCGAGATGCGCACGATCGGGCTGTCGCACTCGGCCGGAGAAAAGCTGGCGCGGTTCTTACTGGAGTGGGCGGCGAACTATCCGGAAGAAAAAGGCCAAGTGCGAATCAAGCTGACGCTGACGCACGAAGAGATCGCGCAGATGATCGGGTCGTCGCGAGAGACGGTGACGAGGCTGCTAGCGGATTTCCGGAGAAAACAGTTAGTGCAGGTGATGGGGTCGACGCTGGTGATCAAGAATAAATCGGCGTTGGAAAATATTGTAACCGGGTGAAGGGTTGATTTGAACGTAGAAACGAAGCCCTCAGCGGCTAAAGCCGGGTTGCAGGGCAAGCACATAGGGCACGACTGAAGTCGTGCCCTCCCAATACCACACAAGTGAACAGGCTGCGGGAACATGGCAAAACCTTTCCGCAGGGGCCGAAGCTCCGACTCCTAAAAAAACGAAGAGCAGAGAGATTCATTGCACAAAAGGCGTGAGGTCCTCATTTCGCAGACTGCGTTCGGAATGACAGAATGAGAGTCTTCCCGTGGACTAGTGCGCGAGTTCTATTAGTACGACGGCGCGATCGTAGCCGGTCATTTCCAGGTAGCCGACGCCATTTAGAGGCGAAGTGTCCTTGTGACCTGAGACCGTGATTGCGCCTTCCCAATAATTTGGAAGCCATTTGCTCTGGCCGGTTAATTCCTGGGATTTGAGAGCTGTGTCAGCTTCCAATTCAATGCCGAGTCTCGGGACGGAAATTTTCCAGCGGACAGGATAGGTTGCGGAAGTTACCGGGCTTTTCCAGGAATCGCCGAGCGGCGTCAGCGTGAAATCCGTGTGAGCGAGATGATGCGATTTGCCTTGCGCGTCGACGAAGGTCCCGGCGGAAAAGGGATCGATGGAACCGTCCGAGCGCCGGAGTTGGAAAAGCATCAGCTCGGTATTGTCGGCAAGCTGAAGGCTGAACCAATCCCAGCCGGCTTGATTGGCTTCCAGTTGGTTAGTGAAGAATTCGTGATCCATCCAGGAGAGGCCGGAGACCTGATAGTTTTCGCCATGCAAGACAATCGTTCCAGAAGTCTTCAGACGCGTGAGGGAAATATAGTGGGAGGCGTGTCCCGGGCCTTCGGCCTTCGGACTGACGCTGTTTTCGCCATGAATGACGGGTGGCTTTTCCGGATGCAGTTGAAGCGCGAGGGAAAAGCGATCGTCGATGGCGCGCAGTGTCTGATCTGAGCCGTTCCAGGTAATTTGCCAATTGCCATTCCAGATGCGGAAGGCTGACTGATCGATTCCGGCAATGCCGGGGCCAGCGCGATTGGTGCGCTCGGCGTGGTAGAAGACGCCACCGTCGAGATCGCTGAGAGCCAGATGGGCGAGATAGAGGTCGCGGATGTCCCAAGCGGATTGTGAAACGGGCTCCCGGCTGACGGCCTGTCGGAAGAACGTAAGCTCAAAACCGAAGCGATGGCCGTCTGATGCGGTGAGGTTGCCGGTGTAATACCACCACTCGGTTTGGAAATCAGGGTGATTGAAATAATCACGCGGGAATTCGTAGCGGTAACCGGGCAGGGCGGATTTGTACTGCGCGGCGGCAGGCTGGAGGCAGAGAAGCACGGCGCAAAGCAAGGCGCTACTCTTCATGGACCACCTCGAGCGGATTCAGGCGAACGGCGACACGTGCGGGATAGAGTCCGGCGAGGACGGTAGCGAAAAACACCAGAGTGAGAGCGGAGGAGAGGATGGCCACTGGCCAATGAAAACGGATGGTCCAGCCGAAGGACTGTTTGTTGATGACGAAAACGAGAATGAGCGAAAGGAGGTAGCCGAGAACAAAACCAACAAGATTGGCGAGGAGACCGAGAAGGCCGGCTTCAACGAGAATGAGTTTGCGGATCTGCTGAGCGGAAGCGCCGAGGAAACGGAGGAGGCCCAGTTCACGGCGACGGTCGATGACCAGGGCGAGAAGCGCGCCGGCGATGCCCATGACGGCGACGAAGACGGCAACGGCTTCGAGCGCGTAGGTAATGGCGAAGGTGCGGTCGAAAATGCGAATGGCTTCGGCGCGCAAGTCGCGATTGGAAAAAACGAGGATGTGGCGGTCGGCAGCGAGTTGCTGAATGGCTTTGCGGACGTGGTCGGCGTTGGCCGAGGGAGCGAGAAAGACCGCGAGGTTGGAGGGTGTGGGATCCGGGAGATAGCGGAGGGCAGTTTCGCGATCCATCAGGATATAGCCGCGTTCGGCGGAATAGTCGGGGTAAACGTCGGTGATGCGGAAATCGGCGCGCGATGAGCCGAGGGAGAGTGCGATGGTGTCGCCAATCTTCACGTGATGCTTGTTGGTGAAGGGTTCGCTGACGATGATGTTGTTGGCGCCGCGCAATTCGGCAAGAACCGTCTCCGCGGGGCGACCAGAGAAGAAATCGGAATTGCGGTAGGAGCGCGAAGTGGTCAGCTCCATGGACGCAAGGGTTACCGGCATGCCGTCGCAGGTGATCTCGTAGGCGCGCAGGCGGTCGACGGAAGCGACGCCGGGGAGTGCGGCAATTTTTTCCGCGAGGTCCGGGGAAAGTGTGGGATGGCGATCCGCGGCGGGGCGGCCGGCGGGACGGATATACAGATCGGCGGGAAGCTGGCCATTCATCCAGGTGACAACGGTTTGGCGAAAACTGCCAACCATTATGCCAACGGAAACCATCATGGCGATGGCGGTGGAGAGCGCGGCAACAAGGACAGAAGTGCGATTGAGAGAGGCGGCCAGGCTGCGAGAGGCGAGCAGGCCTTCCATACCGAGAAGCTTTCGGAGCGCTTGCGCGGCGAGAGAAGACAGGAGGCTAACGAGCGCGGGGATCGCGCAGGCTGCGGCGACGATCAGGAGAATGCTGGCGAGATAGCCGAAGACAGGCTTACGTGCGACCGCGGGAAGTTGGGAGGCGAAGGCGGCAGCAGTGGCGAGAAGAACGGCGATGACGAGATCGCGACCCTTGTGCATTTGGGCGGTGTATTCACGACGGCCACGAGACATGGCGTCGACCGGGGGAACCAACATGGCTTCGCGCGCGGGCGAGAGGGCGGATGCGACGGCAACGCCGACACCGATCAAAATGGCGAGCGCGACGAAGCGAGGAGTCAAGTCGATGGAGCCGGGGCGACTGCTGACATACAAAGATTCTACGGTGAGGGCCATCAGTTCCACCGCGCCGGCAGCCATCACGCGGCTGAGCGGGAGGGCAAGAAGAGCGCCGGTGAAACCGAGTACTGCAGCTTCGCCAAGAAAAGCGCTGAGGATGGCGGAGCGGCTTCCGCCTAGGGCCCGGACAACGCCGATCTCGTGGCGGCGCCGGACGACGGAGATAGAAATTGTGTTGTAGATGAGGAAAGCCCCGACTACCAGCGCGATATAACTAAGCAGGCGCAAATTCCAGCGAAAGGCGGCGAGCATTTTGCGGTTTTCGTCAGTGGCGGTGCCTTGCGGGTGGACATCCACGCCGGTTGGCAGGACGCTTTGAACGCGCTCTCGGGAAGCGTTGAGATCCGCGCCCTCAGGCAGTTTGAGCAGGATGCGATCGACGCGGCCAAAGCGATTCAAAGCTTTTTGAGCGGTCGCGATGTCCATCAGGATAGCGCTGTCGTTTCCGTTGGGGTCGGGATAGACGCCGCGCACGGTGCAAAGGAGAATGCGATCGTTGATGAGAAGTTGCAGTTGCTGGCCGGGATTTTTTCCAAGGCTGGCGCCAACCCAAATGCTGGCGGGATCTTGCATGCGCTTCAGGGATTCAGCCGGAGAGTTATCGGAAGGTTGTGCGGAAACATTGGCTGAGCTTTGGGAGATGTACCGGTGGCCTTCGGCGACGAGATCGAGGCCAATCAGGGGAAGGGTCTGATGGGCATTTGTGACCGTGGCGAAATCCTCGATGCGCGGTGAGATGCGAACAGGAAAGGGTTGCGAGGAAAGTGTGGCGAGTACGGATTCGGGGACGCCGCCGGATGCGACGACCTCCAGGTCATTGTCGCCAGCGAGTGTTTCCATGGAGGAATGAAAGGAACCGGTGGCGGCATTGCCGGCGAGTTCGATAGCCAGCACGACGGCCACACCGAGCGCGACGGCCAGAATCGTGAGAGTGAGGCGAACAGGCTCGTGAAAGAGCGGCCGGACCATCAAACGGTAGAAGAGTTTGAAGCGAGACATGTCAGCGGCGCTCAATCGTTTCGATGCGCCCGTCGCGGAGGCGCACGAGAGTGTCGGCGACGGCGGCGGCTTCCTGGCTGTGAGTGGCGAGAATCGTCGCGGTTTTGTGCTTGCGAGTAAGGCGCTGTAGAAGAGTGAGGATCAACGCCCCGGTTGCAGTGTCGAGATTGCCAGTGGGCTCATCGGCGAGAAGGAGCTTGGGCAAATGCATCAGCGCACGAGCGATGGCAACGCGCTGCATCTGTCCACCGGAGAGCTGGTGAGGATAACGGTTGCCGAGGCCGTCGAGTTCGACCCAGCGTAAGCGTTCGTCGGCGGTGGCACGCGCATCGGGGATGCCCGCGAGCAGGAGAGGCAGTTCGACATTTTCATAGACCGTGAGGGTGTGAAGAAGCTGGAAGGATTGAAAGACGAAACCAACTTTGTTGCGACGCAAAATGGTCAAAGCAGCGTCGTCGAGGCCGGAAGTAGGGACGCCCTCGATAAGCACGGTGCCGCGGGAAGGAAAGTCCATGGCGCCGGCGAGATTGAGGAGGGTGGATTTGCCGCAGCCGCTGCGTCCGACGAGGGCGAGGAGTTCGCCGGCCGCGACGTCAAGGGTGATGCCGTCGAGGGCGCGAACGGGCTGGCCGTCGGTGGCGTATTCTTTGTCGACATTTTGCAGCGAGAGGATTGGCATGAGTGTTCGCGGGCGAACCGGCCATTCGAGTCTGTGTGAAAACTATGGAAAAAAGCAAAGACATTTCCTCCGGGGACTGAAGCCCAATGATAGCCAAGCAGGTGATGTCGGAGCTGAAGCTCCGACCCCCTAAAGAGTAGAGCTTTTCAGCAAGCTGTAACCCCAGGCGTAAAAACAGCGTGTGGGGCGACGCGGCAGAAACCCACGAGGGGAAACCAGGATTTGGCGACCGATTCACTGCAAAACGAAGATAGAAAGACTTTGCGCGGGTAGATGAAGATGAAGCGCGCGGGCCGAAACGTCGGCCTGAGCGTTGCCAAGCAAGACGGCGGCGCCGGCTGCATCCTCGCCCGGGGCGTCGTGAAGGGGAATATTCAGTTCGCGCGGCTGAGTTCCATTGTGAAAAGCAATGACGAGCCTTTCTTCCTCGGTTTCGCGCAGAAAGACATAAGAAGTGTCATCGGAGGAAAGATGCCAGAGTTGGCCGCTACGCAGCGCTTCATGCTCGCGTCGGAGCCGCAGAAGCTTCTGGACGTAGGCAAAAACGTCCTGCTGCTCGGGCGTGCGTCCCTCCGAGGTGAAAGCATTCTTTTCATCTTCGCGCCAGCCGCCGGGGAAATCGCGGCGATTGTCCGGATCGTTTCCTCCCGCCATGGCGATTTCATCACCGTAATAGAGCTCAGGAATGCCGCGAAGAGTAAGCGTCAAACCGAAAGCGAGCTTCACCTTAGCGAGTGATGATCCGGGCATGCTGGCGAAGCGCGGCACATCGTGATTGGCGAAGAAAGGCACAAGAAAATCCGGATGGGGATACAAAGAATCCTGCCGCAATATATTGGCGATCTTACCGGCAGGGGCCTGCTTCAACAAAACGTCGCGAAGGGTAAAGAACGTTGGGAAATCGAAGACGGTGGTGAGCTGCGTATCGATGCCGTCCCAACCTTTGCGGCCACCGACAAAAAAGGAAGTGACGGTGGGGTCGGGATGAAAGACTTCGCCGATGGTGGACAGGCGAGAATAGTATTTGCGCAGACCGGAATGCCACTCCGCCCAGAATTTTCGTGAGACATAAGGAAAAGTGTCGATGCGGAAGCCGTCCAGGCCGGAGCATTCCGCCCACCAAATACTGTTTTGGATGAGGTATTCGGCCACGAAAGGATTTTCTGTATTCAGGTCGGGCAACACGCCGAAGAACCAGCCATTGGTGAGGTTTGCCCGCATCGCCGGAGGCGTGTGGGGATCCTGCAAGGATTCAAAGAGATCGTTGGTGACGTCTTTCTTGCTCGATTGGCCGTAGAAGTCGGGCTTCAACGGCGAGGCGGAGGTTAAGTGATCGTTGGCGGTTCCGTGGAACCAATCGGGAGTGGGCGGATTGGAGACCCACGGATGCAAAGGACCGACGTGGTTGGGAACGACGTCAAAAAATACTTTCATGTGCAGCCTGTGCGCCGCGGCCACGAGATCCTGGTAGTCCTCTAGGGTGCCTAAATGAGGATCAACAGCGTAGAGGTCGACGGCCCCGTAGCCGTGATAATCCTGCGTAGCGCCATTTTTGACGATGGGCGTGAGCCACACGGTGGTAACGCCAAGATCTTTCAGGTACGCAAGATGATCCTGCACACCGCGCAAATCGCCGCCATGCCAAGCGCGAGGCTTGGAGCGGTCGTGTGAGCCGGGGAATTCCACGGGTTCATCGTTGGTGGGATCGCCGTTGGCGAAGCGATCCGGCATGATGAGATAGAGGACGTCGTTGAGGGATAGTCCTTGATTTCGGGCGAGGATTTGTTTTCGCGCGGCGAGGGGCAATTCGAAGGAAGTTTGACCTTTGGGCGTGGTGACGCGACAGACAGCCGTGCCGGATTTGAGAGTAGGACTGAGCCGCAGCCAGACGAAGAGGTAATGTCCATCGGCCATCGATTGCGTGCGACTGACGATCACGTCAGGCAGATTGCAATTGGCGTGGGTGGCCTGAAGATTTCTTCCGGTGAGCAGGAGCATGACATCGGGAGTGAGATTCACCCACCAATTCGGCGGCTCGACTTTCGTGATTGAGGGCGCCGCGGGATTGGGGTTTTCTTGCGCGAGTGCCGGGCCTGCCGAGAAGGAAAGCGCCGCTAATTGCAATGAAAGTACAAAAGCAAAGCTATAGACCGCAGGGATTCTACGAGGCGTCCTGAACATAGGCATTTCCCCGCGAGCTTAGCAGATTTGAAGAATCCAGCAGCGTGAATTCAGTTGGCATCCTGGAAGACGAGTTTGCCAAACGCGGCGGGCACATGAAAACTGGGCTTGGGAGAAAAAGTTGGGCTCCACGCGGAATAAAAGCGCGGCTCGGTTTGCCCTTCGATGCGATAGAAATTGGCACGCCACGAGTGATTGGGATCGAAAG
>Ga0074045_10000205_pt1 | contig 55971 bp, 51 predicted proteins | sample BogForMeECP23OM2_FD_94442 | JGI IMG/M metagenome (GOLD analysis project Ga0074045, IMG submission 94442) | Bog forest soil microbial communities from Calvert Island, British Columbia, Canada - Bog Forest MetaG ECP23OM2 | ecosystem: Environmental > Terrestrial > Soil > Wetlands ... | reverse complement strand
TCAACATCCCGGTAATCTTCCTCACGGCCTATGGGGATGAAAACACCCTGGAGAGGGCCAAGATAACAGAGCCCTTTGGCTATATACTCAAGCCGTTTAGGGAAAGAGAACTGCCTGTCGCTATCGAGATAGCGCTGTATAAATACAGGATGGAGTCTGAAAGGGAGCAATTGATCCGGCAGCTCCAGGACGCGCTCTCGCATATCAAAAGGCTTAAAGGATTATTGCCGATCTGCGCGTCCTGCAAAAAGATACGGGACGATAAGGGTTACTGGAGCCAGGTTGAAGTCTATATCAGCGAACATTCCGAGGCGTTATTCACCCACGGCATATGCCCTGAATGCGTAAAAAAACTTTACCCCGAGTATTTTAATACGCTTTATCCGGAGGATTCTGCTGGTTAAAGCGGTTTGCGTGAAGAGAATGATAAGGAGGCAAATGATGGAAGACCGACAGAGACGGGAAGAAGAGAATGAGCGCGCCCGATCTCTGAGGGCTGAGGCGGAGAAAAGACTCGCCCGGACTTTCGGTGCAAAGCATGAGAGGGAAGGGAAGACTCATGAGGAGATTGTATACGAACTCGAAGTGCACCAGATCGAGCTTGAGATGCAGAACGAGGCGCTCAGAAAGGCCCGGTTTGATCTGGAGGAATCCAGAGACAGGTATGCTGATCTCTACGACTTCGCGCCGGTCGGCTACTTTACCTTTACCTGCAGGGGAGTTATCGAAGAGGTGAATCTCACCGGAGCAGCTCTTTTGAGGATTGAGCGCAAGAAACTGCTCAACCGGGGCTTTGGACGTTTTGTCGCGGAAGAGGACCTTGCAAAATGGGACCGGCATCTCCTGGACGTACAGCAAAATCCGGAGAAGCAAAACTGTGAATTATTGATCAAGCGGGAGAACGGCCCCAGCTTCTATGCCGGCCTTGAAAGTGTCCGGGTGGATTTACTAAGCAGCGGGACCTCAGTTGTCCGCACTATTGTGAGCGACATCACGGATCGCAAGCAGGCCGCACAGCAGATTAAGCAAGCTCTGAGAGAAAAAGAAACACTTCTCAGGGAAATCCATCACAGGGTAAGGAACAACATGGCTGTCGTGTCGGGCCTCCTTTCTTTACAGGCAACCAAAATAAAGGATGAGACTGCGAGGTCCCTCTTTGAAGAAAGCCAGCAGAGGGTCGAGTCAATGGCCATTGTTCATGAACTGCTCTATCAGACAAAAGATTTATCATCAGTGAATTTTGAAGACTACATCTCGTCAATAGTTTCAGAGATAATCAGCCTGTACCGGATAGATACCCATGCAATCACCACGGAAATCAACATTGAGGACATTGGACTTGATCTGGAATCAGCCGTACCGTGCGGCCTGATAATAAACGAACTCCTGACCAATGCCTTCAAATACGCGTTCCCTGACAACAGGAAGGGGGTATTAAGCGTGGATTTTACAAAGACTGACGACACTTACACCCTGGTCGTCAAAGACAACGGCGTCGGCCTGCCTGAAGGTTTCGATTATAAAGGGGCAAGCACTCTGGGCCTTCAGCTTGTCAATGTTTTAACTGCACAGCTCAGCGGGACCCTCCAAATCAAATCTGATAAAGGAACAGAAGCAGCCATTACGTTTAAAACCAAAAGGGAATGACCAATGTATGAAGGCTTATAATGTTGCGGCAGTAAAATGCGCCGTGATAGTTGTCTTTTTTTTTGTTAATTCATCTTATGCGTTCGCCTTCAGCAGGCCGCTTGCGCTGCGCTCCATCAGCATCGATGCCTCGCAGGCATTTCTTAATAATTCCATTACCGGCATTACCATAAGAGACGTTCTCGATCTTTTAAAGAAGGGGTTCCCGTCGGCGGCTGTCTCTCTGAACAATCCCAACGCCCTGGTGCATATAACTGTTTCGGCGGGCAGCGGAGAAAACAGGGCCCTCCAGGACAGTTTTGCAAAGGACAGGGCCTATAACTATTTACAATACCCCGGTCATCAGTATCAGTGGGTATCCACTTTCAAAAACGGGCGGGTAGTCCTGTCCCTTAAATCGCCATCTTTCCAGGGGGTGAGTTTCGGGCTTTACGGACTGCTGCAGGAGAAGCTCGGATTTAAATTTTATCATCCCAAAAAGACCATTGTCCCTTTTCATAAGCAGTGGCCGCTGCCGGTGAACTTTGACTGGCAAGCCTTCCCTCGCTTTGACAAGAATGGCTTCCATATCCATTCCCTGCATCCTATAGAACTTGAAGAACAACTCCATAATCCTGATTATCCCCATGCGGCTGAGGACCTGAAAGAATATATAGACTGGCTTGCCAGAAACCAGCAAAATACATTCCAATTCTACCTTTTAAGGGACATAGACCGCTCGCGCTGGATCAGGCATACGGCCGATCTGGTCTCATATGCACATAAGAGGGGCATAGAGGCAGGTCTGGAATTCTCACTCTTCAAGATACAACAACATGCCTTTCAGGCCCTAAAGCTGCTCAGGTTTTTCCCCTCCTATAAACACCAGATTGATAATACTCTTTCATGGATCTTCCGGGTGAACTGGGATTTCGTAACTGTCGATTTCAGCATGGGCGAGTACCTGCCTGATATTGGGGAATTGATGCCGGGGCTGAAAACGTATCTTATCAGACAGGTCACTGAGAAATACAAAACCAAACTGATGGCCCCGACGCATGTTATCGGCAGTCAGCATTGGTGTCGGACAGGGCCTTCCGATCCCGGGGAAAATGCCTCAAATGACGGTTATCTGAAGACAGGCATTTTGATACATACGGTCATGTTCTATGCTATCGACGAGCCGGCAGCCCCCGTATATGGCGACATCAATTTCCGGGGCATGCTCTGCAGGGCAATTAACGAAAACAAACAGCGGGAGACCTGGTATTGGCCTGAATCTGCATACTGGGTCTCCTTTGACAATTCCGTGCCGTTGCTTCTCCTTCCATATCTTGATGCGCGGTGGTCCGATATGAATACCATGAAAAGAATCGGAGTCGACAATCACCTCACTTTCAGTTCAGGGTGGGAATGGGGCTACTGGCTTGTGGACTGGAGCATCGCCCGATGGTCCTGGAGCCATATCGAAAATGGCTCCGTGCAAAAAACGTCTCCTCTCAGCGTGCTGGAAGATCTTTTTCCGGATACCCGTATGCGCCTGTTGTTTCAGAGAGCGCTGGAGCTTCAGAACTATTATCTCAAAAACAGGGGACTGATCGGGTTCATGTCTGCGCTGGATCCATCGGCTGAGCTTCCCTGGCCTTTTAACAGCCAGTTTCAGCCGAGACCGTTTTTTTCGAGTTCATGGCTTCTCTATAAGGCCTCTGATGCGGAAGCAGAAAAAATCGCTGCATCTACGGTATCAGAACTGGAAACATATGCACGTGAGATGAACGCTGTGGTGAAAGGGCTTGAACTCGAAACAGAGCGGATTTATACAGTAAAAACAGTAAAAACAGGGACACATCCCATATTTTTACAAAATATGGGATGTGTCCCTGTTTTTACTGAGGTCCCATTGATCGCACGCGAATTGACAAGGGCGCTCGAAGTCACAGCACTCAGGGCGCAACACCGGTCTTTGACTATTCGGGCGCTGCTGGCGCAGAGAAAAGGGCACTGGTGGCTGCCGGCGACCAATCAGGCCGGGGGCCTGCTGCGGGAAGCCGCCGGCGTACGAATGAAGGCACTGGAACTGGTGCGCCGGCAGGAGAAAACTTACAGGTATCCGGTCAGCCTTATTGCACGGAAGCGGAAGAATTTCACTGCGTATCATTTCGGCTATCTCTATCCTGCAAGCGATCTTTTCTTCTGGCGCCGCGAGGAGGAACAGGTGAGACACAGGCGATTTGATGCATTTTACATGAACATATGGGATTTCCTGAGAATCAGCGGGGTTGAAAGCTTTTGGCCCTAGCCGGTTAGGCCGATCAATTCCCTGTAATCTTTTAAAACTGGAAATTCGTGAACAGCTGTATCTTTTTTCCTGGAGTTGGCCCCTGTTTTGAGGAAGAGATATTTTATTCCGAAGGCTTTTGCCGTTTTCAGGACCTCGGCAGTATCATCAATAAAAAGCGTGCGCTCCTTATCGAATTTCAGTATTTTTTCGACCTTCTCCCAGAATTCGATCATCTCCTTGGGGTAGCCCATCTCAAAAGAGGTGATACAACTGTCGAAGTATCTGCCTATTTCCGTTTTCTTTAGTTTGATGTCGAGGACCTTATAATGGGCATTCGTGAGCATGAAGACTCTTTTCTTGCGTTGCTTCATTGCTTTCAGGAAATCCTCTACATGGGGATGGACTTCTATCAGGTGTTTCATCTGCTCTTTGAGCGCCGGGATATCGAGGTGAAGTTCTTTTGACCAGAAATCGATATCGGTCCAGTTAAGCGTGCCCTCATGCGATTTGTACAGGGAAAACAATATTTCCTTTGCCCTTCCGAAGGTGACGCCATGTTTCACAGCGTACTTTTCCGGTACCAGGTGCTCCCAGAAGTAATCGTCGAAATACTTGTCCAGAAGCGTCCCATCCATATCCAGCAGGATACAGTCGATATGTTTAAGCGATATCATTATTGATCAACTCCTAAAAAAATATATCCAGTCAAGCGCAGGAGCAACCACAGAGACACGGAGGCACAGAGGGTCCATTGAAAGCAGTAAAGAAGCTTCAGCCTATTGGTTCCTACTTCTCACTTGTTTTTATGCAGTTCCTACTCATATTTTCTCTGTGTCTCAGTGCCTCTGTGGTTTTTCAGCGTTTGCCACTACCCGGACTTGATTGGGTGCAACGCAGCATGTGGCCTTTGTACGAAGCCGTCAGTCATTCTTCGGAGCTGTACCACGAGTGGTCGATATAATCCTGTGTCCTCTTGAGGATAAGTTTAAGAATGCCCCTGAGTTCCTCAAAAAGCTGATCAAACAATTCATCATCGCCAAGGTCATCGGCCTCGATATCATAGATGTAAGAGATCTCGTATTCCCTGGAAGACTGTTCGCTCGGAATTATTTCCTTTGCAAAGAGCACAGGTTGAGTATCGGGATATTCTTCCTCTACCTCTGCAAGCAGTGCTTCGATGTTCGGGTAGTCTTCCATAACCGGCAATTTTATCAGGAATTCCAACTCCAGCGAGTTATCAGCATCCATCGCGCCTTCTTCCGTATCATCCTCATAAAGAGTCATACCGGTCTGAAATGCGTCATATGTAAAAGATACCGTTGCTGTCAGCGCATAAGGGGTCTCCATATTCGGCAAAGCCAGCGAGAACCTGCTTTCCCTGTCAAGTGTGAACTGCTCTATGAAAACCTGCATATTGAATATTTCAAGGTAATTTTTTGCAGATTCAGCGATCTTCATTTGCACTTCTTCAAAACGTGTCATAACACCTCCTGGAAAACATTGAGCGTCAGGCATCGAGTGTGAAAAAAACCACAGAGGCACTGAGACACAGAGAAAACAAGAAACGGGAACTGCATAAAAACAAGTGAGAAGTATGAACTAATAGGGGAAAAAAGGCCTTACTTCTTACTCCTCATTTCCTTTTAATGTATCTCTCTGTGCCTCCGTGTCTCTGTGGTTATTCCTGCGCGACGCTTGACGCATCATATTTGCAAGTATAACATGAATAGTATGATTAAGACGAATAAGACAGCGGCGATCATCGGCGGGGCACAATGACAAAAGGCATTTTTATTACAGGAACGGATACTGGGGTCGGCAAGACGGTTATCGCTGCCGGAATTATACTGGCGCTGGGCAGGAAAGGCGTGAAAGCCGGCGCTATGAAGCCGGTCGAAACAGGCTGTGTTGATGAAGGCGGAACGCTAATTGCGCGGGACGGGATGTTTCTGCGGAAAATTGCCGGGATGGGTGAACCCGCCGGGATTGTAGCTCCCGTTCGTTTTTCCCGTCCCCTTGCGCCTATGATCGCCGCTGAACTGGAAGGGAAGAGCGTTGATCTCGAGGCAGTAATGCATGCGTACTCCATACTTGCAGCAAAATATGACTTCCTCGTAGTAGAGGGCGCCGGGGGCATCATGGTTCCGATCAGGGAATCAGGCGGCAGCATGAGTACCGGCCTCAGCCCGTCAGCGTTCTTCATGTCCGACCTGATCAAATCATTTGATATTCCTTTGGTTATAGTGGCAAGGGCCGGACTGGGCACCATCAACCATACGCTGTTGACCGTTATGTATGCCCTCAGAGAGGGAATAGAAGTGCGGGGTGTGATTATCAATAACAGCGGACCTGCCGGAGATACAATAGCTGAGCGGACAAACCCCGAGGTGCTGCGGAAGATATGCCCCGTGCCCATACTTGCGACAGTGCCTTTTATTCCATCAATGCATAAGGACGCGGTTGACAATACTACAAGTGCGCTTTACGACCAGATGATCGGCTTCCTCATCAATTAATTCAACCCCCTGCCTTTTTAATAATATATATCGGATGTTCCCCCAACTAAAATTCAGTGCGTAAGCAAGTAAGCAACTACGCAAGTATACGCATTGACATCAGACTTCGGGCTGGTGTATTTTAAGAATACTTGATTCCTCGTTGTTAGAATTCTGACTGGAAAAATTTATCGCAAATGCTGTGCCCTTTACAACAAGGAGGTGAACGGGGAAGACGAGAGAGTTAAAAATTAGCGATATAAATTGAAGCACGCCGCAGACTTTATTCTGTTTGAGGGTAAAACCTATAGTAAATTTTAGATCAGGGGGTATAATATGGCCTTAAAAATTCTTTTTTTTGTGTTGATGTTTTCCCTCGCGGGCTCTCCTGCCATTGTCTGTGCAGAAACCCAGGTTGCTGATTCCGCAACAGGTACGGATCTCGTTCTCGTATTAATCAAAGGGGGCTGTTATCAAATGGGGGATTCTGTTGGTGACGGCGAGAGAAACGAGAGGCCTGCTCATGAAGTCTGCGTCAATGATTTCTATATGGAAAAGTATGATGTTACCAATGAGCAGTTTAGAAAATTCCAACCCGACCATAACAGCGGCAATTTCGAAGGGCTGACGCTGAACGACGATAAACAGCCGGTGGTGTTTGTTTCATGGTACGATGCGGACGACTATGCCAAATGGCTCTCGAAAAAAACCGGCCATACATACAGGCTCCCGACAGAAGCGGAGTGGGAATATGCCTGCCGGGCAGGAGCAAAGTCAAGCCGTTTCTGGGGCAATAATCCTGATGAAGCGTGTACCTATGCAAATGTTGCGGACCTGACTGCAAAGACGCGTTGGAAGAAATGGACAGCCTTTAGCTGTGACGACAAATTTCTGGTTTCGGCGCCTGTCGGCAGCTTTAAGCCGAACAGTTACGGACTGTTCGACATGCTCGGCAATGTATGGGAGTGGGTCGAAGATGTATATAACAGTGAGGCGTATACGAAGCTTCCCAAAGATAACCCGGTCTACGAGGGTTCCGGCGAGTATCGTGTGATGAGAGGCGGCGGCTGGAGCAACGGACCAATGGGAGTGACGTGTTCCCATCGTGTTTCACTCGACCCGACATTCAGTACTCATGCACTCGGTTTCAGGCTCGTGAGGGTCCAATAATGAGGTTTTCGATATACGGTTTTTTAAAAGGAAATAATTGTTATGGAGGTAAGGTATGCAGAAGAAGCATTTAGTCTCTCTTTTTATTCCTCTTTTCTTTTTGTTGGCCTCTGTTTCCCTGTCTTGGGGCAGTGAGGAGACAGTAGGTATTAAAGAGGGGTATGTCGGCGCTGAGACCTGTCAGGGCTGTCACGAAACCCAGTATGCAACGTATGCAAAGTCTGTTCATGCCAAGAAGCATGTGAAGGGGCCGGGAAGCGCGGATGCCTGCGAGTCCTGCCATGGTCCCGGTGCAAAACATGTCGAAAAGGGCGGCGGTAGAGGCGTTGAAATATTTGCTTTTAACAAGAACGTCGACCCTAAGGCCAAAGCGGCCAAATGCCTCTCCTGCCATGATGAAACAAAGACGGCAGCGTTCTGGAGTCAGAGCAGGCACAACGTAGAGGGTGTTTCCTGCGACAATTGCCATTCGCCCCATTCAGCAGCGAAGAATTTTCTGAAAGCTGGAAGGTCCGAAGTCTGTTATCAGTGCCACAAAGACATCAAGGCCATGGTCAACAAACAGTCCCATCATCCTATCAAGGAAGACAAAGTAGCATGCGTTGACTGCCATAACCCTCACGGGGAGCTTGCCGACAAAATGCTTAAGGCCGATTCTATCAACGAACTCTGCTATAAATGCCACGCGGAAAAAAGAGGCCCCTATATGAACGAGCACCCTCCGGTCGCGGAGAATTGCCTCAATTGCCATAACCCGCATGGGAGCAATCACGACAGATTGCTGACGCAGAGAGTGCCGGTGTTATGCGAGCAATGCCATGAAACAGGGGGGAGCATGGGGGGTTCAGCGTTTACCACCTTCTCGACGTCAAACCATTTTCTTGGTCGGGGCTGTCTTAACTGTCATCAAAACATCCACGGCAGCAATGGTCCAAGAAACGCAAATGGCTGCTATTTCAGGGAATAGGAGGAAATAATAATGAAATTAAGAATAATAATTTTAGCCATAGCATTAGTCCTCCTATCATTTGTCAGCGCCTTTTCGGATGAGGGGACATCGGGCCAGACGACAAGTAAGGGTACCTTTACAGGCGATATAGGGGCTACAGCCGAAGTTGATAGTGTGAGCGGCAGCGTGGCCAAATTCAGCGAATACTCTGACATGACCAAGAGCGGCGGACTTTACAGCCATATCAAGCTGGGCTATGACAGCGACAGTTATTGGATGAAATTCAGTGCCACGGATATCGGCTACAAGACACAAAATTATACGCTGGACGGAGGGATGTACGGGAAATTCGCATACGAACTTTTCTACAACCAGATAATCCATAATATCACTATAGGCGCGCTGACTCCTTTCTCCGGCGTCGATAGTAACGTCCTTTACAACGGCACCGGTACTGCGTGGTCCGCTGCGCACCCGCCCTCGAATCCAGCCACATGGACCAGTTTTAATTACTCGATATCGAGAAACCAGTACGGCGGCTCGTTCAACCTCGAAATGCCGAAACCATTTTATGTTAATTTCGGTTTATCCAGAGAGGACAGGACAGGCGTTACGCCTTTCAGCAACGGAAATGGCATAGAAGTCCCGCAGCCTGTCGACTACGAAACCACTTTGTACTCGGGTGAGATAGGCTATCAGGCCAAGCCGCTGTTTGCCGCACTCAATTTCGCCTACAGCGATTTCACCAATCAGAATCAGATCCTGTACACGGGGAGTTCTACCGGAGCTGTTACGGCAACGCCTTCGGGTCCTGCCGGTTCGGCCCTAATGTCACTGCCGCCGGACAACAGCGTTTACAGGCTCGGGTTCAAGGGTTCGCTGATGCTTCCGCTGAACAGCAGGTTCAGCGTGAGTCTTGCCAACTCACATCAGCAGTCGACATTTGACCTTAGCCAGCTTATCACCCCCACTGCTACTACTTACATGAGTTCCTACACCTTCACAGGGCGTAAGGATATCTCGAATTACAACTTTTCGCTGACCTCCACTCCGGTCCCGTTCCTTTACACCAAACTTTTCTACCAGTATTATGACTCTGAGAACAAGTCGGATAATATAAGCCAGTATAGCGGCGGGACAACTTATCAGATTCCGCTTTTCAGCTACAAAAAGAACAATTACGGCGCGAGCCTCGGATTCAAACTGCCTGAGCAATTTCATTTGGACATAGGATACAGCTATCTCGATACGGACAGAGAAAACAGGACGGACATCCCTTCTACGAAAGATAACGTATACTCAGCCGAGCTCAGATGGAACGGACTTGATTGGCTGACGCCTAAAATCGGCTACGAGCGCTTGGAGAGATTGGCTTCATATGGAACTCCATCTGCTTTATCCGGCAGCATTTCAACAGCTAACCCCGGGTTTTTCACGATGTTTGATGCGGCAAAGCAAGGCAGGGACACATACAAGGCTGCTTTGGATGCCTCCCCTCTCGACAACCTGAATATCGGCGTTGCTTATAAATACAAGCAGTCGGAGTACCCTGATGACAGTTACGGCGTTCAAAATGCCAGGACCAATGAGTTCGAAGCTTATGGCGATTACGGGATAGGAAACATTGTGAAACTTAACGCCTATTTTGATCTCCAGAATACCACGGAAAACCTGTTGGATGCTGTATACGCATCATCGACGACTCCCCCTGTCAGTACGAGTGCGACTAACTACGTTTGGGACCTCCAACAGAAGGATGATACTTTCGAGTATGGGGCAGGAGTTGATTACTATGTGGTGCCGAAGAAGCTGACCATCAGGCTGCAGTATGATTATGTTAATTCCGACGGCAGCGATAATTTCGGCTTCTATTACCCTGGCCCGATTAGTGGCGTGAACGCCGCCAGCTCAACCATCGGCACCCCAATCGGGAATCCCAACCTTGACGACAACGTGGACTCCTACCATAAGAGCGCCCTTACGTTCAAAACAACATACCTTTTATCGAAAAATTTCTCGATGGCAGCAGGGGCCTCTTTCGAGAGGTACAAGTACAACGATTACGGCCTGGACAGTCCTGCTTATGCATATTACACCTCTACCAGCAACATCCTGACGGGCGCTTACGCAAACCCGTCTTATTCTTCAACCGTTGTGTTTTTAACAGCAGCATATAAGTTTTAAGTCAGGGCTTTGCCCTTACAAAGGCAAAAGGGAGAGAGCAGATTTGCTCTCTCCCTTTTTTTAAGTTTCTTCACCGCAGGGGTTAAACCGGGTTGTTGTTATTGTCAAGCTTGACGATGATGGGCGAGAAGGCTCCTATTTCCTGTTCTCCAAGGTAGCAGTAGGAGAAAATGATGATCTTGTCGCCTATCGTTCCCTTGCGCGCGGTGGGACCGTTGAGGCAGAATTCACGGGAGCCGGGCCTGCCGGGGATCATATATGTTTCAAACCGCTCACCGTTGTTCAGATTACTTATCATGACCTGCTCGTATGGAAGAATTCCGGCAAGGCCCATAATTTCCCTGTCTACGGTAATGCTCCCTTCGTAGGCGAGGTTTGATTCAGTCACCGTTGCCATATGTATTTTTGATTGCAGAAAACATCTAAGCATAATCAAACCATAGGCTAAAGGCTAAGGGCAAAAGGCTAAAGGCTAAAGACTTTTTTTCTCTGATTCCCCTCTGTGCACTCTGTGGTTTCATTTATTATCCTTTTTTTTCGCCTTTCGCCCTTAGCCTATTGCCTGTCTTTATTCTATTATCTTCGGGACCCTGTAGAAATTATCCGCGGGGTCAGGAGCGTTCTTTAAGGCCTCGTCGATTGACAGCGACGGCCTATGCACATCGTCCCTCATAACATTAGTGATAGGCAGCACATGCGAGGTAGGTCCGATGCCGGCAGTGTCGAGTGTATTTAATTGTTCAACATGCCCGATAATAGCGTTCAGTTGTCCGCGGTACATCAACAATTCATCTTCAGAAAGAGAGAGCCTCGCCAGCCTTACAATGTGTTTTACTTCATCTTCCGTTATCTTCATTATCTACATTTTTTCGAGTTGCACATGCCGTACAGCCAGCCTTTTCAGTCCGACACTCGAGAAATTTACCGTAACTTTCAGATCATCGCCGTCACCGCAGCAATCGCGCACAATTCCGATCCCCCAGGCAGGATGCTTTACCTTGCTTCCAACCAGATACGCCAGCGCAGCCCTCTTGGGAGAGAGTCTGACCTTCTTGGGCGGCACTGCGGTCCTCTGTGGAACAACTGTTTTTTCAACCCAGTGACAGCAATCCTTAGGGATATCGTTAAGGAACCTCGAAGGTTCCTGGTCCTGTATCTTTGAATACAACTTTCTTTTCTTGACCCCGTTCAGGAAGAGGATGTCTTTGGCCCTTGTCATGCCGACATAGAAAAGCCTTCGCTCCTCATGCATTTCGGCTTCTTCACCTATGGCTTTGAAATAAGGGAGAATGCCCTCTTCGATGCCGACAATGAATACGACCGGAAATTCGAGCCCCTTTGCGCTATGCAGAGTCATGAGGGAAACAGCAGGCTTTACGGCGGCCACGCCGTTGCTGCCGGTCGCATGTGCCAGCGACGTCTTTTCGATAAAATCCTTTGCAGATATTGCGTCGGCAGAGGAGATCAGCTCCATGATATTCTGCAGGCGCTCTTCCTCAATATCTACAATATATCCCGTCAACTCTACAATATCTTTAAGCATATCAGCAGCAGTCCTGTAACTTGAAGTCGACAAATGACCGATGATTTTAATAAATTCAGCCATTTTTTCTTTGACAGACGCAGTCAGCACATTTGCTTTGAGCATTGTCTGTGCAGCAGACAGGAGGCCGACGCCGTTTTTCTTTGCTTCCTGCTCGATTTTTGACAGCGTAGCGGCCCCTATATTTCTCAGAGGGCTGTTGACAACGCGTCGCAGGCTTACATTATCATCGTGGTTCAGCACAAGCTTCATATAGGAAATGAGGTCTTTTATTTCCCGCCTGTGATAAAAACTTATGCCGCTGAGAACGTTATAAGGGATGGTTTCCTCCCTGAGAGCGTCTTCAATCGCCCTCGCCTGGAGATTCACCCGGTAGAGGACCACAAAACTGCCGTAGTCATAGCTGTTTTTCAGGTACAGGTCTTTTATAGTCCGCGCAACATATTTTGCCTCTTCATCCTCGGTATTAAGCCTGCAATAGCTTACTTTTTCTCCATGCCCTTTGTCCGTCCACAGGCTTTTCAGCTTTCTGTTTTTGTTTTTTGCGATCACGGAACCTGAAACATCAAGGATGTTCTGGGTGGACCTGTAATTCTGTTCGAGCTTTATGACCTGCGCCCCGGGAAAATCTTTTTCGAAGTTCATGATATTGCCCACATCGGCCCCCCTGAACTTGTAAATGCTCTGGTCGTCGTCTCCCACGGCGCAGATATTCCGGTGTGACGACCCCAACAGCTGAAGCAGCCTGTACTGGGCGTGGTTGGTATCCTGGAATTCGTCCACGAGTATGTATGGAAACATATCAGTATACTTTCCGAGGATTTTCGGGTGCTGCTCAAACAATTTGGCGGTAAGCATGATCAGGTCGTCGAAATCGAGGGCATTGCACCGTTTCAACTCATCCTGGTATTTAAGGTAAACCCTCCCGAGCTTTTCGTCAAAACTGAACCCGTCTCCCTGGGACAAAAACTCTTCAGGAGATATCAGCGATGATTTAAGAATGCTTAGCCTTGAAGAAACTCCTTTATAAAGCGCCTCGTAGATATTAAACTCTTTAAGGATATGGCGAATAAGATTGCACTGGTCATCTTCATCGTAAATGGTAAAATCCGGCTTGTAGCCGAGTGACTTTATCTCTTTCCGCAATATTTTATTGCACTGGGAATGAAACGTGCCTATCCATGCATTCTTGACGTCGTATTCTATACACCGCAAGATTCTCTCTTTCATCTCGTCGGCAGCCTTGTTGGTAAAAGTGACGGTGAAGATTGAGGCCGGGGAAAGCTTTTTCTTTTTGATGAGATGGGCAAATTTATGCGTAATTACCCTGGTCTTTCCGCTGCCCGCTCCTGCAAGTACAAGGAGCGGACCATTTGAATACAGGATCGCCTCTTTTTGTTGGGGATTAAGCTCTTCTAATGATACTACGTCTTTAGCCATAAGATAACTCAATAATTATACCATAATCTCGGGATTCAGGTAACGGAAATTAAATTATGAATGCAAGCAGTAAGCACCAAAGGCAAAAGCCTGCTGTTTATCTGGTTACTCCCTGCTGTTTACTTCCTACTATCTGCTCTTTCTCCCTTTCCCCGTTTCGATTGCCTTTTCAGCGCCCATTTTTCAGTATTCTTCTGCGCCGTCCTGCTAGTGGCAAGGGCAAAGGGAGGGACATCTTTGGTAATGGTTGAGCCGGCCCCCACATAAGCACCTTCTCCAATCCTGACCGGTGCAACAAACTGCGTATCGCTTCCGATAAATGCGTTGTCTTCTATATGGGTCTTATGCTTTATCCTGCCGTCATAGTTGCACGTTATAGTGCCTGCCCCGATATTCACCTGCTCTCCGATCTCGGCGTCACCAAGGTAACTCAAATGCGACGCTTTTGTGCCGCTGCCTATGACAGATTTCTTCACTTCTACAAAGTTGCCTATTTTGGCATGTTTGCCGATAACCGACCCCGGCCTGATATGAGCAAACGGTCCTACTGAAGCGCCTTCTTTAATTTCGGACGATTCGATAACCGTAGAGTCCTTAATAATTACATTATTTCCGATCGTACTGTCTATAATTCTGGAGTTCGGATACAAAATGCATCCGCTTCCGATAAAGGTCCTTCCCTCTATATGCACATTTGGGTAAATGACTGTTTCCGTGCCGATAACTGATTCGGGATGTACAAATACAGATGCCTTATCGATAAACGTGACGCCCCGCTCCATAAACCCGGCTGCAATTTCATCTCTGAGATACTGAACAGCCCTGTGAAGGTCCGCGCGCGTATTTATTCCAGTTAATTCGTTTTCATTCCCAAGAAAAAAAGCGCCGGCGCGGCAGCCCGTGCTTACCGCTATGCCCACAATATCAGTAAGGTAGTATTCGCCTTTGGCCCTGTTGATGGTAATTTTATTCAGAAGTTTCAACAGCGGAGCTTCAATTGCGTAAATACCGCTGTTCACCTCCAGGATCTTTTTCTGTTCCTCATCTGCATCTTTGTCCTCTACAATTGCGCTCAGTTTATTGCCTTCCCTGACGATCCTGCCGTAGGAATGGTTGCCGGCTGCAATAAAAGAGATCAGAGAGAGGGACTCCCTGTTTTTACGGTGGAGTTTTAAAAATGCCTTTAGTGTTGCCGGTTTAATAAGGGGAGTATCACCGCTCACCACCAGCAAAGTACCTGTAAACCCCCGCAGTTTTTGTACCGCCGACCTGAGGGCATCGCCGGTGCCTTTAGGTTCCTTCTGGACCGCAAAGGAAACAGGATAGTTCCGCAGCGCATCATGTATCCCGTCACTATTCATGCCGGTGACAACAACTGTTTTTTCGGGTTTCAGTGCTGAAAGCGCTTCAACTACATACTGGACCATCGGTTTTCCCAGGAGCGGATGAAGTACCTTGGGCATGGCCGATTTCATGCGAGTGCCGAGGCCCGCCGAAAGTACAACCGCCGCCAGATTCACCTTAATGCCCCCCCTCTGAATGAGCCAGGAGATCACCAGGCGTCTTGTTCAAAGCATCCAGTGATTCGGTTATTAATGACGGCGCTGCGATGCCACCCGAGAGAATAATCCTGATCCCGTCTTCTATCGGGATGTCAGTATAAATGATGCTTTGGTCATCGAGCAGAATTATATCACCCAGATAAAGGTTATTGGTAGGAATATATACGGCCTTCATGCAAATATCCCTGCCGTTGGACTGTACGGTACATTCCTTGGTCATAAAGCCGAAGGCGTAAACACCAGGTCTCGGGTACTCCACAATGACAAATCGTTTGAAAGCGCTGCTATTTTCGGGTGAAAAAGCATCGACCAGCTGTTTTATGGCCGTATAGATACTTTTAAATACCGGAATGTTTAGAAAAATCTTATCCATCATATAAAGCAGTTTTTTTCCGAAAACATTAGTGGAGATAATACCAATGAGGAACACGATCCCTATAGCTGCGATGAAACCGAGTCCGGAAATATGCCTGCCCAGGAGGACATCGAAGAAGGGACTCAGGATGCCGTCGACGAACTTAAAAAGTCCCGCAAGGACAAGAACAGTAAAAACCACAGGAACGGTAACAATGAGGCCCGCCAGGAATTTCCTTTTAAATGTAACGCGGATGGAGTCGACCATATAATTCTTTGTTGTCACTTCTGAGGTACTGTCGATTCATCAGATATGTCAAAATTGCTGTAGACATTTTGCACATCCTCGTTCTCTTCCAGGGCTTCAAGCAAACGGACCATCTGCTCCGATGTGCTGCCTTCAAGAGGTACATAACTTTTGGGAAGCATGGTTATTTCCGCAACATCTACCGGTAAGCCCCCTTTGACAAGGGCCTCTTTTACGGCATTGAGATTCTCAGGCGACGCCGTGATCTCATAATTGTCTTCCTTCGGGTCGTTTTCCATGTCTTCGGCACCGGCCTCGAGAACGAGCGACATCAATGTATCTTCATCCGCTTTGGATTTTTCGACAAGTATGTATCCTTTTTTCTCAAACATCCATGCAACGCATCCCGTCTCTCCAAGGCTCCCACCTTTTTTTGAAAGGATATGCCTTATTTCAGAGACGGTCCTATTCTTGTTGTCCGAGAGGGTTTCTATAAGAAGCGCCGCACCGCCAGGTCCATACCCTTCATAGACGTTTTCTTCATAAGTCGTCCCAGGCAATTCCCCGGTGCCTTTCATTATGGCCTTCTTTATATTCTCCGAAGGCATATTAACTTCTTTTGCCTTTTCAATGGCAGTCCTTAAACGGGGGTTTCCGTCCGGGTCGCCGCCTCCTGTCCTGGCAGCTACGGAGATCTCTTTAACGATCTTGGTAAAAGATTTGCCTTTCTTGGCGTCTGTGTTGGCTTTTTTATGTTTTATCTGCGACCACTTGGAATGCCCTGACATATGGATCCTCCATAAGCGTTGAGAGTACAGCGTTACAGGATTGATATTTTTGAACTATAACGCGCTGCCATTAATGATATAAAGATTATATAAACACTGTCAAGGAGTCGAAAACGGCTCCCTATATTCCCGCATCCTTCAATGCATCTTTGCACGCACAGGACCGGTGCGCGGGTATTTGCGGGACAGCTGCCCTCAGCAGCGCCTTTATCGCACAAAGAGAATTCCTCATCGCCTCCACTACCTCGGTGGTCGTCAGCCTGGCGCCGGCAATGCCTGCGGCATAATTAGTCACAACGGAAATCCCGGCACAGCACATCTCAAGCTCCCGTGCCAGGGCCGCTTCCGGCATTGCAGTCATACCCACCACGTCTGCGCCTATCAACGAAAAAAAATGTATTTCCCTTGCTGTCTCGAGCCTGGGGCCATTGACGCAAATATATGTTCCGCTTTTTTTGACAGGCAGGCTTATATGGCCGGCAGCCTGTATAAAGATTTCCCTTACCCCGGCGCAATAGGGATGCGTAAAATCGACGTGCACAACCTTCTCCTCATCATAGAATGTAGCTGCCCGCGCACCCATCGTCATATCAATGATCTGGTCAAGAATCACTACGGAGCCGGGCTGCATCCCGCTGTTTATTCCCCCGACCGCACCGATAGATATGATTTTCTCCACTCCCAGGGATTTGAACCCCCACATGTTCGCACGGTAGTTTACCTTGTGAGGCGGAATGCGGTGCGGGACGCCGTGGCGGGGCAGGAATACCAATTCCGTTCCGTCGAGGTCACCAAATTTATAGGTGGATGACGGCGCCCCATAAGGGGTAGAGAGTGATATTTCCTCTCTTATTTCGAGTCCGTCAATATCGTAAAGTCCGCTTCCGCCTATAAGACCGATCGGCATGAATATATTGTAGGGTATCAAATAATAATAGCGCAAGCGGGTAGCTCGACCAAAAAAACCGGAGTATACTGCATCCTGAGCAACTGGTGTTATTATGGGCGCAGGCAATCGCCCACAACGCTCATTCCGGCTTGTCAGGAATCATTTTTCTTCGAAGATAACGGGTATCGCTGCGCTGTGCTTCTCTTTATATGATTTTGTCCGTTTAACCCACGACTTCTTTTCGGTTCAGCCCGCAAAGTGACGCTTCAGCAATGATAGCTTAGACAACAACTGCTCACAGAAGTCGAGACAAGTCTTGTCTTTTAAAACCTGCGAATTACTGGACATAACTTTACTAATCAGCTATGCGCCGGGATGAGCTATTACATTGAGCGAGGGTCGGAATAGGATTTTTTTCCCAATAAGCAATTCCGGAAGAAACCTTCATCGACAGCTGCATCAAAAGAAGTGATCCGGTATTTACGGCTAAGGTCATTTGATTCACCGCCAAGTCCGTAAAGTCGAGCAAGGATCGTGACTGAAGATTTCCAGTCCAAATGAGGGGTATAATAGTCTGTGGAACCTCATGCTGCATGATGAATTTGTTAAGATTAAAGATCAATAGCGAGACGGATAAACATGAACAATAGAGGAATGATTGCGCTCTTCCTGGTAATTGTCTCTTTGACCACCCAGATCGCTGCTTCTGAAAGAAGTTCATTTGTTCCGGCGCAGGATTCAGGACTTGATCTGCTCATAAAAAAGCGGATAGCCGGATGGACAACCCCTTCAAAAATAGTTATTGGGGGGGGAGAGGGTATACTCAGCGGTTCTTATACAGAGCTTCTATAAGGGAAGAAAATACCAGCCTGCATGGTATCAGGATGGTCATCTGATACAGGTGGAGACACTCATAAAAGCCGTAGAGGAAGCCTATGCCGACGGACTGACGCCGAATTACTATCACCTCAAAATCATACGGTCTCTTGTCAAGACAGTGAAGGAAAAAGCATTTCCTGTATCTCACAGCCTGGGTTGACGAAGACGGCACTGTTCAGTTCAGAAATGACATCTATGGAAGGGACAAACGCCTTGATGAGGCTCTTCACAAAAAACCCTTTCTTCAGTGACTGTCAATAATTATGCCCCAACGCGCTCTGCACTGCATCGCTCCGTTTCTTTCAGCGATGTTGATATTTGCGATTTTAATTGGATTTTGGTTATAACAGAAGAAATGAATTTTGCAGGTCTCAGATACAGTTTTTACAGAGATGAAAAGTGTTCAGCAAAGTTGAGATGGCATGCCGGATCGCACCATGAACTTTTTCATAGGGCGAAAAGGCGGGTTGATATGTCCACATTTTTCTTGACCGGAGGTCTTAACTTATGACATACGAAAAAAAATCTCCAGATGCTCTTCTCCGCTGCAGGATAAGCCGCAGAGATTTTATCACGGCAGGGCTGGTAACGACAGCTGCATTCCTTTTCCCATTTAAGGCGGCAGGGGCTGTGGCCAGAGTCTTATCTCCTGAAAAAACGCTCTCTTTTCATAACATCCACACAGGCGAGAGTATGAAAGCCCTATACTGGAACAAGGGTTCTTATGTGCCGCAAACACTTGCCGACATAAATTATATATTGCGTGACTTCCGCACTGGAGAGGTGAAGGAGATCGATACCGATCTATTAGACCTTCTTTTTGCCCTTCATCAGAACCTGGAAAGCGCCGCCCCTTTCCAGGTTATTTCGGGCTACCGCTCTCCTGCAACGAACTCGATTCTGCACACCATAAGCAAAGGAGTTGCGAAGCACAGCCTGCATATCGATGGAAAGGCGATCGATATACGGCTCCCGGGTTGCGAACTGAAGACCCTGCATCTTGCTGCCGTAGACCTTAAGAGGGGAGGCGTCGGATATTATCCCTCATCTGACTTTGTCCACGTAGATGTGGGAAGGGTACGCTACTGGTGACCCAGAACTCGCCAAATTCCAAATTCCGGGGACACCATGAAGGCACAGGACGACCTCTCGGCAGTGAAAGCTTTGTAGAGGGAATAGAGAATGCATTAGGAAGATGCCTTCGCCGAGGTAAGCCTGGACCAAAGCCTAAGAGCAAGGAGAATTAAGTATGGTGTCCCCAGAATTCTAAGATTAAGTATGGTGTCCCCAGAATTCTCCAGAATTCTCCCTATTGGAAGTTAATCGGCGTCGGGCAAAAGATCGTCGTCTGCGTTCACGTACCGGTAATTCTCTCTCAAGTATTTGCCGGGCAGATCGTCCGGATATGAATAGGACCTGCCTGCCCCCATGTAAGTAGTGCGCTCTACGACGCGCCCGTTCTGTTCGATATAGGCCGGCATGTGGAAGTTGTCGTCCATACAGACACGGGTCTTCTCCTCATTTTCCACACGATACAGTATGCAAGCATACTTTTTATCCGTTTCATTCTCTTTTACCAGTTTTGAGCCGGGCTTCAGATTAATAAGCCCCACCATATTATTCCAGTTTGTGAACTCCCCGAGCCGGTAAAGGTTCTCCTGGCTTACTTTCGTGATCAGCCTTTTGTTTTTGTCAATGAAATAATAAAATGTTTCACCGTTCTTTTTCTCGCCTATTATTACTACCCCGTTACTGTATGTTTTCACAAAACTGTCTCTTGCTGCTGAAAGGCTGAAGGTTACCGTCGGGCTGCCGTAGTAAGTCCCTTCCACGTATACATCATAATGTACGCTTGTTGCCGCGGATTGTTCTGCTGCGCATGTGCCGCCACAGAAAGTGCTGGACAGAATTATGGCAAAGGTATAGGTAAAGGCAAAGGTATAGTGACGGCTAAAAAAAAAGCATAATAAATCTCTTCCCATACCTGACATTATTGTCTTATCGCCCTTGCGTAATCAAAATAGGTAACAGACTTACCCGTGGAGTCGGTCACGCTTGATATCGCCAGTGTGATGGAGTAACTGGATTTCCCGCTGTCGATTTTTGCCCTGGAATTCAGTACGGCTGTGGGCTGATAGAATGTCAGGCCGGCAGCGGCATCCGACTGAATGAGCTTGTTTAACGATACTACGGAAACAGTTACAGACGTATTATTAAGAGCCTCGTACAGTACGCGGCCATCCGTACCCGGCATATCCAGTCCCATCAGGTAGGCCACGGTTGGAGCAACGTCTATGTTGCCGGATGGAGTGACGCTGGCAATACCTGTCCGGAAATCAGGACCAAAGGTGATCAAGGTATTATTTACGTCAATAGGACTAAAGGAGCCGTGCATCCCCCGGTAAATCTGCATGCTTTCGTACTCGATCCCTTTCATTCCCCGGATAACAGCGTTCTCGTTAAAGTTGTAGCTGAAAATAATATCCGGGTTTCTTCCAGCCGTGTTCTCCAGATGCACCATACTCATTGCCATAGTACCAGGGATGTGCCCGTATTTGTCATCCACGAAGATGGCGCCGAACTCTTCCCTCTGCTGAAGAAATGTTACGATTTTTTTAACGAGGGATACGTCTTTGGAAGTCAAGTAAAGATAGTCACTGCCTCCGTTGGCAGCGATTACCACAGAGCCGGCAGGTAAAGTTGCCGGGACCTTGAATCCCCTTGTGGTGTACTTTTTGCCTTTCGTACCTGTAACGGAACCGTCGGTATCGGTCTGGTCGGGGTAGACTTGAGTACCGTCAGCCATAACCCCTGATATCACGGGATCATAGGAGTATCCGTTTCCATCATAAACGTTTGTCACTATACCGTTATCCGCCAGGAGCTGCGCAAGTCTGACATCTCCTGAAACAGAATAGCCCTTGGCGGCTTCTGTACTGCCTGCGGCGCCATTTGCAATCGTTCTGAGCGGAAACAGGGAGAGGTCGCCCGACACGTTGTTGTGACCGTGGTCGGAAACAATGATGATGTCGGTATTGTCATATTGATTGAGGGATTTCAAATGATCTGCGAGATGTCCCAGCATGGCGTCCATGCTGCCAAGAGCGTCCAGATACGCCTTGGCGCCAACGCCGTAGATGTGCTCAGTAGTATCAGGGTCCCTGAACCATATAACTGATATATCGGGATTCTTTTTCGGCAGTATGTACTGCAAATATATGTCCATCATATATTTATTCGAAGACGAGTTGGGTGAGGTGGTCCCAACCGTGGGATCGGATGTTACATTGTCGGCAAGTTTAGCCGGAGAAGGTCTGCCGGTCGGGTCTCCGTTGGACGACAACAAACGGATATCAGGCCACATGACGGGTGTGTTCTTCGGCAGCGCATACCCTGCAGACTGAAGCTCTCCGGCAAGGGATTGGGGGAATACTGCATTTTCGTCGAGCCCGTATCCCTTTCTATCAAGATCAAACATGAATGCTGCGCCTGACTTCCCCACTATTGCTGTAATCTTTCCCTTTTCCCGGGTAGCTTGCAGAAGCCTTTTAACCATAAACAACTCGTTGTCGTAAAACGAATTTAATGACAACAGGATGTTCCAATCTTCGGTAAAGACAGGCTGATTGTAGTCCACAGCCTTTCCGCCCGCATTGTGGCCCGCAGTACCCGGTGCATACACCGTATTCCCATAAAAACCAACCTTGTCCGGAAAATCCCCCGTGTTGAAGGACGAAGAGTTCATCATTGTGAACGTCGGGTAAGTCGCGTGGTTATTCTTGAAAAAAACACCGTTTTTGCTGAGATTCCACAGATTCGGAGTTGAGGACGCGCTGATGCTGTCCGGTCTCAGACCGTCCCATACGAATATGATCACCTTTCGGTTGACGCTTCCACTGCTGCTTTCTCCATTGCACAGAGCCAGGAAAAGAAGCATTGAGCCTATCAAGAACGCCGCAATAGTGATCACTGTTCTGCGGCAAAGAAAAAAAAGTCCCTGCTCCCGTCTTTTCATATTTATTCACCTCATCACAGTATTAGTATTATTTTGTCAATAAAAAGATTATTGCCCATGGATTGTTACAAAATGATGACATCCCTGTTAAAAAGACGTAAACAAAAAATTGGAATGTCGAATTTTGAATGACAAATTATTGACTTTTTCATTAATTCAACATTCAAAATTTTAAGCATTCCAGGCTTTCAGTGAGGTGCTGATAAACCCGATGATCTTCCTGTGCTCTGCTGCGCCGTTCCCGGTGATGGCGAGCGGCTCGCCGAAAGCAAACCAGACTTTTTGGGAAGGGTCAATTCTGCCGAAATCCTTTAGATGCTTTCCGTTACCCCATGCATAGGTTTTCAGCGCAATGGGAATTACCGGGACCCCGGCTTTCTTTGCAAGCTTGATCCCTATAGTGTTGAACTCTGCCGGATCAAAAGCGGGGGTCCTTGTCGTCTGAGGAAAAATAATGACCGACCTTCCCGCTTTCAGTCTCTCCGAGCCTCCTTCCAGTACGGCCTTTAAATCTTCGCGCGGGTTTGCGCGGCTGACAACAATAGGGTCCCTTGAACGCATCACGTACCTGAAAACAGGGTAATCGATGAGACTTTGTTTTACCACAAAAGTGACGTCCTTAAACGGCTCAATGATGCAGGGCAGTACGAATGTTTCAAGCGCGCTCATATGGTTCCCGATAAAAACACAGGGGACTTCAAGATTTATAAAATGATCGGCGCCGGTCACTTCGAATACAACTCCGACATGTTCCAATGTTTTCATTATAGCCAGGCTGCTATCTGACCATTCCCCGTCGCCGTATCGTTCGCGTTTTGCCAGAGAACTCGACCTGAACACTATTGCCGCCATCCTCCGGTAAAATCCGAATGAGGGCATTCTCTTCGCAAATAAAGAAGCTTTGGATGGATCAGTGATATAGGCGCCGTTATGAAAGGGCAGTTTCTCCAGATGTTCCCCCGGTGGATACTGTTTAGAAAATCACTTTAATCATTCCCACCCGCTATTGTCAACACACTATATGGCTAAAGGCAAAAGACGAAGGGCAAAAGACTGAAGATTACCAGTTTGCTTTTTTCTATGTTCTGTGTTCGACCTTCCGCCTTTGGCCTATAGCCTTTTGCCTTTTGCCATAATATGTTTCAGCACTCAGATAAACAGCCTGCCCCTGCCGCTCCCTTCCATATGAGACTGTTGGATAACTTTGACAATCCCATGGCTTTTGTGATAAAATTTCACGTTTTATTTCAAACCATGAGGTGGCGCTTTGGACATAAGAAAATCCAGGTATTTATATAAAAAGGCTCTCGGGCTGATGCCTGGAGGAGTCAATAGTCCCGTCAGGGCTTTTAAAGCAGTCGGCGGTTCCCCGCTCTTTATCAGGATGGCAAAAGGCTCCAGGATTTATGATGTCGACGGCAATGAATATATAGACTATGTACTTTCCTGGGGACCGATGATACTGGGGCATTCCCATCCGTCCGTTGTAAAAGCTTTAAAATCTGCAATTGAAAACGGCGCCAGTTTCGGTGCTCCCACCTCACTTGAAGTTGAACTAGCGCAGATGGTGATCAAGGCATATCCGTCCATTGAGAAAGTGAGGATGGTCAATTCCGGCACCGAGGCAACCATGAGCGCGATAAGGGCGGCAAGGGGATTTACCGGAAGAGACAAGATTTTAAAGTTCGAAGGCTGCTACCACGGCCACGCTGACGGCCTTCTTGTCAAGGCGGGCTCCGGAGCTGCGACCTTTGGCATTCCGGACAGCTCGGGAGTTCCTAAATCATATGCAAAAAACACCATAACTCTTCCCTTTAATAATATAAAAGCCTTTAAGGATATGATAAGCAAGGAATGGAAATCCATTGCCGGCGTTATTGTGGAGCCTGTGGTTGGGAATATGGGATGTGTGCTGCCGGGGGCAGGCTTTCTGGAAACCTTGAGGAAAGAGACAACAAAATACGGGACCATTCTCATATTCGATGAAGTGATGACAGGCTTCAGGGTGTCCTACGGCGGCGCCCAGGCATATTACGGGATCAAGCCCGATATGACCTGCCTCGGGAAGGTCATAGGCGGAGGGTTGCCTGTAGGTGCTTACGGAGGAAGGAAAGAGATTATGTCAACAATCTCTCCTGACGGTCCTGTTTACCAGGCTGGCACGCTGTCGGGAAACCCAATTGCAATGACAGCAGGCATAGAGACCTTGAAAATACTCTCAGGTAAAGATGTTTATAAAAAACTTGAGGGGAAAATGCAGCTTCTGGAAGAGGGTCTGCGTGACGCTGCAAAGAGGGCCGGAGCCGGGACAAAATTTTACAGGGCCGGCACAATGTTCTGTACTTACTTTACAGATGCGAACGTCGTTGATTACGCTACTGCAAAGACCTCCGACACAGAGAAGTTTTCGAGGTTCTTCAGAGCCATGCTGGACAGTGGAATCAACCTCGCTCCTTCACAGTTCGAAGCCGGATTCATTTCCCTCGCCCACACAAATTCCGATATAGAAAAGACCATCCGTAAAGCGTACAAAGCATTTTCAGAGATTAAGTATTGACCAAAAGATTCAGGCGCTTTCCAAATATAATTTTTCATGAATAAAGGGGGACTTTTAGATGTTTAATCCGCTTAACTTGCTCGAAAAAATTATTACTTGGTTTACCGAGGGCATTTCGGCCAGGACCAGGATGATTCTCGTGATGATCTTATTCATGTTTATTGTCGCCATAGGACTTATAGGGTATAATATAAATGATTATTTTGAGAATGATCCCAGTTCCTGTATGATGTGCCATGTGCACGATACTGCTAACAAGGCATGGGCCACGAGCGTGCATAAAAACGTGGGTTGCCACCAATGCCATATTACAACTAAGAAAGCCCAGATTCTCCAGCTTTACAAATTCGCAGTACTCGGGGACAGGACTGTTTCGCCAAGGCATGGCGCAATAATTGTTGCATGGAAGGTCTGTGAGAAGTGCCACTGGGAAAGAAACCCAAAATTTTCCAATGCACCGCTTGTAAACAAGTCCAGTTTTCATGCAAAACATGTTTTCATTGAGCAGTTAGAATGCGTGAAATGTCACGGCTTTGTGACCCATCAGTTTGTTCCTGAAGAACGTTTCTGTATTAAATGTCATAAGAACAGAGAGGTACATGGGACCGGCATGGAAAAACTCGCCTGCATAAACTGTCATACAGACCGCACTGTGGACCTTAAACCTGGCAGGGGGAAATGTCTCTTTTGCCATGGCGGCGAGCAGGGCAGGAAGCAGCTTATCGCTGACGGCACCATTGATGTAAAATATTTCCGCCCTTCTCCAGCCCTTATAAAAAAAGCGGTCAAGATCGATGTTCCAGCTGATGCGCCGATGCAGTTCTACTGCTATGTGTGCCATAAGCCCCACGCAAAGGTCAAGCCTGATATGAGCGATTGCCTGGCGTGCCATAAGGTCGAACCGGGCGTCGGCAAGCACGCCTTGCATATCAATACGATGCATCTGAAGTGCATGGACTGCCATAAACCGCATATATGGCGAATAACACCAGCCCAGGCAAAAACGACTTGTACAAAATGCCACGAGTACAGGGACCCAAGTAAATTTATAGGACCATAACAGCCCCGAAATAACATGATATAATGATATATTCATTCACCAGGTAATAAAGGGCGCCCTTTTTTACCTGGTGTATTTTTGCATGGGAGGTAATTATATGGGGAACCATGTCTTTAGGCCGCTTTTTATCTTCATCGGGATTGTCTTACTACTCCTGGTGGTAAGACACTTTTATGTCCCGCGTGATTTCGGCATTCATGAAAGGGGTTATATGTATGGCTGGTACAGAGAAGGGAACATAGAGGACTGGAAAAAAGTCCAGGTCAAATACCAGGGAAGGGATTACTGCAAGGACTGCCATTCCGATAAATTTGCAAGCATAATGCAGTCGCCTCATGCAATAATCCAGTGTGAGAACTGCCACGGTCCGGCCATGGACCATCCGGCTAATCCTCCAAAATTGACAATTGACCGGAGCCGGGCGCTATGCCTCAGGTGTCACTACCCCCTTCCTTATCCGACAAGCGGAAGGGCGAAGATCAAAGGGATAGACCCTGACACGCATAACAGAAACTTTCAATGCTCTACGTGTCATAACCCACATAAACCTAATCTCAGTATTCGATAGGAGGATTGAAGTGATAACAAGAAGAGATCTTCTGAAATATGCAATAAAAGGGGCCGCCGGACTGGCGTTGCCGCTTGCGGCTATCGAAATAATGAATCCCAAGAAACTTCTTGCGGACATATCAGGCCCTGGTAAAGTTCGCTGGGGGTTCGTCGTTGACACATACAAGTGTGTCGGCTGCGGATTATGTGTGAAGGCTTGTAAAATTGAGAATGAGATTCCATATGATGCCAACGTAACAAGGACCTGGGTTGAAAGATATGTCCTGACCAAGGATGGAAAGCTCTCCGCCGATAGTCCCAAAGGCGCACGAGACGGTTTTGAGACAAAGAAAATTGATCTGGGATTAGGCAATTTTAAGGACATAAAGAATGAGGACATAAATAAAGCATTTTTTATCCCCAAACTATGCAACCAGTGCGACAACCCTCCCTGCGTGCAGGTATGCCCTGTAGGCGCCACATATCAGACCCCTGACGGGGTCGTTCTGGTAGACAGGACATGGTGCATCGGCTGCGGATACTGCATTATGGCGTGTCCTTACGGAGTGAGGTTTTTCCACCCTAAATACCATACGGCTGAGAAATGCAACTTTTGCTATCACAGGATAACAAAGGGCTTGAAGACCGCATGCGTGCAGGCATGTCCGTTCGGCGCAAGAATGATCGGAAACATCAAAGACCCCGACGACCCTGTTGCCAAGATAATAACGACAGAGAGGGTGGCTGTACTTAAGAGCGAATACGGAACTAAACCTCAGGTCTATTACATGGGCCTGGATGAGGAGGTAAGATAGCCATGGTCCACGGAGAAATCTGGACATTAAAAGAATTGTTTACCCTTCCGAATGAGTATATTTATTGGAGTATTCAGATTGTCATGTATCCTTATATGACAGGGCTCGTTGCAGGGGCCTTTGTCCTTTCGTCACTCTACCATGTTTTCGGGGTAAAACAATTGAAGGACATCGCCAGGTTTGCACTCGTTTTTTCCTTTGCCCTTCTTCCTGTGGCGATGATGCCGCTTCTTCTGCATCTCCAGCAGCCGTTGAGAGGCATCAATGTCATGATGACCACGCATTTTACATCAGCTATAGCCGCTTTCGGTATTGTGTTCTTAACATACGCCTCCATCGTTGCGGCAGAACTCTGGTTTTTATACCGGAAACATATTGTCAATTCGTCCATGTCCCTTAAGAAAAAACAGAATAAGGGCCCGTTTGAATGGCTCGGGTTTTTAATATTCCGCACACTGACCCTGGGAGTATATGATATAAGCGAAGAATCCCTGAAGAAGGATGAAAAGGCTGTCAAGGTCCTCGCGGGGGCAGGCATTCCGGTTGCCTGTTTCCTTCATGGGTATGCCGGTTTCATTTTCGGATCTGTTAAAGCAAACGCCCTGTGGATGACGCCGCTCATGCCTGTCATATTCATTATGTCAGCCATTGTGTCGGGGATTGCGCTTTGCATGCTCACCTATATAGTCACAATGGAGTTGAGAAAACTGTTTGTATCGCGCAAGACGTCCAGCCAACCGGGCTATCAGACCAGGGAGGAGATAAAGAGTGTCGAGATCCACGTGATAAAGACGACCGCAAAATACCTGCTGCTTTTCCTGATATTAGCCATCACGCTTGAACTTCTTGACCTCATCTTCAGGGGCTATACCGCTGTCAAATCATGGGATGTCCTCAGGAGCGTTATTTATGGAAGGGACTTTACGAATATATTCATTCTGCAGTACGGCCTCGGGAACCTTGTACCGTTTATTCTCTTACTTCTGCCGAAGCTGACGTTGCGAAGGACGGTGCTCAGCGTATTACTGGTGCTCTTCGGAGTATTCATGATGAGGTATAATGTTGTTATAGGCGGGCAGGCCTTCTCTTTGACTTTTATGGGATACATGCATTATGAACTTCCGATAATTCCGTGCAGTTGGGAGACCTTTAAAGAGGGACTTTTCGGAGCTATAACTGTCGCTATTACGCCCTTTGTGCTATTCTGGTTGTTAAACAAGATATTCCCTGTTTTTACTTACGAGGAATCGCACTGATATAATATCTTTCATGAGATTTTCCTCTTATTCTCTCCCCGACGGAAAACCTCGGGGAGATTTTTTTGGCAGACAGGAAACCTGAAAAAACGCTTTTTGGCCAGCTTTTGGACGCGAGCAGCGTCGGCATACAGCTTGTTGCCGCAACTTTTGCCGGCATGGCAATAGGGTACGGGCTTGACCGTTTGTTCGGCACCTCTCCCTGGTTGACATTTATTTTTCTGGTTATTGGTATAATCTCAGGGTTCAGGGAACTCCTAAGGGTTGCGGGAAAGGTGGATAAATCGGACCATGACGGGAATAGTAAAGGGAGTTTCTAAACAAGCCCTAATCATACTTGCGCCGCTCTGCTTTATTTCTATTTTTTTCGCAGGATGGCGTTTTGTTTTCAGCATAGCGGTAGGGGGGCTGGTTGGAATAGGCAACCTGAGCGGAATTGTCTGGAGCGTAACAGCTCTTATTGGAACTGAAAAGCCGCGGGCCAAGATGGTTTTTCTGAGCACATTCAAACTGTTAATTATTTTTTCCATTTTGCTTATACTGGCTATATTGAGGCTTATCAATCCATGGGGCCTGCTTGCAGGTTTCACTGTTGTCATGGTGCTTATTATAAAAGAAGGATTACTTGCTGCTAAAAAAGGTGATTGATTGAGTTATTATCTGCTCATAGCCGCAGTGCTTGTTCTTCTAATTACCGTGAAACTGGCGAAGTTTATCGGTACGCTCGCTGTGCTGGCTCTGATTGTTATAGCGATAACTCTGAAAAAACGGAGGTAAAATAGATGATAAAAATCGACCTTTCAAACCTGCTTCAAGACTCCATAGGCCACAACGGCCTTACTAAAGAGGATTTTAATAATGTAAGGCGCACCGCTCTGAACGACCTGCTCAACCAGGAACAGTATCCGGAAAATGCTTTTCTCACGCTGCCTGACGCCGCGTCTGCTGAAAATACGTCTGCTGTAAAGGAACTGGGGCGTTATGCAGGAGGGTTCGATAATTTAATACTGCTGGGCATAGGGGGGTCAGCGCTGGGGCCGAGATCGATTCTTGAGGCACTGCGTCCCTTCCACAATCTCAGAGGCCGGCCGAGGGTATTTATTTACGATAATGTAGACCCGTTGACTCTGAAAAACATACTCGAGCTCGTCGACTTGGGCCGCACGGTCATAAATGTAATCACAAAATCAGGAAGCACTGCGGAGACCATGGCCTCCTTTATGATCCTGTGGCAGCAGATGAAAGACCAATCGCTGAAACCGGAGGAGCATCTTATCATTACCACCGACCCTGCAAAGGGAAATCTCAGGAAGATTGTGAACGATTACGGGCTCAGGTCGCTCCCTGTGCCTCCTGGCGTAGGAGGGAGGTATTCTGTTTTAAGCCCGGTAGGGCTGTTTCCGGCAGAAACGATAGGTATCGACAGCGATGCCCTGCTGAAAGGCGCCAGGGACATCCACAGCAGTTGCATGAATCCGGATATATGGCAGAACCCTGCATACCTGGCAGCTTCCGGCCTCTACCTTCTGCAGCAGACCAGGAACAGGGACATTACAGTGATAATTCCCTATGCGGACCGTTTAAAGGCTTTTTCAGAGTGGTTCTGTCAGTTATGGGCGGAGAGCCTCGGCAAAGACGGTAAGGGTCTTACGCCGTATCCCTCCACCGGGACCACGGACCAGCATTCCCAGTTGCAATTGTGGATGGAGGGACCACAGGACAAAGTTGTTGTCTTTCTGGCAGTGGAAGACTACGGGACAGATATTAACGTTGCCTCTGTGTTTGAGGATATGGAGGGTCTTAACTATTTGGCCGGGCACACTCTCACGGAACTGATAAAAACCGAACAGGAGGCCTCTGAAATCGCCCTTTCCAAAAATGGGCGTCCGAGCCTCACAATAACAGTGCCGGGGATTGACGCCTATCACCTGGGACAGTTGTTCCATTTTTTTGAATTGGTCACCGCAATCACAGGTATTCTGATCGGGATCAATCCCTTTAACCAGCCGGGTGTGGAGGAAGGGAAAAATCTTACCTATGGCATGATGGGTAAAAAGGGATATGAGGACAAGAAAAAGGAGTTTATGGAATACAGGACAAAGCATGTCAAATTTATGCTATAATTATCAGGAAAAACCGGTTGTGAGCCGGCGATAACAGAAGGGGGTAATTAATATGGCATTGATGACGTGGAGTGACAACCTTAGCGTCAATGTGGCGCAAATCGATGAACAGCATAAGAAGTTGGTGGGGATGCTGAATGACCTGCACGACGCTATGAAACAGGGCAAGGGCAGTGAAGTCACAGGCAAGGTGCTTAACGGGCTTGTACAATACGTGGCAACCCATTTTGCGGCCGAAGAAAAGCTCATGAAAGAGCACGCCTACCCGGAATATCTTAAACACAAGTCGGAGCATGACGCGCTGACGAAGCAGGCACTGGATCTCCAGAAGCAGCTCCAGGAAGGCAAGCCCGTGCTTAACGTTGAACTTATGAAATTCCTGAAAGACTGGCTGTCAAATCATATACTCGGCACCGACAAAAAATACGGTCCGTTTTTTAACAGTAAAGGAATTGTATAATAAATTAAGAAGCAAGAAGTGAGACATCTCACTTCTTGCTTCTTAATTTCTCAGATGCGCGCTTCTCCACTGTTTGGGGGGTTCTTTAAGTCCGCCGTTTTTCCAGATGCCGGCCCTTGCCGACTCTGCCCTTTTCTGTGCAGCGGCAAGCCGGTCAATATATTTCACGTTAGCCGGCAACGTATATAGCACGGCATAGCCTTCTTCAAGGAGTTTCTCATTGATCAATTCACCCTTTTTATTCCAGAGATAGGCCAGCAGCCTTCCATTAGAGTCCCTCTGCTGCAAATCAAACTCGACATTAACAACCCAGCAGTTTTCACCGATAAGCTTTCTAAGTTGCCTTTTGGCCGGTCTTCCCCAGGGCTCCTGCTTAAGTTCAGGGGCATCACTGCCTATGAGCCTGACACGTTCGACCTTCAGGGGAATGCCTGCGAAGCTCGTCACGCGAATGCTGATGGTATTGCCGTCGCTGACTTGGGTTACATGATAAAGCGTGCCCGGGGTTAAAGCAAAGGAAGAGGATACGGATAAAATAAGGATGATAATAATAAATAAAATTCCTGTATAATAAAAATATTTCATAATTGTCATTTTAACACAAACGAATTTAAAGGGATAATTCCCTGCAGCGTGCTGCCGGGTTACCGGACGCATGTCATTCCGGTGCTTAAGGGCACGGGAATAACAAGAAGTAAGGCTTTAGCCTTTAGATACCCCGTGCTCTTGCCACTGGGAGATTCATTGGGACCGGAGGGTATGTGAGGAATATAGTTTTGACCGGTTTTATGGGGACTGGAAAAACAGAGGTTGGGAAAATATTGTCACAAAAGCTGGGTTTTGTTCTGATCGATGCAGACTCCGAAATAGAGAGAGAGCAAAAGACAACAATAACGGACATTTTCAACCGGCTCGGAGAGGACGCATTCAGAGACATGGAGTCCGCGATGATAAAGAGGCTGTCCGTCCTGAAAAAAGCTGTGCTGTCAACTGGCGGAGGCGCGGTATTGAGAGCTGAGAACATGGATGCACTCAAAAAAGACTGGATTATTGTATGCCTGGAGGCGACGCCCGAGACAATACTCAGGAGGACAAGCATAAGTAAGAACAGGCCGCTTCTGGAGGTCGCAGATCCTCTCCAGAAGATACGAGAACTGTATGATTTCAGAAAACCTTATTACGAGAAAGCGGACATAATAATAAATACCGATGATGTTGGACCGCTTCAGGTGGCCGAGGAAATAATAAAGGCAGTAAAAAACAGGTAGAGGCAAAGGTTAAGGTTGGGGTTATGGAAAAGGTTACGGTCGGGCTTGGAGAAAGAAGCTATGATATTGTGATCGGCAGCGGCACGCTTTCCGGCATCGGTGAAAGAGCGGCCTTGTTCGGGTTCAGCCCCACCATTGGAATTATCAGCAACCCGACCGTTTTCGGACTCTACGGCGAAGAGGTCATGCGCTCATTGAAAGATGCCGGGTTCAACTGTTTCAGCACGCTTGTCCCTGACGGGGAGGAATATAAAGACTATTTCTGGAGTTACCACATACTGACCGATCTCCTTAACCACAGGCTCGACCGGAATTCCTGCGTCGTTGCACTTGGCGGAGGGGTGATCGGCGATATCACCGGCTTCGCCGGCTCTCTCTATATGCGCGGCGTATCTCTCATCCATATACCCACAACTCTGCTGGCCCAGGTCGATAGCTCTGTCGGCGGCAAGACCGGCGTGAATCACGCTGCCGGGAAGAACATGATCGGAACATTCCATCAACCCAGGCTGGTTTGGACCGATATCAGCACGCTCCGTTCACTCCCGGGAAGTGAATTATTGTGCGGCATAGCAGAGATAATAAAATACGGCGTTATATGGGATGCGGGGCTGTTCGGCGTCCTGGAAGAGAAGCGGGAGGCTATACTCAATCTCGACATAGACGTCATAAGCTATCTTATAAAACGCTCCTGCCAGATAAAGGCCGAAGTAGTGTCAAAGGATGAACGGGAGTCCGGCCTCAGGGCTATTCTGAATTACGGCCATACCATCGGACATGCAGTGGAAACCGAAACAGGGTATTCAAAATATCTGCACGGAGAGGCCGTCGCCATGGGCATGTGCCTGACGGCGCGTCTTTCTGAAGCGCTGGGTATGATGGAAAGTTCCTGCGTCGAAAGAATAAAATCAGTTGTCGGCGCATATGGCCTGCCCACTGTATTGCCAAAAGATATGAATGGTGATAAACTACTTTCGCTTATTTCAATGGACAAAAAGGCAACGGCAGGCGAAATAACATTTATTTTGCCCAAAGAGATAGGGAATGTTGCAATCCATAAGGGTGTTGATTTGAAAATATTGAAAAGGATAATAGGACCTTGAAAACCATTCTTGTTATTGATGACGAAAAAGATATCGTAGAACTTGTCTCCTACAATTTGAAGAAGGAAGGTTTCGCCGTAGATGCCGCCTATGACGGTGAGACGGCCCTGAAAAAAATCAGGTCCGCACCTTATGATCTCATTGTTCTGGATCTTATGCTGCCGGGTGTGCAGGGTCTTGAATTGTGCAGGATAATAAGGAAAGATCCCTCTGTGGCTGCCACTCCGATTGTCATGCTTACCGCAAAAGGAGAAGAGGTGGACAAGGTACTTGGGCTCGAAATAGGCGCTGATGATTATATGATTAAACCTTTCAGCCCGAGAGAGCTTGTTGCCAGGGTCAAGGCCATTTTGAGGAGAGCGGAGCAACAGAAGCCTGCCACTTCTGATGACGAGAAGAGAAGCGGACAGCTTCTGAAGATGCGGGATATAACTATAGATAGGGAGAAATACCTCGTCACCGTCGGGGATAAACAGCTTAAGCTGAGCGCTACCGAATTCAAACTGCTCCTTTATCTCTGCGAACGGCCCAACAAGATCTACAATAGAGAGCACCTCCTTGACGCCGTATGGGGCGATGATGTCTTTGTTGAACCGAGGACGGTCGATGTTCACATCCGGAGGCTGCGGACCAAGATCGAGGACGACCCCAACAATCCCAAGTACATAAAGACAATGCGGGGGATCGGTTACTTTTTCGAAGGGTAAATGGGAACTCCGGTAATTGTCATCCTCTTGCTGATCGTCCTGTTTTTGATCATCTACCTCGGCCGTTTGCGCCTTTCTATTAATGCAATTTCCAATCTGCTTGAAGAGCTTTCCTCGGGCAACCTGAACGCACGACTTTTCAGCGGCACCACAGGCAAGCTGGATACCATTGCCCGTGACATTATGGCCTTTATGGAAAAAACAAGCAATAGACTCAAGTTTGCTGAAGCCGAGGTGCAGAGAATGGAGGCCATACTCAGGGGCATGTCAGACGGCGTGCTGATAACCGATACTCATGATGTGGTGATCCTGGCCAACCGCACCTTCAAAAAACTCCTTTCGGTGACCGAGAATATCGAAGGGAAGCAGATCATGGATGTCCTGCGCAACATGCAGCTCATTGAAATTGTGCGTAAGGCCCTGGAGTCATGGGAGATAATATCGGAAGAACTGATAGTGACGCGGGGCGACAGGGACATAAATCTCATTGCAACAGCAGTGCCCATTTACAGTGAGATCTCCGTAAGAGGTACCGTCCTTACACTCCATGATATTACAAGGTTAAGACAACTCGAAGAAGTGAGAAAGGATTTTGTCGCCAATGTGTCACATGAGATCAAGACGCCCATAACCGCTATAAAGGGGTTTGCCGAAACATTGCTTGATGGCGCGCTTGATGATAAGGATAACGCCGTCAGGTTTCTCGCAATGATCAAAAACCACAGCGAGCGTCTTAACAGTCTTGTTGATGACTTGCTCGCGCTGTCCGGAATCGAGCTCGGCGACGTCAAAATCAACAAAACGGAAGTCAGCCTTGAGCAGGTAGTCGATACCGTTTTTATGACGCTCAAAGATAAGGCGGACAAAAAAGGACTTTATCTAAAAAAACAATTGCCCCAAAGCACTCAGGCATTTGCCGCAGACAAAGATAAGCTTATTCAAATTATAATCAATCTCGTTGATAACGGCATCAAATTTACCGAAAAAGGCGGTGTGACTGTAGGTATCGATGAAACCGGGGGGAGAGTGACCCTTTTCGTTCGGGATACCGGTATCGGTATCCCCCCGCGATACCTGAACAGGCTGGGGGAACGGTTTTACCGCGTTGACAGCGCACGTTCCAGAGAATTAGGTGGTACCGGTCTCGGGCTGGCCATCGTGAAGCACCTGGTAAATGCCCACGGCTGGAGCATGAGGATTACAAGCGAGTATGGGAAAGGAACAAGTGTAAACGTAACTATTGACCGATATTTATAAGCCTTAAAATCCCCAGGCGTATCATCCTCACGGCTATAGCGGCAAGCAGCAGTGAGGCCAGTCGCGTAATGCCGCGAGCTCCATTGACCCCGATTTTTCTTATAATAACATCGGCATTGTCAAATAATAACCAGGCCAGAAGGAGATTTATAATAAGCGAAAAAATAACCGGAAAATAACCATAATTCCCCACGAGTAAAAGGCACGTTGTCAGGGTGGCCGGACCTGCAAGCAGAGGGGTGCCAAGCGGAACTATACCTGACGCCGGGCCTGATGTCGTCGAAACAGCCGTCCTTACATTTCCAGCAGTCAACAGGTCTGAAATCGAAATAACCATCAATAATATTCCGCCGGCGATCATAAAATCCTCAACCAAAATACCGAGTATTCGGAATACCACCCTTCCCAGGAAAACAAACAGCAACGTAATCAGCAGCGCCGTGAAGACGGATTCCCGCGCTATCCTCTTTTTCTCACGCTGCTCTATCCCTTCGGTCATCACCAGATAGAAAGGCAGCACTCCGGGCGCGTCTATGGCGACCATGAGCGGAATGATTGTCAGGAGAAATGGGTCTAATATATTCATATAACTCATTCGCAGACCCCTTAGAGCTCTTTAAATGACATATTAAGTTCATATACCCCCGCTTCAGCTATCCTGTGGATAACAAAGCCCATCTTTTTAAAAACCCTGAGCATGGACTTATTCTCCATAAGCACCTCTGCTGTAAAGCCGTAGAGGCCAGCTTTCTTTGCCAGGTACGTCAAATATCCAAGCAGTTGAGTGGCGATACCCTGGTTCTGATAGTTGTCACGTACAACAAATGCTGCCTCGCCGGTATGCCTGGTTTCATCTATATGATACTGGCTCACTCCCACGATCATTTCTTCGCCGTCCTTTTCGATTACGCCAAGGACCACCATTTCCTTTGAGTAATCGATGACTACAAATTGTTGCAGACGGTCATGATGCATATCCTTCCTCGTTGAAATAAACCTTTGATACATAGACGTGTCGGAGAGTGAATAGAAAAAATCTTTCAGGAGGTGTTCATCACTTATCTTAACCGGTCTCAAAAACAGCCTTAGGCCGGTCCTCGTAGTCCTGTAGGTCTCCAGGTTTTCCGGATAAGCGCCCTTTTCTCCCGGTATAAAGGCCTGGTCCCGATAAATCAGGTCTAGTCTCTTTGCTTCTTCTATAAGCCATGGACGGAACTTCGGATGCGCTATCGCTATGATATCCATGGCCCGCTCCCTGATGTTCTTGCCATGCAGATACGCTATGCCGTACTCTGTAACAACATAATGCACATCCCCCCTGGTCAGCGTTACCCCCGCTCCCTCCCTCAGAAAAGGTACTATCCTCGAGACCACGCCGTCATTGGCCGTAGACTGCAAGGTCAGGACTGTCTTGCCTCCCTGGGACATGATTGCGCCGCGCATAAAATCAGCCTGCCCCCCGATACCGCTAAAGAAAAACTTGCCAAGGGATTCAGCAGTAACCTGTCCCGTAAGGTCCATTTCCAGGGCGCTGTTTATTGCGGCAACATTCCTGTTTCTGGCTATAGTCAAGGGATTATTCGTATAACTGACAGGCCTGAATTCTATACCCGGATTATCATTGAGATATTCATACGTCTCTTTTCTTCCCATACAAAAGGCCGCCACCGTTTTATCACGGTTGAGTTCTTTTCTGGTATTGTCAACAGCGCCCCTTTTCATGAGAGCCACTATGCCGTCCGTGAGAAGCTCGGTATGGACCCCCAAATGTTTTTTATTGCCGAGATGTGACAGGATTGCATTTGGTATGCTCCCATATCCTACCTGGATAGTATCTCCGTCCTGGATAATTCGCGAGACATAAGTCCCGATCTTCTGGCAGATTTCATCCGGCACATCGGCCTTGAACTCAAGCAAGGGCTCGTCACAGTGCATGACAAAATCAAGATCGCTAATGCGCAGGAATGTGTCGCCGTGGATGCGCGGCATTTGTGAATTGATCTGGGCTATTACCAGCGTCGCGTTTTCCGCAGCTGCCTTTACTATGTCGACACTGATTCCAAGACTCACGTATCCATGTTTATCCGGCATGGAGGTCTGTATAAGCGCGATATCAATCGGGATGCGTTTTTTCCGGAACAAATCAGGCACCGCCGACAGGAAAACAGGGGTATAATCGGCAAATCCTTTATTAACGGAATCCCTGATATTTTCCCCTATAAAGAATGAATTGCATCTGAAATTGTCCCTGAATTTTTCATCAGCGTATGGCGAGACGCCCAGGTTCCAAACCTGGAGCAGTTCAGCATCGAAAAAAGCCTTTGGATTGGACTGGACATAGTTTACAAGTTCCCGTACGAGATACTGTGGTTCACCACAGCCCGTACCTATAAATATCCTGTGCCCGGGATGAATGTTGCAGAATATCCTGTCGGGAGGCAGGAATTTTTCAGGATAGGAGTTTCTCAACTCATCCAGATAAAAGAAGTTGTCACCTATAGCCACCTTAACCTCACCCCCTTTCTATAAGACAGACGGGACCGTAAAAAGCGCCGGAGGCAACGCGAGCTGCATATGGACTTTTTACGGGGCCGCCACTAAAGTTGCAGGAGCATGGCCTCCTTTATGGCTTCCGCCCTCTCCAGGCCTGCAAGCCTCTCAACAATGGCAATCCCGAAGTGCAGCGCTGTTCCGGGGCCTTTGCTTGTGAGGACCTGCCCATCTATGACAACATTTCCATCCTGGTATAGTGCCTTACCCAGCCTGTCCTTGAATGTGGGGTACGCGGTAGCCTGCCTTCCCTCAAGAATACCCGCGTTTGCCAGCACATATGGCGCCGCGCATATAGCTCCTGTAAGTTTTCCTTTATCGTAGAATTCCCTGATCAGGTCCTTGACACGCTCATCAGCATTGAGGTTGTCGGCGCCCGGCTGACCGCCGGGGAGCACCAGCATGTCAAAATTATCGGCGCGTATTGTATCAATGACAGTATCAGGAATGACCCTGACGTGCCGTGCGCTTTCGACAGGCCCTGCATGTAAGCCGGCAATTACCACTGTGATGTCGGCCCTCCGTAAAATATCGATAATTGCCATTGCCTCCACTTCCTCGAATCCATCTGCAAGCAGCACCACGACTTGAGTCATTTCACACTCCCTTTAACGGCAGAAAATTAACCACAGAGAACACAGAGGAATACTCTGAGCACTCCAAACTATTTTCCGTGGCTTGTTCATATCTAATGAATTCCTCTGCGTACTCGCTTAAAAGCGCCTACTTTTGGCTGTGGTTTCATTCTTTGGTTTATATATTACACCACCCTCGATACTGTTTTCTCCGAACAGGAGCTTATAGCGAAATATAGATAGCAGGTTGCCAGCAAAAGGGATATAACGCCGCTATAGGGGAATTCTATATCCAGAAGGGCATGCACTGTCTGAAGCACAAGCGGAGGAGTGAAAGCTACGACTGAGAGACGGATCAAGGCACGGGCTTTCAGGTCGAGTTCAAACATTTTAGCAAAAAATATTCCTATAGACGCGCAGAGCAAGGCCTGAACAAAATAATACAGGAAGGCAAAAAAAAGGGCCAAAGGGTAAACCGCAAAAATAAAATAATCTTTAAAGGTCTCTATCCAGAGATTGATCTGGTCCTTGTCAATCACGGCATGATGTATACGTGAAAAATCGAATGAGTGTATCTCGGATGCGTCGCCTTTTACCGTAAGTTTTGTCTTTGTCAGCATAATGGTAGCATTTAAGCCTGCAGGAGGAACGGCTCCTACAGAGGTATCGATAACAGCAAACGGCAACTTGCTCCACGGCGCATTTATAATGTACGGGACAGGCACATTTACTGACGCAGCGCCTTCGGAAATAGTGATCGTCGGGATTTGATGAACAACTTTGGGGACTTCGTCAGCAACGAAATCAGCAACGCGTTCATGCAGTCTGATCATATCGGGAATAAGATTCAAGGTGAGCACCATCATGAGATATGTCAGGCACAGGCCCCTCCAGTTAGTGGCAATATCCCGGTACAAAGCTTTCGAAAAAAAAGACATGTATAGAGGATGAAGAATTGAATAATGCTTCATATTCCCGTTTTGCATTTAAAAACCCTGCCGGGCGCTTAAAATACTCTCTTTTTCACCTTGTCTGCGTAACCGGAGGCCTGCTCTGAAAAGTCCTCTGCAATCTCTCTTATCTGCCTCCTTGTCTTCTTGCCGGACTGGGGAGCCAAAAGAAGCGCAAGGCCTGCACCTACCGCGCCGCCCACCAAAAAGGAAAAAATAGTAATCATGCCCAAGTACCTGTCTTCTCTGTCCATAATAACCTCCTGTACAATATAGTGTTATTAAAACTTAACACGCCGTGGTGAAGTAGTCAAGCACAACATTGCTTCTGCAATAATGAACCACAGAGGCACAGAGACACAGAGACATGGTCACAGCTGCTAATGCCATGTTTTAAAGCTCCTGTATAAAAATAATCTCTGTGCCTCTGTGTCTCTGTGGTTGCTTTGCCTTGCATTTTATTTGGGCATTCAGTTGCCCCTCGCCTTTAGTTTTTCTTAACTTGAAAAAAGCCTTAACAGGCTCCCGATGCTCTTAAACGCTACGGCTAAATCATGCAGGGTCCTGATTCCAAACAGTCTTTTGAGGAGAAATGACGGCCTGCCGTAGAATTTTCTGAACGCTGTCCTGCGCAGCTTGATAATCTCCTCTCTTGTCATGGTATACGGTACGAAGGCCGCACCCTGATACGTGAAGTCAGAGAGTTCAGCAGAGAGGCGCCCGAATTTTTCCAGATTATCATAAAGGTAGGTGCCGGGGAAAGGAGTAATGGCGTGAAAGTTTGCGATGTCGGGATCAAGGTCCACTGCGAAATCTATCGTCTCCAGACCCTCCTCGTAAGTTTCTCCCGGGATACCGAACATAAAGGGCGTACTTACCTTTAGTCCCACCTCCTGGGCCGTTTTTACCGCCGTGCGTATCTGCGCAAGGGTTGTACCTTTCCTGATTGTGTTGAGGTTCTTCTGAACACCGCTCTCCGCACCGAACAGTATCGCCCAGCAGCCGGCATCTTTAAAAGCCTGGAGCAGCGGTTTATCGACCTGGTTCACACATGCTGAAGCAAACCAGGTGAAGTCGAATCTCCTGGCCTTTATCTCGCCGGCAAGCCGCATGGCCCGGCTGTAATCGGCGGCAAGAGTATCATCGATAAATTTAATCTCCCGGAACCCCTCGTTAAGACAGTGCTCGATTTCTTTCAATACGTTTTCAACGCTGCGGTAGCGTATGCCGGTCTCTCTGGTTTTATCAATTTGAAAACAATAGATACAGTTTCTGTTGCATCCTCTGGAAGTAATGATTACAGCAACAGGCTTTCTGCGGTAGGTGGCAGGCGGCGGGATATATTGCCTTGCATCGCCCAGCAGTTCTCTTGCCGGAAAAGGAATAGCATCAAGGTCGGAGATTAACGGCCTTGGCTGATTCTTTATGATCCTGCCGTCTTCACGGTAAACAACGCCTTTAACACCTTCAAATCCGCTGCCCCTTTCGAGCCGCTCTATGAGTTCGAGGGAAGAGTATTCGCCCTCCCCCGTGATTATTGCATCCATCGAGGTCCCGGCATCTGCCAGACACTTCTCCTGCATGGCAATAGGATAGGGGCCTCCGGCAGAGATAAAAACCTGTCTGCCGAGCAATACTTTGAAATCCTCTGCCGCCTTTTTGGCCTTTCCCCAGCCGAAAGTTGTGGAATAAAGGCCTATAAACCCGGGGTTGAATGCCTTTATCACCGCGCAAATAGCATCGTGAGTAAGAAATGCGCCGTTTAAGAAACAGACTTCATGCCCAGCCTCCCGTAAAACAGCAGCCACGTAAAGTGTGCCCAGCGGCTGCCAGTAATTGATCTGAGAGCTTGCAGTTTTAGAGGAAAAGATTTCCCGAGGCACCCACGCCGGTATCACCAGTGCGCATTTCATAAAGTACAGGCAAGAGGCAATTGGCTATAGCCCACCGCCTCTTGCATTACCCAGTCCGCAGCACGCAGGCCCGACTCTATCGCGTGGTCCATATTGTAATATCTGAACATGCCGCTCCTCCCCGCAAGGTGAAGGTTCCTGAAGGCGCTCAGATAAGCATAAATAACCTCACACTGTTCTGCATAGCCGATTTCAAATAGCGGGTATGCGTGCTTTACCCGCACAACAGCACTGCCCAAAACCTCGCTTCTCCTGATAAACCCAATTTGCTCAAGACCCCTAAATGTAATATCGGCAAGCTGCTCGTCGGAGGCATTCCAGATGCGGTCTCCCTTAAAACTAAAGTATTCAGCTACGAGAATAGTCTTTCCTTCAGGAGCCATCTTCCTGCACCAGTTAGCAGGCTCGTGAATTCTTCCGAAAGGTATCTTCTTTTCCGGAACATAAATCCAGGTTTGGCCGGTAGCCTGCTCTCTATCGACCATAACTGCAACAACAACAAGGTCCCTGAACCTGAGCCTGGAAGAGGCGATCAGTACAGGGGTGGGAGCAGGAGGATCCAGCAGCCGGACCAGAGTTGTAATCGGGATACTCGATATGAATACATCCCCCGATGCAAAATGAGCACCCGGACCGCCGTCTGTTTCGATACTATCGATTACGGACCGGGAGTGCCTGACCTTTACTATGGGACAGCCGGTATATACAGCATTGTCCTTTTCTATTTCTTCCCTGAACCTTTCAGCAATGCGGCCAATGCCAAGCTGGGGGTAGGCAAAGCTGTCTACGAGCGAGGGGATATCTCTCCCGCTGAACTTGAAAAAGGCATTCCTGATTGCGCCGCCCAGCGAAAGCCCACTGATTCGCTGCGCCACCCAATCTGCGCTGATACGCTTGCAGTCTATGCCCCACACTTTTTCGCTGTATTCCCTGAAGTAAATGTCGAACATGGTGCGCCCGAAATTGGCGACCACCCAATCCTCGAGCGAAAGCTGCGGCGGAGCCTTCCTGAGAGCTCTCACTTTTTCGGCTATATAGTCTTCGACTATCTTTATCGTGGTCGGAATACCCATTCCGAAGAGTGCATTCAGCGGTCTTAACGGATAATCAAAATAGTTATTGCGCAGAATGATTTTGCTATGACGGGGGACAGAAATCAGTTCACTGCCCATCAGCTTTCTGATAAGAGCATCGACTTCGGGTTCTTTTGTAAAAAAGCGGTGGCCTCCCAGGTCAAAACGGAATCCGTTGCTCCTGATTGTCTTGGAGAGGCCTCCCACAGCAGAATCATACTCGAAAATCTCTGTACCGACCCCTGCTTTTGTTAATGCGTATCCCGCAGCAAGTCCGGCAAGTCCGCCTCCGAGTATAATGGTTGAGAGAGATCTCATGGCCTTTGATATTATTTTACAGGTTACTGCAAATAACTTTCCAGTTCAATAATAAGGCCCGGCAGTGGTTATAATGTGCCATTCCACCGGGCCTAAGAATTAGGGCTCGCGAATTAATAACTTGTGCCTTCAGGCTATTAATCGTCCTGCATCGGCTTGATAAATTTGAAATATACCATTGTCCAGTTGCCGAGGATTATGCCGATAATAGCGCTTAAGCTTCCGATTGAAAGGGTGGCGGAACCGGTTAACCCCTGACCGATATTGCAGCCGCCCGCGACAATACCCGAAAAGCCCATGAGAAGACTTCCCAAAAAAACAGTAACCAACTCCTGGGCGGTAGGGACCTTCCATGAAAATTCCTTGAGTATTTTAGCGCTGATAAATGCACCTAATGGCACGCCGATCACAGCTATTTCAGCCCATGTCACCGTGAAATAGCCGATACTGGACATGGTGAAAAATTTCGAATGAGCATCGTTCGTTACAACGGTCGAGATGAGTTCTGCAGATGGAGAGGTGAAATTCATCCCCCTTGCGAATCCTCCGCCCCAGTGCTGAGAGGCCCAAAACGTGAGTACGCCCGTAAGACCGAGGAGCAGGCCTGTCACCGACCAGTAAAAACCTTTTTGTTTCCCCATTGAGAACGGCTTGTCTTTGAGGATGGAAATAAAGATAGCTACGACAATAACGGCGATGACTATCCATTTTGTAGTCATCCCGTCACCGAAAAGCTCCCATAGCATTGCATTCGACTTTCCCGCAATCTCGAACTTAACGCTTCTCAAAGCTGCATTTATCGGACTTAATACTCCGAAAGCTGTTGCGCCGGCACTGATTAAAAAGCCCAATATGGCAACAACCGCTGCAATTTGACCTTCGCCGGCCTTGAAATAGATGCCGCTGCCGCAGCCGCTCGCCATGACCATGCCAAGTCCGAAGAGATAGCCGCCAACGATGTTGGCCAAAGGGTAGAAGGTCTGAGGCATCAGTTTAATGCAGCCCATATCATTTAGAAAATTGGAGCCTACGATCATAACTCCCAGAGCGATAAGGTAGCCTCTGAACAGAGTAAGGTCCTGAATGAATACCACATCCCTAAACGCGGAGTTCATACAGAATCTGCCGCGCTGGAGCACGAAACCGAGTATACCTCCGCATAACAGTGCAGAGATAATATAACCGATGCTGGCACCCTGTATTGCACTTTCTTCCATTGACGACTACCTCCCCACGAACGTATTTTTCCGGATAGTATAGAAACACGCGGTTTTCTTTGTCAATGACTTAGAGGAAGACAGGAGAAGAGGAGTAATTGTCTCTGGCTATGAAAATAGTTTCAGCGCTCCGATAAACAGCCTGCCCCTGCCGCTCCCTTCCTCTTTTCAGTAATAGACGGTGACAAACGTCTGGTGGGTAAATATATCATCGGCGAGAATAAAAGATTTTGAGTGCTCAAGCGTTCTCAACTTTTCAGAGACCGTTTCGGGAAGCCTGCCCGGAGGATCTCCGCTGATGACTGCCACCGGCCCGCCGGGGGCGAAATGGCCCTCATAGAATTCGGGATTTTTATATATCCAGGTAAAGCGCAGCGGAGATACCGCCATTTCTTCGGAAGGCGGCACGTACTGGAGCTTATAAGTGTAATGAATTCTCTTCTCGGTGAAGAGATCGAGAAGAGGGACGGATACCGCGATATTTACGTCATCGTCTTTCCGCGGCAGCGTCACCACTTCGACGTTTTTTCCGGGAAGGGTATCCAGGAAGGCTCCGGCACGCAGCAAATTCTGCGAACTCGTCTGTTGCAGGAAAGGAAGATAGGCAAATACTGCAATGATGAGAGAACAGGCTGCAACCGAAAAGACGATCTGCCTTTTCAAACCGGGGTCCCTGATAGCAGTGGTCCCGTAAGCGGCCATAAGAGTAAACATCGGGAATGCGATTACCGTATAGCGTATCCGTTTGATCTGGAGCACAACAATCAGCACCATTAACCAGCTAATAATCAAATACTTCGGGTCCCTTTTTTCCCATGCGCTATAAACGGAGAAAGCTGCGGCCGCAGAGATAAATGGATGCACCTGGAAAAGAAATGTTGAAATTAAACTTTCTCCCCATCTTCCCAGCCCAGGCTTTTGATACGAGACCAGGAGACGTATCTGTGAGAAGAAGACGTCATGTTTTAAAAAGATTACAAATCCGGCTGCAAGCGCCGCAGACAAAATGGGAATAATTATACGTAAGCCGCGCCTTCTGACCGGTATTTCTCCCGGCCGACGGTGGGCCTGAAACAGGCGTACGGCAACAATAATAATAAATAATGAGAGCATCAGCCATGCTGAATATTTGGAAAAAATGACCAGAAACAGGGCTGCGGAGGCAATCGGAGCCCAGATGCCCCCACGGTCCAGCGCTGTAATAAACGCAAATACTGCGAACGTGAAGAAAAACATTGTCGGTATATCCACAAGCATAAGCGGCGCCTGGGTAAAGATATACGGAATGCCGAGCAGGAACATGCCTCCGAAAAAGCCTGTTTCCTTGTCCCACAGCGTTTTACCGATCATGTATGTAAGCACAACCGTGAATGAGAAAAACAGTGTCGTAACCAACTGGACATAAATTCTAGCCTCACCCAGGTATCTGAAGACAATACCATAAATAAAGGACATCAGCGGCAGGTCTGTCCAGACCCCGATAGTCTTTCCCCATTCTCTCAGGAAATAGCCTGTACCATAGAGTTCAAGGTACTTGGCCTGAGTAAAATACCTTGAAGCATCAACTATCATCTCGGGCTCTCTCCAGAACACCGCGGAAGCGGCAAAGGACAGGATGAAAAGAAAGATTGCGGGACAACAGTCCGGCGCGGGGCTCTTTGAAAGCATAAAGGCCAGAATGCTGCCGGGAATAAGGAGTACGAGTATACGGACAAAGCTGACCGTGCCAAATACCCACTCCCAGCTTGTTAACCGGTTGTCATCGAGAGTGCGGAAAGCGTAGAGCACTGAAACGGTAAGCACTGACAACACAAGAATGACAACAAACTGAATACTTTTTTTCATTATCGGCAGCGATTTCCGTCATGGCGTGACCGCCATAAGGCGTAAACCAGATATCCCGCAATACCTGAGTTGATGACTAATACAGTAACTTTCGGCCACGTCGCACCCTGTATTATTGCGACCAGCTCGACAGGGATGTACATTGCACCCGAAAGGAGTCCGAACCATTTGGCCCACTGCCTCTGATGCCATAGGCCATACGCTTCTACGAAGCGAACCGCCGAGTAGAGAAGGGCCGCGAAAGCCATTGCCCAAAGATACCGATCCGTCAAGTGCTGAGCCGCATCGGCAAAAATCGTGGGGTAATGTCTGGCCGGATCCAAGTGTAAGCGCCGAACGAGCCGCCCGGCAGCCGAGTGAAGGTCCTTATGAATGAACGCCAGCAATCCAAAACCGACAAGCACTACAAGCAACCCTTTTGCCGCTTCAAATAGGGCAACGACTCTAAGGCCACCTTTTAAATGACTTTTCCACTTATGTTTCTTTGTTGCTTTCAAATTGTCTGAAGAATTATACACTCCCCTCTTACATCTTATCACGTAAGACTACAGGAAGTTAATGAGCCAAAAAAAACCGCACCATTAAGCGCGGCCTGTTGTGCCCCATAACCGAGACAAACATTTTGACGGCTGTGGTCAAGTTTCTTTCCGCTGCGAATTTGCAGAATGAAACTTAAACTATGAACGCTCTATTTTGCCAAGGCCTGCAATGATCTGCTGAAAACGATGTCCCGGACATAGCCTTCTGCGGCGTCTCCGGTATACTGGGTATTCGACTGTATTCTCACGCCTTTAACGCGTGGAGGCAACTCATTAAAAAATCTTCTGTAATCCTCGTAAATATTTCTCGTATGAGTAATCCAGTTGCCGGCATCGGCGGCGCCCGACTTCACTACTACTACTCTTATCGCAAGATTAACAGGCCACCCAATGGATTCATCGGCAACCGTACCTTCCGGAGCATTTGAATCCCAGACATAGCTCAGTATTTTCCTGTTTTCAAACGCGACAAGCAGTTGCAAAGCCTGATCATTATGGCCTCTCTTGCGCACATCCCCCAGCAGAGGCAGCCTCACAGCCTTCCACGCCCAACTGATATACGGATAGTCACCCGGCTCAACCGTCAATTTACGCTCTAATGAAAAGGAAGCCTCTCTGCATTTGATGTGAAGAATTGGCCTGCCGCTCTCCGGGACGATCCCTGCATCCGACGTACCCGCTCTAACACTTAGTTCCCATGACTCGGGTAAGCCGTTCTTTTCGAGCGCACCATCAAAACCGACCGCAAGCGTGGGGGCATCATATGCCTTGACATATCCAGTAAGCAGAAAGACCATTATGAGCGGATACGACCATTTCATCATTGCAGCGCAAAGGCCGCAATTTTTTTATGGTCCGGGGCGGTCCTCCCATTGAAGAAATCACATGCGGCAAAGTACCTGAGGTCCTCAAGCCATAGTTTCATATATGCAGTATCTTTAATAACACGTTTGACAAAGAATGCCGGATTGCCGAAAAGCGCGAGGAGCGGCCCGGACAGTTCCGACGGGTCCCTGAAACATTCCCAATCACATCTTCTGCACTCAGCTTTTTTATCGAGCTTTTTAAAATCAAGCTCCCAGAATTTGCCGAGATTGTCTGTCCCCCGGTAGCCGCAGGGATAAGTGTTGCCGTCACTTGCATTGACAAAAAAGAATTCAATGCCGCCCCTGCAGGAAAAACAGTAACTTTCATCGAGAGTATATTGCCTCATGAGCGAGTAAAGAGACGTCCTGGGCGAGAAGATCCGAATTTTTGACCGGTATTGGGGGATAGTATCGAAAAGCGCCTTGAACACCAAGGTGCGCTCCTGCCTGTTGAATTGAATAAGTGAAGCCCCGGACGTGGCCCCATATACGGCATCCAGTCCCCCGGCATCATCTGCATCGACGCTCATGGGATAGCAGGCATTGACAATAGTAAATCCAAGGTCGATTATCTTTTGGTAAAATTTTTCAAAGGCCCCTTTAAAGGATTCATAGAGCTGCAGGGAACTCGTTTCAGCCGTCCCGTGAAACACTCCTCCGGTATTCCTGTTTATACCCAGGTTCGCAGAAGGATAAATTCCGTATTCGCTGAATATGGGCAGGGCCTTTTCTATGCCTTCAACAACTCCCGGCAATCCCCGCATCTTTTCATGCAAAGAGGGGACGGCGGAATCGAGGCTTATCCAGAACGTATAAAGACCGGAGGCCGCAACACCCTCGGCAATCCTCCTGATCCGGGAGTAAAAGTCAGGCTTATCTGAATGCATGAATATAAACCCGTTAGTTCCGGTCCTTGTGTATTTGATTCCGGCTCCACCGGCATACCCGACAAGTTCCATAATATCATCAAAGAAAAGAAACGGCTCTCCTCCGGTGAAAGAAATAGCATTCACGCCGTTTTCTGCAGCGTGGTCGATCATTCTTTTGACCGCGTCGAGTTGGAGTGTTGAGCGTCTGAACGGTTCAGTGACTCTCATGCCGCACTGGGGGCACCGCGCATTGCATTTATCGGTATACTGGATGATAAGTTGCCCGGGTACCCTGTTGCCGAGAAGCGGAAAAAGAATATGCCTTAGGCCTGTACCGGGTTTCCCTGTTCGGGACATAGCTCTCCACTTATAGAATTGCTCCGGAGTATGGTACAGTAAGCTTCGTTGGCGTGAATTCCGTTGTTTTCGGTGAAATAACGCGCTTCCATCCCCATCCGGGACATGCCGATCTTGTCGTTTAAGAAGAAGCTCATGGCGTCAATCAGCGCCTGGCTGCTGTGGGCCTTTACGACCATACCTGTTCTGCCATCCACGATCAGCTCTTTCGGTCCTCCTTCGTCGGAGACAATAACCGGCAGACCGGAGGCCTGTGCCTCAAGCACGACATTGCCGAATGTATCGGTAGTACTCGGAAAAACAAAAACATCCGATGACGCATAGGTGGCATGTAATTCTTCACCTGACAGGAAGCCGGTAAACAGCACCGGATACCCTTGAAGCATCTGTTCAAGCTCCTTCCTGTAGGGGCCGCCGCCTGCGATAATTAAATCGCATGTATTCCCGGCATCTATAATAGCCATAAAAGATACGGCAAGTATCTCAAGATTCTTTTCTTTTGAAACCCTTCCGACATAAAGGAATTTAACGGAGTCATCCAACCCGTATCTGCGCCAGAGGTAGGGGTCTTTCTTTGCAGGAGAGAATATATCCGTATCCACCCATCTTGGCAGCGGTTTTGCTTTCCCGGCTGCGAGCCCTCTTTGAATGAGCTGCTCTCTGGTGCTTGACGAAGGGACCATCACCTCCTCCATCAGGTTGTAAAACCATATCATATAATTCCAGGCAACATTCTCCAGAAAGGTATCGTTGGTGAGACTCTTCACATACTGAGGGATATCGGTGTGATAAGTGCCCGATATCGGTATATACATAAGTTTGGCAATAAAAAGTGAAATAAGGCCGAGAGTACCCGGCGTGCTCGCGTGTATTCTGGTGAATTCCTCCTTTTCGAAGTAATCAATGACATCCAGGATTGGAGGGAAGTGGAGCTTCAAATCCGGATATTCGGGAAGAGCAAAGTCACCGATGGATTTGAAGTTCATTACCCCGTCGTTGTAGCCGGTTTCCTCGTGGGTCGACGTGATGACCACCAACTCTATGTCCTTCTTTCGAGCTGTCTCAATGAGTCTTTTTATGGTAATGGCAACACCATTAATTTCATGGAGGGTGTCGGTAAAGAGTGCGATCTTCTGTTTTCCTGTCGTCATGCCGGGCAGGAACTCCTCTTCAAGGGACTTAATCAGCTGTTTACTTCTGTGCTGGTGATGGAAGGAAATATAATAAGGAGCTGCGAGGAGATGAACAAAGCCTATGGAGCTCAATGAATTTGCAATATTCAGGATACCCGTAGACAGCCGCATTCTGGTCAACCGCTCAGTATAGATGTATATAAGCCTGTTTGCAAGATAGCTCGTTACCGTAAACACCTTCCTGTTCATACTGGAGGTGTTGATGGTTTCGAGGAATTTGGCATCGTTCAACAATAGCCTGGCTTCCCGGTCAAGGATTTCTTCGAACGTTTTCCCGTCATAACCGCTGTACATCTCAGGGAGGCTTTTCCTGATAAGGAGATTAATTTTATCAAAGAGAGAAGACTTCTCCTGGTCCGCGTTGAATACCCTGTCCAGCAATGCGTTGATAAAGGGAAAAGAATTGCCTTTCCTTGCTTCAAACCGTTCCTTGAAAAATCGGTAGCCGACGCCGTAAATGCTGTGAGCGAGGGTCAACGCATCTCCGTCGTCTCCGGCAGCCCATGTCCTTCGTTCCCTGATCGAGTCGATAAAATCTTTAAGGGTCTCTCCCCTTTTTGACGCGGTGTGGGCCCTTCCTATGAAGAAACCGCTATGGTCGTCAGAGCCTGCAACGACCGACTTTATCCAGGGGAGTTCACCGGATGGGACAATGCCGTGCTTATTGGCAAGCTGTTCCATCTTTTCCCGGGTAAGCGAAGAGAGAATGTTCGCAATCAGCCTGCTGTAGCGTTTGGCCCTCGAACCGTTTTTCGTCTCAAATACCTGAAACAGAAGGAGCAGTTTCTCTATCGTCACAACAGAGAGCCGCTCGTTCATGTCATAAAGAGGGTGGGCGATATAGTGCAGGATATTGTGCTGCCGGAGGTATCCGGTCAGGTCATAAATATTTGTCCTCAAATGCATCAGGTCATTGAAAATATCTTCATTAATGTTCAGGGCTACCGCATGCAGCTTGCTCCCGTCGTCGGGTAAGTAGGTTGTCATTTCAGCGCTTATGAAGGCTCCGGGGAGATGTGCTATTTCAAGAGCGCCGCTAATGGAGTTATGATCTGTTATGGTCACATAATCCATATCCTTCTTTTTGGCGGTATTGTAAATGTACATCGGAGATGTGTAGCTTTCGGGACAATTAAACTTTCGAAGCGCCCACACTGAGGGCTTGTTGGAATGGCTTGAATGCACATGCAGGTCAGCCTTGTAAAACTTAGCCATGAATTATTTATAGCAAATTAAAGTTACCGGCATATTACAGGAATGTTATCTTTCAGTTAACAATATTATTCTCCTCAGTACTTCAGTTCATAAATACGGTGTCGCACCGAAAGCGTCGATGCGCATCGCCGGAGAGGCGCAGGCCTGAGGCGTACTGTACAGTACGGCGAAGGAGTGTAACAAAGCCGGAGAGGATGCAGCGGCGCTCGAATGCAACCGTATTCATGAATTGAAGTGCTTATATCCCTAACTCTTTTTTGAGCCAGGCCTCAACCAGGCTGTTAATGGGGTACATTTTGAAATATTCCTTGTCTTTGTTCTCTTCGATTGCGCCCGACAGCAACTCCTGGGGGACTTCGTCTATTTTCGCCAGTGTTTCGGCATAATCCATTGCAGTGTGGCGCATCAGAAAGAGCTGCGGTCTATCATCCATAGTGTCGATATAAAATACATAGCCCTTAATTTCGTCCCTGAACTTTGTCCCTTCCTCCGTCAGTTTGCTCCGGGGCTCCATCAAATCCCTGGGATGGAGGTCCCACAAAATGTGTTCCACAATATACGGCTCTTTTTTTATCTGGTCTAAAGATAATATCTCGTCAAACATAATGCATCTTCTCCTTTTTAAGCCAATGTTGAATGCTGAATTTTGAATTAATGAAGTGAAGCAATTTTTTTTCTTCCACAATTCAAAATTTAAAGTTCAAAATTCAACATATATTCAGGTGTTATGCATGGCCTATCGGGCCATCCGGATTGTTTTGCCGGTAAATCCCGGCTGCAGTCGTCCCTATATCCTCAAGCATCTCATTGACGGCTATATTCAATCTCTTTAAAGATACCTTCAAAGTGTCCGCAACCTGCGGCAACGGAATGCCCTTCTCGAAATGTTTCTCGGCAATGAGCACCTTAAGAGCATCATCTTCAATAAAGTGCTTCATCTCGGGGTCCTGCACATCCACCATGCTGAAGGCCTCGCTGAAGCTTAACCCGTTTTCCATGCCCTTTCTGATTTTTATCATGGCGCTATCATAAATCAGGCCCTCTTCCGGTGTATAGTCCTTGTATTTGAAATCAGCCATAAAGTCTCCTTTGCAAATATTAGTGAATAAAAAGCCGGAACGTCTGCCTTGCCGTTATTCTCGCGACATCGCAGGGATAACGACTTTTTTTAAAGATAGCACAGATTATCTGCATTTGACCAATAAGTTTTACTTATGCGAGAGCTCAACTACATGCTTTCTCAGTTCATCAGAAAAAATCTGATACTCGTCAAGGCCTGCCGGTCTGTCTTTCACCCCAATGCGGGAAGGGAATATTTTCTCTCCAAAAACAACTCTTACCGCCACCGGACGAATAAAAAAAGCCCCCCTCGGGAAGGCCCGGAAAGTCCCGTCAATGTACGCCGGCACAACCGGCGTCTTCATTTCAAGCGCCAGCACTCCGATTCCCTTTTTAAAGGGCATAACACTGCCGTCAAAAGAACGGCCCCCTTCCGGGAATATGCAAAGAGATCTCCTGCCTTTCAGGACATATGAAGACAACTGCAGCGCCTTGTTCAGATATATCTCGGCATCTATGGGAATGACATGGCCCATGCGCGCAACCCAGGCCTTAATCCCCCCGGTAAAAAACTCCTGCGTCCCCAGAAAATGAAGCTTCCTGAATGTGCTGAAAGGCACTGCTGCCGCAATAATAAAGCCATCCAGATAACTGGCATGATTGGGAGTTATAACAAAGGGGCCTTCTTCGGGTATGTGCTCCCGGCCCTCCACTTTGAACCGGAACATAAGCTTGCAGAAAAGCTTCAGTCCCATAACCACTAAGTAAAGAAGGGCCAGCTCCGCAGGACGCTGTGCATAACCGATTTTGTTTGCATCCGCCTGCGACGGATCTGCATCAAGAATCGCCTTCCAGGATACCGGCGTCCCCGAAAAGTTATTAGACTCCCGGGAGTGGCTTACCGCGTCCATTCTGTCCGATATGCCGGGGCCATAATATGCTTTAACTGCTGTAACTATATCGTCCACCGTATGGGCCTCTGAAATAAAGGTTCCGGGAAGAGCAGCAGCAAATGATCTCTCCAGGGATGCCATAAGTTCTATTTTTCTTAAAGAGTCAAAGCCGAGGTCCAGCTCAAGATTATCGGAAGCATGGATGATTACGCCGTCATCGACCAGCGGTATTATGCACTCAGCGACCTTCCTGCCTACAGGGTCTTCCATAAGCTGGTGGTCCTCTTTCAGCATCTTCTGTGACTGATGCCCCCCTTCATCAAAAAAGTCCCGCACCATAAATCTCCTCAACTTACCAAGTGGCGTGCGGGGCAGCGGTCCAGAGGAGAGGGCATATCCCCTGACCCTCATATACTCGGGCAATCCCGCGGAAACCTCGCCTATCTTCCAGCTGAGTTCATCATTTATATTTCCTATCGAGTGCTGCCTCGCATACTCAAAATCAGGCACGATTACTGCACTGACTGCATCAACTGTTCCGTTACGCTCACGGCCCGCAACGCATATTTCTTTTATCAGGGATATCCCGGCATATGCGCTCTCAACGTCTTCAGGATATATGTTTTTCCCGGAACTCAGCACAATAACTTCCTTCTTTCTTCCTGTAATAAAAAGATAGCCATCCTGATCAACATGGCCGAGATCTCCGGTAAAGAGCCAGCCATCTTTTATGACCTCACGGGTCGCATCTTCATTATTATAGTACCCCTTCATAACCATAGGGCCTTTAGCAAGAATTTCGCCGTCGTCCAATATCTTTATTTCGACGCCGGGCAGCGGTTTCCCTGCTGAACCAGGTTTCCTTTTTTCAATCGGGTTGAAAGTGATCACCGGCGCTGTTTCGGTCAACCCATATCCTTCGAGCACCGTAAAGCCCAGCGCCTCGAGGTCGCTCATTACCTGGGGACCAAGCCGCGCTCCGCCGCTCGCAAAAAATCTTATCCCCCGAAAACTTTTGTGAACAGAGGCGAAAACAATACGCCCGATATTGATACCGAATCTCCTTCTGAGCACACCAGACAGCCCGAGCATGGCAGATAACAAACCCGATAAGGCGCCCACCCTCTCCCTGATCCTGGCCAGTATGCCGCCACTGAGCATATCGAACAGTCGCGGCACGCCGGCAAGCACCGTAACGCCGTTCTCCTTTATCGCAGACAGCAGATCAGGGGCCTTCAATCCGGGCCCGAAAGTAATGGTTGCTCCCAGAAAGAGGGGGAGCAGAAAGGTGCACATAAAAGGATAAGTGTGGTGCAGAGGGAGGACAGCCAATACATTGTCGTTCTGCGTCACCAAATCCACCCGGCTCAACGCTTCGGCGTCAGAACAGAAATTACTGTGGGTGAGCAGCACTCCTTTTGGTTTTCCGGTCGTCCCGGATGTATAGATAATTGACGCAGTATCTCCGGGAGTTACGTGGTTATGGAATGATGGAGAGACAGAGCGATGGAGCGGCAAAATTGCTTTAGAGTCAAAATTAACTTCCCTTACCCCGGTCCCCTCTATCGCCCTTAAAAGATTGCTCTCAGTTTTATTGCTGCAGAATGCTGTCCCTGTTCCGGAATCCATGAGAAGATTTCTAATCTCATCACTGCCCAGCTGAACATCTATGGGAACGGCGATACAGCCGCGTCCCACTGCAGCCATATACGCTGCGCACCATTCCGGCCTGTTCTCCGAGACAATAGCGATCCTGTCGCCCCTGCGGACCTCATAGTCAGCCAGCAGGTCCGTGATACTCACGGTCAGCGAAAAAAAATCACCGTAGCTCATTGTTTTCCATGAGCCGTCAAAAAAACGAAACAAGCAATGGTCCCGGTATTTTGCTACAGCAGTCATAAAAACGAACGGGATGGTTTCAGCCATTTAAAAGCTTCAGTGCCCTTTCGTGCAGCGCCTTGCTGCCCGAGGCCAGAAGAGGAGCGCTTTTATCAAGCCCGGCGACGAGGTCTGCAATTGAGTTTCCTTCCATATCAGTGAAGGCTCCGCCGGCCTCGGTCACCATTAGCCGGCCGGCGGCAAAATCGAAGCTCCGCGAGGGCGAAGGGCAGACAAAGACACTTATGGCCCCATAAGCGAGATATGCCAAGTCCAGGGCAGTTGCACCCAGACAGCGTGTCCTCCTGGCCCCGCCGAGCAGATTCATTATCCTCGGAATATCACGTCCGGGACTCTGGGCCTCATAGGCGACAAGATAGAGGAGGTCTTCCTGTTGTGTGTAAATATTTTCACCGTTGAAAAAAGCCCCACCCCCCTTCGCTGCCCAAAACTCATCTCCCGAAAGGAGGTTTATAATATAAGCCGTCGAGACGCTCCCTATAGTATCTCCATCAGCAACAGCAATTGATGAGCAATAAAACGGGACCCCGTTTATAGCATTTTTGCTGCCGTCGATCGGATCGATCAAGACCCTTTTGCCGCCCGTCATAATTTGCCTTGTCCCGGCCTCTTCGGAAATAATATCCATAGGTTCATGGAGATTTTCAAGAGCTCCGATAATAATATCCTCGGCCTGTTTGTCTATGGGATAGGTTTTGTCACCGCCTGCGCCTTTGCCCAGGGCATGCGAAGCAAACGGCCTCAACCGCATTTCCCCGATCTCAAAAAACAGCTCTTTGCCGATCTTTCTCAGGCTCTCAATGTCCAAAACCCGCTCCTTCTTTCAACTGACAATTATGAGAAAATCATACCACACCAGAGCAAAAGAAGACACGGGCAGACGGGGACGCGGAGACACGGAGAGCCTAATCATCGTGTGGTGTGTTTGACATCCGTCTCTCTCTTCAGCTATCCTAATATACAGCGGGGTGGAGCAGCCTGGTAGCTCGTCGGGCTCATAACCCGAAGGTCAGTGGTTCAAATCCACTCCCCGCCACCAAATAGAAAGGATGAAAAATCAAGG
>Ga0074045_10000204_pt1 | contig 55980 bp, 44 predicted proteins | sample BogForMeECP23OM2_FD_94442 | JGI IMG/M metagenome (GOLD analysis project Ga0074045, IMG submission 94442) | Bog forest soil microbial communities from Calvert Island, British Columbia, Canada - Bog Forest MetaG ECP23OM2 | ecosystem: Environmental > Terrestrial > Soil > Wetlands ... | reverse complement strand
TGCAGGTTCAGTTTTCGATCCGCAACCAGCTTCAAGAAAGCTTCCATATTTCGCGTTTCCGTCCAGCGGACGTAGCCGATGGGATAATCAATTCCTTTCTGCTCATACGCCGAGTCGTAACGCCCCGGCCCGTAAGAGCGGGAGACACGGAACTCAAGCTCTTTTTCGTAGAAGGATCTGCGCGGAATGTCCATGGCAACAGTTCCGACGGCGACGACCACGGCACGGTTCCGCGCCACCGCTCCCGCGAGATTCACCGGATCATTGCTTGCGGTTTGCGCCGCAATGAGAACCGAGTCGATGCCGTGCCCCGCGGAGTGCTGCAGGCACAAATCCAGAAAACCGGAAGAGGAAGAACTCACCGCATCGGCGCCAAGGCGCAGAGCTAGTTCTGCGCGCTCGGCGGAAATATCCATACCGAGCACACAACAGCCGGCAGCCTTAAGAATCTGCACCGTCAATTGTCCGAGTAGTCCCAGCCCAATCACAGCTACAACGTCACCCAGTCTTGCCTCGGCGTTTCGCATGCCGTGAAGCGCCACGGCGCCGAGAGTTGTGAAAGCAGCTTCCTCGAACGTAACGTCGGCGGAGGGGATTTTTGCGACCAACAGACGCGGTACACAAGCAAACTCAGCATGCACAGCATGACCTGCACCGGCGCACGCCACGCGATCTCCGGGGCTGATATCGACAACACCTTCACCCACGGAAACTACAGTTCCGGCGCTGCTGTAGCCGAGGGCGCTGGGTTGCTCGAGACGGCTGCGAACGGCAGAAACTGTCGCAGCCAGTCCGTCACGGCTGATCTTGCTTAGAACTTCGCGCACAAGATCAGGCCGCATTCTTGCCTTCCGCAGCAGGTTCTTGCTGGCAAACTCAGAAGAAGCGCGCTCGGTACCGGCAGAAACCAGCGAGGCAGCGGTACGCACCAGTACGCATCCTGCTAGCAATTTCGGAGCGGGAACATCGACTATGCTGATTTCTGCGCTACGGGCGTCCTGAAAAACTTGTTTCATGCGATTGGCACGCTTGCCAAGGATTTCTGCATTGTGGCACTGTGCAGATTCTTTGGCGATAGACTCACTCGATAAATCTCCGATTCGTTGGCGGACTCACCACTGAATTGATCACCCAAAATAACGATCTCATCTCCCTGCGATTCGAGCCGGCACCGGTCGCCCGTGAGTACGACCGTGACGAATCGAACTGGCAATCGGGATCGAGTTTGGTACAGCAGCGAAACCGCCGGCTGAAGATCACCGTACGTGGGAGCCTCCCAACCCAGCAGAGACGTGTCGCCACCAGCGACATCGTGCGCCGAAGCTTCTTCTGGCAGCGATTCCACCCGCTTTCCTGCTCTTATGACCGCCGCATCGCCAGGAACGCTGGAGAGAATGCTCCAGCGAACACGCGACTGCCCCGCCGCAAACAAAACTTGAAAGGGCGAGTGAGAACCTTCGTACGGCAAATCCGCAACCAACCAATGCAAACTTACGTCATGCTCCCCAGGGCCTTCGATATCATCCACAACCGCCCACCCATGAGTGGCCAGCCACTGAACCGTCCTGCGATGGATCACGCCAAAGCGCTTGTAGCCATCGTGCTCGCCCTCAAGCCGGTCAGGACGGGCGCTGTTGGGCGAGGCGTAAGCTCGGCCCTTCGCTTCCGCCCAATCGAGCCAGAGGAAGCGACTGGCACGGCGCATCTGGTCTTGATGATCGATTGTGACGGCGTTATGGACGGCAGTTCTTGCGAGTCCATTATTCCACGGGATCGCTCCGTTGTAGAGATATGTTCCAGGATCGCGCGCCAGGTTCACGCCTTGCCACCACAGATCCACATGCAACTGGTCTGCCTGAAATGGCCGGCGGGTGTAACGGCCCGCACGAATCAGCGCCCAGGAATTTTCATCGCCCAATCGGAAGTATCCGGTTTCAGCAGAAGGAGGCGAAGTGGACGCCGCTCGTTCCGTGATTGCAGGCGTGATGCCGAACCAGAGCGCTGCCTCATTCCACGGGCCCGTCGTCATCGGCGGGCGATTCAGAACCGCGGCGCCCAACTGCAGCAGCGGACGAAAATCACGATACGAACCGGATGAAAGAGGCAGGATCAGGCTGCCATCATCGGAGCCGTAATTGGGCGCATGCCCGCTGATCGGGTCGACCCATGCGCTCATGAAATCATACGCAGCTTGTGCGCGCTTGTGAATGTCGTCGTGGAGCGGAGAGTTCCGAATTTCGGCGAGACGCAACGTCCACAGCAGCAGATGCAGGATCATGCGCTGGTAGTTGAAGGAATGCTGCTGGGAAACTCCCTCGGGGGTGATCTGATCAAAAACTGCTTCATGCAAAAGATGCGCGCCAAGATTCTGCCAAACTTGCGCTTCTCTCAACTCTGGGTAAAGCGTTCCGGCTGTCCAAAGACCGACGGCCTCGCTGATCAAATGATTGCTACGCTGCGACCGAGCGTAGCCGATGGTCTGCGCGGTACGCCACGCATGAGCAGCGATCATGGAGACGAGCAGGGCGACGCGCTCGATTGTGGTAGAAGGCGAGCGAATGAAGGCATGCAGCGCAAACGACCATGCCAGAATGCGCAGCGAACACTCCTGCCCGCAAATCCAGAGCGGACCGGCCATGGGCGGGCTATGGCGAGCCCAGTTCTCTACCGCGGTCCAAAATGCTTCGGGGAATTTTTCATCGCCGCTCAGTGCGTATGCCCGAATCAACGGGTAGACGAACAAAAATCTTGATGGCTCAAGAATGAACTTGAGGTCACCATAATCCGGAGAGGCGAACCGCATCTGAGTCCAAGGCCGCTGCGGTGAGACACTCTGCCCTGTGACCGGATTCCGAAACCAGTTCGGTGGAAAACTACAGGGGAACGAGAGTTGCGCAAAGAACGGCAGCTTCCCTTCGAGAATTTGGTCCGCCCCGGTCAGAACCGACTTCTCCTCGCCGGGATCGACTATTTTTCTGATGCTCGTTCCCACGGTTCGAGCGTCGGTGAAGAAGAACGGTCGTGTCCCATCGCGGAGCGTTGCGTAGATTTCTTCGGCGCGCGCTTCAGGCGCGATTTGCTTAAGGTCCCAAGAATCCCAACCTTGCACGGAGCGCATTTTCCACAGCATCAAGCCGCTGCCGCGCTGCACTTCGTATTGCATACGCAGCATGCCATCCCGCATGCCGAAGGCGCGACCCATCTGCAACATGGTATCGAGCGTATGGATTCTCTTACCCATGCGCCGTCGCCACGACGGACCTCCGGTTATTGACAAGCCGCACGGCGGCGCGTTGCTTTAACCATTCGTGCATCACGAAGAATTGAGGATCGCAATCGAGATCCGGCTGAGCGGTTTCCGAGATCGTCCCACGATCGAGAGCGGGGATTACCTCGGCGATTTTCTCGATACCGAATGCGATGAGCCGGTTGCGCAAGTCGTCGAGCGATTCGCACGAGGCTGCTTCGGGAAATTCATATTTGCGAAGAATCGGACCGGTATCGATCCCCTCATCTATGAAATGAATGGTGATACCGACGGGGACGTTGTTCAGCAGCGACCATTCCGGACTGCTCATGCCGCGAACTTCTGGTAACAATCCCAGGTGCGCGTTAAGAACGCCAAGGCGAGGTACATCCAGCAATGGCTTGCGCAAGATATTTCCGCCCGCAAAGAGGATGACATCAGGCGACCATTCTTTGAGACGAGCAATGGATTCCGGTGCATTCTGGTCCCTGCAGATTGCAACTGCGAAGCGATAGAATGCCGCTACTTCATGCAGGCTGCGGAAAATTCCGTTTCCGCGCGAGAGCATAGGACGGAGGTACGGATTGCGCACTGCTGCCTGACCATCTTTTTGCAGCGGACTCAGTTTTGTACGAGCGTAATGCGTAAAGTCTTGCCAGCCCCACTGCCTAAATTTACGCAGCAAGGTTCCGCGATCCAACGCGGAAAGTGCGAGAGCGCCAACCGGAACATGCCCCAGTTCTGCCATGCGCACCACCATCGCGCAAGCCGTTTCGCTATATGCGCTAGGACTCAGAACTACGATGCGCATGGCAATATCCCGACCGCCGTCGCGTCAAACGACTGCTTCAGGCGCTGTTCCAGAATGAGGGCGTCGGCGAAGAACTTGCATCCCCAGCTGATGTAGCGTAACGGTTGGTACTGGCCCCAGACGGGAAATGATCCGCTGACGCCACCGACAATGCCCGGTCGGCCGCGCGAGGGGATCAACTGTTTAAGCATCTCGTTCATCTTCAGCGCGGCATTGAAATAACATAGGTCATCGGTTATCTCGAAGAGCCGCAGCCACACACAGGCCATTTGGGCATTTCCGGTAAGACAAGTGAAGCGTAGCGGACTCTTGAAATCCCGCTCGTATGCGCCGGGCAAATACTTATTCGTCTCAAATTTTCGCAGCAGCACCCAGGATGACTTCGCAACCGCCTCGACCGCATAGTTCCGCCTCAGCAGAACTCCGCACTCCAAGGCTCCCTGCAGCGCATAAGCAACGAAGTGCAGATAGTTGGGATGACCTTGCAGGTTGATGCCATCGACCCATCCGCTAGGCCGGAAGTGTGTCAACACCCAATCCAGATTCTTTTCGGCCGCAAGAGCGAATCTCGAACTGTCTAGCCGATCCCCAGCGCGTTCGGATAACTCAGCCAGCGCCCATGCCACCATGCTGTAGTAGGTGTGAGCCGCATTTTGATAGGCGCCGGAACCGGACCACGATCCGTCTGGCTGCTGCATGTCGACCAGCCAGTCGCCGGCAGCGACAGCGGCACTTAAAACACCTGGATGATTCGTCTCGGCGTAAGCCCGAACTAACCCGTGCAGGATTTGGCCAGTGTTGAACACCGAGGGTTGCGCTTCCCTGCCGTGCAATCCCCTGGGAAACGCGCCGGTTGGCATCTGGAGCGAAAGCAACCAGTTCGTCGCCTTCTCTGCTGCGGCGAGGGCTTTGCGGTCCTCGGTGGCACGCGCAAAATCGTACAGCGTCGGAACAATGTAGCCGGTGACCTCGGGGTACGATTCCGAATATCCCGTGAGCAGACTGTAGTAAGCGGCGATGCCTCCATCGGGACGTTGAGCATCCAGAATCCAGCGCAACAATAAGTTGAGGACCTCTGCGCTGGGCCGTTTCGTTGTTACGTATGAATAAAGATGCCGCTGTTCGAAGGTAACCCTCACCTTGTCGGATACGAGCTTTTGAATCAAGGGGCCTAGCCGCTGCGGCGCGCGCAGCAAGCCGGTCGCCTCAATCAGTGCCTTCGCCACCACAGTCGGGGCGGTATTGTCCTTGCTTCTATCTTTGGGATCGGCAACGGCGTTAGTCATCGCACAACTCTATCGGCGAAGGTTCCCACCCAAATCCGCACGGCAGACTCACGCACTGGCTGCCTCACATGCGTGTGCGAACTCTTCCGTTCTCTGTTGCACTCCGGCGTCAAGAAAAATCCGCATCCAGTTCTCCAAAGTCAGGAATTGCCAGATTTGCATGGACCAATCCTGGGCCCCGCTTCGGTGCTGATCGATAAAATGTCGCACTATCTCGGGCCGGAACAAGCCTCGCTTTCGTATGTTCGTTTCGGAGAGCAGATCGTCCACCATTTCTCTCAGATCGTGTGCCAGCCAATAGTCGACCGGAGCTGCGAAGCCGGCCTTCGGCTGGCGCAATACCTCGGCAGGCAGAATATCGCGCATCGCCTGACGGAAGATATGTTTCGTGGTTGGCCGGAAAAATCCTTTGAGCTTGAGGTTCGGCGGAATGTTCAAAGCTGCAAACTCGGCGAACTCACGGTCGAGAAACGGAACGCGTACTTCCACCGACGACGCCATGCTCATCTTGTCGTTGTAATTCAGATTTAGACTCGCCATGAAAATTTTGGTGTCGAGGTACAGCATCTGGTTCAGGAAGTCGGCGTCGCGGACGGTATCGAAGCTGCGATTATGGCGGCTTGCGGGGTTGTTGGTGCGTAGCTGGTCTTGAACCTGCGCGGTATACAGACTTGCCCTTTGTTCCGCGTCGAGATATGTACAGTTGCGGATAAAACGGTCTTCCGGATTGAGCGACGCGCTCCGGGCCATCTTCTTGGCTAGCCGAACCCTACCTTTCATCGCCGTACCTCGCAAGCTGGGGAACGCATCGAGACTGGATTCGATTCCGCTTCGAATGAGTCCGGGCAGCCTCTGGTACGCGCTGGCCCATTGATGGGCAGCATGTTTCCTGTATCCGGCGAACAACTCGTCTCCGCCAACGCCAGAAAGCAAGACCGTGGCCTGCTTGCGGGCCTCGCGGCAAACCAGATAAGCCGCGATGATCGCGGGATCCGCGGTGGGCTCATCCATATGCCAGGTGAGGCGAGGTAGCAACTCAGCCACGTCCGGCTCAACCACAATTTGCTGATTCTCACAGCCCAATTGCCGCGCCAGCCGGGCAGGAACCGCGGGATCATCCAGCGTGGTTTCGCCGATCCGATATTTATGTGGGAAGGTGATCGTGTAGGTTCGAACCGGCTGCCTGGTCGCGCGGCACATCATGGCTACGATGCTGGACGAATCCAGCCCGGCGCTGAGAAATGCACCGATGGGGACATCGCTCACCATCTGGCTTTCTACCGACTGGCGAAAGCGCTCACGCACTTCATCCGCCAAATCGGCTTCGGATCTCGAGTAGCGCGCATCGGCTCGCGGAAAGCTCAAATCCCAGTACTGCCTAATTTTCAGTTCGCCATCGCGAAACGTCGCACAATGTCCTGCAGGAAGCTTGGAGATTCCGCGGAACATCGTCTTCGGGTCCGGAACCCAGAGAAAGGTCAGATACTGATGCAGCGACTCCAGATCGATCTCAGCCTCGATGCCGGGGGCGTGAAGCAGGGATTTTACTTCCGAGGCGAACGCCAGCTTCTTACCGTGTTGCGCATAGTAGAACGGCTTCACTCCGAAATGATCACGGGCCAGAAACAACTCCGGCTTGCCCGAGCGCAGATCACAGATGGCAAAAGCAAACATGCCCTTGAAGCGATGCACGCAATCCGCGCCTTCTTCTTCGTAGAGGTGGATCACAACTTCGGTATCTGTGTTGGAAGCAAAATGGTGGCCCTTGTTCTGCAGTTCACGTCGGAGTTCAGCAAAGTTGTAGATTTCACCGTTGTAGGTGATCCAGACCGTGCGATCCTCATTGCACATCGGCATGTGGCCATCTGCCGACAGATCGAGAATGGCGAGGCGGCGGCTGCCGAGACCAACATAGGAAGCATCCTGGAATCTTCGCTCCCACAGACCGGAGTCGTCCGGACCGCGATGCGAGAGGACGCGCGTCATCCGTCCCAATACTTCCCTGTCTCCGCAGTTCGCAAGTCCGGCGATCCCACACATGATTGAACTGGCTTCCCCTAGACTTCAGCGCTCTTGCGCTTCAGTTCGTAAATCTTGGCCTTGGTATGAAACATCTGAACCGCCTGAAACCCACAATAAATCAGGCCCGGAACGCCATCCAGAAATCCGAGTCGCAATACGTAACGATACAGGAAAAGCAGAACGGGAGAGCCCGGCACAGCAAACAGTTTGCGTTTCAGCCAACGTCGACGCTGGGCCTGCGTGCCAAACAGAGAGGCTGGCAGTTCTTTATCATCCCCACACTGCAGCAAGACGCCCGCTTCCCAATTGGAATACTCATCGTGCTTCTGAATATAACGCGACAGCGATTCCATATTGTGATGAATCAGCGGGTTTCGCAGTCCCGCCGTGGCGCCTTCGACGACGATATGCTCGTGCACTTCCATGTCGGCCATGGAAGCATCCTGATTCTGCAGGCGGCATTCATAGCGTCCCTTACCTCGACGAAATAATGCCAGCTTCCACAGGCCAACGTCTCCGTGACGCAGTGCGCGGCCAAGAAACCAGGTTTGCAACAGGAGAAAGTAACCATCGATCGCCGGATTCTGGATCGCCCAGCGAATTTCTTCCACAACTGCGGGGGTCAGCACTTCATCGGCGTCGAGCAGCAGAATCCATTCGTTCGCAATCGGCAAGGTGTTCATGGCCCATTGCCGCTTTTTAGGCCAGCCACCCTGATAGTGGAACTGCACGACCTGGGCTCCATTGGATCGGGCAATCTCCACGGTATCATCCGTGCTCTGCGAGTCAACCACGTAGACTTCGCCGACATCTTTAAGCGCTTGCAAGCAGCGCGGCAGATTTTTCGATTCATTACGGGCCGCAACAATCACACTGACGGGGAGTTGGTCCGCCGAAACAGCGCTCACTGGCCTCCGAAGTTCCTCGACTTTTTCCATTCGACCATCGCACAGCGTTGCAAGACATCTTACCTGAAACGACAGCTATCTCTTGGGCTCAGGTTTCGCACTGCCGTCCGGGTTTCGGTTCCCTCTCTTTGACGAGAACAGAGCCAGCTGCAGTAATGCCTGAACGTGTTTATCCCAACTGAAATCTTGCGACCGAGAAAGCCCGGCTGTGCACATTGCCGCCCTTGTCTGGTCAGATTCGGCCAATCGAGTGATCTGCTCCGCCAGGGCCTCGGGAGAAAAGCGAGGAAAATAAAGAGCAGCCTCTCCGCAAACCTCGCGATGCACCGTGAGATCGGACGCTATTACTGGAAGGCCGCTTGCCATCGCCTCCACCAAGGGATGAGCAAATGTCTCGGCATAGGCGGCGGTCGCATACACTTGGCAGCTGCGGTAGAGCTGATGCAGCGCCGCGTAGGGAACCGTACCAAGCTCAACCACTTCATCGCGGAGTTTGAGATCACGGACTAATTCTGAGGCGGTCTCGGCGTGGTAACTTCCGGGATTTTCCTTAGAAACCAGTTTGCAAGTCAGCAGCAGGCGCACAGTTCGCGGGTACAGTTTTTTCTTTAGGATCGCAATCGCGCGAATGAGAGTCTCAAAATTTCGATAGTAGTTGTAGTGGCTGACAAACAAAATGCGCAAAGCACCTTCCGTAGCTGCGAGCCGTGTTTGCACGTCCGAGGGCAACGCTACCGTTTCTCGAAAGAAAGTCTCATGGTCGAAGCCGTGGTGGACACAGACAACGTCTTTTCCGGTCCACTTTTGCAAATCGCCAGCGAATGCTTCGGTGGGCGCAACAGTGCAATCCGCGGCACGCACTGACCAACGAGCAAACCACCCCTTCACCTTGGTATCGATCCACAGACGATGGTCACGCCGCTGTCGCAGATCGCGCAGAAAGTCTGCGGAGATGTACAGAGAATTTCCACTGAGAAGAATCTGGGGCACGGGCGAGCGGAAGACTGCAAAGTTTCCTGTGGACAGCAGGAGGTCCGCACCTGAGCTGCGAATCAGACCGGGCAAGGCGCGTTGCTCATACCAGAATCTTGCGCCCGTGCCGGGTGGATACGATTCACTCAGCACCGTGATGTTGGGAGATTCCGCGATCTCACCGCGCAAGGCTTCGCCAACCAGCAACGTTGTGCGCACGTCGGCGCGGCGCGCCAGAATCGGCAGAACGTTGCGGACATAGGTGAGGCCTGCTCCTGCACTGGCCGAGAGCGCGTTGATGAAAACATGAATCATTCTGCAAGGCAGCTACAGACGCGGAACAGAAAATTATTGCTGAGATAGACGCTTATCGTTTACTCGACGTTGCCAGCCGATGAAGCTAGCAGCATCTCACGAAGCCGTCTCCGTCGATTTCCCCACCACAAATCGACCAGCCCCGAATAGGAAAACTTCAGCTCTGGCGCGGAGTATCTCGCTTCAATCTCTCGTCGCCACAGCAGTGAGGGATGATCGTAGCGGCCGTCGACAATCCCGGCACATGGCGAAAAGCAAAAGCGATGGTAGCGCTGTATCACCTGCCAAGCATTGGCATCAATCGCGTCCCATCCAAACGTCCAAGCGAAGGCATCGACGGGCTTCTTTGTCCAGGAAGCAAGCTTGCGCGCACTGTCGCCGATCTCCCGCTCCAAGCCGTCGGGCGAAAGCCCACGCAACCGCTCGTGAGTGAGGGTATGGTTTCCGATGGCATGACCACGGGCTGCCAGGTCTGCGACCTGCTCCGGAGTCATGGGCTTCCAATCCTCCCACCTCTCGTCGCCGCGTTTCGAATTTGTATTGATCCTCGTGCGGTAAAAAGAGAGCGCTTGCTCCGAGGCGGCACACTCCGCGAAGGCGGGCACGATGAAGAAGACTCCACGTCCACCGAAAGATTCGAGCAGCGGAGCGGCCACCACATAGTTGCTCTCCCGTCCGTCGTCGAAAGTAAACAGGAGCGGAGGCTTGCCAGTCGCCGACTGCCGGCGATCCGGACTCCAGAGATTGGCAAAGTTTTCCAGAGTGGTAATCATGAAGTGGTGAGAAGCCCAGTCCAGTTGTGCACGGAGTTGCGCTTTCAGAGAGACTGGGGTCTCATGCATTGCGACGATGAGGCCATGCGGCCGGTGCTTTAGCTCTTGAATTTGGAAAGCCAATCGATCGGCGCGCGCGAAGCTGGCCGCCTGAATGAGAAACGCGCGAGCTTGGCTTCTGAAATTCATCTTGGAGTGATCTAAATGAGGCCGTCGCCGTCTGCCGGGACAGGGTACCAGTCCTCGGTTGGCAAGAAACCCGCTTTATCGATAAACCAACCGGTGGGGGCATCAAACGGGCGCAGCTGAAAGCCTTGCTCGCAAAAAAAATGTTGCTGCTTCGGATTTTGGCTGCGCAAGACTACCGCGTCGACCGTCTTGCAGTAGCGCTGTGCGAGAGTCGCGACAATCCGCAGCCACTCATCCGCAGGAACTTCGGGATAAACATCGAGCACGTTGAGAGCCGTGATCTGGCCGCGATATCCCCGGGTTCGTTGATTCACCGTTACCAAAATTTCCTTATCAGACATGCGACTGCGAAATGCAAACACAGCCGCGGTTGCGTCGCCGCAGGAGAAATAGCGCCAGTGAATGTAGGCTAAGTCACGCAGAGCTGTGAGCTTTGGCGAAGCATCATGAATCGGCAAATCGTTGACCTGCTCGGCAGAGGTGAGCGATCGTAGCGCATCCGATTTACCGACGTCGATCTTCAATGGCCGCAACAGTGCGGCGAGATTCGCGATCGGATTGCCGGCCAACCTGGACAACAGTCGATTAGCATAGCGTCGATGGACGAACTCCTCCGCAACCGGCGGCCAATGCAGCACACCGAAAAGTTCGCCATCTGAATATGGAATGGGCCTGCCTCCTGCTGCCTTCCACAAAGCTGCGGCATCCGAGTTAGCCGAAGTTCCAAAAAGCGGCCACTGTTTTGCCAGCCGCGCATATTGCAAGAAAATTCGGCCGCCGTGCCCGCGATGACGCTCGTCCACATAGAACGAACTGGAACCCATGAGAAGCATTCTCTTGTTCTCGAAGCGAAAGTCTTGCGGACTGCACAGAATGCAGCCCACGAGTTGATCGGCAAACCGCAGTCCGAAGCCCAAGGGATCTTGGGGCTGGTGGGCCGGATTTTCCAGCAAGAACCAGCGCAGATGCCGGCTCACCGCATCCGGTGTTCGGCGAGACTGATTCGCAATGAAGGCCGCGATCTCCGCAACATCTTTTTCGACGAGGGTTACAAGCTCTGTGCGTGACGCGATTGGAGCTCCGCCCGTCATCGGGCAGCTTCCTCGTAGATGTTCATCAGCTTTCGGGCCTGATGCGACAAAGTCAGCTCGTTGAGGATGGTCTGCCGGGCGGCATTGCCAATTCGGGCGCGCAGTTCGGAATCTCCCAGCAGGGCTTGGAGCCCTTGCACCAACTCCTCCAGACCGTCGACAGGAATCAGCCATCCGTTAGTGCCATGACGAATGATCTCGTCGATACCCTGTCCCCTGCACGCAATCGCCGGTTTGCCGCAAGCCATTGCTTCCAGGTAAACACATCCCAGCCCCTCATACCGGCTGGGTAAGACAAAAATTGTACAGTTACGCATGGCCTGCGCCACTTGGGCACGGCTGCGCCGGCCGAGAAAATGAAGCTGATCACTGATCCCCAAGTCTTTCGCCAGGCCAACGAAGCGTTCTCGATCTGCGCCTTCCCCAATCACTTGGCACCGCAGGCCTGGGTGCGAATCCTTCACTCTGGCAAAGGCCTGCAGCACAAGCTCATGACCTTTTCCCGCCAATAGATTCCCCACAATCAGAATCGTAGGTGGTTCACCCGTCGAGCGACCTGGCGCAAACAGGACAGGATCAGTTCCGTTGTAGACAACCTCTGCTGCGACTCCAGAACCGATTCCGTCCGTCAACAATCGCCGTACCTTCTCGCTGATACAAATCGTCTTGCGAGCGCTGCGATATACGGCTAGTGAAGCCTCCCGGCGCCACCCCGCGGCAATTCCGTTCTTAAAGCAACGGTTGAAGACGTCCAGACCGTGAATGGTAACTACAAACGGAATGCCCAAACGCTGCGAAAGAATCGCCGCGGCATGGCCGCAGGGCAACGCAGAATGAGCATGGATCACGCTCAACGGCGCGCGCTGACGGAGTTGCCGTACTTTGTCCAAGAGCCTTGCGGCGAGAAACTTACCCGCGCTCGATAATCCAAAATTCCCGGGAAGTTGCTGATAGCGAATCCATTCGGCAGGAAAATCGTGGCTTGGTCTCTTGCGCGGATGATAAATCGAATCGACCGCGATCACGGTTGACGCTGCGCCGTAATACTGCAGCTGCCGAAGACTCTCCGACACAAAGCAGCCGCTCACATCGTCCCCGTCGGAAGGATAAAAAGGGGTGAGCGTGAGAACGTGCAGCTTTGCGGGTATGCCTGTCTTCACTATTGTCCCGATTGCTTCCGAGGCCGGATGCGCGATCTTTAAAATTACCTGCTCTCACTGGTTTGCGCCGAGCGCTCCAGAATCAGTTCTGTGAGCCCCGCGATGGTTACGAAGCGTGGATCCTGCAAATCGCGATCAGAAAACTGCACCTCAAAACGCTGCTCGATTTCTGTCACGAATTCCACGACCTCCATCGAAGTAAGCCATCCCGCCTCGAAGTAGTCCGTGGCGAGGAAAGATTCAGTCGCTATCGCAGCAATCTTTCCCCTGCTCACAAACCAATCGCTGAGCCATTTCTCGACGGTTTCCTTCACTCTCTACCTTTCAATGGCCACGCATCGAACTGGGGAACCATCGCAACCTCTCAACTTTAAAGGCATCACGATGAGTTCCACTTCCGACGCGGTCAAAGATCTGAGGTTGGTAAGGTATTCCACCAGCACCACTCCGGCTCCCAAAAGAACTTTGTGATTGGGAGAGTCCTTGGGAGTTCCGCGCGAATGGGCTGGATTATCGGGCGATGGCGTATCCATGGCGATGAGCCGCACGCCATTTTCCACGAGCCACCGCGCGGCATTCTCGGAGAGGAATGGATATTCGTTATAAAACTTCAGGTTGCCAAAATGTTCAGACCATCCGGTACGCAGAATCAAGCGCGGCGGAACTTTGTCCCCTACCTTTTGCTTAAGATCTGCAACGTCGATCGCCTGCAGCGCCTTGCATCCGGTAAAGTCGGCCACGGTGGCTGGGCCGATGAGCACATCTAAAGGGATTTCATCGATCGTCCCGCCATTTGGAATGAAGTGACGAGGCGCATCGGCGTGCGTGCCGGTATGCGTGCCCAATGCGACTTTCCTCGTTTCGCGACCTTCGATGCCATGCCGGCCAAGGATTGTGACCTCGACGACGGGATGCCAGTACGTGGGGAAGGTCATCATGCCTTCTTCGATGGGCAAGGAAAGGTCGACAATCTTCATAATTATCTTCAGTGCGGAGCTTTGAGTGTAACCAATCAGCGGGCTAAAGCGGCGCTTTCTGCCGGCAAGTGGCGAGAAATCGACGTGGAACCTACCTGTAGCTTTTCTGCCACGAGTTCGCGAATGCGAGCCTTCTGAACTTTGCCGTTGGCGGTTCGGGGCAATTCATCGATCGCAACGTAACGGGCAGGCTGCTGATGCTGCGCCAAACTCCGTTTTGCCTCGGCGACTGCAGAGGCCAGAACGGAATCGAATTCTACGCTTCCTTCAAGTTTCAGAACCGCTACGATGTCTTCGCCGTAGAGCTCGTGTGGAATGCTGACCACCGCCACTTCCGAGATTCCCTGAACTTGCATCAACGCTTCTTCGATGGCTGCCGGGCTGATGTTTACGCCGCCGCGAATGATGACGTCTTTCTTGCGGCCAGTGATCGAAAGTGAGCTGGCTCCGTCAAGACGCCCCACATCACCCGTAGGAAACCAGGTTGACGCATCCGAATCCAACAAATGCCCTTCAGCATCAAGGTAGCCGGCCATCAGGTCAGGCGTCAGAATCTGTACTTCTCCTTCGATGCCCGCCGACACGGCCTGTCCTTCATCATTCACGATTCGCACTGCCACTCCCGGCAAAGCTTCGCCAACATAGCCGTGGCCGCCGAGCGTTTCCTGCGAGCGCGCAGTAACAAACAGAGTCTCCGAGAGACCGTAATTCTCCACGAGCCTCACACCATACCGCGCTTCAAACTCATGCTTCACTTTTATGGGAAGCGGCGCGAATCCCACAAATGCGTGACGGACCGAGGTTCGGCAAAATTCCTCTCCGGTGCGGCCGCGGTCCATTCTCAACAAAATCGATAACACAGTCGGAGCCATCCATAGCGAATTAACGTTGTTATTCTTTGCCTTGTCCCAGAAATGCAGGCTCGAGCGCGCGTCGAACACGTGATCCACCACCACGCTGGCGCCACAGAGGAACGGCAGAATGAGGAGGTTATAGAAGCCGCCCATGTAGGCCATTGAGAGCGTCAGATAGAAGCGTGCGTTCTCGTCTATCGCTTGGGCGCCGGCGAAAGCCGTGGCGTTGCGAAACATGCGTCCCAGTTTGTGGGCTAGTCCCTTGGGCTTGGCCGAAGTACCTGATGTGTACATAATCACGATCAGGTCTTCGGCATCCTCGGTTTCGAGGGGCACGAATCCGTTTGCGTCTGAGAGGGAATCGAGAACAATTTGGTTTGATCCGACCGCGCTCTCGTTCGGTTCTTGTACCGTTACCAATCCCACGACATTGGAGTGAAATTCTTTGAGCGACTCTGTATTCGACGCGTTCGCCACGACCAGCACAGGATGCGAACTCGTCAAGATAAATTTGATTTCATTCCTACTGAGCGAGGGATTGACCGGGACGATGACGGCCCCGAGATAGATGCAGGCAAAATAGAGAATCGCCAGTTCGCAGCAATTGGGAAGCATCACCCCAACGCGGTCGCCCTTGCACACACCTCGGCGGCGAAGTTCCGCCGCCAGAGCGCAGGCCTGCCGGTGAAAATCGCCATAAGTAATTTGGCACCCCGAGTTCGCGTCTATCAGGAACACTTCGTGCTCGCGGCGCGCCACGATATTGGTAATCATTTCGCGAATCGTCATTGCAGGGCCAGGGGAACGGATTGTGTCGACTTCATTAGATTTGAAATGGCCACCCACCGATCCATCTGGCCACGATAGGCATGGCTCGGATCTAGGCGCAAAATCGTTCGGCCTGGAACATCGAGTTCAAAGCGCGGAAAGTGGCCGGAGGTAATCACAATCCCTTCCGGCAACAAAAGCTGATCGATCGAAGCTGAATCGGCATTGCCCGGTGGACAAAGGAGCAACGCAACACCGATTCCAAGATCAAAGTGCATGCGGTCGGAAAAGTCCGCCATTTGCCAGCAATTGTCGGGCGCAGACGGCGGGAGTTCGCCGTGTACAACGACATTTCGAAAAGTCTCGCAACTACGTTGCAAAAGCGTGCCATTCGGGCTTCCGTAGATCATCAGACAGAAGTCGCCGCAACGCTGGGTCGCAGTCATGAGGACGTCTTCGACGTAACTCTCAAACAGGCGCTTCGAACGCACCGGCAAAATCCGCTCCGCGCCTACGATCTCAGTCAGGGCGGCGGGCCACTCCGCGCCCCACTCGCCTCCGTCTTTGTCATTCAGAAATAGTGGCACGCTGCCGCCCGTCATCCTCAAGACTTGTTCCAAAACTTCAAACGAACCATAAACGACTCTTCCCAGCACAACCGGCCCTTCGCCGAGTACGAGATCCGCTAAAACCAAATCTGGAGAAGGCGACGCCGCAGCAACCAGTTCCAGCACGGGGCGAGCGCGGCGCTTCGCGCAGGTCACGATCATGCCATCCACCAGCGATTGCACGGCGGAGAGCGAACTACTGATGCTTTGCGTCGAGATGCCGGGTGCGGAGAACGACGTCAGTATCTCGCGCGCCTTCGCGCCGGTTGTCTTTGGCAGGCTGGCAGCCACGCGGTTCAAATTGTCTTCATCCAGATTGACCGGATCGAGTCTGCCCATGGCGACAACAAGGCGGCGCAGTTCCACTCGATGCTTACGCGCGGCCGCAGCTACCTTGGGCAGGAACGAGGAATGGAACTGGCTGCATCCCATGGCCACCGACATCATGTCGTAGAGCTGCATTTGCGACATCAGCGGGCCCATGAATTCTTCCGCGGCGTCCATCACGTCGAAGAGATCGATGCCGGTTTCGATGCCGAGATTATTGAAAACGGCCACGGCAATCTCGGTAGGAACATTACCGGCGCTGCGTCCTAATCCGTAGAGGGTGGTATCGATGAAGCTGGCGCCGCAGCGAACTGCTTCCACGGCGTTGGCGACGGCAAATTGCAAATTGCTGTGTCCGTGAAATCCCAATTCGCATGGGGAGCGCTGGCGTGCCGCGCTGAGATATTTATGCACATCCTCGGGGAACATGCTGCCGGCCGAGTCGACGCAGTAGACTACGTCCGCTCCGGCGTTCGCGCCCGCCGCGGCCTTCTCGCCGAAGACATCGGCTGAGATGCCATAGGTTTTCATGAAATTGAGGCAGACCTTCAGCCCCAACTCCTTTGCCAAGCTCAGGTAAGAGAAGGCGTCTTCGATTTCCGGAGCGTTGTAGCCGATGCGGATAAAATCGAGGCCCGCGGAGCGCGCGGACTTCAACTGATCGGCAGTGCCGATTCCGGGGATAAAGAAACATCCGATCAGCGCATCGGGTGCGGCTCGCTTTGCCGCTTCAATCAGCCGCTCGTCGGTGGACGGCATCGCGCCTTTACCGGCCTTCGCGGCTCCCAGTCCCAGACCGTGGCCGACTTCGATCCAGCGAAAACCCAGCCGGCCCAGGACGCCTGCCAGAACCGCAGTATCGCTTTCCGTGAACTTGAAATCGACCGCGTAGCTTCCATCGCGCAGCGTGCATTCCAGAATCTCCACTCGCCGGCCGGCAAGTTTTGGCGGCATCACTTCTTCTTTGGGCTGAGACTCCGCAGGATCCGCCATTCTTACTTCTCCGAGCCGATTCTCCGAGACGCTACCAAAACGCCGCGTGTTCATGGATTTTGATGGAGCTAGTATAGTACCAGTTTCAGCTGTGGAGATATGATTCAGGAAATCCGTCTTCGATCACGTGGTGGGATGCAGGGATTGCACTGCCTTCACCACACCGTTGGCCCACGCGGCCGGCGAATACGACTCAATTCTCTCCCGGCTTCTTCGACCCATCTGCACCCGCAGAGCGGAGTCGCTGGCCAAATTTTCCATCGCGATAGCGAGTTGAGATGCGTTGCTAGGAGGAACGACAAATCCGTTCCAGCCGTTCTGGACCAGGTCTAAGGTACATCCTGCAACAGTCGTAACAACCACCGGCAAGCTGCACGCCATCGCTTCGTTGACCACCAGCCCCCAGGGATCGCTGTGAGTCGGGAAAATCAATGCCTCGGCCAGCGCGTAGATCTCCGGTAATTCTTCGCGATGCGCAAATCCCAGGAATTGGATAGTCCCGGAGATTTTGGAGGCGCGCGTCATCAACTCCTGGCGGTCCGGTCCGTCTCCAACAAATACCAACCCAAGTTTCGATCGCATCTCAGGTTTCAGTTGAGCATAAGCATCTACAAGATCGAATACTCCCTTTTCCTTCACCAGGCGCCCAACGTAAAGAAAGTATCGATCGGGGAGATGGCGGCGGGCTTGCACCTGAGCTTGGTGCTGGCGAGCCGATTCGGCCAGTTTAGAAAACAGCAAGTTGTCGACCGCGTTGGGGGCCGTAGAGATTCGTTGCTCTTCGATTCCAAGTTCCTTCAAGTAGTTCAACGAAGATATTCCCGGCACAACAAATGCTGTGCAGAGGCTCAAGAAGTGCGTCTTTACTAACTCTACCGCACGATATCGTCGCCGCAGATCGAAGGCCGTGCTTTCCGACCAAAGCAGCAAAGGCACTCGATGACTCCTGGCCCAGTAGGCGGCGGCCCATGACGCCATATAGTTGTATCCACCGCACAGTACGACGTCCGGCGCAGTGCGGCTCAGCGCCGAGCGCATTCCGCGATTGAGCAAGACGTTGTATCCAGCAAGGCGTCGCCGCCACGACGGAAGCACGTCATAGTGAAATCTGATTTCGTCTTCGTAGACTCGCCACTGACGCAGCGTCGGATCGTTCTCCGACAAGAAAATGACGTGCAGGCCAACTTCTGACCTTTGTGCCAGGCCATTGAAGACTGGAATCCGGTAAGGCGCAATGATCTCGGTGATGATGACGAGCTTGAGAATCACCGACGAAACTCCCGGCAGGGGTGGAGGATTCGCCCTTCCCGCGAATCTTGGGGACGCGGAAGCAGACGACTAAGACAGGGACTGAAGACTTTCATGCGCACGGTGACTCGCTCAGCTTGAAGCAGAAAGACATAGTACACGGAGGCAATTTGTGAAGCACGCCGACCAACACAAGACTGCTACACTCTAGCCGACATGGCCCTGAAAGACATTGCGAGACAGGTGATCCCCTACGGCATCTGCCAGTATTCCGTACGCCGTCACGAGTATTTGCGCCTCGGTTTCGAGGCATACCGAGCGAGTCTCATGGCGTTTTCTTCCCGCCGGCACCACGACCTGTGCGAAGCTCGGCTGAACCTTTTACCACGGTCCGTCCTCTCCACCTTGGGGACTTGTGTTGACGCGGGCGCGAACGCAGGCAGATGGACGCAGACGCTCCTCGATCTTTTCCGGCCTCAACGGGTCATCGCTGTGGAATGTGACCCGCGGATGGTAGGTCCGCTGAAGGAGAAATTCAACGGCTGCGGAAGTGTCACCGTCGTCGATGCTGCTCTTGCGGAAGTCGAGGGCACGACAAATTTTTATCAGCTCCGGCATCCCGCCGGATCGTCATTGTTGAAACCTCGAGAAGAGATCAAGAAAGAATTGTTGGCGACTTCCTGGGACTTGGTGGGGACGGTGGATGTTCGGAAGATCAGCTATGACCAATTGGTCGCCGGGGAAAAAGAGGTATCCATCCTGAAAATCGACATCCAGGGCGCCGAGATGGGAGTGTTGACGAGCTCTCAGGAAGGATTGCGGAAAACGAAGTCCATCATCATGGAAGTTACATTCGTCTCCCATTACGAAAACGACTACGGATTTCCCGAACTGCATCAGCTTATGCGCCGCAAAGGCTTCGGACTTTATCGTCTTTCTGCTCCTTATGAGCGTGGCGGCAGAGCGCTCTACTCAGACGCGGTTTACCTGCGTGAGGAGATTCTTCAAGACCTCGCTCCCGCTGCGTAATGGAAGGTGGAGGACCTAGCGATAGTGAGTGGCCGAAACTTGGCCTTGCGTCACTCGGTAAAGCAGGGTCATCCAGTTCTCCGCTGTAACGCGCCAGTCAAACATTCCTCGGCAGCGCTCGTATGCGGCGCGGCCCAGTTCGTTACGGTGTTGGGGCCGTGAAAGAAGATCCGAAATTGCTGCTGAAAACTCGCGCGCATTCTCTGGATCGACCAATCGCCCCGTATTGCCGAGGACTTCTGGAATGCCACCTCGATTTGAGCCCACCACCGGCGTTGCACAGGCCATCGCCTCTGCATTCACCAGCCCGAACGGCTCCTGGAAGAGGGAGGGACAAGCAAACAAGGTCGCCCTCTGGAACCACAGCGGCAAGTCGTTGTCATGATCCAGATAGCCAGTGAATTGGACCGCAGCCTGTTTCTTTTCCTGGAGAGAGCTTGCCAATTCGTAAACCGTTCGGACATAGGGCGTTTCTCGATGCGTTCCGAAACTGCTGGTTCCGCCAATTACGAGCTTCGCATCAGGGTGCTGCTCGAGTACTAAGTCATAGGCTCGCAAGAGCGGCAGGACCCCTTTTTCCGGATCGAGCCTGCCGACAAAGAAAATCGTCTTCGCTTCGCGAACTTCTTCCCGGGGATAAAACGACCTCAAGTTGGCGCCATTGAAGATCACGTGAGACTTGGCGTTGAGAAGGGCTGACTTTGCAGCGAACGTGCTCCGCAGGTAGTTGCTGCAGACCGCCAGAGCGTCCAGACGTGAAGCCAACGAATCCAGGGCGGGCCCCGGCCAGTGTCCAATGTGATCATTGTGCAAATGGAGAATGAGCGCTCCGCGGTAGCCCATTCTTCGCAATGCTGGCGCCCATTGCGGTCGGTTGTGGATGTGAACTACGTCGAACTCCCGCAGCCGTTTGATCGAAGCCCGCAACCATAGCGTCTCCTCATGGCGCCGAACTAGCGGAATGCGCGCGATGACTGCGCAAGCCCGGCATACTTTGCTGCTTTCATGCGGCAGCGGATATAAGTCTTCACTTCGCGTGGGAAAGCCAAAGACGGTGGCGGCCACGCGGTCACCGAGCAGGCTATAAACCTCATAAGTCCAGCGGGCTACGGCGCCGCCGTAATAAGAGCTGAACTGTTCCCTTCCGGATAGCAGCACTGCCACCGACGGACGTTGGCTCTCAGTCGCCTTCACTGGCCGTTCCCGAATTGTTTGATCAGCGTTTTTTTGCCCAAGAAGCCTGCCGCAATCGCGAATACCGCTGCTCCTGCCGCGACCACCAGCAACGGTTGAGAAGTGTAGGAGTTTACGATCCGAATCGCGCCGACCATTAACAATGCGGAGAAGCCCGCGACCGCTATGAAGGGATTTTTCCAGAGGTCCCTCAGATCTCGAGGAATCAGCAAGTACGCCGTAATGCCAACGGCGAACTCTCCGAGCACGAATGCGACACATGCCCCGGTCAAACCAAAAGCTCGAACCAAAAGAAGCGAGAGGGTCACTGCGACTAGAGCGCCCGCGCTGGCCGAAGCCAAGCAGGCACGGTGCCGTCCCAGAGCGTAGAGAACCGTTCCCGAGAGGAGCGACGCGATAGGAGCTGCCAGCAGAAAGGGAGCGACCCAGCGGACCGGAGAAATCGCGGGCGCGTAGCTTGCGCCCAAAACCCATGGCACCATCAGATGTGCAGTCGCCAGAGTACCAAGCGTGAGCGGAATGCTGATGGCGGCCAAGGCTGAAACCGCGGCACGCAGAAGACGTCTCATACCGTCCGGAGACCGCGCGGAGAGCGCCATGCGAGGCATCAGCACACTGAATCCAATGGTGGCGAAGTTGCGCAGGATGTCCACAAAGCGAACTGCGGCAGCGTAAAGTCCCAAAGAGTAATCCCCGAGGAACCAACGAACGACAATATGTCCGGCGCGGTGGTAAATCGTAGCCATCATCGTGGTCGCTGCGTAGTGAAAACTCGGAATCAGGATGGTCTGCCAGCGACTTGGAGTAATTGCTATCGGGGGCCGGAAGCCGTTGTGCCACAGCGCCAACCAGCCCAGCAGATTTGCCGCCAGAGCTGAGCCGAGGATGCTGCCGGGGAGCCACATGATGTCTTTCGGACCATGGACCAACAGTAAGACTCCTCCGGCATATAAAGATTGCTGGATTAAAGTGAGCAGCGATCGGATGTGGAAAAGCTCCAGGGAAGTCAACAAAAAGTCCGATCCTGTTAAACCAATGCAGAGAAGCCCCACGCCGTACCAATGCAGCAGAGAACGCACATCGGAACGGCGGTCAAAACTCGCGACTATCAACAAGATTGCAATTGCAACCAGGCTGCTCAGAGTGCGCAGGGCGAGAAAATCAGGAATAAGATCAGCGGCAGCATGGCGGCGAGCTGCAATTTGCTGCGTGGCATAAACCGTGAGTCCTGGATTCGCCACAACCTCGAAGAATGCGCACAGCGCCACCACGTAGCTCCACAATCCATAAGTTTCCACGCCCAGGCGCCGGACGAGGACGGGGAACGTGATCGAAGTGATCAGAAGTCCGAGTACGCGCGCCGTTCCCACGGAAACAAAAAAACCGCCGTAGCGCACCAGGGCGTTCGATCGTTTCACGGGTGAGTCACCATGCGGAGGAGAGACACCAATCAAGACACTCTTTGCAGAGAGTGGTGTTGCCGTCTGGCTACCGCCTCTTCAAACACGGAAGCCCACTGGGCAGCAATCCTGTCCCAGTCAAACTGATCAACGTGGCGGACGGCGGAATCGGCAAAGGACCGGCGCAAACCGGCGTCGTCGGCCAGGCGGTCGAGACTCTCTGCAAGCTCCGCATCCGACTTCACCAGGAAACCCGTTTTACCGTGCACTACATAATCCGAACGGTATAGGTTCATGGCGATGCAAGCGAGTCCACATGCGCTGGCTTGCAACAGGACTTGCGGATTGCCTTCCAGGATGCTGGGAAAAAAGAAGATGTCAGCCTTTTGCATCTCCTGGCCCAGCGCTTCCGAAGTCAGATGTCCGAGGAAAGAAACGTTTCGACACCCGAGTTGCCGCACGAGGTCGCGACATTGTGCTTCCGTTTCGCCCTTGCCAGCCAGGCGGAACCGCAGACCCGGCAAGCGGGCAGCCTGTTGAATTACCATCTCGACCCGCTTGCGCGGCTGGAATGATCCGGCGTAAAGAACCACGGGCGGCGCGCTTTCGCTGCGCTCAGCAGGTGGAAAATAACAACGCCGATCGATCCCGTCATAGATCGGGGGCGCGGTCACTCCAAACATCTGGCGAATCGTCTCCGACACATGTTTGGAGTTAGCAAATACCAGGTCGCCTTCCACAATCGACCGCCCTATCAGGCCACGACTGGTAACTGAATCCATGGCCATCACGATATACGTGATCAGCGCGGTTCTCAGTCCCACGCGCTTGCGCAAATCGAAAAAAATACGGTCCAGCGGACCGGTACGTGGGAAGAAATAAATATCCGGAGCAGGCAGAAGACAATGGCGCAACAGGCGCAAAGTATTGCCGTGACGGGTCCAGCCGACGATACGCGTATTCTTCCGGGCCTTTAGCCGCTCATCCGGCGAGTTGCCGTCACAGAGCATGGTCACGTGGAACTGGTCTTCGGGCAGGCGGGCAACGATTTCCTTCACCGTGAGATTTTGAGCGTTGGTGTTTCCCGCGGCGGCATCCGAGGGCGTAAACACATTGATGAGAGCGGTATGGCGTGTCATCGGTGGATTGCAGGATAGTCTAACTGCTTTTTCGTCGTGCGTCTGCAACCGCGATGTGTGATCAGAATTGATCGCCACGAAGTCGATTCAGGATGTAACGCACTGCCGACTCAACCTTGGGTGAGCGCTTCAAAGCATCGGCAATTCTGTATCTCAAGATCTCCCGCAGATACCTGCCCTTGGAACTGGTAACGGTGGCGTGGAGAGTCTGACGCGTGCTATTTCCAAAGCGCTCCTTATAGCCTTCCGCACCGAGCCCGAGTTCAACCCTCTGCATTCTATCCACGTCGCAGGCTTCGACCACGATCCTCGAAAGCAGGCAGTGACCGGGAGAATTCTCCTCCTGTGTGCTGTCGAAGGTTGGCTGGTACCAAAACCAACCTCCGCCGAATTGAAAACCATAGTTCCACGCAACCGGACGGTCCTGGATTTTCAGAAGGCTTAAGGTGACGACTCCGCAGCCATCAAATCGCCTGGCGAGCTCTGCCAGAAATTGCCGCCGCTCCGGAGTGGCCAGACTGCTGACGCGATTCGTATCCAAAAAACGTGCCACGTGGGCATCAGCGAAAGTGGCCAAGGCAGGTTCAATCTCCTCCCACGACTGCAGGTGAGCGAAGGTTACTGGCCCATCCTTTTCCATTCCACGCAGATAGCGACGGAGCTTTTTTTTGCCAGCAAAAGTCGCCTTCAAATGTTGTCGCTCCTCTCCGCTGCCAAGCTCTACCTGGGAACACAGATACGCCGGCCGAATGTGGACGTAAAGCCCATGCGCACCTGCCTCGTCGCGGAGGGCAGCGGCGGTTGCTGAGTCTGCAGGAAGATTTGCGAGCGAAATCGAAGCCGTGTTAATGTTTCGCAACTCCGCAAAAACTGCACCGACAAAATCGGCCCGCCGTTGGGGCAGGGTTAGAAAGTCGCAATAGTCCGCCGTGGCGGCGGCGAGAAAGCTTACTTTTTTCTCAGTCGGATCCGTGGCCAGCGACGCCACGCCAACCAGTTGATCCGCGTCGTAACCCAGGAGCAGCAGCGGTTTGAGTGCATCGCGGTATGCCGATTGCACCGCGAGCGCCCACTCGCAGGTGTAAAACACCTCCGGCCGAGCCATTTGTAGCGCGACCGCGTTCCACTGACGATGGAGCTCAGGATCCGGAGGAATCTCCCGGTGCAGGACAATGCGCAAGGCTCACTTCTCTCCCGTCGCTTTGGACTTGGAGAAGTTCAAAGCCAGACAAAACTTCAGAATCACTTCCGGCACTTCAAGATCGGACCACAAACTCCCAACACAGAGGAGTGCCACGCTTGATGCTCTGTGAAGCCCGCTTGCCCAATACTTCCGCGAGATGCCGGGGATGTAAACCGTTTGCGGGACGAATGGAGCGCACATTGACCGGCGTGAATGTCTCGCCCTCCTTCACGTCGTCCACCACAAACAAGGAGCGGCGAAACGCGCGGCTGGCTTCTTCCTTTTCGCTGAAACCAAACTGCACTTCACCCAGAGCCTTTTCGGCGGTTCGCACCGCATCTACCATGGCTTTAAATTCTTCTGGTTCGAGCGAGAAACCGCTATCGGGCCCCGGAACGGAGCGTGACAAGGTCAAATGCTTTTCGATGATGCACGCCCCCAACGCAACTGCGGCGACGGGCGCCGCAATCCCCATCGTGTGGTCGGACAATCCCACGGGAAGTGCAAATCGCCGCGCCATCTCCGGAATCGTCCGCAGATTCATTTCTTGCGCTGGTGCCGGATACGCGCTTGTGCACTTCAGAAGCGCGATCTGCGCCGCTCCCGCTTCCCGAGCACTTTGCAACGCCTCCTCGATCTCCTCGACGGTCGCCATACCCGTGGACACAATCAGAGGCTTACCAGTACGAGCCATTTTCTGAATGAGCGGAATATCGACTAGCTCGAACGATGCGACTTTGTGTGCTGGCACGTTCATCTCTTCCAGGAAATCCACTGCCGTGGCATCGAACGCACTGGAAAAACAATCCATTCCGAGCTCCTCTGCCACCATTTTGAGCCGGGGCTGCCACTCCCAGGGCATGAAGGCTTCAGCATAGAGATCGTGAAGAGTTCGCCCATCCCAGAGGGTTCCACCACGAACCCGAAATTCAGGCCGGTCACTGGCCATTGTGATCGTGTCGGGCGTGTAGGTTTGCAACTTCACGGCATCGGCGCCAGCTTGTTTGGCTGCCTGGATGATCCGCGCAGCCTGGTCAAAGTCGTGATTGTGATTGGCAGAGAGCTCGGCTACCACATACACCGGCCGTCCAATGCCGACAGATCTTTCGCCAATTTTTATTTGCGTCATGCGCGCTGCTCAGCTCGCCAGTCGAATCGCATTATAATTGGCGGCTGTTGTGGCCACCATTTGAGACAATTGCTGGCATGAAAGATTCCGTTCGCGAACACTCCCGCATTTTTCCCGAAAATCCAACGAAGTCTTCTGGATTCCGTGTGGTCGAAGACGCCACATACGGCTTTCGCCGGCTGGATCCGATTCCTCCCGCGACGGAGCTGAGCGAATTTTATGAGAGCCGCTATTACGATCTCGTGCGCAAGGGAAATCGCGCGCCCGAAATCAGGCGACTGATGGAAGGTGGCGATGCGGCGGCGAAAGAGCTGCAATGGTTGCGCGGGGCGCTTTACACCGACATCGTGGGCGTGCTGGAGGGAGTTGCTCCTGGCCGCCGGTTGCTGGAAGTGGGCTGCGGCACCGGCGATTTTGTGGCCTTTTCGCGGGAGCACGGCTTTCACAGCGTGGGCACCGAACCCTCCCTCGAGGCGGTGCAGCGCGCCGAAGCGCAGGGCCTTACCGTGCATAACATGACGCTTGAGAAATTTGTGGCTCACTCGGAAGCCGCAGAATTCGATGTAGTCGTCATGCTCAACGTTTTGGAGCACGTTCCGGATCCGGTGAGAACGTTGCAGGAATGCAAACAACTGCTTGTGCCGGGAGGAATTCTTTGCATCCGCGTACCGAATGATTTTACGGAGATGCAGGCGGCGGCCAAAGAACAAATCGGCTCGGATCCCTGGTGGATCGCCGTGCCAGATCACATCAACTACTTCAGTTTTCCATCGCTGAGGAAGACGCTGGACCGGCTCGGATTCGATACGGTTTACGCTCAAGGGGATTTCCCCATGGAGATGTTTTTGTTGATGGGAGAAAACTACATCGGGAACTCCGAGATTGGCGGGCGTTGCCACGCGCGCCGCGTGCAATTTGACTTGGGATTGCCGCCGGAGCTGCGGCGCAAGATCTATTCTGCCCTGGGAAGCGCCGGCGTGGGACGCGATTGCCTGGTTTTCGGTAAGAGACGCCCTTCGTGAATATCCTGATCACCAGCGCCTCGCGCAAGGTCAGCCTGGTGCGCGCCTTTCAGTCGGCGTTGGCTCGACATAGCGGCGGCGACGTGATCGCCGTCGACACTGATCCGTGTGCCCCCGCGCTCTACGTGGCTGACCAGCATTACCTAGTCTCTCGCAGCGCGGAACCGCGCTTCATCGAAGAACTGGTGCACCTGTGTGAACGTGAGCGGGTGGGGCTAATCATTCCGACCAGGGATGAAGAATTGCCGCTGTTTGCCGCGGAGCGCGATCGCCTGGAAAAGTGCGGGCTTCGCGTTGTGGTGCCGGCAGTGGAGACGGTTCGGCTTTGCCAGGACAAGTTGGCCTTCGTCAATTTTTGCAAGGAGCACGGGTTCGGCACTCCCCGCACTTACGACTCCGATCAATGGCAGAGCGCAGACTTTCCCCTGTTTGTGAAGCCGCGTTTCGGCAAGGGAGCCAAGGGAGCGCGCCTTGTGCGCAACGCGGCGGAACTAGGAAATGCCGTCCAAAACAAAGCAGAGTGGGTGATTCAGGAATTCGTGGAAGAACCCGAATACACGATGGACCTGCTGGCCGACTTCGACAGCCGAGTGCTCTCCGTGGTGCCCCGTTTGCGGCAGATGGTAGTTGCGGGCGAATCTTACGTTAGCCGAACCGTGAATCAACCTGAACTGATCGGAGAGTCCGCACGCCTGGCAAAAGCACTGCGACTGGTGGGACACAATACGATCCAATGTTTTTGGGATGGACAGCGCGCGAAGTTTGTCGAGGTCAATCCGCGCTTCGGTGGCGGCGCGGCCCTGGGGATTGCCGCAGGCGTGGACACGCCCGCAATGCTGCTTCGTCTGCTACATGGGGAGACACTGCCGGAATCGTTTGGAAAGTTCGAGTCCGATCTAGTGATGTTGCGTTTCACTGACGATTTGTTCCTGAATGCCCGGGCCCTTGCTTCTTCTGTCGGGAACCAGGACGCGACTGCTGAACCAGTGGCTCGCAAAAATAGCGCTGCGAAGCTTCGAGCGATTCTGTTTGACTTGGACAACACGCTGTATCCAGAAGAAGAATACGTCGCCAGTGGCTTTCGCGCGGTTGCCGAACTCCTGGCGAAGCACAAGAACCTTGACGCGGAAGGGCTGCAGAAAAGAATGATGTCCATCCTACATGCACAGGGCCGGGGAAGAGTTTTTAACACCCTGCTGGCGGAACTTACTCTGAACTCTTCCACCTGGATGCGGACGCTTCTGCTCGTATATCGTTCTCATCAGCCCGCGATCTCCTTGTGTCCGCAAGTTAAGACAGCACTTGTGGCGTTGAAGAATCGCGGCCTGCAACTTGGCCTGGTTACCGATGGCGCAGCCTCCGTGCAGAGACGCAAGATCGCAGCTCTCGATTTGGAACGATACATGGACGTCATTGTCTGCACTGACGAACTCGGCCACGGCTGTGCCAAGCCTTCCTCTGTGCCCTTCGAAGTGGCACTGACTCTGCTGGGCGTGTCCGCGGACCAAACGGCGTATATCGCCGATGACGAGAGCAAAGATTTTGCGGGACCAAACCGCCTGGGTATGAGGTCGGTGCACGTTCATGGTTCAGGCTTGATCGGAGTTCGCCGGAAACCAACTCCCGAAGACCCCGCGTTCCAGCCCCTGATTCGTGCTGCGTCATTGGCGGAGGCTCTGAGCCTCCTCGGGGTCGAGTAATAAGATTCTGGTCTGCCCGTGCGACCGCTAAGCCGGCGAGACGAGTGTCTGCCGCTGTTTCTCGTATTCCACCACTTTTCGGATTCCAGCTTCGAGTGAAGTCGGAGGAGACCATCCCGTAACGAGGCGAAACAACGACATGTCGGCGCAGCTGGACTCGATAGGCCCCACCTCGGATTCAGCGCTGGTACGAATGCCGCCAATTTCGAGGTTCAAAATCTGCAGCACGTCCGCAATGGTCCACGCGATCCCCGACCCCAGGTTCAGCGCTCCAGCTGCTTCGTCGGTCTCAGCAAGTCGAGCCAGCCCTTCGGCCACGTCGTCGGCGAAAATATAGTCGAAGCGATTCTTTTCCCCGAACACCTTCAGGACCTCGCCAGCCAATGCTGCCCGCACCCAACGCGAAATGATGTCTCGCGACCCGCGACCGTAGACTCTATAGATACGAGCTGAAACGGTGCGAAAACTCTTCTGTGTCATCCGTAGGAAATCCAATTCGCGATCGACATAGTATTTGGCAAGTCCCACGAGGTTTCGCGGCAGGAGTTGGTCCGATTCCTTCAGCATGCGGACTTCGGGAACATCCAGATAAAGGGCCGGATCGTAGTTCAGGTAGCTGGAGGCAAATACAAACACCTCCAGAGCAGCCAGCGAGTCCATGGCTTCGAGCAGGCGGTGCGAGGCGAGCACATCGTTCTCGAAAACTGTCTTCCAATATCCCGCCTTCTCCACGGTTCGTTCGAACGAGGCGGCTAAGTGGAAGACCGCCTGGGGAGCGAATTCCATGGCCGCTTGCGGCGTGCCGGCGGCCAGATCCAGGGTTAGATACCGGGCCTCCTCCGACGGTCGCTGTGGCGGCACCTTGTCGATTCCGAGAACATCCGCCCCAGTCCGCATCAGCCGCTCGACCAGAACTCTGCCGATCACTCCACTGGATCCAGTCACCAGAATTCGTTTGCCTTTTAATTGCACAGAACTTTTCTCCCCATGCTTTCTACAACTCTCGCCGCGCCCCGTCCATCCACAAATGCTCGACCAGCCTCACTCATCCGGCGCCGCCGGCCTTCATCAAATGCCAAGGAAGCAACAATGCTGCGGAGATTCTGCGTCTCGACCGCCTGGAAAGGGCCAACATCGATCGCAATCCCCTCGCGCACCGCGCCTTGCAAGAGCAGGCGCTCGTGTTCCCCACGCGTCATGGCCACGGCCGGCAGCCCCATGAACGCCAGTTCCCAGATCGTGGTGCCACCAGCCGTGATCGCAAGATCGGCCCAGCGCATCCACTTGGCCATGTCAGCCACGTTTTGCTCAAGTTGAATCGGCAAGGCCGCACTTTCGATGACATCTTTCAGGTCGGCAAAATGAGGGCTGCCCTGTCCTAGTACTGCCACCGCCTCCCACCCGGGCACCTCGAGACGATGCAGCATCTCTACAACTTTTGCCGTGATATTATCCGGGTCGCTGCCGCCCATCGAGATTAGCAGGCGTTGTCCCACGGGATTTATGGGACGCTCCGGTTCACGCGAGGCCGTGAAATCCCGTCGCAACAAAATATATGGCGCTCCCAGCAAGAGCCTCGTGTAGGATTCGCGCTGCGTGTACATACTCTCGACGGCGTGCAAATTCTGATTGAGCACGATGTCGGCGCAGTAGGGCCCGGCATTTCCCGCATCATCCACGAATAGCAGCTTCAGATGCGTTTCTTCTTTAATGATCCGCTGGTACTCCGCATGGAACTGATAACCATCCACCACAACCCAACGGGCGGAAAGGCGCGGAGCTAAGTCCGCAACTTGTCGAGCGTCGTCGGGACTTCCGGGCCGGCCCTCCACCGCGACCACATCAATTCCTTCAGAAAGCAGACGCTCGCGTAGAGAGGGCAAGAGTTCTGCGGCGGCGAATACAACCTTACCTCCCGCGTCTTGCCAAGCTTGTGCCAGCGCCAGACATCGCATCACGTGCCCGGTTCCCATCGGGACGCTGGCGTCTGCGCGGATTAGAAGTGTTTCCTGAGTCACATTTCTTTCCGTGGGTACGCTGCTAGCCCGTTGCCGCGGCGCAAGGCCCTTGGTAAGAAGCGACGAGCTCACGCAAGCGTCCCGGAGCTGCCGGCTGCCACCAATTTCTCGACAAGTCCGGACTGGCAGAGTTCTGGCTCAAGTACTGAGGAATTTTATCGATCTCGCTTGGGCTCTTCAGACGAATCCCTACTCCGAAGCGAAGGAATTGCTCCTGGTAGCCATAAGGCGAGAAGTTCAGCCACTGGCACAAAAAGCATGGAATCCCGCGAACCGCGCACTCCACTGCAGCCGTTGAAAGTACCGTGACTCCAAACCATGTCTGTGACAAAAGATCCTCGGTCAGCGGGCCGGTGACGATCTGTACAGCATCCTTCTGCCGTGAGGAAAGGACCCGAGCCACTGTGCTGACGCGTTCGTTTTGGCTTTCGATGGGATGCAACTTCACGATGAGTTTGCGCCCGGTCGCCAGGGCGAGGTCGGCGAGGCCGGGCAAGATATCTCGGTAGAACTCTTCCGGGCGGCCGCCCGCAACATCGACAGGCTCGGAGATGAACAAAATGTTGGGCCGAGAACTCTTCGGTTTCGACTGCTTCCAGACATTCCAGTTTGCCGGCAGCGCAGGAGCCGCAATTTCAACTCTTTCCCGCGGCACTCCACACTTCGCTACCAGATAGTCTTCCTCCATCTTGCCTTTCGCCCAGACAACGTCGCCATAGCTGCGCTTGAAAAAGTAGCGCCCATCCACAGCTCCGTGATGGCATGCAATATTCGGAAGGCCTCGCGCCTGCGCCAGAAGCAACGGCATGCGCGTAAAGGGATTGCTGTCGTCGGAACAGAGCACTGCCTGCACCGGCTCGGTATCGAGAACATTTCGCCAGGCGTCGCGAACCTCGAATCCGTGCCGCAGCCAGAGCTGAAATTTATCCAGATATCCCCGGCGACTCAGAACCTCGAACTCCGCCGTTCCTTCCAGCTCTTTGCGCAGCGAACGCCAGCGGCTTGCGATCTCCGCATTCTCATCGCTGCGGTCGCGCAAGGATGCGTACATGGACAACCGCCTGGGTGCCATGTTCGCAGGGAGACCTTGCAGCCAGCCACTGCGCCGTGTCGCGACCAAAAGAAACTTTTCTTGCGGAAAAGTGTTCGCATACGCGATGCCGGTGCGAGAAACATTTACGTAAGCCGTGGGAAGCAGCACAACCGGCCGCGTGGATGGCGGAGGTCTTCGCACCAGCCGCCCCCGGAACTGGTAGCCCAAATCATATTTGTCACAGCACACGTCGATAATCTGCGAAGTGGAAAGCCTTCTCAGAACGCGGACGTAGCGCTGCAACCCGCGTGTTCCCCGGCGCCAGGGAAAAACGCGCACCCGCGTCCCCAGCAAGCCTTGAAGAAGATTGGCATGAGGACCGGGACGCGAAACATACACTTCATCCTCCGGCCCCAATGTCAGGACGAAGTGCTGCAGCAAGATCAGCATCTCCAGTTCGACGTGCAGAAGCATCGACAAAAGCTCCCACCAGTCCAAACCATGCTCATCGACCAGCCGGGCACAGCCTAGATCCATCAAGCGCCGCACCCGGCGGAAATCATCAAAACCCGGATGGAGCGCACTCAGCGTCGTAGCCGGGCAACGGAAGCGGCGGCTCCAGCGTTCGTAGGTATGCAATCCCCCCAGGCCTACATCCACGATGCGATCCCACGCACGATCCGACCACGGACCGTTTTCCGGATCGTCTTCGGAATGTAGCAATAGAATTTTCATGATTTCGCGCCAGACGCAGGCGAACAGCTAACCTTCGTGCAACTCCTTCTGCGAAACTGAACGATTAATCTCCGCGAGTGCCGGCTCTCGTTCCATTAATTTCAACACGTCGCCGAATAGAGAAGGCTTGCCTTCCAACCGAGCGTAAACTGCTCGCACGAATTCCAGATCTTCTGAAGTATCTACGGTCCAACGATACCGGCTATGATCCTGCTCTCCGGTTACCGAGAGCAAATTGAACTTCGCGGGATTTTCGTAAATGTAAGGCGTCACGTGCGAGCGCTGGTAGGGTTGGCGCGCGTTGGTCCATGCCCGCTCCAATGCGCCGAAGGTCATGACCTCGGTGTCGAGCCCTCGTGGGTACGTGCAGACCAACGAATTCGAAGCGTAGTCGGGTTTTTGAAGTACAAATGCTTCGACCACCTTGTCGACAACTTCAGGATCGATCAGCGGACAATCGGAAGTGATTCGAACCACCGCATCTGCTTTTTCCTGGAGCCCGGCCTGATAGTAGCGGTCGAGAACGTCCGCTTCGCTTCCCTGAAAACAGCCCAGGCCAAGCTCGCCGCAAAAAGCAACGATCGCGGCATCGGCAGGCTGCGTCGTGGTTGCGACAATCACCTCATCCAAAGTCTTAGCGGCGCGGGTTCGCTCGACCACGTACCAAAGCATAGGATGATCTCGAATCGGGGCCAGAACTTTTCCCGGAAGACGAGTCGACCCCATGCGTGCCTGGATAATCGCTACGACCTTCGGATGTTGCCCCTGCGGCTTCATTTGCGGAGTAATCGAGATTCCTGAAGTTACGATGACGCCGAAAGCGTAGCTATCATCTCGAGTAGCGATCCACGACTTTGCCAACCGCCCGGACCACATCGCTCACGTCTTCGTCCGTGATTCCATGAAACATGGGGAGGCTGATGAGCCTTCCGTAGGCGTCTTCCGCGATCGGATACTCGCCCGTGCGATCTCCGAAGCGATCACGATAGTAAGGGTGAAGATGCACGGGAATGTAGTGCACGTTCACTCCGATATTCTCGGCGCGCAACGCGCGGAATATCTGGCCCCGGTCGGCAGTAAGCTTTTCGAGATTCAGCCGGATGGGATAGAGATGCCACGCCGGGTTTGCGTCGCCTCGCACCGCCGGGACAGTCACTCCTTCAAGATCGCTGAATGCCGCGGCGTAACGGGCCGCAATCTCGCGCCGGCGCGACAAATTCTCTTCCAGCCTCTTCAGTTGTGATAAACCGAGCGCGCATGCGATGTCCGTGAGCCGGTAATTGAAACCCAGCAGCACCATCTCGTAGTGCCACTTGTTGTCGGTTTGGCGCTGGCGGGCGTCGCTCGATATACCGTGATTGCGAAATCGTCGCAGAGTTTCTGCGAAATCCGCGCGGTCGGTGGTTACCATGCCGCCTTCTCCCGTGGTCAAGTGCTTGACCGGGTGAAAACTGAAGACGGTCATGTCGGAAACACTGCCGCAAGGGCGATGTTTGTATTCGGCGCCCAGCGCATGGCAGGCGTCTTCGATCACGATGCAGCCGTGCTCGGATGCAAGTTCCTGGATCGCATCCAGGTCCGCGGGATGCCCCGCGTAGTCCACGGGAAGAATGGCGCGCGTGCGAGGGGTGATTCGCGCCGCGACTTGCTCCGGGTTAATGTTGAGCGTGTCCGGGCTCACGTCGGCAAACACTGGAGTCGCTCCCTGATAGAGCACGCAGTTCGCGGTCGCAGCAAAGGTCATGGGCGTGGTGATCGCTTCATCGCCCGGCTTGAGCCCGGCTGTGAATGCAGCGCCGTGCAGCGCTGCGGTACCGGAAGTAAAGCTCACTGCATACTTCGCTCCGACCCACGCGGCGAAGGCTTCCTCGAATTCCGCTACCTTGGGTCCGGTGGTGAGCCAATCGGAGCGCAGAACGTTCACCACCGCCTGAATGTCTTCTTCAGCGATCGATTGGTGCCCGTAGGGAAGCAGGGTCTTGCGCACGGGAGTTCCTCCGTCGATGGCAAGCGCTTCGCGCGTCATGGGCAGCACAGGCATGGCAAGAAATTACGTTTATGTTGGCGTTCGAATCTTATGGTCCCCGCTCGGGACGTCGGTTCACCGGCGGCGCCTACACGGCCACGGGCGCCTTCCTCACAAAGTCGGGTTCAATCAATTCCTGCAATTGTTCGTTCGTAAGCCAGCGCTCATTGCTGTCGCTGGTGTAGCGAAAACCTGGCGGCAATTCCCGCGCCTGAACCCAATTTGCTCTTTTCCACCAGGGGTGGGAAGGTTGAATGATGTACATGTCATCGACCTCCACGGTGTTGCGCGCCTCGTCCTCCGAAAGCAACACCTCGTGGAGTTTCTCGCCAGGTCGAATTCCGATGCACTCCACCTCGCATCCGGGAGCCACGGCCTCGGCCAGATCGACCAGGCGCATGCTGGGAATCTTCGGTACAAAGATTTCACCGCCGTGCATCTGCTCGATAGCGCGAACCACAAAGCGCACGCCCTGTTCCAGTGTTAGCCAGAAGCGGGTCATGCGCGGATCGGTGACCGTAATCTTGCCGCGCTTGCGTTGCTCCTGGAAAACTGGAATCACACTGCCGCGGCTTCCAACGACGTTTCCATAGCGGGCGCAGCTGAAACGGGTCTCCTGGGCACCGGCATAGGCATTGGCCTGCACAAATACTTTTTCCGCGCACAGCTTGGTTGCGCCATAAAGGTTGACCGGATTGACGGCCTTATCCGTGCTTAGGGCCAGCACCCGCCGGACGCCTTTATCGATGGCCGCATCGATTACGTTGCGTCCGCCCATGATGTTGGTTTGAATCGCCTCGAACGGATTGTATTCGCAAGCAGGAACCTGCTTCAGTGCGGCAGCGTGAACGACCACAGTAATGCCGGAGAAAGCACGCTGCAGTCGCGCGGGATCGCGCACGTCGCCGATGAAATAGCGGAGGCTGGAATGATCGAAGCCGGAGGCTCGCATGTCATGCTGCTTCAACTCGTCGCGGCTGAAGATGACCAGACGCCGGGGATGGAATTCGCCCAGCATGATTTCGACGAACTTCTTGCCAAATGAACCCGTGCCACCCGTAATCAGTACTTCCTGTTCCGACCAATTCATCAATCCCGCCTCAGCCATTGCATTTGCGTCTCGATGCCGCTTACCACGTTTGTTGATCCGGATGATTGCAAGGTAGTATAGCGGAGTTTCCTTCGTGGCCGTTGTCGCTTTTAGGACTCCGCTCGTCAATTCCAATTGTTTTCGACCAAAGCAATGCTAGAATATCGGCGAAACCAAACATCCGGCTGCTAAAGAATTTGCGGGCGATGACACCAGCCATCGATTCGCCAGCGTTCCCGGGTCGTGTGTAAGCCGCTCGCCAGGAACGCGAGTAGAACATTTGTTTAGGGAGAAGGCATGGATTCTGGACCGCTGGTACCCAGTACCCCAATCATTCGTGAAATGCAGCCGCTAGGCTCTGATTTGGGGAAATCTACCGGCCCGCGCGTTTACCCGGAGCTACTTTCTCAAGAATCGGCCCTCGGCGAATACATTCGCGTCCTGATGAAACGGAAGTGGACGATTCTGGCCTGCCTGGTCACTATCTTCTCCCTGGTCGCAATCGCCAGCCTCAAGATGACGCCGGTCTATGAAGCCAGCGGCAGCATTGCCATCAACAAGCCGGATTCCGGCCTGGTGAACTTCAACAACTCTCCCACGTTCAGCGTCGACTACTACGATCCGACGGAAATGGAGACCGAAGTAAAAATCCTGCAGAGCGACCTCCTGGCCCTGCAGGTGGTGAAGGAACTCGGTCTTGATCGCCGTCCGGAGTTTGGGGGAAAGACCGCGCCACTGCCTTCCTCACTCGATCTGGCGCCGGACCCCTTACAGGCCGATACCGGACGCACCACCGCTCTGCTCGGTGGGTTTCGAGGCAGTTTGAAGGTGGCGCTTGCGCCAAATACTCACATCATCGAAGTGCACTACCGCAGTCCGAACAAGGAACTGGCCGCGAATGTGGTGAACACGCTGATGACCACGTACACGGAGAACAATTTTAAGTCTCGCTTCGACTCCACCATGCAGGCCTCGGACTGGCTCTCCAAGCAGCTCGTGGATCTGCAGATGAAAGTGGAAACCTCGCAGGAAAAACTGGTGCGCTACCAGAGAGAGCACGAAATTCTGGGAATCGATGAGAAGCAGAACATCACCACCGCAAAGCTGGACGAACTGAACAAGGCCCTGACCATGGCCGAATCCGAGCGCATGGACAAGGAATCGGTTTACCGCTTAGTGCAAGCCGGAGACACCGATACCATCGCTTCCGCGGCTACGGTGTTGGACGCCGCCGGAGCCGGGACGTCTCAGTCCACATTGCTGGAGGCTCTTCGCACCCGGGAAGCCGATCTGAACATTCAAGCGGCCGAGCTGAACACACAGTTCGGGCCGTCGTATCCAAAGCTCGCGCAAATCAACAACCAGGTCAAGGAGATCGACGCGCAGCTTTTGGCAGAGACCAAGAAAATCGGGGGCAAGATCAAGGGACAGTATATGGCGGCGCTGCAGCGGGAAAACATGCTGCATGACGCGCTGGAAAAACAGAAACAAGAAGCAAACAAACTGAACGAGAGCGCCATCGAGTACAGTCTGCTGAAGCGTGATCTCGACACCAACCGCCAGCTCTACGAAGGACTGCTGGAGAAGCTGAAGGAAGCCGGGGTTTCAGCCGGGCTGCGTTCCAACAACTTCCGCATTGTCGATGTGGCTCGCGTGCCCACGGCGCCGGTCGAACCTAATATCCCGCGCAATCTCTCTTTCGCCTTCATGCTCGGCCTCACTTCCGGTGTGGGACTCGCGTTCCTGCTCGAAGGACTCGACAACACAGTACGGACCACCGAACAGGCGCAAATGATTTCCGGCCTCCCGCCCCTGGGCATGATTCCGCTGGGGTCGAGGGCTACCCGGGAAGGCTCCAGTTCGAAGCGGCTGGTGATTGCCACTTCCAAGGAAGCGGTGGAGCTGATCACGCAGGTCAGGCCGCAATCGCAGATGGCGGAATCTTATCGCGCCTTGCGAACTTCCCTGCTGCTCTCTAATCTCGGCGCGCCTCCCAAGGTAATCATGGTGACCAGCGCGCTGCCGCAGGAGGGCAAAACCACAACCAGCATTAACTGCGCTGTGGTGCTGGCACAGAAGGGCATTCGTGTGCTGCTGATCGATGCCGACCTTCGCCGCCCCAGTATCCACAAAACTCTTGGTATGGGTCCGCGCAGCGGGCTCAGCAACGTTCTCACTGGCAGCGCCACTCTAGAACAGGCGATCACGCGCTCTACGATTCTCCCCAACCTGAACATATTGCCCGCCGGAACACCTCCGCCCAATCCTGCGGAATTGCTGGCCTCGACGAATATGCGTGACGTTTTGGACGAGTTGCGCGGCCAGTACGACCATATCGTGGTAGACACACCACCCACTCTGTCCGTAACCGACGCCGTAGTTCTATCTCCCCGAGCCGATGCCATTGTCTTAGTCATCCGTTCGGGGCAGACCACCAAACAGGCGCTGAGACGCTCGCGCGACATCCTGATGCAGGTCAATGCGAAAGTGTCGGGGGTTCTGCTGAATGCCGTCGACCTGAGTTCCCCGGATTATTACTATTACTACGAATATCAGGGAAAATATGCGCGCTACTACCGGGACGGTGCGTCGCACGACGATGAAGACGGCGAAGGCGAGGAGACTGTCGAGGCGTCACCCAACAGCGCGTAATTCAGCGCAGCCGCTTTTCTAACTGGCCTCTGCGAAAGAGATGGAGATACCCCTCAATTCTGCGTGGCGGAAAAGACTCGTCGTTGGCGGGGCCGTCGCGCTGTGTCTGATGTATCTCTTTCTGGCCGGGAGATTGTTTATTGCTTCGATGTTCGGAGAAAAAGCGGAGTTCGCCAGTCTGCGACGCGCGGCGCTTTTCGATCCCTGGAACGCGGATTATCGCGATTATCTTGGCCGCTATTACGCGTTGGTCGCCAGGAATCCCGACGCTGCCATCGAGCCCTACCGCGCCGCCGTCGGGCTCGATCCTCATTCGGCCCGCTATTGGTTCGATCTGGCCTCGGCCTACCAGGTACTGGGGGACACCTCGAACCAGACCGTGGCGCTCGAGCACGCCATCGAAGCGGACCCCACCACTCCTGACGTCGCTTGGGAAGCTGCCAACTTTTATCTCGTTCAAGGCGAAAACGAGAAAGCGCTGCGCGAATTTCGCGTGGTTCTGCAGAACGAACCGACTCTGGCGGATCCCGCGATTCGATATTGCTGGCGAATCAACCCGGATGTCGATGCACTCCTGCGCGATGTTGTTCCCGCCCGCTCGGAAGCCTACATCGCATTTCTCAGTCTGCTGATGCAAAAAGAGGAAACCGCTGGCACCGGGAAGGTATGGGCGGCTTTAATGGGGACGTCCCAGACCTTCGAGATCCGCTATGTTTATGTCTATCTCGAATATCTGCTGAACCACAAGGACGTCGATCAAGCACGTCTGGTGTGGCAGCAAGCAGCTCCGCGATTTGGCTTGTCCGCTTATGTGCCCTCGGGACGAAATCTGATTGTGAATGGAGATTTCAGCCTCGATGTGCTGAACGGCGGCTTCGATTGGCAGTACGACAAGCAACAGAGCGTCACGCTCACACTCGACCCCAGCGATTTCCACGGCGGCCACCGCTCGCTGCTGATCGCATTTGACGGGCCGGGTGTGACTGACGCGGGCATTCGCCAGTTCGTAGCGGTGCAGCCCAATACCCCTTACGAGTTCTCTGCTTACTATAAGAACGGTGAGATCGAGGGCGCCGGCGGCCCGCATTTTACGATTCAGGACTTTTACACTCGAGATGTGCTGTATGACAGCGACGAATTAAAAGAAGCGGGATTCTGGAAGTCCGCCACCGGAGAATTCACCACGGGACCGGATACGAAACTGGTGGTGCTGCACGTTCGGCGGCTGCCGGAAGGAAGTCCAATCCGTGGTAAGCTCTGGGTCGACGACTTCCGCCTTGTGCCCAAGCGATAGCGATTCCCCAATCGGATGCATCTATCTCCATGAGTGCGACTGTTACCGAAATCCATCGCCGCGAACTCTCGGCACAGGCGGAGAAGATTCTGCTCTACGGTATCTTCGGCCTTCTCTTGTTCGGCCCTCTCGCGTTCGGCGCAGTGGAACCCTGGTCGATATTCGTGGTCGAGGCAGGCTCTGCAGCCTTGTTCGTGTTTTGGGTCGGCAAGCAAGTCTTCGACGGTGAAATAAAGGTCCGATCGAATCCGGTATTCCTCCCCATGGGGGTGTTCGGAGCGCTCATTGTTGCGCAACTCCTCTTCCGTCAGACGGCCTACCCCCACGACACCGTGTCGCTGGCGCTGCAATATTTTTCTTACGCGATTTTGTGCTTTCTCGCGGGGCAAACGCTGCTGCGCGGCGCGCAAGCACGCAGCCTAGCCTTGATTTTTTCGGTTTACGGAGCGGCTCTCGCAGGCTTCGCCTTGCTCCAGGGCATTTCCCCGAACGGCAAACTGTACTGGATACGACAGCCGCGCATGGGAGGCTGGATCTATGGCCCGTATGTAAATCACAACCACTATGCCGGGCTGATGGAGATGCTCGTGCCCATTCCGCTGGTCGTTTCGCTCACGCGGCTAGCGCCTCCCAAAGTGCGCGCCGTGGCTGCCGCGTCGGCCGCCGTGATGGTAGGAACGATTTTTCTTTCGGGATCGCGTGGCGGGATGCTCGCCATTGTCGGGGAGTTAGTCCTCCTGGCTGCGCTGCTGGTCAAGCAGAAGAGCGGGCTGCGCACGGCTATTGGCATCGGAGTCTTTCTCGCGATTCTCGCCGGACTGTTGATCTGGATTGGCGGCAACGAACTCAGCCAGCGTATCGCCACTGCCGGCCCGGGGCATTCCGAGCTCTCCAACGACATTCGCTCCTATATCAATCGCGATGGCTTTCGTATGTTTCTGAAGAAGCCTTTCCTGGGCTGGGGGCTGGGAAGCTTCCCCATCGTCTATCCACAATTCCGAACTTTCTACACCAATTTCTTCGTGAACGAGGCGCACAACGACTATCTGCAACTTCTGGTGGAGATGGGGTTGCTGGGATTCGCTACCATGATCTGGTTTGTAGTGACCGTTTATGCCCGCGCTCTCAAGAAAATCGGACACTGGCCCACGGAATTGAGCGGCGCAGTAACTTTGGCGTGTATGCTCGGACTGAGCGGCATCCTCGTCCATAGCGCCGTCGATTTCAATCTGCAGATTCCTGCGAATGCCGCGCTGTTCTATGTTCTGTGCATGATAGCAGCCTCCGAACCCTTCGCGAAACCCGCCCGCAAGCGCCGCGTAGTGCGCAGCGCGCCTCCCGAAGAAGCGTTGAAGTCGCCAGAGTCCCTGCCGCAGTCGGCCACCAATTTCTGAACTGAAGGGGCTTTCAAAACAATTAGGCCGTCCGGGTCACTACCGGACGGCCTAAGTATTTCCAGACGAATTCTTGGATCGTGAGCCTAATTCGGACTCGACGGGCTGACCGGATTCTCGCTTCGCGTGAGGGCCCAAATCGTCACGCCTACGACGGCTGCTCCTCCTACCCCGATCGCGATCGTGGAATTAAGTATGCCGCCTCCCGCCGCCGGGGCCGCACCTTGGACGGGCTTCTTATTCTTCTTCTTATCGGAAGGTTTGCTTGATTGATCCGACTGATCTGACTGTTCGTCCCGCGTGGTTTCCTGTCCTTGCGCCAGAGTTGCCGTGCCGTTGCCGTCCGTGATTGTCAGATCGCCTTTGCGAGCTGCGATGCGCACCGTGCCATCCGTATCCGTCACATTGAATTCGGTCCAGGCGTTGGATACCGGTGCGACGTGCACACCACCGGCAACGGTCGCCACACTCTTGGAGGTGGCGACGGCTACTCCTCCATGTTCCACCTTCAAGGCAGAACCCTCAAATTGAACCAAGGAGTCACCCAGAACCGTGATCGTGGAACCGGGACAGTTGATGCTGGCGCCGGAATCAGACCGCGTTTGCACCAGATCGCCGGTAAAGATAGCCGAAGAGGCAGGAACGTGAGCGCCGTTCAACCAGGCAGCTCCGTTGGTATAAAGCATGGCCGCGCCAGAATCGGCGGCAAACAGCGAAGCAGGAAAACTCATCAATAGCACGCAACTTACCATTCTGCGGAAAGCAGACATGCCCATCCCACGCTCCGTTATTAACTCATGTGGTGACTGTTAACGCATCCTATCCTCCAAAGTTCTTGGCAGTCAATGCCTTTTGTGCTTGGAAATCGGGGTTAGCGGTGGAAAACTTTTTTGGGGCGAGGACAGAAGTGGTCAGTGGTCAGTGGTCAGTGGCTAGTGGTAGGAAAATCCATTGGGTGCTACTTGTCACTGACGACTGACCACTAGTTTTCAGCGCCACTGATCGATGGCTTGCCACCAAATCAAGCGCAACCATTCGTCCACAAACGTTTTTGCCCATTGCCGATGGGTCCACCATCGGGCCCCAAATTCCTGGTCGTTACGCGACGCGGCCACGGAATATTCACGTCCCGGAATCTCCCGGCGAAAAACTTCCAGGGCGCGGCGCGTATGAAAATCTGAGGTCACAATCAGCACGCGCTTCGCACCTTCCCGCTGCAGACACTTTTCAGCATCTTTCGATTCCTCTTTGGTCGACAGGCCATCGATCGCACAGATGCTGAGTAACGCCGCCTGCGGCAGATCCTGGATGTACTTCCGAGCCAAGTCAACCTGCGTGAATTCATAGAGCTTGGCTTTTGCCGGCACATCCAGCACGATGCGCCGTCCATATCCTTGGGCAAGCAGCTGGAGCGCGCGCTGCGGACGGCGATCGGTTTCTCCCGCCAGCACCAGGATCACATCGGAGGGGCGCGGCGCGTCCACAATCAAGAAGCTGCCGGCCTTCAGCGCCAGGCCGACGGACAAAATTGCCAGCAGCGTGAGAGCCGCGACCCAAGAGTATTTGGTGAAAGTTGGTCTTATCATGAACTCTAAATGCTTGATACGGAATTGAAATCGACGGTAACCAGGCGCACTCGTGATCACTGGGTCGCGCTGCTGCTGCGTGCTAGAATCGGTGTTGCCATCCTAAAAATTCAGAGATTCCTGCTATAACAATGACAAAAAACTCTGCCTCAACTCGCACCGTCGATTCCACAATAAATAAAATCAAGCAACGCCAGGCGCGCGTCGGAATCATTGGGCTGGGCTATGTGGGGCTGCCGTTGGCCCTGTTGTTTACCGAACAAAAATTTGCCGTCACCGGCTTCGATATCGACCAGCGCAAAGTCGACACACTGGCGCAGGGCAAGTCTTACATCTACCGCATTGCTGCGGAAGAAATTCAGCAGGCCCAAGCCAAGGGCTTTTCCGCGACCTCAGACTACGCGCACATCGAGGAGATGGACGCGATCATCATCTGCGTCCCTACTCCGCTCAATCAATACCATGAACCGGACCTCAGCTTCATCACCGATACCACGCATGCCATCGCACCGCATCTGCAGCCGGGCCAGTTGGTGGTTCTTGAGAGCACAACCTACCCAGGCACGACTGAGGAAGTGATGGTGCCGATTCTCGAGAAAGAGAACAAGCTGGGATTGAAGGCTGCGCGCGGCGATTCCGACGCGCAAAAGGAATTCTTTGTGGCTTTTTCTCCCGAGCGCGAAGATCCCGGCAACACCACGGTGGCCCGCCGCGACATTCCCAAGGTGGTGGGAGGGGTGAATCCGCAGGCATCCGAGTTAGCCTGCGCCCTCTACGGGTCCATCTTCCACCGGACCGTTCCCGTCTCTTCGCCGGCCGCGGCCGAGATGACCAAGCTCCTGGAAAATATCTATCGCTGCGTCAACATCGCACTGGTCAACGAATTGAAGATGCTTTGCCTGCGCATGGGCCTGGACATCTGGGAAGTCATCGAAGCTGCTTCCACCAAGCCGTTCGGCTTTCATCCGTTCTATCCCGGACCCGGCTTGGGCGGACATTGCATCCCGGTCGATCCTTTCTATCTTTCCTGGAAAGCCAAGGAGTGGGATTTCCGCACCCGCTTCATCGAACTGGCCGGAGAGATCAATACCAACATGCCGTATCACGTGCTCGCTTCGATCGGCGGAGCGCTAAACCAGCATAAGAAATCGGTGAATGGAGCTCGCGTGCTCATCCTGGGCGTGGCTTACAAGAAGGACATTGACGATCTGCGCGAGTCTCCCGCTCTTACCATTATCGAACTCTTGCAAAAAGAAGGAGCTCAGGTCAGCTACCACGACCCCTACTTCCCTTTCATCGGAAAAGGACGCAAATACGATTTGCAGATGAAGCGCTCGGAAATCGACAAGCTTGGGCAATATGACTGCATCGTGATTGTCACCGACCACTCCGACTACGACTACCGCAAGATCGTCGCCGAGGCCCAGTTGGTAGTCGATACCCGCAATGCGACCAAGGGCATTGATAGTCCTAAGGTCGTGCGTTGCTAAATTGGGAATAGAGTCCAATGACTCTGTTCTTATGGACTGGGTAAAACGCTCGTTCAGGATGTAAAATTTTTCTCTATGGCCGGAGGCTCGCAGTATCCTTTCGAATGCCTGCCGGCAAAATGTTTTGCTTTGAGATAGTTACACTTGCAATTTAGATGAGAAAACGGCCTTTGCCGTGCACGTTTCTGGATGGTGGGGTAGTAGATGCGGGCGTCTGGGTTCTGGCTTCCCCGAGCTAACGCCTTCTTGCAACACAGAAACTTCAAGCCCGAAAGGGTGTTCCAATATTGGTCGGGTAGGCGCGGTCATGGGAAACTCTGTATCGCAAGAGACTCTCTTCTCTTTGCTCCCCAAGACGAGAACTCCTTGGACGGAATTCGTTTTCAGCACCGGCACGCAGGCTTGTCTTGTCGCGTTCTTACTCTGGTTGCGCCTGCTGCATCCCGCAATCCTTGCCGCCCCGGAACACACGTTCCGTTCGGTCCAGCTGGTTAGCACTCCGGTGCCGGTAAATCATCAGCCCCAGCCTTTACAGCAGTTGCCGAAACCTGTCTTCGTTGCGAATCTCGATCCGCCAGCCAACGCCTTGCGGCTTCCTGCTCCACGTCCGAAAACGGTGAAACTGGACGACGCTGTCGCACCCAAGGTCAGCATCGCTGCCAAGAAATCAGACCCGCTTCCTTTGAATACGGCGCCGGTAATTCCCAAAGTTGTGGCGATGAACACGTTCTCCACCGGCAGTTCCGCTACTCCAACCATCGCGCGCGCGCCGTCGCAGGTGCAAACTGGAGGCTTCGGCGATCCCAACGGAATTCCCGCCAAGTCCAATCCGGGGAAGCCCGTCAACATCGCCGCCATGGGATCCTTTGATCTGCCATCCGGTGGAGGCTACGGCAACGGTAGTGGCGGCACCAAAGGGACACCCGGCGTAGTCGCGAGTGCGGGCTTCGGTGGTGACACCGCTATCGGCGATAACCGGCCCCACAATTCGACGCATGCTACGGTCCAACCAAGCGGCTTCGGCGACGCTGATGTTCCCGCGCCACCGGCCGTCCACTCGCATTCGGCAGAACCCGCCGCGGGTCCGGTGTTGCCTGCAGAAATCATTTCCAAGCCGACCCCGGTCTATACTCAAGAGGCTCGCAAGTTGGGGATCGAAGGTGAGGTTCTGCTGGAGGTGGTTCTGGAGGCCTCCGGTAATTTGCGGGTAAAGCGCGTTGTGCGCGGGCTGGGCCACGGCCTGGACGACAACGCCGTGAAGGCGGCAGAACAGATTCGCTTCAGGCCGGCGACGAGAAACGGTCAACCAGCCGATTCCACCGTGGTCTTGCATATTATTTTTCAACTGGCATAACTTGCTCCCCCCGAAGGTTCTTTATGCGTATTTTCCAGGTAGGTTTGCTTTCCGTGTGGTTGACGTTGGTGTCTTCTATCCCGGCACTTTCTCAGCACTCCGCAGCTCCCTCATCTCCTGGCGCCGCTGGCGATGCCGCCGGACAAAGCGCAGGAAGCTTCTCCCCGCCGGCTCCCGCGTCTTTCAACGACGTGGTGGATCGCGTGATCCAGAAGGAGCATCTCTTCCTGGCGCAAATGCGCCACATGCGCCCCATGGTCGAGACCTATCTGCAGAATCTGAAGGCCGGGAGCAACGGACAGGTCATCCCTTATAAAGACGAATATTTTCTTGGGCGTCTGGACATGAGCGACGGACCGGAAGACACTTCCTTCGTAGGCCAGCCGGGCTTCGGCCACCGGATGATGAATCGGCTCACCGGCCTTTACGCCATGCATTTCCTTCCTCTTGGTTTTGCGCAGATGGTGGTGCTCGATACGGATTTCCAACGGAAGTACTACAACTTCACTTTCGTGCGCCGCGAATTTCTGGGAGAAGTGCGCTGTCTCGTGATCGACGTTCAGCCCCATGAAAATGCGCCCCCGGGAAGGTTCCTGGGCCGCATCTGGGTCGAGGATCAGGACTACAACATTGTTCGGTTCAACGGCACTTACTACCCTCACCCCAAGAGCAGCTATTACCTGCACTTCGACAGCTGGCGCCTGAATATGCGCACGGGCGCGTGGTTGCCAGCTTACATCTACAGCGAAGAGTCGGACATGAAGACGTCATTCGGCAAGCCCTTGCGTTTCCGGGCGCAGACTCGTCTTTGGGGGTATGACTTGAAAGGACTGAATAAGAACGAGGAGTTCACGCAGATTCTGGTGGATTCTCCGCAGTCGGTAAAGGATCAGAGCGACGCAGCGGCGGATGCGAGTCCGGTGGTCGCCGAGCGAATGTGGGAGCGCCAGGCGGAAGATAATGCGGTTGAGCGGCTCCAGAAAATCGGCTTGCTGGCACCGCCGGGTGACGTCGATAAGATCCTGCTGACGGTGGTTAACAATCTGCTGTTGACCAACAATATTGATCTGCAATCCGACGTTCGCTGCCGCGTCCTGCTCACGTCTCCTCTGGAGTCGTTCACCATCGGGCACACCATCGTTGTGAGCCGTGGCTTGCTCGATGTGCTCCCGGACGAGGCTTCTCTGGCGATGGTCCTGGCTCACGAAGTGAGTCACATTATTCTGGGGCACAATCTCGATACCAAGCTGGCGTTTAACGACCGCATGTTTTTCCCCGACGAAGATTCGTTTCAGCGTCTGGATTTCAAACGCAGCAGCAGCGACGAGGAAGCCGCCGATGCCAAGGCTTTGGAATTGCTGAAGAATTCTCCTTACAAGGACAAGTTGGGGAATGCGGGCCTTTTTCTGAAGGCGTTGCAGCAAAGCGCGCCGGAGTTGCCCAATCTGATTCGGCCCCACCTGGGCAACAGTCTGGCTAGCGACAAGAGCATTCGCATGTCGGTCTTGTTGGCCTCGGCACCGGAACTGGACCCGCAACGCACCGATCAGATTGCGGCGCTCCCTCTTGGCGGACGCATCAAGCTGGATCCCTGGTCGGATCAAGTGGAACTGGCGAAAGCAAAGCCGGTGGCTCTGGCTTCGGCTCGCGAGAAGATGCCGTTTGAGATCACGCCGTTCTTCCCGTACCTCACCAGATTGTCGACGCCAGACAACGAGAAGGTCGCGCTTACTGCGCCGGCCTCGAAGTAGGAAGCATCGTGCAACGACGCAGGTTCCTAAGTTCAGACAAAAGCGAAGCGACGCGCCGGTTGGCGCGTCGCAACAGAGACCGAAGTAACTGCCTGGCGATTATTGGATGGCGCTGCCAACCTGCGAGAATACGTTGTTGGCGTTCGAGCCAATTAGGCGAATCGTGCCGACCACGATGACAAGAATCACCGCCAGCATCACGGCGTATTCCGCGATATCCTGGCCAGTCTCATCCTTGTAAAGATTATTCCAAACGTTTTGTAGGATTCTTGCCACGGGCTCCGTCTCCTTGAAACTCCTGCGTATAAATCCCTCTTCCCGACTGGGGGAAAATTGACTTTCCTTAAACCCTTTCGACCGGATCAGTTCGTATCCCGAGGCTGGTCTTCATATAAATGATAGGTTTCGCGACACTGCGCGCCAATGGCCCATAAGTGCTATGCTCGTCGGGCCAGTCGGAAATCCTTCCAAGTCCTTTTTACACAATACTTTTCAGCGGTAATGACTGGTTTACGGCAAACAGGGCTAGCTCCAGACGGGTGGATACGCCCAATTTATCGAAGATATTGCTCAGGTGGTGTTTCACCGTGTCTTCGCTGATTTTGAAGTATTCCGCGATCTCTTTGTTCGAATATCCGGCTACCACGGCCGACACAATCTCCAGCTCACGCGGGGTGAGCCCAAATTTTTTCTGCCGCGCCTCGTCACTGGACGACTGCACCAGCGTCCGCAAATATTGCACGAGGTTCGAAACGCTCTCCCGCCCGACCCAGTACTCGCCTGACATAACAGTTTGAATCGCCTTGAGCAGCAGTTGTGTAGCGGAGTCCTTCAGCACCACCCCGCGTGCTCCTAATTGCAAGGCCTCCACAATCTGACTTTTCTCCGCTGCTGCTGTAAGCAGAATTACCCGAACCGGCGCCGAATTCGCTCCGCTTCCTAAATCGCGCAAGGCTTCGAGACCCGGATGCTTCGGCATCGCCAAGTCCAGCAATAGGATGTCGGGCTTCAACTGCCGCACCATTTTTACGGCCTCGGCTCCGTCCGAGGCTTCGCCGATCACTTTCAAGTTCGGTTCTGCTTCCAGCAGCCGGCGCAGCCCATCGCGGAATATCGGATGGTCGTCGGCAATTACAATGCGAATGGGCTGTTGCTTTTTAAAGTTCATCAGAAACTTCTCCACCCTTCGGAACCTTAATTTCCAGGCGTGTTCCCGCGCCGGGATTTGATTCTACAGTGAGTGTGCCCCCAATCAAACGCACCCGCTCCTTAATAATCTGCGGGCCCTTGCCCATCTGATCTAACTCCTCCAGGGAAAACTTCCCAGAAAAGTTAAACCCTTTACCATCGTCCTCCATGGTTAGGATCCAATGGGTGGGACTGGAACTCAGCCGCACCAAGGCATGACGGGCTCCGCTGTGCTTTCGGATATTTACCAGGCCCTCCTGCACGATCCGCAGGAACTCTCGACAAACCTTATCCGGCATCTCCAGCTTCGCAATATCAGTAACAAAGCGGGCCGAAATCCCGGTCTCCCTTTCAAACCGCTCCACCGCATCGGTCAGCACACTCAACAGCTTTCGCGAATCCACATCGATGGACTTCATCTGTTGCATCAGTTCGCGCAGCTTTAAGACCTCCTCGCGCAGCAGGCCTTGTATCCGGCCTAGTTCGCCGCTCACCACTTCCGGGGTGGTTTCCGCCTGCCGCTTGAGTACATCCACCTGCATCTCCACCGCAATCAGCGATTGCACCGCGCCATCGTGCAATTCTCGGGCGAAGCGTGCGCGCTCTGCGGCTCCCGCCCGGCGCCGCAACCGGTGCAGCAGATAAACGTTGTAAACCGCCGGCCCTACTTGACGTAGTAAATCCAGCAGAAAACGCAACTCTTCCTGCGTGTCCCCTCGCCAGGAAGGTTCGAACACAAAAACTCGTCCTCGCCATTCCGTTCCGAAGACGTAGGAAATCGTAATCAGCGAGCGAAACGGTTGCCGCTCCTTCAGTTGATCCAGCGAGCCGGTTTGGGGCGACGTCAGTTGGTTACCGTCGGCGTCCAGGGCTGTCACAGCCCAGCGTTCGCGCTCCCTGGCTGCATAACAAACCTCACCGGGGAAATCTTCCAGGTAGATTTTCGCGTCTCGCGGGCGCGAGTCCAACCATTTGAAATCGGAAAGCTCCCCATTGATGTTGCGCAACTCAGCCAGGAATCTTCTCTGGCTGTGAATCTCCTGCGCGGCCATTACGAGTCTCGATGCGCCGTACATGCTCACGATCTCACGGCTGATCTGCTGCAGCGTTCCCGTCAACCCCGCGTCGACTCGCACCTTGCCCAGCATGCGCGTGACCGCGGCTTTTTCCGCTCGCAGGTGCTTCTGCTGATCCGCCAGGTAACCTAATAACAATCCCATCACCAGCAAATAAACCGACAGCATGAATAGCCGCTTGGGCTCGAACTCGGTCGTATTGATTTGCAAGCCGGAGAAAATGTGCCAAGGCAAGTTGCCACCGCGCGCTGCCCAAACGTGCAGCAGCACAAAGCTCTCGCCCCACAGCAGAACCACTTCTGCCGCCGCCGTGCTCAGGGTTTCCCACAAGCCCCACCGGTAAGCAGCCGCGGTCAGCACGAACACAAAAAACAGAAAGAATGGACTTCTCGGACCCTCCGCAAATACTGAGATAAAAGCCGGCCACACTATGTCCGCCGCATGCACCATGAAACGAAACGAAGGCGTAGACACCTTGCGCCGGCGCAGCAGCATCAAGATCAGAATTCCGTTGGCCAGGTAGAAGACGAAAAGACCGTAGGCCGCTCGGGAGTGGCCCAACTGCGTCGGATCCATGCGAATCGCGACCAGAGCCGAAACCGCGAGGAACACCCGGGCCGTTGCCAGCCAGCGCTCCGTCCGGCGAACCTCACTTGGGTCCGCCGCGACTTGTGGTCGACCGAAGAAACGATGGTTCGCGTCAGTAGGCAATCGGATCACTTTCCGCGGGAGGCGAAGCCTACCGGATTCCTGGAATTGTCTCGCATATTATTGACAAGAAAGATCGGGGGCAAGCAAAAGTTTACGCAGGCCATGGCGCAAACGCACTCAAGCGCCAATCCACGACCCATCCTTGTCACCCCGGTAGATTACTTCAGTAATCAAGGCTCCCTCAGTTCCAGGTCTAGAATTGCAACGAGGGCCCTCGTCTTTGCGCCGCCACTACCTCAAGCTTTGGACCACGTTGGTCGCTGCCTGCATGGCGACCCTGGTAGTGGCTGCGCTGGTTCTGCCGCGGTCGTTTCGTCTCACCGCTCTCAGCGATTGGATTCAGTGCCTCCTGCTGCTCTCCGGGACTCTGGCTCTCATCCCAAACGCGGTCCGGTCGCGAGGACGGCTCCGCATGTTCTGGGCGCTCCTGGCCACCGGCGTCGCTTTCTGGTTTACTTACCAACTGATCTGGACCTACTACGAAGTCTGGCTTCGTCAGGATGTACCTGATCTGTGCGCTGCTGACATCATCCTCTTTCTGCACATTGTCCCGATGATGGCGGCCCTGGCGCTGCGCCCTCACGCCCCGCAAGATGAGTACTCAACTCGTCTACGCCGCCTGGACTTTGCCCTGATGATGTTCTGGTGGATGTATCTTTACGTCTTTGTCGTCATGGCCTGGCAGTACGTCGTCGCCAATATCGATGCCTACGATAGTAACCTCAATATGTTGTACCTGATCGAAAAACTTGCGTTTCTCAGCGCCTTGGTTGTGGCCTGGCTGAACAGCAAGGGCGGCTGGAAGATTCTGTACGCCAATCTGTTCGGCGCAAGTTTGACCTATGCGACCAGTTCTTACATCGCGAACTGGGCGTTGGGTAGAAATCTCTATTACAGCGGCAGCGGCTACGATATTCCGCTGGCCGCCTCCATGACCTGGATCACCGTGATTGCCTTGTGGCTGCGCGAGGACAAGCCTCTACCAGCCCACCGCTCCAGTTCTACATCGCATGGTGTGTGGCTTGCCAGGGTGGGCATGATTGCCGTCTTTTCTCTGCCTCTATTCGCCGCCTGGGCCCTGGCAGAACCCGGAATCCCTCCCCGCATCCGTTCCTTCCGGCTGGTGCTGACTCTCGGCGCCGCACTGTTCATGGGCATTATCGTTTTCGTGCGTCAGCGCCTGCTTGATCGCGAACTTCTCCGTCTTCTTGCGCAATCGCGTGAGTCCTTTGCCAATCTGAAGCGTCTGCAAGCCCAGATCACGGAATCGGAAAAATTGGCTTCCATTGGCCAACTGGTTGGCGGCGCGGCCCACGAACTGAATAATCCCATCGCCGCGATGCTGGGCTATTCCGACATGCTGTTAGGCACTTCTCTCAACCCGGACCAGCAGGAAATGGCAGCAAGAATCGGACAGCATATTCGCCGCACCCGGTCGCTGGTGGCGAGCCTGCTCAGTTTTGCCAAACAAGGCCCCGCCTCGATGGCCCCGGTGGACCTCAGGACGGTGCTCCGAACCGCCGTCAAGCTCTCCGAGCCCATCTCCCATGGTCTCAAAATCAAGGTTCTCACCGAACTGCCGTCTGAGTCGCCAGCCGTCCTGGGCGATTCCAACCAGTTGCTGCAAGTCTGCGTGCAAGTCCTGAATAACGCCCTGCACGCGGCAGATCAGTACGGCCATCACACAATCACGGTTGCGGCGAAGCAGGAAAAAGGGTTCGCCATCATCAACATCTTCGACATGCCACAGGCGGCCAATTTGGAAACCGTCCCCGATCATCCGGCGAAAAGCGGCGCCGCCGATCATGGCTCGACGCACCCTCTATCAGATATGGGCATGAGTGCATGCCAGGGCATCCTGCAGCAGCACCGGGGAAAGATTCTCTGGAAGAACACCCCGGAAGCTGGTATTACGATCCGACTCGAGCTCCCGATCACCCACGCGGGGCCTGAGCAATCACCGGCAGCGGCGCGGGCGGGGATGTGGCAACCTCAACCGTCCGCTTAAGCTGGCCGCAAGCCGCGTAGATGTCCCGTCCGCGCGGACGTCTCACAAACGCCGGAATTCCCGCTCCCCGCAGAATCTGCTGAAATGCGGCCACTCGCTGTTCGCTGGGAGTGGTAAAATCAATTCTCGGCCCTGGGTTCAAGGCAATCAGATTCACCTTGCAGCGCAGCCCGCGCAGCAACTCGGCAACTTCTTTCGCATTCTCCGGCTCATCATTCACGCCCCCAAGCAATACATACTCGAAGGTAATCCACTCCCGCGTACGCAGAGGAAAATCTCTCGCCGCCGCCAGCAGCATTTCCAGGTTCCATTTCTTGTTCAGCGGCATGAGCCGCGTGCGCAGAGCATCGTTCGATGCATTCAAGGAAATCGCCAGCTTGGGACGGATCGTCTCCGCGCCAAAGTCGCGGATGCGCGGCACAATTCCCGCCGTAGAAACTGTCATGCGCCGTTCCGCAATGCCCACGCACTCCACCAGCAACCGCGAGGCCCTTATGAAATTGTCGTAATTCAAGAAAGGCTCACCCATACCCATAAAAACCAGGTTAATCCGATCTTCTGGTGGTGAGACTTTCTGATCTTTCAGCACCGCGCAAACCTGCCCCACGATCTCGCCGGCCGTGAGGTTGCGCTTCACGCCGAGCAGCGCGGTCAGGCAGAATTGGCAATCCACGGCGCAGCCCACCTGGCTGGAAATGCAAATGGTCGAGCGCCCGAATGCGCGCATCGGAGTCTTTTCCGCAGCATCGGCCTCCGCTCCTGCCTCGCTCCCATCTCCCGCTTCCCCGCCATCACCTTCGGGCATCCAGACCGTTTCTACAGTCTGCCCGTCAGCGAAGCCGATCAGATACCGCACGGTACCATCCTGCGAAACAAACTTGCTCTCGATCCGCGCCGCGCCCACCGTTACTCCGCTTTGCTCCAACCATTCGCGGAACTCCGACGGCAGTGTGGAAATCTCGGCCAGAGACTCTACGCGCTGCCGGTATACCGCATCCATGATCTGCTTGGCGCGATAGCCGGGCTGACCGGCTTCGTTCACCAGAGTGGCGATCTCTTTACGGTTCAGCCCGAGCAGCGACGATGTCGTAGATCCAGCCATTTCCCCTAAGGAACTCCTCCTCGCACCGAACATTCTCAGTAACCTATTGATTCTACATGGCTAACTGTCTTATTGCGACGTGGCGCGCCGTACCCTGCCAGATGTGTAAGAATAGCAGGGTGCCTTCTGTGGCGGTTCCACGATCTAACTTAGTAGCGTCCGACCCAAGATATTGACATGGTAAAAGAAGTTCGCAATATTCGTCGTCAAGTATTACCTCACGGCCTCACGGTTATCACCGAGCAGATGGAGCACATCCGCTCGGCCTCCATTGGCATTTGGCTTGAAACCGGCTCGCGGGACGAGACGCCGCAATCCAATGGCATCTCCCATTTCATCGAGCACATGGTCTTCAAAGGGACCAAACATCGCACCGCGGAGGAGATCGCCCGGCAAGTCGATTCCATCGGCGGCAACATGGACGCCTTCACCTCCAAGGAATGCATCTGCTTCAACGTTAAGGTGCTCGATGAGCACGTTCCGGTCGCGCTGGATATTCTCACGGATCTCGTCCTGCACCCCACATTCACTGCCGAGGACATCGCCCGCGAACGCGGCGTGATCCTCGAAGAGATCAAAATGGATGAGGACAATCCCGACTACCTCGTCCACGAAATCTTCACGCAGAATTTCTGGAAAGATCATCCTCTCGGTAAGCCGATCCTCGGGACCAAAGAGACGGTGAAGCGTTTCGAGCGCGATGCCGTACTCGAAACCTACACTCACCGCTTCGCCCCCGGCAACATCATCGTGGCAGCCGCGGGACATCTCGACCACGATCAGTTCGTCGACCTGGTGGTCAAGCATTTCGAACATCTGAAGCCGGCACAGAACGGATTCCACTCGGCGCCCCCCAAGATCGTTCCCCGCATCGTGCTGCGCAACAAGAAAGCGCTCGAGCAGGTGCAGCTTTGCATTGGAGTACCTGCGCATCCCATTGCTCACGAGAAGCGCCACGCCGGCTACATTCTCAATACGCTGCTGGGCGGAGGCATGAGCTCGCGCCTGTTCCAGAACATTCGCGAGCGCCAGGGCCTGGCCTATTCCATTTACAGCGACCTCAATCCCTATCGCGATACTGGCTGCATGGCCGTCTACGCCGGCACTTCGCTGGCTTCGGCGGCGAAGGTGGTGAAGTCGGTGGTCAATGAGTTCCGCGATCTAAAAAATAAGCCTGTACCGGAAGAAGAACTGCGCCGGTCGAAAGATCAGCTCAAAGGCAGCTTGATGCTCTCGCTCGAATCGAGCACGGCCCGCATGTCAAACCTGGCTCGCCAGGAAATGTATTTCGACCGTTTTCAGGATCTCGACGAACTTATCGAAAAGATCGAGGCCGTCACCGTAGAGGACCTGCAAACTCTGGCGCAGGAATTCTTCAAAACCGAAGCGATCGCTGTAACCGCGCTTGGAAACCTGAACGGGTTGAAACTCTCCCGCGACCAGCTCGCCTGCTAGAACCCGGCAGGGGTGCTGTCTTGCCTTACCCGGTGTTCCTCTGCGCCCTCTGCGGTGAGGCTTTCTGATCTTTGTAACTTTCTAACCTGCCGCACATCCCATATCCGCCTGCAGGTGCATACCTGCCGGACGACCTAAGTCAATACTCACCTCAAGGAGAAAATTATGAAAAAGTTCTTCGGCAGCTTCGCACTCGCGTGTATTTTGGCGGCTTCCATGTCGGCCTTCGCCCAGGATTCCATGAAGCAGGACAGCGCCCAGCAAGACACGATGAAAAAAGACGACTCGATGAAGAAGGACGACACCAAGAAGACCAAGAAGGCTAAGACTAAGAAAGACTCAATGAAGAAGGACGACAGCATGAAGAAAGATGACAGCATGAAGAAAGATGACAGCATGAAGAAAGATGACAGCATGAAGAAAGATGACAGCATGAAGAAAGATGACAACATGAAGCACGACGACAGCATGAAAAACGACCAGATGAAACAGAACTAGTCGTCCGTCCACTACCCGAACCCATTATGTCATCCCGAGCGAAGCGAGGGACCCTAGTTCTTGCCTGCACCATCACTGCTGCGAGCAAACACCAAGGTCCCTCGCTTTGCTCGGGATGACAGGCGGTCTTCAGTCCTCATTTTGTCCTAATGTCCCGCCGTGCTTAGAACCTCCTGCCCTTCTTCCGCCTCGTCGTTGTCATCCGGTCCCGGTCCCGTTAAACCCGTCTTCAGATACTGCCGCAGGCAGCGCGAGCACGGAACATATCCATCCTGCATCGCTTGTTTCGCGGTAATAGTTCGCTCCGTAGCCTTGTCATGGATAAACGGACAGCCCGCCACGTGAAAAACCTTCGATCCATCCGAAACCACGACCTGCATGTCGGGAGGAATATTGTTCGCCGGCTCCGCCAGGATCGACTTTGCGGGCTTCTTGAACGTAAGCTGATCCACCAACGCCAGTGTTCCAGTAAACAAAGCGATCGCCGCCACGGGAATCAGCCACGCCGCCAAACTTGACCAGCTTCTTCCCGTCGCCGCGCTCTTCGCCAGACGCTTCTCCAGCCGACGGCTGAAGCCCGCAGGCACCTCCAGCATGCGTTCGTCGCCATACAACTGGACAACGTTTCTCGTCCCCGCCAACACCGATGCGCAGCGCTTGCAAGTCTGGAAATGTTGGTCCATCGAAGCCCGCAGCGTCGCGTCCACATCTCCATCGATGTAATTCGAGATCTCGCGCCAGACCTGTTCGCAGTTCGACATCTTCTGATTCTCTACCATGGCTTGGTCCCCTTCTCGAATGGCAGACGGCTGAACCAGCCCTGCTCCCATCCGGCGGCGAGCAGATCGCGCAACATCAGCCGCGCCCGCAACAGCCGCGTTTTCACCGAAGCAACCGTGATACCCAGCGCCTCCGCCGTCTCCTGGATGTTCAGGTGCTCCATGTCGCGCAGCACGAAAACCTCGCGATACTTTCGGTCGAGCGTACCCAGCGCCTGGGCCAGCCGCTGCCGAACTTCCTGGCGCTCCAGTGCTTCCGACGGAATCTCGCGCCAGTCGGCGAAATCCCGCGGCGCATAGTCGCTTTCTTGTTCCCGACGGTCGTCGATGCCTTCCATGGGCACAGTTCGCTCCCTTCGCCGGCGCATCAGGGCCTCGTTCACCGTGATCTGGAT
>Ga0074045_10000202_pt1 | contig 56273 bp, 39 predicted proteins | sample BogForMeECP23OM2_FD_94442 | JGI IMG/M metagenome (GOLD analysis project Ga0074045, IMG submission 94442) | Bog forest soil microbial communities from Calvert Island, British Columbia, Canada - Bog Forest MetaG ECP23OM2 | ecosystem: Environmental > Terrestrial > Soil > Wetlands ... | reverse complement strand
TGGCGAAGCGAGCCCTCGCCCGCGCGGCCGAGAGAGCGGGCACGTAGTCTCCATGTAATCTCGGGACTCGAACGAGGAAATTACGATGGCAAAGAAACAATTGGTCAGCGTAAAGGTGAATGGACGTGAGCGGGAAGCTGCCGTCGAGCCGCGGCTTTTGCTGGTCCACTTCATCCGCGAAAGCTTGCAACTAACGGGCACTCACATCGGGTGCGATACCAGCCATTGCGGCGCGTGTACTGTAGTGCTGAATGGAAAGACAGTAAAGTCCTGCACCATGTTCGCGGTGCAAGCGGATGGCGCGGAGATTCTCACCGTCGAGGGCCTGGCGAGCGCGAGCGGCCAGTTGCACGCGCTGCAGGAAGGCTTCAAACAGGAGCACGGCTTGCAATGCGGCTTTTGTACTCCCGGGATGCTGATGTCGTCGTATGCGCTTTTACGTAACAACCCCAATCCCAGCGAGGAAGAGATTCGCCGGGGCATTTCCGGCAACCTGTGCCGCTGCACCGGCTATCAGAACATCGTGGGCGCAGTGCAATATGCAGCGGCCAAGATGGCGAAACCCGGGAATGAAGCCAGCGTGGCGGAAGGAGTGGCAAAGTGATTCACAAGACATCTCCCGAAATCGGCGGCATGGGCCATTCCATCAAGCGCAAAGAGGATTTGCGATTCATCCAGGGCAAGGGCAATTATGTCGACGATGTTCATTTGCCCGGCATGGTCTACGGACAACTGGTGCGGAGTCCGTATGCCCACGCCCGGCTCAAGAGCATCAACACCGAGAAGGCCAAGGCAGTTCCCGGAGTACTGGCCGTTATAACCGGCGAGGACCTTGCCAAGGCGAACCTGGCGTGGATGCCTACACTTTCCTACGACAAGCAGATGGTGCTCGCGACCGGCAAGGTCCTCTTTCAATCGCAGGAAGTCGCGTTCGTGGTTGCGGAAGATCGCTACGCTGCCGCCGACGCGGCCGAATTGGTGGAAGTGGAATATGAAGAACTGCCGGTGCTGGTGGATCCGCACAAGGCTCTCGACGCAGACGCGCCCCTGCTCCGGGAAGACCGCGAGCAGAAGAATAATCACATCTTCCACTGGGAAGTAGGCGACCGGAAAGCGACCGAGCAGGTTTTTCAAAAGGCCCCCGTAAAGGCCAGTGTGAACGCTTTTTTCCCGCGCTGTCATCCCGCGCCACTGGAAACGTGCGGCTGTGTAGCCGACTTCAGTCGCGCCACGGGCCGGCTTACGGTCTACATGACTTCGCAAGCTCCCCACGCGCACCGAACTGTCTTTGCTTTGGTCGGCGGCATTCCGGAGAACAATATTCGAGTCATTTCGCCGGATATCGGCGGCGGCTTTGGCAACAAAGTCCCGGTTTATCCCGGCTACGTTTGTGCCATCGTCGCGTCCCTCACTCTTGGTGTGCCCGTGAAATGGATTGAGACGCGCTCGGAGAATCTTCAGTCGACGGGTTTTGCCCGCGACTATCACATGACCGCCGAGATCGCCGCCGATCGCGACGGCAAGATGCAAGCGCTGCGCGTGAAGACGCTAGCCGACCATGGCGCATTCAACGCCGCTGCGCAGCCGACGAAGTTTCCCGCGGGATTGTTCAGCATTTGCACCGGCTCGTATGAATACGCGCAGGCGTTCTGCGAGGTGGATGGCGTCTACACCAACAAGGCGCCGGGAGGCATCGCCTACCGCTGCTCGTTTCGCGTGACCGAGGCGGCGTATCTGATTGAGCGAGTAGTGGACGTGCTGGCGCTGGAGTTGAAGATGGATCCGGCCGAACTTCGCCGCAGGAACTTCATCCCAGCGGAGAAGTTTCCTTATAAGTCGTCGCTGGGCTGGACCTACGACAGCGGCAACTATGAAGCTGCGATGAACCTCGCACTGGAGAAGATCGGCTACCAGCAACTGCGCAAAGAACAGGCGGAGAAACGCAAAAAAGGCGAACTGATGGGCATCGGGATTTCGAGCTTCACCGAAATCGTGGGCGCAGGTCCGGCGCACACCTTCGATATCCTCGGCATCAAGATGTTCGACAGTTGCGAGATTCGCATTCACCCCACAGGCAAGGCGATGGCGCGCATGGGCACCAAGAGCCAAGGCCAGGGACACGAGACGACGTATGCGCAGATCGTCGCGCAGGAACTGGGAATTCCTGCCGCCGACGTCACCATCGAAGAAGGCGACACGGACACTGCTCCCTACGGCCTGGGAACCTACGCCAGTCGAAGCACTCCGACCTCGGGCGCTGCCACCGCGATCGCCGCCCGCAAGATTCGCGACAAGGCGAAAAAGATCGCGGCGTATTTACTGGAATGCAACGAGAACGACCTGGAGTGGGAGCCGGGAAAGTTCTTTGTTAAAGGCGCCCCCAGCAAAGCCAAGACCATTCAGGATATCGCCTTCGCCGCATACACGAACATTCCTCCCGGTCTCGAGGCGGGATTGGAAGCCGTCGATTATTACGATCCACCTAATCTCACCTTTCCGTTCGGCACGTATGTTTGCGTGGTGGATATCGACAAGGGTACCGGCGAAGTGAAAGTCCGGCGATTTGTCGCCGTTGACGACTGCGGAAATATCATCAATCCAATGATTGTGGAAGGCCAGATTCATGGCGGCCTGACCGAGGGACTCGCCATCGCGTTCATGCAACAGATCGACTACGACGAGAGCGGCAACATTCAGGGTGGAAGTTTTCAGGACTACCTGCTGCCAACCGCAGTCGAGACCCCACACTGGGAAACCGACAAAACCTGCACGCCATCTCCTCATCATCCGTTCGGCGCCAAAGGAGTGGGAGAGTCCCCCAATGTTGGTTCTCCGGCCGCATTCGTGAACGCCGTCGTCGACGCCCTGTCTCATCTCGGGGTAAAGCACATCGACATGCCCATCACGCCCTGGAAAGTTTGGAAAGTTCTGCAAGAAAAAGGCGTAGCCGCCTAATTCGATGGCATTGAAGATTGAAAAAACATTCGAGGTCCCTGAACCGATAGAGAAAGTGTGGGCCTTCCTCAGCGATCCGCGAAAAGTCGCGACCTGTGTGCCCGGCGTGCAAATCACCGATCAGGTGGACGAGAAAACCTACAAGGGTGCGATCAAAGTGAAGGTGGGTCCAAGTGTCACTGACTACAACGGCGAAGCGCAGATTATCCGGTTGGACACAGAGAACCACGAGATCGAAATTCTCGGCAAAGGCCAGGACGTGCGCGGCCGTGGAAGTGCCTCTATGAAGATGACGGGGAAGCTGCGTGCTCTCGAAAGTGGCGGCACGGAGGTCAAGAGTGAGTCAGAGATCACAGTCGTGGGGATTCTGGCGCAGATGGGGTCGCGGGTTATTGCAGAAGTTTCGAACATCATGTTCGGAGAGTTCACCAAGAATTTTCAGGCTCGGTTGAAAGAAGCTTCCGGCGATGCCGCTGCGCCAGTGGGCGCAGCGGAGGTCGCGCCCATTAAGGCCACTTCGCTGGCTTGGGAGGCCACGAAGGGATTGTTTCGTGGAAAATCTGAGAGCGGTTCCTAGAACGCAAGTTCGGTCGAAGTAACCATGGCCACGTCCCGAATTCCTGCTTCCGATGCTGCAGGCGAAGGTGTCGATGCGATCGTCTCGGGATTCGAGCGCCTCGGTTACATTGCCGACCGATCACTTGCGACCGCGCTCTATCTAGTCACCAAACTTCGCAAACCAATTCTCGTCGAGGGGCATGCCGGTCTCGGGAAGACCGAGGTGGCCAAAGTACTAGCCGTGTTCTTGGGCGCGCCCCTGATCCGATTGCAGTGTTACGAGGGGCTGGACGTAAGCTCCGCGGTCTACGAGTGGAATTACCAGAAGCAACTGCTGGCCATCAAGATCGAAGAAGGATCAGATAAAACCGTCGAGGAGAAAGAGAAGCACATCTTCAGCCGCGAGTTTCTGCTGGAGCGGCCTTTGTTGCAATCGGTTCTTGTGGAAGACGCTTCTCCAGTGCTGCTGATCGACGAAATCGATCGCGCTGACGAGGCGTTCGAAGCGTTCCTGCTCGAATTACTTTCCGATTTCCAGATCACGATTCCGGAGATGGGCACCATCCATGCGAAACATGTTCCTTACGTAGTGCTGACTTCGAATCGCAGCCGCGATTTGGGCGACGCTCTCAAGAGAAGATGCCTATATCAGTGGATCGACTATCCGAATCCTGGAAAGGAAATGAAGATTGTGCGCACCCGATTGCCTGGTATCGAAGAGGAGTTAGCCCGGCAGGTGGTTGAATATGTGCAGTCGGCGCGTGGGCTCAACTTGAGTAAGCCTCCCGGAGTAGCAGAGACTTTGGACTGCGCCGAGGCCCTGCTCACACTAGGAAAGCTGCGACTGGATGAAGAAGCGATGGAACAGACGCTGGGCTGTATTTCCAAGTCAGTCGAAGACAGCGCCAAAGTCAAAGCCGCCTGGAGTCGGCCCACGCAATGATCAATCTGCCGGCGTCGCCGAACGAAACAGCCCGAACAATTGTTGAGTTCTGCCGCTTCGCCCGCGAAAAGGGGCTTTCCTTCGGTGTCCAGGGTACTCTTGGCGCGCTGGAGGCAGCCGCAGTCCTCGGTGTGGACGGGCAAGATCTGAAGTTCGGTTTGCGTTCCGTGTTGTGTTCGTCGAAGGACGACTGGGATCTTTTCGAAGAATGTTTCCAGACGTTTTGGGGAGGGTCGGAGGCCGTGCGATTATTAGACCGCAAGATGCGTCCGAGGAAAGAAGGCCCTTTTGGTGTGGTCAGACGAGACTTGACTTCACTGATGTCAACAGCTTCTAGTGACGACGTTTCATCGGAGAAAGATGGCGCACTTGCCGTCACCGGAGCCAGCGCCCGCGAGCGGCTTGCCAAAGTGGATGTTTCGACTCTGCCTCAAAACGACATGGCAATGCTGGACCAGATTGCCCTTCGCTTGTTCAAGCAGATGAGCCGGCGGTTACAGCGAAGGCGGCGAATCGGAACCTCGCGAGGGCAGGTGGATTTGCGAAGAACAATCCGCCGGAGCATTAGCCGTGGCGGCGAGCCGATCAACCTGCGATACCGGGAAAAGAAACTCCGCCCGCACCGGCTGGTGACCTTGCTCGACATTAGCGGCTCGATGAGCCCGTACAGCTTGTTCCTGGTGAAGTTTCTATACGCCCTGCAAAAGCATTTCCAGCGCGCCGATACGTTTCTATTCAGCACCAATCTGGTGGAAATCACAGCTCTGATGCGCGCACAACGCTTGCCGCAGGCGATGCAGGCCCTGTCGCAGCAGCCGGCGGGATGGTCGGGCGGCACCAACATCGGTGGGTCTCTTCGAGAATTCAACCAGCATTACCGCCGGAAGCTGCGGTCCAGCGACACGGTGTTCGTGATCCTGAGCGACGGTTGGGACACGGGAGAGCCCGGTGCACTGGCTGCGGAGTTGGGCGACGTGAAGCGAAGCGTCCGCAAGCTCATTTGGTTGAACCCATTGCTGGGTCTGAAGGACTACCAGCCGATAACGACCGGAATGAGCGCTGCCTTGCCCCACATCGATGTTTTCGCTCCGGCGCACAACCTGGAGAGCCTGTTGGCGCTGGAGAAACATCTATAGAGCGGTTCACCATGTTTGATCGTTTTCTCAACAAAGCGACGGAACTACTGGCGAGGGGCGAGTCGTTCGTCACGGCTTCCGTGGTGCGCTTCCAGGCTCCTATCTCCGGCAAACCTGGCGACAAGGCGATCATTTTCGCCGATGGAAAAATGTGGGGCTGGATCGGCGGTGGCTGCGCTCAAGCGGTGGTGATCAAGGAAGCGTTGAAAGCGCTGGCCGACGGAAAGCCGCGCCTGGTGCGGATCAGCCCCACGGCGGCGCCAGAAGATGGAATTGTCGACTACACCATGACTTGCCATAGCGGAGGCACATTGGATATCTACATCGAGCCCGTCCTGCCGAAGCCGCATATTCTTATTTTTGGACGCTCTCCGATCGCGCAAACACTCGCGCGTCTGGGCAGAACCATAGGCTACAGAATCTCCGCAGTTGCTCCCGGTGCAGATCGGGAGCAGTTTCCGGATGTCGACTTGCTGCAGACCGATTCGAATTTTGGCGACCTGAATTTGGACAAGCTTAGGATTGCACGCGAAAGTTTTATAGTCGTGTCGACGCAGGGAGAAAGTGACGAGGAAGCACTCGAACTGGCGTCCCGGAGCAGCGCCATGTATGTCGCTTTCGTCGCCAGCAAGGTCAAGGCGCAGAAGGTGCTCGAATATCTGCGCGAAGCGGGAGTGCCCGCCGAGCGAGTGAACCGGATTCGCGCGCCAGCCGGCCTCGATATCCACGCGGCTTCGCCCGAAGAAATCGCGGTGAGCATACTTGCTGAGATCATCCATCTCAAAGGCGCTGGAGCGAAAGCGGTTGCAGAGCCCAAGAAGAGCAAGCCGACGGCCTTGAACCTTCCAGGTCTTGCTCTGCCAGTTCTGACCCAGCCCCCGCCGAACGAAGCCCGCGACCCGGTGTGCGGCATGTTTGTAAATGTGAGCGGAGCGAAATACAAGTCAGCGCACAAAGGAAGCGATGTCTACTTCTGCTGTGCGGGATGCAAGCAAACCTTCGACCGCCAGCCCGAGAAATATAAGCCGTCGATGTCCACCTGACAATTCTTCCTGACCCGCTTTGGCTGTTCGGTTCATGGCAAGACTGGCTGCGCACCGCCTATCCGCGTCGCGCTCACCGAATGCTTCCATGTTCTTTCTCAAGAGATGGCTTACACTTTGCATCCCTCTCCCCGTTTCCGGGCAGACCGCTGGCTTTATTTGAGGCAAGCTCCCGACGAGGCAAGGGACTTGGAGTCGAGTTGTTCGTCGATGGCGGCTCACGCCCTTAACTTTTATTGATTGCTCGCACGTCTGGCAAACGCCGCACCTCGGCGATGAAGTTCGCGAGCAAAGGAGAGGTATTGTCCTTTCTCCACGCGAGCACCAACGTCAGAGGCATGTTCAAGTCCACTACGGGTAAGATGAGGACAGATTCAGGGCACCGCCAGCGCGCCGTTGCAAGGACCCATCCCACGCCCATGCCGGTCGATACGAGACTGAGGATAGTCGGCTCGTTCACACCCTCCTGAACGATGCGGGGAGACTTCAAGCCGCCGCGATAGCATTCGAGCATCATGCGGTCGTAGAACGCCGGGTTTGCCCGCCTTGGAAACCAGACAAACGGCGCATCCGCTAGGTCCCGCAGGCGCAGCTTCTTCAGTCTTGTGAGCGCATGCCTCTTGGGAGCGGCCAGTTCGACATGTTGCCTGGCCACGAGAAGTTGGTCCAATTCCGGATCGGATTCTGGCATGAAATTGACGTACCCTGCATCCAAACGGCCGGATCTTATCCCCTCTAACTGTGCCTGACTCGCCTCTGGTTGAAGTTGCAGTTCGGCGTCGGGTTGCTTCTCCCGGTATCGCCGGAAGGAATCCGGAACGACGCCACGCCATGAGGAATTCTCAGTGAAACCGACACGCAGCGTGCCCGAACGACCGCTCGCCACTCTGGCGGCACGTACAGCCGCCTCGTTTAGCTCCTGAAGAACGCGGCGCGCATCCTCCAGGAACAGCTTGCCGGCTGCATTCAATTTCACGCCGCGCGGGAGGCGTTCGAATAGTTTGAAGCCGAGTTCCTCCTCCAAGTCTTGAATCTGGCGGGAAAGCGCGGGCTGAGCCACGCGCAGCCTCCGCGAAGCGCGCCCGTAATGCTGCTCCTCGCCGATCGCAACGAAATATCTCAGATGCCGCAACTCCATTCTGATACTTTATCGCGATTGGTCTAATAGTAAAGATGTCTTGGACGTATTAGATAATCTTTGTCACATTAAAGGAGACCAGCTCATGAGCAAGCACGCTACTATCTCCCCCAGCGAAGCCGCGGATCGCCTCGCTATTAGAGAGCTCGTCGAAGGCTACGCGCATTGCGCCGATCGTCGCGATGCGAAAGGTCAGATGTCTCTGTTTACTCCAGATACGCACTTCGTCGTGTACATGAACGCCAAGGATCCGAAGCCTTCGCAGGTGCTGCACTCGCGCGAAGCGCTCGCGCCAGTCTTCGCAGATCTGAACAAGTACGCCGCCACCATGCACTTCGTTGGACAGAGTACTATTCTCGACCTAACGGATGACCGAGGCACCGGGGAAGCCTACTGCCTGGCACATCACCTCACGGTCGACGGTGACAGGCGACAGTTGATGATCGCAGCGCTGCGCTACTACGACACGTTCGTCAAGATGGACGGTTCGTGGTTGTTTAAGGAACGCCTGCTCTACGTCGACTGGTTGGAGGAGCGCGCATTGTCATGACAGTGACTAACAGCGCTGCGGGATCGTCCATGAACGTTCCGACAGCGGACCAAGAACACCTGGTAATCGTGGGTGCGACTGGAATGGTCGGGGGATACGCTCTTCGTTACGCGCTTGATCACCCTGCCGTCGGAACCGTGACCGCTATTGGGCGCAAGAAGCTCGGCATGTCGCACCCCAAGCTGAAAGAGGTTCTGCACCAAGACTTCACCGACTGCTCCGCACTTTCGGAGGCGCTCTCGCGTCAGGACGCCGCCGTCTATTGCCTGGGCACGTATACCGGGGCGGTAACGGACGCGGAACTCCGCAAGACAACCGTCGATTACACGGCCGAATTCGCGCGAGTTCTCCGCAGTAGCAGTCCCGGCGTGGCGTTCTCGTTCCTGAGCGGGAACGGCGCAGACCCGACGGGACACAGTCGCATTCCCTTCGCGCGCTACAAGGGAGAGGCCGAGAACGCACTCCTCGCGGCCGGGTTCCCCCACGTTTACATCTTCCGACCCGCGTACATCTATCCCGTAGAACCGCGGAAGGAACCCAATTTGACCTACCGCCTGCTCCGGACGATATATCCGCTGTTTCGATTGCTGTTCCCCAACCAGGTCATTCGGGCCGACGACTTGGCCCGAGCCATGGTCGATGTCGCGGTCCGAAAAACAGGAGAGCGCCGAACTCTGGTTTTGGAGAACCGTGACATCCGAGCCATGGTCAAGTCGCATGTTGTCCCATGAGCTAACCGCATGGATCGGTTTGAAAACCGTAGCCCCAATGCGCTGGCAGCAGGTCGTTCTATCCAGATGACGGGCTTAACCTTATCTAACCCGGTTTGCCCGTCCTCGGATCGGGGAGAATTGCCGCAAAACTGTCGACGCCAATTTCCATAGTGTCAGCGTCTTGGAAACCGGGATCGGCGCTTCCCATGAGCCCGTTTCTGGATAACTTCCGTTTCTAAATCTGGAAGTGGCAGTTACGCTGGCGTTCGTGATGTCGAAGCGCGTCTTCGCAAGAGAAGAGCATTGCCCGATTTCTTGATCTCCGACCGTGATGGGCGCGATGCTCCGCGTCTGCTCATGATGGCGTTCAGGTGATCTGTTGGGACGTGCCGCCCGGGGGAGGTGTGGCCAGCTTGAACTGGACCAGGTAGGCATGGGTAAGAGGCGATTTGCCTTCGACTCCTCACGAAGCACGTGCTGACTAGACAGCCGCAGGGATCAGGATGAAAAGCAGCATCCTTATATCTCTGCGTCTTTTTGTTCGCCGGTGAAGAGCGCGGAACTATTGCAATTTTGCGTATTCCGCCTTTGCTTCTTTAAGGACGGGGACGTCGGGGTCGGCATCTTTCCAGAGAGTGAGGAAATCTTTGTAGGCAGCAAGCGCCCGGATGCGAGCGGCATCGGCGTCCGCTCCCTGGGAGATCTTGAACTGCAAAGCGTTGGCGCGAGCCACTCCGAGATGTGCTATCGCTCCCGTCCAACAGTTCCAGACGATCCCGCTGTGGTCGATAATCTTCTGAAATTCGGCGGCCGCAGCTGTGCCCTGACCCGCTCCCAGATATGCTTCTCCGCGTACGTACACCGGATAGAGGCAGGAGAGATTGTTGATGAACAGAATGTTCCCTAACTCAACGGGCAAAGCAGCTTGCAGTGCATTGAGGGCTGAAGCCGGATTCTTTCTATCGAGCGCCACTTGCGCCTGAATCGCAGGCAGCCAAAGCGACTGCATCTGCGTGTCCAGTGGAAAGCGCTTCCCCAGATCTTGCGCTAAGGACTCGGCTCGGGCCGCATTACCCGCCATGGCCAAGGTAAGGGCCGCCTCGACTTCCACCCCGGGACTCTTCGGGGCAAGCTTCAAAGCCTTTGCCGCTGTCTGCCGCGCTTCTGCGGAATTGCCGAAAGCCGCTTGTTGCAGTGCCGCATTCACTTGCCATATTGCTCCAGTTTCCTTGTTGTCAGCCCGGATAGCGGAGTCCACCGCTTGCTTGGCCAGTTTCCCTGCGTCGCCCAAGTGACCGGAATACGCTTCGGTGTCAGATGCGAGCGCCAGTCCAAAGCTCTCTTCGGGCTTTCCGGTAAACCACTGTCGTTGTTCCGCCATCGCGGTGATATCGCCCCCGACAAAGGCAAGAGCATAAAGAGCGCTGTGCAATTCGAAATGATCGAGCTTCCGCGCCTGCCCCGCTTGGACGATCTGTCGCGCCTCGTCGAAACGCTGCAGCGCAAGGGCGTAGTTAGCCAGATTTCCATACACAACCAGGGACGGTGCAAGCCGCAAGGCTTGCCTCAAAAGCTCGGCAGCCTTGTCGTACTTGCCCTGCTCGCCGTACACCGTTGCTAAGCTCGCGTAGAAAAAAGCGTTACGCGGGTAGTTTTCGATCCCCTCCTCATAGGTCCGAGCTGCTTTGTCGAGTTCCCCAGTTACATGCCGGTAATAAATACCCGCAATGTCCAGCTTTTCCCATTCACTGGCGTGGTCCTTTAGTTGGAAGGCTTTGGTGAAGTACTCGCTGGCCCGCTCAAACTCGACGAGTTCAGAATAGGCCCCGCCTACCGCCCAGTACCCCATGGCGAAATTCGGATCCAGCTCTATGGCACGTTGATAGTAAGGCAGGGATGCGGCGGCGCCTCTCGTCTGATAGGCCTTCAGGCCAAGGCGGTAAGCTTGCAGAGCTTCCAGCGAAGGGGTGGTTGCCTGGAAGAGCGGAACATCAAACTTCTGCACCGTGGCCAGCGATTCACCCAGTTCCCCGCGCAACCTGGATGCCGCCTGGCCCAGCGCGTCCAACACTTTCTCTTTTGACTTAGCCGTCACCTGCTCCTCGGCCAGCGTGTCTCCGCTCTGGCAATCCACTACTTTCAATCCCAGAACATACTCGCTGCCCAGACTGCCGATTGTCCCGGCGATGTAGGCCTTGCTGCCCACGCGTTGACAAAGTTCGCGGGTCACCTCGGGAGTTAGTTTCGTGTCGGCGGGACGGGTCATCATTTTGAGGGTCTTAGCGACCTGGCTATCGGATAGCACATTCAGGAAAGGCGATTGCCGCAGGGACACGTTGAGAGCCGTCTTCAGCGTGTCATCGAAGATCGAATCGCCCGTCGTGTTGGCAAAATCGGCAAGCACAATGGTGTCTTTCTCTGTCAGCCCGCGGGCGACTCGAACGTACCGATACCAGAAGCCGGCGGCCGCGAGGACAATAAGAACAAGAAAGGCTGTAGCTCCCCAGATCATGCGGAGAAACGGGCGTGACCGCGCTGGCACAATTGCTGGATCGGCGGGCACCGACATTACAAGAACAGGACTGGGTTTTGTAGACCCATTTTCTTGTGCGCTCGTCAAATGATTGTCCGTGTCCGGCTTCACCCGCTCTAGGTCGGCTCGCATCTCCGAAGCGTCCTGATAACGCAGATCGGGGTTCTTCTGCAGAGCCTTGGCAATGATTCCGTCCAATCTCGCCGGCAGCTCCGGATTCACCTGGCCGGGTGGAACCGGCTCCTGGTTCAGGATCGCATTCATGGTCAGCACGCGATTCTTGCCGGCGAATGGCCTTTGGCCGGTCGCCGCTTCGTAAAGAACCACGCCCAGGGAAAACAGGTCGCTGCGTCCATCGATCTCATCTCCCCGCGCCTGCTCGGGAGACATGTAGGCCGCGGTACCTACAATCACGCCTTCACCGGTGAGTGATTCCGCGTCGGTATCGAAGTCCGATTGAGGGCTGGCGATGGCTTTGGCCACTCCAAAATCCAGAACCTTCACCCGTTCCGTAGCGGTCATAAAAATGTTGGCCGGTTTTATGTCCCGGTGAATGATCCCCTTCGCGTGGGCCGCTGCCAAAGCGTCGGATATCTGCATACCAAGGTCGAGAAGCTCGGCGGTAGACATGAATCCCTTGTGCAGCCGGTCCTTTAGGCTCTCCCCTTCCAGCAACTCCATGACGAGCACGGGCTGTCCCTCGTGCTCTTCCACTTCATAAATCGTGCAGATGTTCGGGTGGTTCAAGGAGGACGCAGCCAGGGCCTCGCGTTGAAACCGGTGCAGAGCCTTGCCGTCATGCACCAGAGGGTCAGGTAGGAATTTCAGAGCCACATGGCGGTGCAAACGAATGTCTTCGGCCTCGTAGACCACTCCCATGCCCCCGGTACCGAGTTTCCTGATCACCCGATAGTGTGAAATCGTTTGGCCAGTGGCGAGAAACTTGGTCCCCTCCCGATTTTCGTTCGCGGCGTTATCCTGCCCTTCGTCTTCGTCCCCAGCCAATGCCGAGGCGACTGCTTCTACCGCAAACTCCTCGATGAATCTTCCGGCGCGGCTGCCACAAGAAACCAGCAACCCTACCTCCCGCAGCAGTGCTTCGTCCCCGCCACAAGCGCGAGCTAAGAAAGCGGCCCTCTGACTTTCCTCACACTCCATGGCTGCGTGAAACAGACGCTCCACATTCTGCCAGCGCTCAGAATCCATGGCGCGGTCCCCCCTCCATCTCGCGCAGCAGCCATGCTTTCGCCAGATTCCAATCCCGGGTCACGGTATCGGAGGAAATCTTCAAGACCGCAGCCGTTTCCTCCAGGGACAGCCCCCCGAAAAATCGCAACTCCACGACCTTGCCCTTTCTGGAATCCATGGCGGCAAGTTTCTGCAAGGCTCCGTCCAAGGCCACAAGGTCTAAAGCAGGATCGGGGGAGACCATCAGAGCTTCATCGAAGGTGACCCGTACTGCGTCTCCTCCGCGCTTGAGATAGCTGCGGGAGCGGGCATGATCGGTGAGGATGCGTCGCATCAGGCGTGCGCAAATGGCAAAAAAATGGGTCCGATCCTGCCAGCCCACGCCGTCCAGATCCACCAGTCGCACATAAACCTCGTTGATCAGGGCCGTGGTTTGAAGGGTGTGGCCCTCCCGCTCCCGGGCCATGCGGCGCTTGGCTGTCTTGCGTAGCTCGCCATATACCAGAGGGATTAGCTGTTCGAGCGCGTGCTCATCCCCGGCTCCCCAGGCACGGAGCAGCTGAGTAAGGTCGCGAGACGGAGAAGTGTCCATAAAAGGTGCCGTCCTCCCACCTTCGCATTGCCGCCCAGAGTACCACAAAAATTTCTTGCGGCACTTTTCTCGCGCTTCCCGCTATTCCCGATAGAGCCGCTATATGCGGCTACTTAAGATCAAATCAAAGGAGCACTACAATGAGCGCCAAAGATACGTCACTCTCCCTCCAGCCCGAATCCACCTGCTTCGGATTCGAGAAGATTGTAAAAGGATTGTCTACAAACGCGAGACGTCTGAACGCTTGTTTGCTCAGTCTCGTATTGTTAACCGTGGTCTTGCCCGCGCATGGGCAGGGGTTCCTGGCTAGCGAGTTCGACACCGAGGACAGCAAGCTCGAAATCTACTTCGACTCCAACTCGAGCATCTGGCGAATTGCCGATGGCGACCCGTGGCAAGAGTTCGCGATTACGGGTCTCGGGGGCAGGCCTTCAGCCGCCGCCTATAGTGGAATCGCCGCCTACACCAACACCATCTACAACGGAAATGAGATCTTCTATCTGACCGACGTGAGCGGCAATATGGACGTCGAACAGCTGTGGGGTTCTTCCCAATTCTCGCCGACTAATTTGAGCGCTGACACGGACGCACAACCCGCCATCGAAGGAAGCAATCTGGTTGGTTACATCGATCCGATTGTGGGTTCAGATAACGTCTTCTACATTGGGACCGATGAGAAAGTGCACCTTCTGCTTTGGACTCCCGCGGGAGGCTGGTCCTCGTCAACCGTCAATGCGACAGCTCCAGCCGCCGTCGGCACGAGCCTCTCGGGCCATATGACGAGCAAGTCGGAAGAGGTTTTCTATCTTGGATCGAATCAGCACGTGTACGAACTGTGGCGTCGTTCGCAGAACTCCGACGGCTGGCACTTTACCGACGTGACCATGGCCAACGGCTCTAAGCCAATCGCGGCAGTGGGAAGCCCGCTCGCGGGATTTTACGACAGTACGGCCGGAACCGATTCCATGTTCTATCTGGGCACGGACCAACATGTGCACGAACTCCTGTTCTCAACGACCGGATTGTGGAGCGGGCTTGATTTGACCGTACTGACTGGCGCGCAAGAGCCAGCCACCAACAGCAAATTTGCCGCTCATATCAATACCAACAATGGCGGGTCGGAAGAGGTTGATTTCGTGGATACCAGCGAGAACGTGCTGGAACTTTGGGCCTGGTCAAGTTCGCAGACGACATGGCACGTAAACTCGTTTCCTGGCAGGGAGGCAGCCGCTTCTGGAACTCCATTGTCCACCAATATGAATGGTGGTGTCGACCAGATCTATTACATCGGTGCCGACGACAACATCTTCGAGGCGATCAGTAACGTCAATATAACAACCTCGGTTGGCGCACCCAATGCAGTGCCCTAATCCGAAGGGAATGCTCTAAGGGTCGAACTTTCATGGACCGCAGGGTCAACGCGCCAACCAGCGCCTTGACCCCTGCGGCTTTTTCGATCTAGTGGCCTGGCGCCGGGTGCGGTCAATTCCAAGAGTTGTGCCACGTGGGTCTCCACTTGGCCCCCACAAAATAGTCCATGTTTTTACCTTATCTGGGCTTCCTTTCATCACCGGCTCGCTTCGAACGCATGGAGGGGGGGCCAAGTGTGTGGGGCTGGATAGGGCGCGTCGCCCTTCAACATCAGCCAGAGGATCCGGTTGTACACGCGGTCCTCCACGCGATCAGGAGTGCTCAGGTCCAACTCTTCTGACATGCGTGCAGCCGCAGTGTTCTGCGGATTCTTTTCGTTCAGATTCTGCTTGGGTGTAATCGCATCGAAGTGCGTCAGATCGGGGGTCGAGGCAAAGACGTCCGCCAGCGAGCGGCTGAAGTAATCGAACTTCGAGAGCCGTCCCATTCCGAGGATGTCTTCGATCGCGGCGATAACATCGGTGGTATTAACGAAGCGATGCACCGTACCCGGCCGGCTAAAGGCCGAGATCGCATAAAACGGTGCACGGTGAGAATCAACGTGATCGGGGCCGGCCTGCGCATCATCTTCGACCACGAAGATCACCGTATCTTTCCAGTATGGGCTGCGGGAGAGCGCCTGCACAATGCGTCCGAGCGCGAGGTCATTATCGGCCATGCACGCAAAGGGCGTGCATTTACCCGGACGCGCCGCAGTCAGGTGGTCCATCGGTAACCACATGAGTTCGAGCTGCGGCATGTTTCCGTCACGCACAAAGCGCTCAAGCTCTGCGATCCAAACGTCGGCGCGCTTTTGATCTTGGGTAACCAGGTCGAAAGGAACGTAATCGGGACTTACATCGGCACCGAGCTCTGGTTGTGTGACCGGCCAGCCAGGGTTTCCTTTGACCATTTCTCCGTAGTCGCGGAAGCTGATTCCAGATCGCTTCGCGAGCGTCCACAGGAGGCCATGCTCCGGCTCGTCGATCTCTTCACCGTCGATGTCGCCGCGTTTGCCCGCGTACGCTGAAGCTACGGTCTTTTCGCCATAGTCGGTCACGTATGCGGCAGTAGACCAGATGTGCCCCTGCGAACTGACCTCGGCATTTACAAAGAAGCGGTCGAATAATCCAAAGCGCCGTGCCAGCTCATGGTGGTTCGGAGTGGTGATGATGTCGGGAAAGTAGACGAGACTGGCTTCTCCGTCGCCATCCTTCAAGTCACCAAGCACCTGATCGTAGGTGCGATTTTCTTTGATGATGTAGATGACATGCTTGAACGGGGGATAGCGTCGCGTCGCGCGCTTCTGCTGCCAGTTGTTTGCCGCCGTGACGCGCTGTGTAAACGCAAACAGTTGGGCCGGTCTCGTGTTTGACGAGAGCAGTCGAAGGCTGCCGTTCAACTGTCCGAGCGCGTAAGCCAGCGGTTTTCCGTCTGGCCAGTTCGTGAGCGGCACGGGCCCGTCGGGGTTGGCATGCGTGCCATGGCCCTTGCCCGAGAGGATCAGAATTTGTAAACCGACTTCTGCAATCGCGGTTGGATACCAATCCGTCGGGATGCGACCGAGCAGCTTGCCGTCAGCGAGATTAAAGACGGCGATGGCGTTGTTATCGGCTTCGGCGATGAAGAGCCGCTTGCGATCAGCGCTGATCGCAAGTGCGTTCGGCGTGCTGCCTTCCGGTGGAGCGCCAGGTGCAGCGTCATGAATATAACCGGTCACTTTTCGAGAGCGGGCGTCGACGATTGCGATCCGGTCGCTACCGGCAAGCGCCACATAAAGCCGTGAGCCGCTGACCCCCAATGCCGAGGGATGGCGGCCAACTTCAATGCGCCCGAGATAGGCAAGCTTGCCGTCACGGAGAACACGAAAGTCAGAGATGGTGCTGCCGCCCCAGGCAGATACGAACACATGGTCGTCCCACCCGAGAATGACATCGTAGGGATAATGATCGGTGGGGAAACGTTGCACGATCTCACCCGTTCCTACGTCTAAGACTGCAAGGCGATTGCCGACGTTCTCCGCCACATAAACGAACTTGCCATTCGATCCGACTGCGACTCCAGCCGGATAGCTCGTGCCCATACCGTCGGCCGTTTTCGCCTTGGCTAGCTCCAATTTATTCCTGAGCGTCGCCGTGCCATCTTTCCAGGAGTAAACGAAAAGCATATCGGTGTTGCCGCCGGAGACGAAGAGCGTGCCGCCGTCCGGCGAGAAGGCAGCGCCGTAGAATGCGCCTTCCTGCAACAGCGTCTGCGTGACCTGCCGGGTCTTCAGATCGACGACCTGAATCCCTTGCTCGCGCCAGCCGCCGAGCACCACCACGGCCTTGTCGCCGCTAAGGGCAGGCACTACGCTGAGCGGCATACTGCCAAGTTCGACTGCTTCCCCGACTGCATCGAGGCGGACGCCGGTCGGTAAAGGAGAAGTGAAGACGGGAGTCTGTGCGAACCCGACCGCGCCGGTCAGCGCAAAGAGAAAGAGAAAAGGAAAAAGAGTCAATCGACAAGAAGTTCTCAACTGTCAGCGTCCTCCCAGACCTGATGCGGCGAACCTTTTAAGAATTCTCCGCCAGTATTCGCCAGTGAACGGTTCAACTCTATTAGACCTCATGCACTCGAATCCGTGAGCGGATCGGCGGCCGCACCCGAGTCTTCCGGTCGCAGCGCACAGCTATTCCACGGGGCGGAATTTCGTTCCTAGACCGTCGCGCCTAAACTGGCTCGGTAGCCGCGAGACCCACTGAGGACTTGTCCTACGCTAACGTGGGCAGCAGCGGTGCTTCGCGTCCGCGCGCGGTAACTTTCTCTACGGATGTGATCTGGCCGTCCCGCACGAGAAGCGCGGAATCAAAGTTGTTCACCGTGGGGCAGACGTGGCGCGGTAGGAGATAGAGCGCTTCGCCTGCTTGCGGACCTGTGGTTTCGCGTTTCAATGCCATCGGTAGATGCTCTTCACTGGGCGCGAAAGGCGTCAGTTCCGGATGACCGGCGACCACGCACGTGGGCACGCCAGCATCGGCCGAGACAGCTTTGTGACCCGCGTCGCAGGTGATGATTCCATTGTGCGGCCGGCTGACCACACGTGTTAATACCAGCGCCGCCGGCGCGTAGCTGTATTCAGCAGGCAGTTGTACCAGACTTGTGGCATCGCAATAAACAACTGTTCCAGGCGAAACACGGTGGATGAACCCTGCGCCGTGAAAGCCTTTGTAGGCGAGAGAACAGGGAAAAGTCGGCGTCCCCGCGGTGATGACTTCCGGCACGCTCGTCCCCCTGTCCTGGATCGCGATCACAATTTTCAACAAACGATCGTAGCCGGTGTGCGCCGCTGCGGTTCGTTCGGACTCGTCGAGGCCCCCGTACTGGCCGTCATAGTAGTGTAGGCCGCCGAATTTCAATTCCGTTTCTTCGATAGCATGCGTGAGCCGGAGCACTTTGTCGGTCTGGCCCTGTTCGACTCCGGTCCGATTCATGCCCGGATTTATGTCAATAAACAAATCGACTGAGCCGCCTCGCCATTGCCGCACCTGTTCTTCGTTTTCGACCAGGACGGAAATCCGGACGTGTGGGAATTGATTCGCTATTTCGAGCACGCGACGTGCATTTGCACCCACTACCGGGTAGGCCAGAAGCACGTCGGCTGCCCCGTTGTTGCAAGCTACCAGCAGTTCGAGTGTGGTCGCGCACTTGAGACTTCGGACATCCCGCTCGACCAGCATGCGAACCGTGTAGGCGAGCTTGGCAGTCTTGATGTGCGGCCGCCAGCGATCCGGATCGCTTCCGAGCAGATGCAAGGTCCTCGCAATGTTTGACGCCACGATTTCGGGATAGACCACTAGCGCAGGAGTGAGGACGTCTTCAATGCCGGCCACGCGGTAACGTTCGTCCCAGGGAAACTCGCTCAGAACGCTCATCGCTTGCCCGTCCCCAGAAGTGCACGGCCGGGGAAAACACCGGGCACGATCTTGCCTTCGTCGACAACAACGGTTCCGCTTACCACCAAATAGCGCACGCCCACGCTCGGCTCCATGGGCTTCGCGAAAGTCGATCGGTCACTGATGGCCGCAGCGTCGAACACAACAATGTCGGCGTCAGCGCCTTCCTGCAGTCTGCCTTTTTGCCGTGCAGCGGGAGTGGAACGCTCGAGCATCTCCGCCGGCATGAGACTCATCTTTCGCAGCGCATCCATCAGCGTGATCGCTCCCTTTTCGCGCACATATTGGGCCAGCACGCGCGAGTAGGTTCCGGCGTTGCGGGGATGGCCCTGCATGCCATCGCTGGCGATCATCACCAGCGGGTGAGGGATCACCTTGTCCACCATTTCCTGGGTATTGGAAAAGACCAATACCAAGTACGGCACGCCGGAGTTATGCAGTTCGTCAAAGCGCTCCTTGGTTAGGTGCTCGCCCGTGTTCGGAAGCACGAGGTCGCTATAGTCAATGCCAAATTTCTCCCGCCAGCCGGGATTGAAGAGCGCTGAGTTTATGTAAGTCATGCCTGCCGTGTAGGGGTATGCCTCGGTGGTGACATCGAGGCCACGGGCGCGGGCGCCTTCAACCATGGCGAGACAATCCATAGCGTCTCGCGCGCAGGTGCTGTTAATGTGCACGATGTGCAGCGAAGCCCCCGTGATGGCGGCTGCTCCGATGACTTCGCTGGTTGCCTCAATTGCCGAGCCGGGCTCGATGCGGCCCGCGCTGCGCATGTGGGTGTATACAGGAAGTCTCCGTTCGGCCGCGAGACGGAACATGTCAATCACTTCCAGCCTAGTGGCTCCTGGCGTGTACTGGATTCCCATCCCTACAGCTAAGCCGCCGGCGTCCAACTCTGCGCGCAAGCGTTGTCGCATAGCCTCGACCTGCTCGGGTGTGGCTGGCTGATCGGTCGCAGGGCCGCTCTTCGGCAGGATTTCTCCGTTTGGCAGCGGCGCTCCGAATACCAGAGCCCGTGCCGCAACATGGCTAGCCGAGGTGCCGTAGTGAATAAGCGACTGGCGCTCTTTCGTTTTCAGGAACTGAGCGACGTCGGGCACGCCGATTTCCAGTTCGAGCGCAGTGGTTACGCCGTCGAGCGCTTTCACGCGCTGGCTCTCCATCTCCTGGCCGTGCTGGTGAAGGTCAATGAATCCAGGAGTGACTACCAGCCCGCCTGCATGAATGATTCGGCGTCCGCTCAGGGCTTCAGACGAAATGCGCATGATCTTTCGGTCATGGATGCCAACGTTGCGCACTGCATCCAAGCCGGTTTCGGGATCCATGACCCGCCCACCCTCGAGCACCAAGTCGTATTGCTGCGCGCACACGATGGTGGTTGAGAATGCCAGAAAAAGCAGAAAGAAGATCGGCCTGTGCATGATTGCTCCGCTGGACCGACGATCATAGCAGGAGGATCTCCTTTCGCAACTCGCGCCACCAGGCGGGTGACGGGAATCCGGAAGTCATCCGGGGCCATAGGTCGGCTTGGGGGAAGCGATCCAAGGAGATTTCCTCGAAGCCCGTTTCCGGATGGGATCCCCGATTAGCCGATCATCGATGACAAAAGCACTAGGCGAAAGTGCCCGGCAAAACAGGTAAGGTGGTCAGGCAAACCATGAAACGTAGCTCGGTGATTGGAACAGCAGGCAATGGAAGCTCAAGTCCGCGTGGCTGTTCGTTAATCTGAACGGTTCAGTCCGAACCCAACAACCTTCGAGTGAGTCTGATGCCTCTCTTAACTCTATGAGAGCAACCGACAAAACTTTACCGAGGTGGTGCGGCGATCCGGCTATCATTTCTTACGGGGACAAGTGCGCGGCTTCGGACGAAGTGATCGATCATGGTGACGTGGAGGCTGGATCTTTGCGTTCTGCTTATGGGCTGGTTCCTGCTGCCCGCTTTCGGTCAGGTCCGTGCCGAGTCGGAACCGAAACCGCCGCAGGCGAGGACGATTCATGGCGTCGTGAAGTCCGGAAATATGCCGATTCCGGGCGCAGCCGTGAGTATCTCTTTAGGATCTTCCCCCGAGAAGATCTTTGCGTGGACAGAGGTCGACGGCAGCTATTCGGCGACCGTTTCGTCGTATGGAGATCCTTCTATCATTCAGCCGATGGACTTATGGGGGATAATCGAACTGGGAACGAGACATGCCCAGAGGCGCAGACGTAATCGGCATTGCCAACATCAGCCGCCGCGGCTTTCTCCACGGTATCTTAGGTTCGGGAGCGCTCCTCCTGGGGGCGCACCATGTAACCACGCTGCCCGCTGGCGATGAAACCGCCCTGAATAAAACGCAATTGCGTCCGGCCGCCTTTCGTCCCAATGTGTTCCTGGGAATCGACGTCGATGGAACGGTCCACATCGTTGCCGCCCGATCCGAGATGGGCACGAAGATTCGCACCACTCTCCCGCTGATAGTTGCTGACGAACTGGACGCGGACTGGACGCGGGTTACGATCGAGCAAGCCATCGGCGATGCCCGTTATGGCGATCAAAATACTGACGGCTCCCATTCTGTTCGCAACTTCTATGACATCATGCGACAAGCCGGGGCAACCGCCCGCTTGATGCTCATCAACGCGGCGGCGGGGCAATGGGGAGTTCCGCCCACAGAGTGCATCACCGGCCTTCACACTGTCGTACACCCCGCTACTGCTCGGCGTCTTGGGTACGGCGAACTTGCCGCTGCGGCATCGAAGTTGCCCGTTCCAAAACCAGAAGATTTGCAATTTAAGAAGAAAGACGCTTGGCGTTATATCGGCAAAGGGATCGAGAGCGATGAGCTTGCCGACTTATGTACAGGCAAGGCCATCTTCGGGATGGATGCGCGACTGGATGGAATGTTGTATGCCTCGATCGAACATCCCCCGGTCTTCGGAGGAAAGGTTAAATCTTACGACCGGGATGCGCCGTTGCAAGTGGCGGGCGTTTGTCAGACGATTCCGATCGATCCTTTTCGGCCACCCTGCGCCTTTCAACCTCTGGGTGGCGTCGCCGTAATCGCCGACAATACATGGGCGGCTTTTCAAGGTCGTAAGAAACTAAATGTGGTCTGGGACCACGGGCCCAACGAATCCTACGATTCCGATGCCTACCGGAATGAGCTAAGAGCAACCGCGCACAAACCTGGAAAGGTCGTTCGCAACCAGGGAGACGTCGATTCTGCCTTTGCCAACGCAGGCACTGTGTTTGAACGCGATTACTACGTGCCGTTGCTGGCGCACGCTGCGATGGAGCCCCTGGTTGCTTTGGCCGACTTCAAAGATGAAAGAGTCACGATCTGGGCTCCCACCCAGAATCCGCAAGCCGTGCAGGCAATTGTCGCGCAGGAGTTAGGCATACAAAGAGACAGCGTGGTCTGCCACGTAACGATGCTAGGGGGTGGTTTCGGAAGAAAATCGAAGCCGGATTATGTCGCCGAAGCCGCCATTCTTTCCAAGAAAGTGGGCCGGCCGGTAAAGGTGGTCTGGACTCGCGAAGACGACATTAGGTTCGATTACTACAATGCAGCCGCCGCCATGTATATGAAAGCCGCCGTCGATGCAAAGGGCAGGCCCACGGCGTGGCTGCAGCGGTCTGTGTTTCCGCCGATTCCTTCCATCTTCGACGTGGATGCAGTCTACGGCGATCCCAGCCACCTGCAACAAGGCTGGACCGATATCCCGTACGAGATTCCCAACCTTCGAGTGGAAAATGGACCTGCAAAAGCACACGTGCGTATCGGCTGGCTTCGCTCGGTTGCCAACATTTATCACGGCTTCGCTGTGCAGACTTTTACCGATGAACTGGCGCATCGCGCAGGCCGCGATCCGGCCGAGTATCTGCTCGACCTGGTTGGCGCCCCGCGCACGCTGGATTTGGCGAACATGCGCTATCCAAATTACGGTGCTTCTTTCGAGGTTTATCCCTGGGAGACGGGACGCCTGCGACGCATAACGGAGATGGTGATTGAAAAATCGAGATGGGGCAAAAGAAAGTCGGGCGCGGGATCAGGAATCGGCATCGCAGCGCATCGCAGTTTTTTAACTTATGTTGCCACCGTGGTTGAAGTCGAAGTAAGCGACGATGGCGAAGTGACAATTCCTCGGGTCGACACGGCAGTGGATGCAGGTCTGGTAGTCAACCCGGAGGTCGTGCGCGCACAGTTTGAAGGCGCCGCAGTATTCGGGACGAGCATTGCGCGCAGCGGAGAGATCACTGCTAGAAAAGGAGTGATCGAACAATCTAATTTTCACGATTATCCGGTCGCCCGCATCGACGAAGCTCCCTATGAAACAAATGTGTACATTTTCGAAAGCGATGCTCCGCCGGCGGGAATCGGAGAGCCCGGCGTACCACCCTTCATTCCCGCACTGTGTAACGCAATCTACGCCGCAACCGGGAAGCGCATTCGCGAATTGCCACTAACCAGAACGAATCTGGGGAAGAAAGTCTGATTTCGGTCAAACTAACCGCGTCAACTTGAGTTCCGGCCAAGATCAGGTTTTGGAGTGACTACAGTGAGATTCACATCGAGTTGCTGGGCGGGAGCCCCTTTTATTCCGGCCAAATGCATCCTGAAATGCACGATCGCACTGCCAGAGCCGTCTGTCGTTACCTCCGGTAATGGATCCTTTGCATCTCCCATCGGCGCCAACTGCATGCGAGCTGCTTCTTCACCGTTGGACACCGACTTGCCAAGGCGCAACATCTCATCCTTACTAAGAACTCGCTCGGGATCCGAGTCCATCGAGATCGGGCTGAGCACCACAAAATCTCCTGGTATGGGCCCGTGTTCTCCAATGCCGGCTGGTTGCACAGCGTAGCGCATGGTGTAATAACCGGGTTTCAACTTCTGGTCGTTAAAATCCACGTTGTAGTCTTCCGTGGCTTCTCGAAACAGGTGGATAATTCCGACCAGCGCTCCTTCGCGAATGCTGGAGTAGCCGACCTTGGCTGACGGCGTGGCTGCCGCTGCGGTCGTTTTCGCCCAGAAGATCGTGCAGATCTCCTCCTTAACGCCGGTGCCAGAGGTGAACAAAAGCACGCCACTGGGATCCAAATCATTCGTTATACTCTTGGCCACGGACGAGGAAATCTTCACCTGCTCAATAGAATAGGATCCGGCTCCCCAAGCCAGCACTGCACTGAGCAGCACCGCCGCAAGCCCGATTTTCCAGCTAACTTTCAATCTCGACATAAGCACTCGAAAATTGCCCACAGAGCGTGTCTTGAATGCTTGGAGCAGAATTGCTTTGCGCACAGCAAATATTTTACATCGGTCCCGTCAAGATCTTCCTGAAAACGTACCACGAGTCGTGCTATCCGGAAGCCGGCTTCGCGGACATCATCCAGAGATCTCCTGCAAGCCCGCTTCTGGCCAACTCCCGGTTTCCAACTCGCGCCGGTCAATGAGTGTAATGGGGATTCTTCATCAATTGACCATCATGGCGGGCGCAAGTGGGTGACCGCATGCACTCGCTCTTCCCACCAGCTCTTGCCCTAAACAATCTGGGTCACGTCGATATTCGCGTGACCCAGGTGTTCTGCAACAATCTCAAGATCTTCTGCCTTCGCGCAGCAGGGCTGGAATGCATGGTGCGGAAGCTCAGAAAATGCCTTGATCGTGGATTGAGCAGTGTGCGGACCTCGGCGAAAGCTGCTTGCCAACATTCGCCGCGGGCAAAGTGATTTTCGGATGCGTATGTACGACGTCTGCCACCGACTTGCCCATGTCTTCATTTACTGGGGTTGCCAAAAAGGCGTGGACGATATTTCCTGCGTTCTGCCCGGCCATCTCCACCGCCATACCCGCGATTTGTCCGCTCTCATTGATGTTGCTAGCCGAGATTACGTAGAGGTTGGAACTGGCGGGAAATAGAGTGTTAAGGTCGTACATTTTTCCGTTCTGCCAGAGGAGTCCATGGGACCAGCTGGAGGTGGAATCGAAGGAGCTTCCCACCGCTTGGCCCCGGTCGTTGATGCTCGTGGCAAAAGAGGCAACATCTCCCGGTAGAAGGATGCCGAGGGCTGTGACTGTATTGTTCTGCCAAATAGCGGCCAAGGCTGTGCCCTCAGAGTTGACGGCTTGCCCAACAATTTGGTTGTGGGCGTTAATGGCGTAAGCTATGGCGCCCGGTGTTCCGAGGTCCGCGAGCGGGGTGGCAGTGCCGTTTTCCCACAGTACGGCGTAATTTGCGGCGGTGCAGGTTCCCGAATAGCCTACGGCCTGGGCTTGATTGTTGATGCCGAATGCGACCCCGTCTGGATCGGTACCGATCGTAGGAAGAGCTTGGGCATTGCCTTTTGTCCACATCACGGGCAGGTCAACCCGATTATTAGTGACGCCCGCGGGACAAGTTGAGTCAACGACACCATTTTCCGCATATCCTGCGACTTGTCCGAAGTTATTGACGGCGCTGGCCTGCCCGTTATTCCCGCCCACCGTTGGCAGAGCGTGCATGTGGCCGTTTTTCCAAAAAAACGGAAGACACGTAAGGTGTGTGCCGAAACCGCAAATGTCTTCGCCATTCGGGTCTGGAACGGATGTTTCGGACATACCGACGGCCTCCCCGGAGTCGTTGATTCCGTTCCAATTGATCGAACTGTTCTTTCCTCCAAGCGTGCCGAGTGGGAGGTTGAGCTTGCCGATGCTGATCGTATCTGTGCCCTGCACGGCCGGGTAGAGGGTGGAAGTGACGGAATGATCCAGAAGCTGCTCCATATTCAACGTCAGGCCGTAATTATTAAGGCCCATAGCCATGCCAAAGTTGTCAGGGTGCTGCACGCCCAAGTCCAGAACTTTGTATTTCGCTTGAGCGAATGCATTGCTGAAGCAACCCAGAACAAACGTGGTCACCCACAGTATCCATAAATTCTGCAAACGTCTTAACGCGGTCATATCTCCTCTTTTCCTTGAGTAAATTTGTAGTGCCGGGGATGACTGGCGATTTAGGTCAGGTGCCACTCGGCTCTCGGACAGTGAGTGTGCGATCGAGAGCAGAACTGACCCACGATTTCACACATTCCTGCCGAGCGAGAACTGAAGGAGCATGTTGTGTTCCACGTTCAAAACGATTCCGTGAGATAACAAGCACAACAGTTCAGGATTCGAAAACGAGTGGCAGGCTAACAACCTCTTGGGACGATCTCAAAACGGCCAGTCCAACTGTTTCTCCAACTTTTCATACACACTAGCAAGAGGTTACGAAATTCGATAACGTCAGCGGTCAACGAGTCGGACCGCTTAAGTTTGTGATTGATTTTCGGATGATAACCATACATACTGGTTGGTATGTTCGCACCACCACGCAGGAATCCGCAGCGCAGGGCACCGAGGCCGCGTAATCCTAAGAGGACGCGGCAACGCCTGCTACAAGCGGCTTTTCGCGAGGTTTACAGATACGGTTTTCAGAGTGCCGGGGTCGATACAATTCTGGCCGCAACAAACGTCACAAAAGGTGCGCTCTACTACCATTTCGAAAGCAAAGAAGCTCTGGGACACGCCATTATCGAAGAGGTCGTCGCGAAGCTCACCCGCGACCGGTGGATGCTTCCTCTGCAACGAAGCGAAAACAGGGACCCCATCGATACTTTGATCGCCATTGTGCGGGCAATACCACATGGGTCGAGAGACGTAAAGGCTGGCTGTCCCCTTGTTAATCTGACGCAGGAGATGTCTCAGCTCGACGAACAATTCCGCAAGCGATTGGAGAGAATCTTCCGTGCCTGGCAAGAGGGCATTGCAATGGCTTTACGGACGGGGCAATCGAAGGGAACGGTACGCCGCGACTTGGTTCCGGAGGAGACTGCGGGCTTTCTGATCGCGATGGTCGAAGGCTACGAAGTGTTGGCAAAAAATGCTCAGGATGCGAAGGTGTGGAAGGTGGGAATCAGAAATATCGTGGGTTGGCTAAGATCTCTTCGGCCGTAGGGCAACCGCAAGCGAGTCTAATCGCATCGGGGGTCTCAAAGAGGAGTTTGGCACCATTACATACCAACCGGTTCGTATGCTTAGACAGTCAGCAACGCGATCTGGCCGAAGCGCTTCAAACCACATCATGAAAAGGAGAACGAACAATGACAATGACAATGACAAGGACCGCAGTGTCGCGTAGGAATCTGCTCGCAACCGGAGCCTGCGCGCTCGTGGCTGGTGCGGTGAGCCTGCCGGGACCGGCAAGTGCCAGCGCATTGGGAGGGCAGAACTTAACGAACGAGGAGGTAGTCCGGAAGTGGTACGCAGCCTGGGAGAAGAGAGACTGGGGCCCGGTCGATAGCCTGCTCGCCGATAACTTCACCTTTACAAGCGCGGCCGGCGACGACCATATCAGCAAGAGCACTTTCAAAACGCGATGCTGGGAAACACAGATCGATTTCATTGGACATTTTGACCTGGAGCGAATCGCCACTGGCACGGACGATGCTTTTGTGAAGTATCTTTGCCACACCAAGGACGGTAAATCGTTCCGGAACGTGGAGTATCTCCGAATCAAGAACGGAAAGCTGCAATCCATTGAGTGTTATTTCGGCGCGCAATCCAGCTTTCCCTCAGCAGTGAGCACTGGGAAGCAGTAACTGCGCGCCTGGAAGCAAGGGGTTCCATCATGAGCGCCCGCGAAATTCAGGATCGGAAGGCCATTGCACGTGAGACGTTTGTTCAACAAGCTGCTCACGCTATTGCGAACGTTCCGGCTGGCCCACTGCGGGGAGCTGCGATTTGCTCCACCAAGAGTAGACGGGAGTATCCTTTTGAATCGACAGCGGACGACTTCTGCGAAGCTGCTGAGACATCGTTGCTCCCGGTAATCCGAGTTGATGCTGCAGACTTCATGCGAGTCTGGCGGCAGTTGGAGGTTATAGCAAAACGACAGGTGCCACGAATCGCGTTCAAGGCAAAGGGTAGCATCCTGCTCTTGGATTTAGCCGACATCCTGGCCGTGCAAGCCGAAGGTAATTACGTTTCGTTGCGACACCGAACCAATGCCTATTTAGTGCATGAGTCCCTCTTGTCCATAGCGGAGAAGCTCAAACCCTACGGTTTTATTCGCATTCACCGTTCGGTCGTCGTAAATATTTCGGTCGTGGAGGAGATCCAGCCTTTACCGACGGGGGAGTACAGGCTGCGTGTAAAAGGCGGGAAGGAATACTTGGTAACGCGTACCTACAAACACAACCTCAGAGATCTGGCCCAATTGTGGGTAGGCCCGGAGCGGCTTTGCTGCTAACAGGCAGCATGTACTTCCTCACGACGCCAAGCCTTTCGAGCACGGCGACACAGAAGTCTTTCCTCGGAGCGGGCCGCGCCAGAATCTTTGTGATCAACTCACATGCTACCCGCCGAGCCGTACTTCAGACCCGCTTTCTGCAATCCCTGCAAGAACTGTTCCACCTCACCTTTGTCCGGATCCCACATCTCGATATCCTCACGGACATTTTCAAGGTCGAGGAAGGTTGGATTGTGTTTGCGCAGAGACTCAATGGCCGTGCGAGCTTCCTCAAGGCGCCCCAGCATGCCGCACGCGGCAGCAGTCATCAGGTGCATCCAATGGAACTCCGGCATGTTGATCTTCTTGGCGGCTTGCAAGGCTGCTTCATATTCGCCTTTGCGATAGTGATGGTGAAAGAAGACGTTGTGATACCAGCCGGGATGATGGCGGTTGAGGTCAATCGCTCTTTGCGCCAGAGCCACGCCGCGCTCCCAATCGCCGGAGAACGCAATCATGATTGCCATAAAAGCCAAGGTCGTGCCGTCCCGCGGATTGAGCGACACGGCCCGCTCGGCAGTCTGGCGAAAGGCCGTGAAATCGCGACTAAAGAAGTGCACGGCCGCGAGTTCTTTCCAGCCCATCTGGCAGGCCGGATCAGTCTTAACGGCCTGCCAAGCGGCCTCACGCGCGCGCTCCAACGGTTTCTCCCGGGGATTGAACCGATCGAAATACTCCAATTGATATAGGTTAGAAAGACAGGCCCAGGCAGTGGCGTAGTTGGGCTCGCGTTCCAGCGCGCGTTCGAAGCCGGCGCGGAGCACGGCATGCTCCTGGGGATCGATTTGTTGCATGAAGGCGTAGTAGCGCAAGACAAGTTCGGACGCGCTGAGTTCCTCCACTTTTCGATCTCGCGTGGGGGCGGCCATGGAGCGAACTAGAACTCCATACCCATCCGCGACGGTGGTCACGATGTGGTCGGTGAGATCGTCCTGAACCTGGAATGTGCCCGCGTCGCTGATTTCGCGGTCATACGCTTCCGCCCAAAGCTGCGTGCCGCTCACGGCGTCCATCAGTTGCGCGCTGACGCGAATGGCGCGGCCTCTTTTGCGTATGCTCCCCTCGATCACATAGCGTGCGCCCAGTTCACGGCCCACCCTGCGGATGTCCGCTGCGCGGCCTTTGTAAGCCATCGCCGAATTGTGGGCCATGACCTGAAGATACGGAAATTGCGAAAGCCCCGTGGTGACGTCTTCGGTCAGGCCGTCGGCCAGAGCTTCGAGGTCCGCATCGCCGCTCGTCTCCCTGAATGGCAGCACGGCGACCCAGAAGCCTTCGTCGGCGCGAGCGGCGCCAGAGTCTGGCGCCTTCACCGCAACGGTTTCCGTTTTGCGGCCGATCTCTAGCCCAGCCTTGCGAAGACCTTCGATAATGCGCGCGCCATACTCGGGATCAAACCACTTCTCCGCCTCGCGTTGTATGGTCGCGCCAACATCCGGGCGCAGCCGGAGTAGATCTCGCAATGCCTTGCCGGCTTCCTCACGCTCACCCAGTTGCCCGTGGGCGGCGGCGATCAAAGCGTGCCGACCCCAGTTGTCCGTCATGTTGCTCTTTAGAGCAAAGCTGAGCGCACCGCGAAAATCTCCCTCGCGGTACGCGTGGGTGAAGTTGGCATGCCAGTACCAGCCGGGATGATTGGGGTTCAGTTGCTTGGCGCGTTCAGCTAGCGCCAGGCCACGCGCGGAATCGCCGGCGTGAACCAGAAACTCCCCGAGCAACGCCAGAGAGTTCCCATCCATGGGATTCAGTTCGACTGCACGCGCCGCTGCATTCCGGAAACTGGGAAATTCTTTTTGGAAAAAGAGTGCCTGGGCCAAACTGAAATGGGCAAGATGGTTAGACGGCGCGACCGCGACAGCGCGCCGCGCTGCGGTCGTTCCGCTGGTCAGCGCATCCGTCTGCAGGTCGAATCCTTGCGCGTAGTCCTGAACGTGCAAGAGAGCGAGCATGGCCCATGCGTCGGCATAGGCAGGTACGTTGCGTACAGCCGCTTCCAGCCCAGTCCGCGCGGCTGCCAGATCTTCAGGAGTAACTCGTTCAAAATAGCCAAAACTGCGCAGCACCGCCTCGTAGGGGTTCAATTGCTCGGGATCGCGGCTGCGCACCGCCTCACTCATGCTTCGCGACAACATCCCGTTCATGTCCGCGACGGTCGAGACAATGCGCGGCACTAGCTCGTCCTGTAGCTCGAAAACCGCTTCCGCAATAAATGCACGTTCATAGGTCTCCGCCCAGAGATGAGCGCCGGTTGTTGAATCGACCAGTTGCACCGCGAAACGCACTCTCGTCCCCGCCTGACGGATGCTGCCTTCCATCACGTAGCGCGCGCCGAGTTCTTTGCCGATGGCGCGAATGTCGCTGGATTCGCTGGAATATTTAGCGGTCGAGCCGCGCGCGATCACGCGGAGATAGGAGAAGCGCGACAATCCGGTGATGACTTCTTCTGACAGGCCGTCCGCCAGAGCTTTAAGTTCGGCGCTTGTGCCCGCGTATTTGAACGGAAGCACCGCCACCCAGAAGCCCTCGTCGGCGCGGCTTTCTCCGGAAGCCGTTTGCGCCGGCGCAATGACGGAGGATGTCCGCGGCAACACCGCTGCTCGCGACGGAGTAACCCCTGCCTTGCGCAGATCGCCGAGCATCTGTTCCACCAGCTCCGGCTGCCACCAGATGCTGAGATCTTCCTGGGCGCGCGCCGCAAAATCAGGACGGACCGCCAACAAGGCACGCAGCGCACTGCGTGCCTGATCCATCTTTCCGAGTTGGCTGTTCACGACCGTGAGAGCTACCTGCGCCGTCCACAATCCGGGCATGTTGATTTTGAGCGCATGCTGCAGCGCGCGCTCGCCGTCGTGTTGGCGGTAAGCATTGATCACCAGCGGCAGCCAGTACCATCCCGGATGATTGGGGTTGAGTTGCGTGGCACGTTCCGCCAGCGCGCAACCGCGTTCCCAGTCCCCGGAATAGGCGAAGTGCAGCCCAAGAAAAGCCGTGGTGTATCCCTGCATGCGGTTCAGCGCCAGGGCACGCTCGGCCGCAGCCCGAAACTCGCCCAGTTCTCCGCGAAAAAAATGGGCGGACGCCAGTGCGGCGTGCGCCAACTGACTGGAAGGTGCGAGGTTCACGGCGCGTCGCGCCGCCGTAAGCGAGCGATCCATCGAATCAGGCCGCGCGTGGTATCCGTGCGTGTATTCGGCGCGATAGAGCCAGGAGAGCATCGCCCAGCAGTCGGCGTGATCCGGAGCTTTCTTTACGGCGCTTTCCAGCGCCGTAATTCCCGCCAGGTGTTCGTCCTCGCTCACGTGCTGATGAAATCCGAAGCTTCTCAGCAGCGCCTCGTAGGGTGTGAGCGATTCCGGATCGCGATTCCGAAGCGCTTCGGTCATGCTGTGGGCCAGAATTCCCTGTGCGTCTCCAATCGTGGCCACGATGCGCGGCACGACATCGTCGAGCACATCGAGCGAGTCTTCCGGCGCGAACGGGCGGTCGTAGGTTTCCGCCCAAAGACTGGAGCCGGCGTTGGCGTCGACAAGTTGCACCGCGATGCGAGCTTTCGCTCCCGCCTGCCGGATGCTGCCTTCCATCACATAGCGCGCGCCCAGTTCCTTGCCGATGGCGCGGATATCGCCTGATTCGCTGGAATATTTTGCAGTGGAGCCACGAGCGATCACTCGCAGGTAAGAGAAGCGAGAGAGGCCGGTGACGATTTCTTCGGACAAGCCGTCGGCAAGGGCTTTCAATTCGGCGGTCGTGCCCGCGTATTTGAATGGCAGCACTGCGACCCAGAACCCTTCGTCGGCGCGTGTGGCGCCGGAATCGGGGACAGCTTCGGTTCGCAACGTCAACGAGGTTGGCTGAGTTGAAATCTTCTGGCCCGCACTCGCTCCGGCTTCCGGAATCGCTATTCCTGCCTTGCGTAGACCCTCGAGAAACCGTTCGCCGTACTCCGGGTTCCAGATTTTTGCGACCTGGCCGCCCATCAACGCGGGGAGTTCGGGGCGGAATTTCAGCAAGTCAGCTGCCGCTTTCGCTGCAGTCTCGCGCTCCCCTAGGTGACCGGCTGCGGTTGCTATGAACATGGACGCAAGCGGGTTACCCCTGAGCTTGACTTTAAGCGCGAAAGCGAGCGCGCTGCGATAGTCGCCCTGGGAGAACGCATGGTAAAAATCGGCGTACCAGTACGAGCCGGGGTGATTAGGGTTGAGTTGCTTGGCGCGCTCGGCTAATTGCATGCCGCGCTTCGCATTGCCGGCATAGGTCAGCAACTCGCCGAGAAGGGCTACCGAGTTGCCATCCATCGGGTTGAGCGCGACAGCGCGCTCGGCGGCATGCCGGAACGAATCGAAGTCTTTCTGGTATGAGAGGACTTGGGCCAGGCTGAAATACGCGAGATGATTCGCAGGACTCAGTTCGACGGCGTGCCGCGCGGCAGAGGCTGCAACGTCGAGGGCATTGGGCTGAAGCTCGTATCCATGCACATAATCCTGGGCGCACAGGCACGAGAGCATGGCCCAGGCATCTGCATACGCCGGAGCTTTGCGCACCGCCGCTTCCAATCCGGACCGCGAAGCGGACAATTCTTCGGGAGTGTATCGCTCGAAGTAGGCGAAGCTGCGGAGCACGGCCTCGTAAGGGCTCAATTGTTCTGGAGCTCTGCTGCGCACGGCCTCAGCCATGCTGCGCGGCAATGCACCGTTCATATCGGCAACGGTGGAAACGATTCGAGGAACCAGATCGTCTTGTAATTCGAATACCGCCTCGGGGCTAAAAGTGCGCTCATAGTTCTCGGCCCAGAGATGTGCCCCGGTAATCGCGTCAACTAGTTGCACCGCGAGGCGGAGTTTCGGACCGGCTTGACGAAGCGTGCCGTCCAGGACGTAACGAGCTCCGAGTTCCTTGCCTACGGCGCGGAGATCGGCGAACTGGTTGGCGAAACGCAGGGTCGAACCGCGCGCGATGACCCTGAGGTAGGAGAAGCGCGACAGGCCCGTGATGACTTCTTCGCTGAGAGCTTCGGTGAGGGCTTCGAGACCGGAATCGGAGCCTTTATATTTGAACGGGAGGACGGCAACCCAGAAGCCTTCGTCGCCGCGGGCGGTGCCGGAATCGGGAGCGACCGACGCGGGCGCGGTGAGAGTCGCGGGAGCTTTGCCGGCGGCGCTCTGTGCGGAGCCCTGCGGAGAACTCTGACGCGCGAGATCGCGGAACTCGTTGTTTACATCGCGTGCAGTCTGCACGCGGTGCCGCGGATCCTTCTCCAAACAACGTCGGACGATGCGGGTTAAATCGATCGGCAGATCGGGACGCGCGTCGGTCACCGCTGGCGGATTGTCGCGCAGAATTGCAGAGACAAGTTCAGCAGGGGAATCCCCGTTAAAAGGCCGCTGTCCCGTAGCCATCTCATGAAGCAGGACTCCCATAGAGAAGATATCGGTACGGTGGTCGAGTGGGCGGCCGGAAGTCTGCTCGGGAGACATATAGGCAGGCGTCCCCATCACCACGCCAACTTCCGTCCGGCTGGCTGAGGTCATGGTGGCGTCGCTCAGATTCGCTGCGCGAATATCTTTCGCTAGTCCAAAGTCAAGCACCTTGACCCGGCCGTCGTTCGAGACCATCACATTGGCGGGCTTCAAGTCCCGGTGCACGATGCCCTTTTCATGCGCCGCCGCCAACGCATCGCCCAGTGCGCTGGCAATCTCAACGATCTGTTCGAGTGGAAGTCCGCCCTTTGGAATCAGACGGTCGAGCGGCTGACCTTCCACCAACTGCATAGTCAAGAAGTGGATGCCGTCGCATTCCTCGACCGAATAGATGGTGACTATGTTGGGATGATCGAGTTGCGCGAGACACTTTGCTTCGCGACGAAAACGTCCGAGTCGCTCGGGATCCCGTGCCATTTCGGCCGGCAATATTTTGAGCGCGACATCGCGGCTGAGTTTGGTGTCGGTGGCGCGATACACCTCCCCCATGCCGCCGGCGCCTAGCGAGGACTGAATGTCATAGGGGCCGAGTTTTGTCCCAGGAGTAAGAGCCATCCGTGCGCGCAATTATAGACCGTTGCAGAACGTCGCAGCCCGGATGCGCCGATTCCGGGTGGTCGGCAGGCCGGGAGTAATCCAGATTAGACGTGGGGATCGGTACTGATAAGTCGGCCAGTGTTAGCTATGGAGTGATGTGGCGGCTGCGGGTTCACCGGTAGGATCTCATCCATGGCTTTCAAAGTATAGATTTTTGGGCCGAGTATTCGCTTCACTGAGGTTGACCCAATGAAGTAGTATGCGGTGACGTTCACGCACACATGGGGAGATTGCTGCTGTGCCGAAGAGAATCCGAGGAACAATTTTAACGGTTGGACTCGCAATTATCGCCGACATACTGATGGTCGCGCTTCCGTGTTTGTCCCAACAACTTTTGGCCCAGCAGCTGACGAACGACGAACTGTCCCTGACGGTCAACGCGCCGGATGGATCGTACCAACTCTCTTTGCATAATGGTCAGCCCGTGCTCAGGTCCCGCGTGGCAGCACTGGTTGACCACCGGTGGATTGGCTCGAGCGATTACCCGCGGCGCCAAGCTTCGGAGTCTATCTTCGAGGATGATCTCGGCCCAGGCCAAGAGATCACGGTCACATGCAGCGGACTGGATGGCAAACCCGATCTTGTCTATGTGCTTCAACTCTACAAACAACGCCCTTACGGCACCGTCCAGGTAAAGGTGCACAACAGCGCGGGAAAAGAAGTAACTGTGCAGGCCATTCGGAGCGTGGAGGCCATCGGTGAGCCGGTCGTTAATTTGGGTGTCATCAATCTGGGCGGCGCTCAATCGGCCGACCGGGTTCTTTCAGACAGTTTCAGCGAAGACTGGCCGGACCTGGCTCTCTACGACCTTGGGGAAGCGCCCGGCGGGATGCATCTCGGTACAGGGAGCCAACTCATCTACAACCGGGAGAGCAAGCAGAGTTTATTTCTCGGCGCGCTCACCTCAGACCGGTTTCTGACCCTGATGCATCTGAAAGCCGAGGGCGCGGGGGCAAAGGCCAAGGTCGCATCCTTTACCGCTGAATCTACCGGAACCACGGAAATCCAGAAGGATTTCGATCTGAAGGATGCGCCTGCCGACGACAAGGTTGAATTGAGCCTTCCCCTTAAACCCGGGGAAGACATGCTTTCAGAACGATTGATGTTCGAGGCCGGTCCGGACTATCACCATCAACTGCTGGCCTACGGTGACGCGGTTCGTCGTCTGCATCACGCCCGCGTCTCAAGTGAAACTCCCATCGGTTGGTGGAGTTGGACCGTCTACTATGGCGCCATCAACCAAGGCGAAGTTCTGGCCAATGGTGACTGGCAAGCCGAACATCTGAAGTCGTTCGGGTATAAGTATTTCCAGATCGATGAAGGTTATCAGTATGCTCGGGGAGAATTTGCGACTCCGAATGCGACACAGTTTCCAGATGGTATGAGGTTCGTCGGGCATCACCTTACCGGAGAGGGCCTGACATTCGGCGTCTGGACGGCCCCGTTTGAAGTGACAACCCGGGCTTGGATCTATGAGCACCACAAGGATTGGCTGGTGCACAACGCCAAGGGCGAGCCGATCCCGATTGGCGACGTGTGGGACCAGAAGACGGATGTGCTTTACGCGCTGGACACGACCCACCCCGGAGCCCAGGAGTATATGCGGGACACTTACCGGAAACTGGTCCGCGAATGGGGAGTCCGATTCATCAAACTCGACTTTATGGATACCACCGCGATCGAGGGTTACCACTACCGCCCCAACACCACAGCTCTCGAAGCGCAACGCATCGGCCTCCAGGTAATCCGCGAGGCCGTCGGCGACGAGGTGATCCTGGATAAAGATGGCAGTCCCATGCTCAACCCGGTAGGACTGGTTGATACGGGCCGGATCTCCGCAGACACGGGCCACAGTTTTGAGAGAACCAGGAATGCCGCCTCTGGCATCGCAGCCCGCTTCTATATGCAGCGCAATTTCTTCGTCAACGATCCGGACGCCTTCAACGTCACCGCAACCCATCTCATGGAGCGTGCGAACGAAAAGTCTTCGATTTCGCTGGGCGCGGCCGAGGCGTCGATCGCGCTCTCCGCAGTATCCGGCGGCATGTATGAGATTGGCGATGACATGCTGGTCCTCGGCTCAGAGAAGGATCGGCTGGCGCTGGTGGAAAACCGGGAGTTGCTGAATATGGCCAAAGTCGGCCAGGCTTCCACGCCGTTAGACCTGATGACCTACGAGCCGGAGGATGAACAGCCCAGTATTTTCATGCTCCGCGAAGATCAACGACAGGCCATACTGACGGTCTTCAATTGGACGAACACGGTGCGTTCGCACACGCTAAGTCTGGGAGATCTGGGCCTGCCTGCCGGCCACACGTTTGCGGCGACGGACCTGCTGAACCAGAATGAGTCGGTCACGCACCGGGATGGTGCAATTCAGCTTGAGAACCAGCCACCCCAGTCGGTGAGGGTGATCAAGCTGATCGACACGAGCGTTGCCGCGGCTGCCCCGACCGTGACGGCGCAGGTACCCGCAGCGGCCAATGCCGGTGAGACTATCAGTCTTTCTGTACTCTCGGCGCCGGCTGAAGCTGGCGGTGTGCCCGCAGTCGCTTATCATTGGGACTTCGGCGACGGCACGAGCGCGGATAGCTCCAAGGTGTCGCATGCCTACACCAGAGCGGGGGATTTCACGATCCGCCTCACAGTCGACGGCGTGGACGGGGTACCGGCCCATAGGGATTTCTCCATCAAGGTAACCGGCAACTTAAAGGCACACTCTAACCTTATCGACAATCGACGTTTCGTAGAGCCAACCGGCCGCTGAGATAATTCCGATGCAGCGTAGAGATTTTCTAAAAAGTACGGTCGCTGTTGCCCTGGCTGCAGAACTTGGAGTGGGGAAAGCGCAGGCGAAGATTCCCGCCCACAACTGGGGAAACTACGACTTCGGCTCCGGTCCCCAGGTCACCGATCGCCTCAATCAGGGTCCGTTCCCTCAATACCCACCTGATGCCGTGATTCCCACGGACGATGTGGTAATGACCACCACCGCTTCGGAAGAGGTCGTGCCGAACTATGGCAAGGGGCTGGTCACCTACATCACCGCAGACAGCGGCACCGAGGAAATCAAGTCCGACAATATTCCCCGGGCGATCGAAGACCTGGTTCGATTTCCATTAGGCCAGCAACTCTACATCCGTCCGACCTGGCGGGAAATGCAGCCCCGGCCTGGACGCCTGGAGATGCCCGATTACGTGAAGCTTGTTTTCGAATTGGCGAAGAAGAATAACAAGCGGGTCGGATTGCGAGTTCAGATGTCCGCTCCCGACTATACGCACGAAGCGGCGTTGCCGGATTTTGTTCTGGAAAAAGTTCCGAAAGTTGATTTGGTGATCAGCGATCAGGAAAACGCCGCGGAGGGAAAGAGATTCCTGGAGAACCCGCATTCGCGGTATCAGCCCCGATTTGACCATCCTTTTTTTCAGCAGGCATTCAAAGAGCTGGTTGGCTTGTTGGCAGCCGACCTTGATGGCAACCCGCTCGTCGAATATATCGACACCTTCATGTACGGCTTCTGGGGCGAAGGACACACTTGGCCCTTCGGCAACAATCCCTTCCCCGATTACCAGACTGCCGAGCGCACCTGGATGAATATGCTCGAAGTGCAGCTCGAGCATTCTAAGAAGACTCCTCTGCTGACCAATACGCAACCGGACTTTAGCCGGGTTGGTAATGCCGAGCTGCTGGACCGCACCGTCCGCAGCAACAATTGGATTCGCAGCGACACCATCTTTATTGAGAACGAGCAGATTGAAGCGCTCAGCAATCGACCTCCCTGGACCGCGGCATTGCTCGAGCAGGGGCTGCCGGGGAAGCCTCCCGATTCCAGCGCCGCAGTGGAAGGGATATCCCAGGCAGAGAACATGATCGATCATGTGATCGATATCGGGGCGAATTACTGGTCGCTGTGGAACTTTCACGAGATCAACGCCAAGAATCTGATGAGCTACTACGAGGCTTATCCGGCAGCGTTCGACCGGATCAATCGTCGCATCGGCTATCGGGTGAGGCCGTCTTTCATCTGGAGTTATAAGGACAATAGTTCGACGGGCCTAATCGTCGGCTTCGCGAATGACGGAATCGCCGGCGTACCGGGCGTATTGCGGGTGACCGTCGAGAGCCCGGATGGGAAGGTGCTCAAGAGCGGCTGCCTGGACGCGGGTTATCCGTTACCGGGCAAGATTCGACAGGCCCAGTTCGTGCTTCCTAATGTCACCGATTGGAAAGGATTGAAACTTGGAGCGGAGATTGAGGTAAAGGGCATGCGCTATCCCGTGCGCTGGGCTTGCCACCAGAAGCTCAACGATGACGGCTCGCTCACGCTGCGTCCCAACCTCCGTCAGCAGGTCTAGGCCGCGCTTGCTCTGATGCGAGAGATGCGCGAATTCCATGTGCCGAACTTCACAGCATCCTTAACAACCGCCACAGTGTGTACCAAGGGGGCAAAAATTAGCAGGCGGCGAGCCCCGGGCCTCGCCGCCTGTACCTGCACCGACTCACCGCTGGTCACTGCAAAGTCACCAGCACCTCGATGACGCCGGTGTTCGACTGCAATGACTCCATCGCCTTGCCGACCACGGCGCCCAGCATCCGGCGGCGGTCCGTGCCTTTCATGGCAAGGCCCGGCTTGGAAGAAGCGACCAGCAAATCTCCCACCTCGATGGGGCCGTTTTCCGCGCTTACTTTGCAGGGCACGATCCCGACCACGGCCAGTGGAACTTCCTGCGCCAATTGGGGATCGTCCATTTTGTGGGGCGTGGCCAGCACGCCGGGTTTGGTGGAGTAAATGCCGGCAATTCGCGTCGAATATGCCTGCTGCGAGAGGGCTAAGCGCCGTTTGCCGCGAGAGTCGATTACGAGCAGATCGCCCGGCGCGTACTGCGCGCGATTTCCCCGCACAGTGACTGATTCAGCAAAGTCCGCTCCGCCGGTTTGGGTGCCGTTGTCGAAGTATCCTTTCCCGGTGCAGTCGACGCGGAAAGTGTTGGCGAGGCTGAGGCCGCCAAACAGGGTATTTCCAACCGTCGTTCGCCCGACCAGTAAGTTACCCGTGCACAGTGCTTCACGAGCTATGTTCAAGACGTAGGCAGGGTTATCGAACACACCGGCGGCCCCGGAGGAGGCGTTAATTACTCCCCACACGCCGATCGGGAAAGTGCCTCCGGCTGTCGAGGCGTTACCCTCGACTCCGACATTGGGCGAGAGTCCCTGAATGCCGATGCCCGTGGTGCTGGCAGTAATTCCCTGTACGCCTATCGTGGACCCGGTGGTGGAAAGCGAATTGCCCACGACGCCAACCCCAACCGAACTGGATGACTCTCCCTCGACTCCGATCGGTTCGCCCGTGCCGCTAGTATCCTCGGCCAGCCCTTCTACCCCGACGCCGCTAGTGCTGCCCGATCCGGCGAGCCCATAGATGCCAATCGAGTTCGTGCCGAGGACGAAGCCTTCAACACCGATGCCGGTGTTTGTGCCGGTGACTTGGCCTGAGACACCGATGGCGTTCGAACTGGCTGCGGTACCCAGAACGCCATAGGTGGTCCCCCCACCGGTGTAGGTGGAATTTCCCTCTACTCCGATACCTCCCTCGATGAAACTGGTCGCGGTACCAACCAGAGCAGCCACCGGTGCCGTGGATACCAGCCCGAGCCCTGAGGCATTGCTCTGCGTAACCGTAACCGAATTCCCGGTATTATTCGCTGTAACGATGGCGGTGCCATTCACATCGAGGGTGGCGGTTGGAGTGGTCGTCCCAATTCCGACATTGCCCCCAGTCTGAAACAAGATAGAACTGCCCAGCTTCGAGGCACTCAACCAGAGCGGAATGTAGTTTTTCGTGCCGGTCCCACTCACAGCGGCGGCGGAACTCTGGGCGGCGGCACTGTTGGTGATCACAGCGTCGTTGGCAGCTGTTCCCGAAGCGGCGAGCACGAAGGCTGATGGCGGCAAGCCGCCAATGGTCGCGGCGTCGCCGGCCTTGAGCGCATAAGGCACGCTCAATAGCAGCACGCGCGGTTGTTCCGCTTGCTCGCCGATGCGTACGCCCAGCCAACGCGCCTCGCCCGTGGTGAACAGCGCTGTCGGCACTCCGGCAGGCTTCGTGATACCGAGTTGCACGGAGTAACGCCCGGTGGGGTCGAGTTGAACATTATTCTGAGTCTCAACCCAAAGTGCCTCTCCGCCCTGCTGGCCGTTGTAGAGCGAAAAAGTAATGCTCACCTCGCCGCTCAGCGAACTGCCGCCTTCGTCGGTCGCGATATTGGAGAACTGAATCAGCGGCGGCACCATCCCCACTCCAGCCGTCGCCACGCTCTGCTGTGCGTACCCGAGCCAACTGCCCAGCAGCATCATCAACATTGAAAGCACTACCACGCGAACCTTTTTCATGACGTCTCTCCTGTTTTTGCGATTTCGAACTATTTCTTGCTTCTCTTGAATCGCCCTCTATCTAGTAAGGCGGGAAATGCCGACGAAAACCGCAAACTGGGTAGACAGAAAGTTGAATGAAATACCGGCGCTGCGCTGAGGAAAGACGCTCGCCGGGGCTAGGATTTTGCCTGCGCAGGGTGTAACGTATTGAAACTACAGAGGGAGTGGGCATGCCTTCCAGCCACGACGTCACCCAATTGCTCAAGGCCTGGACCACCGGAGACGAACAGGCCTTGGAGAAGCTCACGCCCCTGGTGTACGAGCAACTGCATCGCGTAGCGCAACGCTGCATGGCCGGGGAGCGGCCCGGCCACACGCTGCAAACCACCGCTCTGGTCAACGAAGTCTACTTGCAGTTGGTCGACTGCAAACAAATCCTTTGGCAGGACCGGGCGCATTTTTTTGCCGTGTCAGCGCAGCTGATGCGGCGCATTCTGATCGATTTTGCCCGCTCCCGTGGCTACCAGAAAAGGGGCGGTGCTGCGCCCCACATTTCCCTGGACGAGGCACCGTCGGTGTGCGACGAATCCAACACGAACCTGGTGGCTCTGGATGATGCGTTGAAGGCATTGGCCGCAGTAGATGAGAGGAAGAGCAAGGTTGTAGAACTGAGATTCTTCGGCGGATTGAGCATAGAAGAAACCGCCGAAGTATTGCGAGTCTCGGTTGAAACCGTGGGGCGGGATTGGAGGCTGGCAAAGGTCTGGCTCCTGCGGGAGTTGAGCGAGGCGAAGTAAACGTGGAACCTGAACTCTGGCGTCGAGTCGAAGATTTGTATCACCGCGCTTTGGAGCTCGACGAGAACGACCGCGCGGAGTTCCTCGAATATTCCTGCGCGGACGACGAAGCACTTCGACACGAGGTGGAGTCGCTGCTGGCTCACGAGAAAGCAGCAGAACATTTCATTGAGTCGCCCGCACTGGAGGTGATGGGCAAACTGGTTGCCAGCGAGCCTGTGATCCCAGGGGGCGGAGCGAAACTGATTGGTACTACAGTTTCCCATTATCACGTTGTCGAGAAGCTCGGCGGCGGAGGCATGGGGGTTGTCTACAAGGCCGAGGACATTGAGCTTGGCCGTTTTGTTGCGCTCAAGTTTCTTCCTGAAGACCTAGCCCGAGACTCGCAGGCGCTGGAGCGTTTCCGCCGAGAGGCGCGTGCGGCATCCGCCCTGAATCATCCCAACATCTGCACCATCCACGAAATCGGTGAGCAGGACGACAAACGCTTCATCGCGATGGAATTCTTGGATGGACTGACGCTGAAGCATCGCATTGCGGGCAGACCGATGGAGACCGAAACTGTGATGTCGCTGGGAATCGAGATCGCAGATGCGCTCGATGCCGCCCATGCCGAAGGCATCGTGCATCGTGACATCAAGCCCGCAAACATCTTTGTGACCAAGCGCGGTCACGCCAAGATTCTCGACTTCGGGCTAGCGAAAGTGACTCCAGTTGGCAACAAAGTGGTGGAAGCGGGGGCAGCAGCCCAACGGACAGCAATGAGCGAGGAGCATCTAACCAGTCCAGGAAGCGCACTGGGAACGATTGCCTATATGTCGCCAGAGCAAGTCCGTGCCAGGGAGTTGGACGCACGCACCGACTTGTTTTCCTTCGGCGTAGTGCTCTACGAGATGACTACCGGGTCGGTGCCTTTCCCTGGAGAAAGCACAGGGGTTATTTTCGAGGCCATTCTGAACCGTGCTCCCGTTCCTTTGGTGCGCTTGAATCCCGGCCTTCCGCCCGAACTGGAACGCATCATCGCCAAGTGTTTGGAGAAAGATCGCAGCCTACGTTATCAACACGCCTCCGACGTTCGCACCGACTTGCAGCGGCTAAAGCGGGACTCCGAGAGCGGACGCAGTTCCGCGGCAAGTTCGGGCACGATGGCTGCGCCGGAAGCTTCTGCGATCCGGATTGCAAAGCTGTGGAGAATTACGGTTCCCGTCCTGCTCGTCGCCTTGCTCGTGGCAGGCGGGCTTTACTATCGTTCGCATCAGAGCAAACGCCTGACCGAGAAGGATACCGTCGTCTTGGCTGACTTCACGAACACCACGGGTGATGCCGTGTTCGACGATGCGTTGAAGCAGTCGCTCGCCGTGGAACTGGGGCAATCTCCTTTCTTAAACGTGCTCTCCGAAAGAAAAGTGAGCGAGACCTTGCGGATGATGGGTCGTCCTGCTAACGAGCGGGTCACGGTGGATGTAGGCCGGGAGCTTTGCCTGCGCTCGGGAAGCAAGGCAATCCTGTCAGGCTCCATCTCCAGCCTCGGCGGCCCGTATGTCATCGGCTTGGTTGCTGTGGGCTGCACTACGGGCGAGGTTCTCGACCGGGAACAGGTGCAAGCCTCAAGCAAAGCAGAAGTGCTGAGGGCTCTCGATCAGGCGGCTTCCGCACTGCGGCCCAAGCTCGGCGAATCGCTTCTCTCGGTGCAGAAATTTGAGGTTCCCATCGAGGCGACCACCACGTCTTTGGAAGCCCTGAAAAATTACAGCATGGGTATCAAAGTAGCCCGTGAGCAAGGAGACGAACGGGGCATCCCATTTTTCAAACGAGCCCTTGAACTCGACCCCAATTTTCCCATGGCTTATGCCGAGCTGTCGGTGAAGTACCACAATCTCAACCAGCCATCGCTGGCACTTGGATATGCGACCAAGGCATACGAGTTGCGTGATCGGGTCACTGAGCGGGAGAAGTTGCGTATTTCGGGATATTACTTTCTGGCAACGGGAGAGATTGAGAAGGAGGTGCAGATCTGGGAACTGTGGATAGCAAATTATCCTCGCGATCCGGTTCCGCATCGCGACTTGGGTATCGATTACGGCTACATGGGGCAGTACGAGCAATCCCTCGTGCAATCTCGGGAGGCATTGCGGCTGGAGCCGGAGGAACTCCATAATTATGAAAATCTGGCCGCGATTTACTTGAATTTGAATCGGCTGGATGATGCCCAGGCTGTCTTCGATCAGGCGCTGGCCCGAAATATGGATGGCGGATCCTTGCGCTGGATGATGTACTTTCTTGCCTTTCTCCGGGGAGACTCCGGGCAGATGGAGCAGGAGTTGACCTGGGCTGCAGGCAAGCCCGGTGACGAAGACACTCTGCTCTCATTCCAATCCGACACCGAGGCATACTATGGACGGCTGAGCAAGGCCCGGACCTTCTCGCGCAGAGCTGTCGACTCGGCGGTTCGCTCCGACTCCAGGGAGGCAGCGGCTCTGTGGCAGGTAAATGCTGAGCTCCGCGGAGCGGAGTTCGGCCAAGCCGAAGAGGCGAAGAAGGGCGTCACAGAAGCTTTGGCACTAGCCTCGGGGCGAGATGTGAATGTGTTGGCCGCGCTCGCGCTGGCCCGGATCGGCGAGACCGCCCGCGCCAAAAGGTTGGTCGAGGAACTGGAGAAAAGCTACCCCTCCGATACCCTGCTGAAGCGCTATTGGCTCCCGACTGTCAACGCAGCTATCGAACTCAGGCAAGGCCATTCATCACAAGCACTGGTGTTGCTGGAAGCCGCCGCGCCATACGAACTGGGCTGGCCGCCACCACTGCAAGTTGGAACCCTCTACCCCGCGTACCTTCGTGGTCAGGCCTACCTGCTGGCGCACGATGGTACCGCCGCTGCCCCCGAGTTCCAGAAGTTGCTTGACCACCGCGGCATCATTGTCAACTTCCCGACGGGCGTGCTCGCACATCTCGGTTTAGCCCGCGCCTGTGTGCTGCAGGGCGACACCGCCAAAGCTCGTGTCGCCTACAAAGATTTCCTCACCCTATGGAAAGGCGCCGATCCCGATATTCCCATCCTGAAGCAAGCTAAAGCTGAGTATGCGAAGCTGAAATAATGCCCGCAAGCCACCCGCACCGCCTTCAAGAGCATTCCAGCAGATCAGAGCGCACGCCCAAGGATAGAAATGCCTTGTGAACGTCGGCTTGCTTTTCGTAGCGCACGCGCAGCCGACCGAACCGATTCAGCCATGTCCATTCAATTAGCAGACGGGTTGATCTCGAACACCACGCCAAAATGATAATCGTTGAGAAGAACGCAGACTCCCCCGAAGCCCGCGTGTGGGACATGATGCGCGATTTTGGGTAAAGTTGCGATAGGGACGTTATCATTCGGTATCGTTCGGTTACAGCCGGATGAACCCGAGGAAAATTGTCGATCTTTCCGCGCGGTGAGTGTGCAAGAACACCCCACCAGAAATTATTCTGGAGCTTCGACTTATGAACAAGAGGACCTTTATCAGACTCTTCGCCGCCGCGTTAGCATCTGCCCCGGTCATGCGCCTTCTGGCTTGGGCGGGACAGGAGAAACTCAGAAACTGGGCCGGCAATATCGAGTACAGCACGAACCGGGTTGAGACCTCCACTTCGCTCGCGCAGGTGCAGGACTACGTCAAGACGCAACCCAAGCTGAAAGTGCTCGGCACGCGGCATTGCTTCAACAACATTGCCGACAGTAAAGATGGATTCCTGTCGCTGAAGCCGATGGACGAGGTGATTTCTCTCGATCCCGCGAAGCGCACCGTCACCGTCGCTGCGGGCATCACGTATGGACAGTTGTGCCCCTATCTCGACGGCAAGGGCTTTGCCCTTCATAACCTCGCCTCGCTACCTCATATCTCCGTGGCGGGCGCATGCAGCACGGCGACACATGGATCCGGTCAGAAAAACGGTAACCTGGCTACCGCAGCCTCTGGACTGGAAATAGTGACTGCGGATGGCACAGTCGTAAATCTGTCGCGCGAACGAGACGGCGAAACCTTCAACGGGGCAGTGGTAGGACTCGGCGCTCTCGGCGTAATCACAAAAGTCACTCTCGATATTCAGCCCAGTTTCATGATGCGCCAGTATGTGTATGAAGACCTTCCCCTCGGCGAGTTGAAAGAACATTTCGATGCCATCGAATCCAGCGGCTACAGCGTGAGCCTGTTCACCGACTGGCAAAAGAAGCGCATCAACGAACTGTGGATCAAGAGCCGCATCGAAGAAGGGCAGGAATTTCACGCGAGCCCCGAGTTTTACGGGGCGAAGCTCGCCACCCGCAACCTCCACCCGATTGCGGCGCTGTCAGCGGAAAACTGCACCGAGCAGATGGGCGTGCCCGGACCGTGGTATGAGCGCCTGCCCCACTTTCGCATGGGCTTCACGCCCAGCGCCGGCAAAGAATTGCAATCGGAATACTTCGTGCCTCGGCGGCAGGCGGTGGAAGCAATCCTGGCAGTAGAGAGGCTGCACGACCGGGTGAGCCCGTCTCTTCTAATTACCGAAATCCGCACTATCGCCGCCGACCATTTATGGATGAGTCCTTGCTACGAGCAAGACTGCGTGACCATCCACTTCACCTGGAAACCAGACTGGCCTGCTGTCAGCCAACTGTTGCCGGTGATCGAGAAGGAACTCGCTCCCTTCAACGCGCGCCCGCACTGGGGAAAGTTATTCACGACTTCGCCGACAGCACTGAAAAGCATTTACAAGAAGATGCCCGAATTCGTTCAACTGAGCACGCGCTACGATCCCCAAGGCAAGTTTCATAATGAGTTTCTGAACCGGAACATCTTCGCTGCTTAGCTGTGCAAATAGTTATCGCTGCGGTCTGTTTTTGACTTTCCTCGGGCGTATGTAGGACAGCTAAGGCTCACGCAAGTGGAGGTCGCGCGGCCGGGCTTGGTCGTTTGCTCAAGTTGGGAAGAAAAGAAGGTTCAATGCCTTTCGCCGGCCATGGCCACCAGTTCACGCCTGAGGTTGTCGAAAAGCCATATCCGCTCCATTCCTGTCACTCGAAGATCGCTCCGTGGAACTTTTCTTTCTGGGAAGCTAATCCCCGCCTCATCTCCCATGGTTCTCTCAACCGCCTCAAGGATGTGCGCGGCAAACACCTCAAGAAGCCTGAGGTTGCGGTTTAGCCGGTCTAGAAACCCCGGGTTGTCCAACTCCGCCGTCAACGCGCCATAGATCTCATTCAAAAAGCGCATTTCCTGTAAGTTGACAAAAATGTCGGCGCATGGACGGTCGTCCAATTCGTGCCACTCGCGAAAGAAAGTCTGCATGCGCAGGTTGAGGCGTGCAAAACCCAGCAGTTGACTCTGGATCGAATACATGAACTCAAGATCGCACATCTTATTATGAAAATACAGTAATGTCAGCGCGCCCCAGTAGACCGCCGTGTCCCACACGATCTTTGCCGTCATGACTTGAGAATTTCCCATAATCGGGTACTGATCTTCATAGAAAGGAAGCGAGTTGCGAAAGAACGACAGCATTTGGGTGTTGTAGTTTTCAAGCCTCTGCCTGATGTCTTCGCCGCGAAGGTCGCGACAAATCAGGTCGGAAATATAGGTATTCGATATGGCGATGAAATCTGACCCGGGAGAGTAAAAGGGATCCAGGAACAATCCCGCTTCACCGGTAATAGCCCAGCGATCGGGCGAAAACACCCTGGTGCATTCAAGAGCGCAATGCTTCATGACGCGGAAGTCCTGTAGCTTGTCCCTGCGTTCATCAACCACCGCTGCACACTGCGGCTCGTGCTTCCGTAACCACTGCAGCGACCTCTCGAAGGTATTGAAGGTGTCAAACGGATGTAGGGCCGGGTCGGCTACGATTCCGAAGCTGGTTGCGTTCGATGCCAGGGGAATCAACCAGACCCAATACCCAGGACCCATAAGGTGATTGGTGCTGAGGATGCGCCTGCGAGAAGGCACGCGGGCCTCCCAGGCCGGGTCTTTGGACCAGTCATCGATAGCAACCGGAGAGCCAATGCGCCACCAAGCTGCGTTGACATTGTGACTACTCGTCTTGCCGAGTCCCAGTTGCCGCTTTAACAAGCCTGCGCGTCCGCTGGCGTCAACGACCCACCGACTCTTAACCGCCGACTCCACGCGGCCATTGTTGCCCAAGACGACAGTGTGCGAGTCTGGCCCAAGTTCGACGCGCTGAACTGCAACATCGTCTCGAAATTCAACTCCTTCTTTCTTAGTCACCAAGGCGAGAGCATTTTCAAAACGGCCGCGGTCAATCTGATAGGCCGGAATGTGGGGTGGGTACGCGGCGCCGACCTCGACCCGGCTTCGAAGCTCGTTGTTGCCATCGTGTGGGAAGAAATAGCGCAGTCCCATCTTTCGGAGCTGCTGTTTCTCCAGATGATCTTTCATCCCAATGATTTCTGCATAGTAACGCGCACCGATTTCGACAGTCGACTCGCCGACTTTATAGGCTGCCTCTGGAACAGGATGTCTATTGCGTTCCAGTACGAGTATCTTTGCGCCATGCGCTGATTTCATCAACTGGGTCGCGATCGTGAGGCCAGCCAGTCCGCCTCCCAGGACGACCACGTCATAGATGTCCCCGAATGTTGTTTTGGCGTAAGAAGGCGGCTGCGTTTGCATTGAAACGATCCTCCTGAAGAGTTGCTCTGAATCGATTAAAAGCTAAAATGGCGTCGACTAACCCGAATGTAGGCTTACCGGCAGATCGGACGGCTCTCCGCGACTTTTGAATTCCAGGCAGTTGCCGGCGTGCGCTCGCGATAGATATTCGTCCTTTTCCCCCGACTCGCAGCAGGAATGCAGTGCGGCAGAGGCCAACGTCATAGAGTGATCTAACCCGCCGATGATACCTTCGTTGATTAGTCTCTTAATGTTCATCAATGCGTAACTCGACGATCTTGCCAGAACCGTACTAATCCACTGCTCAGTCACACTCACAAGTATCGCCTGCTTAGCTACGAGGTCCACGAGGCCACCGCTTAAGGCTGCGCTCGCCGACAGGCGTACACCTGTCAAGCACAAGCGGCGCGCTGGTACGACCCCAAGTATGCGTGCGGCCAAGTAGGCGCCGCCCACGGAGGGCACCACTCCGAGCGAAGCCTCAGGGAACCCGAACATCGGCAGATCCATCCCTTGGTTATCGGTGAGATCACCGGCGCACGTCCTGAAGTCGCATGCGAGGGCAAACTCCAGACCGCCTCCAAGACAAAAGCCGTTGATCGCCGCTACTAACAACTTCTTACTCGTAAGAAATTGCCGGACCAGCTTATGGGGCGTCGCAAGAAATGCCTCGACCTGCTGCTTGGACTGCAAACTGGCTAATTCGCTGCGATCCGCGCCGGTCATAAATACTGACCGTTGACCGGTAAAGATGATGGCGTGCACCGCCGGATCCGCTTCAAGAGATTTAAGCGCGCTGACCAGATCGGCAATAAAGGGGCGAGCTAGAGTCACAGATCGAAATGTCACCACAGCGATCCGTTCGCGTAGCTCTATCGACAACTGGCTCGTCTCAGATGCTTGCGTTTGCATTGGAATGCCCTGATAGACGGTGAAGACCCGGGCTGCCAGCCGAATGCTCGTGTACAACTACCCACTTCCGGTCGCGGCGCTCAAAGACAAAGGTTCCATGACCGATCGCTAATTCGGTACGCGCCATTCTCCCGGTAGGAATTGCGCCCGGTTTGTTCGGTTGGTCGAGATCGAGCCATTTCCACTCGGCCGTAAGTACAGCCATGTCGTTCGCGCAGTGCACAACATGGTTGTGATACAAAACTCTCATACCTCGGCACCGCCGAAGCGCATCCTTCAGGCCAGCGCGAACGGCGGTCCAGCCAATCAGCGGGTACTTTATCGTCGGATCCGGCCATATCGCTGTAATCTGATCGTCATTCGCATAAATCTGGCTAAGAGCGGGTAGGTCCGCATCTTGCCACGCTCTCACGTACTCATCGAATGCCTTCAACACTTCAGCTCGGATCGTGACGGACTCAACTACCACCTCAGATTCCACTTGCGTCATTGGTTCCTCCTAGGCTCCAAGTCCTCCATCCACGGCGATCACTTGGCCCGTGATATAGGAAGCCTCGGTTGAGACAAGAAACTTTACTAAGTGCGCCACATCGTCCGGCTCACCAAATCGCCTGAGTGGCGTTTGCCCCTTCATTGCCTTCACATAGGGCGGCTTTAGAGCGCTAAGCATGTCAGTTTCGATGAAGCCGGGGGCAACCGCGTTCACAGTAATGCCGAACGGCCCCAATTCCCGCGCCAGGGACTTCGTAAAACCTATTAAGCCGGCCTTCGCAGCGGAATAATTGCTTTGGCCCGCCAAGCCTCGCGTACCGCTAATTGAGGAGATGTTCACAATTCTCCCGTACTGTTGCCGCATAAATATCGGAACGACCGCATGAGAATAGTAGAAACAGCCGGAAAGATTAGTGTCCATGACATCGTCCCACTGTTCTCGCGTCATTGTCCGCAACGGTCCATCCCGCGTAATTCCAGCATTGTTCACCAAGATCGACACGGGAGTGCCCTCCGATGTGAGTTGACGTACCAGACTGTTCGCTGCATCGGCATTCCGAACATCGGCCTGCACGCAGCTCACTCGGTCTTCTCCACATGCGGCAACCACACGATCTGCTTCCTCCCGGCTGTTCAGGAAAGTAAAGATGACCCGATAACCTGCCTTGCTCAGCTGGCAGACGATACTTTTGCCAATGCCGCGAGTGCCTCCCGTGACGATTGCGAGCGAGTCCGTTGTAGGCGTCACGATGCGCCGTCGCTTGCTGTCTTACGCCCGAGGATTAGCTCTCCCTTGGCCACCACTGTCGTGTCGACGGAGACGACAACATTACCGATCACTCCGGTAACGGACCGCTTCACAAGATCGACCTTTATGACCATCTGATCCCCCGGCACAACGGTGTGACAGAAACGGACAGACGCATTCCCGAGGTAGGTAAGACCCGCATCGACGGATGGAGCCGCACTCAGCACATCGAGGATATGGAGGGATTGTGCCATCGCCTCAATGATGAGTACCCCCGGGAAAATAGCTCGCCCCGGGAAATGACCAACAAAGTGAATGTCGTTGCCCGAAACATTCTTAATCGAGGTGAGACTGACTCCAGGCTCACACTTGCACACACGGTCGACCATCATGAGCGGAAATCGTTGTATCAGAATCGCACTTACTTCCTGGTAATTCAGCGCACAATCGTGCGATTCTGAGACGACGTTTCCGTTTGTGCGGCTCTGAGTCATGGATTTATGCGGCGGCGCTTAGCCTTGATGTAACTAGTGAGACAACGCTGTTGATGGATCGGAAGTGCTTAAGATCCACATCCTCAAAGGTCAAGGCATATTCGCGTTCCAGGAGCACCAGCAACTGCAGGGCCTGGAGCGAGTCCACTCCTATGTCGGCAAGATGGGCATTTTCGTCGATGGTTTCTGCTTTGCCGTCAGTGATTACGGCGATCTCACGCTTCAGCAATACTCGGACACTATCCTCGCTAATCATTTTGATTCTCCAGTCGGTTCGAAGTTAACAACCTGCAACATCCGCGGACTTCAGCACCAGGGCGGCGTTGGCTCCCGTTGTGGCGAAGCTGGTCACCAGGCCTATCTGAGGCTGCGATGCTTGTCCCGAGTCCGTAAAACCACGTCGAAGTTGTCCCGGATCTTTAGAAGCAGTCGGCGGAACCACCCCGGTGTGTAGGGCGAGGCTCGCGGTAACGACTTGCATGGCTCCACCTGCGCTGTAGCTGTCGCCTAACACGACTTTGGGAGCGGTACGAAGCGGCTTCCGGGCGCCAAAAATACCGTCGAGTACTCGGGCTTCGACTGCGTCGCTTCCGCGCGAAGAGTTTGCTCCGCAACACACGAAGTCAATCTGTTGCGGTTGTACCTGGGCTTTGTTGAGCGCATTTTGCACGGCCAATCGACCGTGGTGCACGCCTAGCCGCGGGTCCATAATCCGCAGGGGCTCGCAGGTCGAACTGCTGCTGAGTATCTCGGAAAGCACCCGGCATGATCGCCGCTGCGCGTGTTCCATACTCTCCAACACAACGACTGCGGCTCCCTCGCCATAAGCGGGGGACTTTCTGGCGTTTCTTCGTGGGTTCTCTTGGCCATCCGTTGTTGCTTTTGCCTTTGCGCGCCGGCTGTTGGCAAAGCCGAACATGCTTTCGGGAGATAGCTCTTCTGACCCACCTACTAGGACCATCTCAGCTCTCCCGGCCCGAATAAAGGTGCAAGCATACTCAATTGCGTCCAGAACCGAAGTCTCTCCATTCGAGAGAGTAACGTTGAAGGCGCAGGGACCAAGCAGAACCGATAGACGGCAGGAAGGTGCGCTGAAGCCCGTGTCGGGGAAAACGCCAGGATTCGCCAGCCGCGGCCCTTCCTCGATCGCCTGCCGGTCATACCGGGACATCAGGCTAAGGCAGGACAGGGTTGTCCCAAAAGCAATCCCCACGGTTTTCAGGTTAAGCGTAGTGAGGTCGAGCCCGGCGTCATCGAGGGCAAGCCTTGCCGCAGCCAACGCAAAACTTGTCGTGCGGGTTCCATTCCACACTGACTGGCGACAAGGCAGTAGCGCTGAAAGATCAGCCTCAACCATCGCGGCTTGAATAGGGCCCGCCAGGCCGGGATAAGACAAGCACTCGGTCGCGCGTACGCCCGAGACTCCGCCAGTAAGGTTGGACCAGAAGATGTTGCGCCCAATACCAATCGGACTTACGATGCCGGCTCCCGTAATTACTACTCTTGACATCTCGTAATCTCCTTATTAAGCATGGCGGCTAAGTAATAGTGCCGAGCAGTTTCCGCCAAAGGCGAAAGCATTGCTCAACGCGACATTAATTCGCGCTTTTCGTGAATGATTCGGTACATAGTCAAGATCGCATTGCGGATCGGGGGTGACATAATTGATGGTCGGAGGAATAAAACCCTGGTCAATGGCGAGAGCACAGACGGCCGCTTCTATGGCGCTTGCGGCTCCCATAGTGTGGCCGATCATCGACTTGATCGAGCTGACTGGTATGTTGAAAGCATGCTTCTGGAACACTTGCTTGATAGCGTAGGTTTCGATCCGGTCATTGGCTGCGGTGCCCGTGCCGTGGGCGCTGATGTAATCAACCTCGTGTATCCCGACTCCCGCTTCTCTTAAGGCACCTTGCATGGCGCTGATGGCGCCGCGTGCGTCGGGGTGCGGCGAGGTCATGTGGTAAGCGTCATTGCTGATTCCGTAGCCCGCGATTTCAGCATAGATATGCGCGGATCGCGCGCGAGCGTCGCTGGCTCGCTCGAGCAGAAGCATCCCACTGCCTTCGCTGACCAGAATCCCGCGGCGCTTCAGATCAAAGGGCTGGCAGGCTTCAGGCGAAACGGCAAGCATGGAGTTAAACCCAGTGAAAGCCACGCGCGACAGCGGATCCACTCCGCCAGCCAGAGCCAGATCGATCACTCCTTCTTTAATAAGATCGACGGCGTAGCCGATCGCATAATTACCCGCAGCACAGGCGGTAGTGATCATGTGTACCGGGCCGCCGGCGCCCAGTTCACGGGCGACGTTGCAGGGTATAAGCTGAGGAGGATAAAAGCGGAGAAGGTCAGCATCGATCGAGCAGTCACGGTCGCCGACAAATTGCTCGTCGATCTTCTCCAGCAGTTGGCACTCGCCCATCGTGGTCCCACAACAGACGCCGAGGCGGAAAGGATCGATGTCATTCAGGTCAATGCCCGCATCCTCGACCGCCATCTTGGCCGCCGCGATCGCGAATAAAGAACCCTTTCCGACCGTTGACGAAGGTCGGGTTGCTTGCAGGTACCGAGCAAGCGTGTGGACTTTGACCTCGCCGCCGCAGTGTGTCCGGAAAGCCGCCGTGTCGAAGGAGCGAATCTCGCCGATTCCGCTCTTACCTTCAAGCAGAGCCTGCCAGCATTCCTGGACGCCGTTGCCAACCGGCGACACCAGGCCAATTCCGGTAACTACGACTGCGTCGCGAGGGCCTTTACTCATGACTGCGGCCTCCAGTGGACCGAATACGTTTGACTGTAACTAGCGTCACAGCAATTACTGCGAACGTTACAAACCAGACCGGTCCGATCGCCAAGGCAATCCGATAGCAGGCCCGCGCATTACGCGCTGCCAGGAACAGAGTGGCGGCAACACTTACGATCCAATAGGCAGCCAGCGCTCCTGAACGAACCCGCTCACCTCTGACGAGGCGTTGGACTTCGTTTTGCGACCGCTTCCGTATATTGAACTGGCCGATAGCCGTAGAGATGATGAAATAGCCGTCAGTGGGAAGGAACGGCATAAGATTCAGCAGTGCCAGCATGAGGTTCGTTGCGGCAAACCTACTAAGAAAGTCGCGCACAGAGTTGTGCGAGACAAATGCGACACTCATGCTCGTCAGGGACCATAGCGCGATATTGCACCAGATACCGGCGAGCCAGATGACGATGCGGCGACGCGCCGGTAGCAAATACATCCCGGGAATGCGTAGTAGGAAGAACGGGATCAGGCCTAAGTAGGCAATCAGTTTAATCTGTCGGGGAAACAGGTGATATCGTGCGGCCGCGATCACGTGACCGAGTTCGTGGGCTGCCACAGCGAGTGCGAAACCGAAGAGAACACCCGCGAGAGTCCACAGCCCGTGCACCGAGTCCAGCGGAAGAGGAACTGCCAGAAGACTCGGATTGCGAATGGCGAGGGCGCAGCCGGCCAAGATAGACAACGAGCAGCCCACGGCCAGGGGCACAAACGCGGCAGATGCGACATTCTGCCATTGGAGAACGCTGATCGGCAACGGCCAGTTGCCAATCAACAGCGCAAAGCGCCCAACTTGGTCTTGCGGTTCGGCTCCGACGATGAGCCCCGCAGCCCTGAACTCGCGACAGATTTTTGCCACTGATCCGGCCGGCCGGCCCATGACCTTCGCCAACTCCTTCACGCTAACGTCGCCAGTCAGCTGGGTTGCGATTTGTGAAACAAATTCCACTTGCTTCTCCGGAACAAGAACGTAACGATCTAAAGTCGCACTGCCAAAGAGAGCCCATTTACCGAATTGCGAATAGATCTCCAATCGCGGCTGAGTAATCGGACGCTCGTCTGCGACGGGAAACACTTCGTTCGGATCTGGCGCCGCTAGTTGCATGGTCTAAAATGCAGGCTCACTGCAGTTGAGCCTGCGGGTGGCGTGTTAGTTGCTGGACAGTGCAGGAGCAAAGCTCTCCTCGATAGCATCGATATCAGCGCTCTCATCAACTTCAACATTGCTAGCGGCCGCTTCGATGTTCAGGATGGTATCTTTCGTCTCTTCCATTTTCTTTTCCTCCTTTCCTTCAAAATGCTCGGTTTTTCACCGAGATTCCGATTGGTTAGTCCGGAGATCGCGACACTACGCATGAGTGACGGGACTCATATCCGAAACCCTGTCCCAATAAGACCAGCCGGCAGGGTCGAGGCAGATGCCTCGCTCTAACCGATGATAAAGTTCGCGAACCATGTCACCCCGTCGACTCAGGGGGCGCTCAATGTAGACGTGAAAACGACCGCCTTGCCTTTGTAGTCTCACCGGGAGAACCGGGCCATCAAACTGAGAGCTAAACCACGCAGCCGATGCGTTGGCATAGAGCTGGTGGCCAAAAAAGTCGATTGGTATGAGACTGGGATCGAACCCCATCAGGTCGTGCCCAAGATCACAGGCGAAGTTCCGGTTCTCGCGGGCGATCAAGCCGTCGCCGAAGATTAGAGCAGTTTCGTTCCTTCGCAACGCTCGTACTATTGAAAGCGCTCCGCTCAAGCTAACTTTCGTCGACCAGCTGACTTCACCGCACTGACCGGACACGTCCCCGAATTGCTCGCGAAAATCGATCACCCGTGCGAGATCGTGCCTCGGAGCGGCGCCCGCGCCAACAAACGACAATCCGTGGAGCCAGAGAATTGGCAGCAACAAGTACGCAGAGCTGAAGTGAAGAACGCACAGAGCGACGCCCTTGCCCTGCTCCTTGGCCTCCCGATAATTATCCAAACCGTGGATAACGGAGTGCCTGAAGAGCCACAGAAGAACTCGGTGATTGGGGCGCGCAAGTATCTCACGGTCGACCTTCGATTTCGCCCGTTCCTTGGCGAACTCTTTTGCCAGGCCCCGGCACCGTTCGTCGTCCAAGGCGTCCCCCAGATATCGACGTATGTTGCACAGAGCAGTCTCGGCTACGCTCCGCGAGTGACTTGGACGAAAGAGTAATTTGCTCCTGGTCGCCGCACCGTGCGCAATATTGGTTGGCAGCACCGCGTATGTTGCTCGCCAAGCGGACTCGCTGAAGGCCCTGGCCGCGAAGCGAAAGCGCATTACTACGCTATTCCAGAAGAGTCCTTTCTCTTCTCCGACCTTTATTCCGTCAATAGAACGAATCATTCTTGCATCAAGGAGGGCTTGGAGCAGGCATGTCATCGTTGCGTTGTTCGAGTGTAGGTTGGTGGTCGCCGCGAGTCGATCTTGTACCTCCCGGATGGAATAACCATTGCTTAGTAACCGAGTGGCGACCGAGCCTATCCGTGACGTCGCAACACTAGTAAGTGTCCTACAGCCGATCCGCACAACGATATAGCCATTATCAGCATGCCGTCTTATGACAAACGAATGAAGCACGCAAATCGAGTCATCGGTAATACGACTTAGACTAGTATCTGGTGCTCGATCAGCACCGACCACCGCGCTGCGTATGCCTTTCATGTCGGGGGCTGATACGTTAACTGTCATCGGCAGAGCATATATATGGTTGCGCTACTTATGCTCGCCATCTATTGGCACAAATCATTCAGGTGTTGGCAAAGGCAAAGTAAGGAGTGAGTCGTGGGTGGATAAGTAGACAGTGTCGCAGTTATGGTACGGTCCACGTGGTGTCATATAGCAGAGCGTCTCTCTCGTAAGTTAACCGGTTGGTAATAGGTGAGGCGGTTAGTGGAGCGACGCCGAGGTAAGGTGTAGGTACGATGAATAAGTGCGTTTGTCGTCGAT
>Ga0074045_10000200_pt1 | contig 56624 bp, 43 predicted proteins | sample BogForMeECP23OM2_FD_94442 | JGI IMG/M metagenome (GOLD analysis project Ga0074045, IMG submission 94442) | Bog forest soil microbial communities from Calvert Island, British Columbia, Canada - Bog Forest MetaG ECP23OM2 | ecosystem: Environmental > Terrestrial > Soil > Wetlands ... | reverse complement strand
GAGAGCACCGACCCCGAGACCTGCGCGGGCAACCTGAAGCTCATCATCGCGGCCCTGAAGAAGCACGATCCCGCGATGCCCGTGGTCCTGTGCGAGGTGTTCCCGAGCTCGGCCGCGAAATCCAGGCCGGCGGAGAAGGTGCGGAAGCTCAACGCTCTCTACCTGGCCGCGGTCGCGGACGACCCGCAGGTCACGGTCCTGGACACCTGGTCGCTCTTCGCGAACGTGCACGGCGACGCGAAGGACGAGGAGATGCCCGACCTGCTCCACCCGGACCTGCTGGGCTACGCGAAGTGGGCCGCCGCCCTGCGGCCGGTCTTCGAGACGGTGGGCCTAGCGCCCGCGTGGCCGGATGATTTCGCGCTCGAGACAGGATACATGGGCCTCTTCGACGGCCGCGACCTGACGGGCTGGGAGTACGCCGGCGGGCCGGTCTTCAAGGGAAAGACCGCCACCGACGACGGCCGCTACGTCGTGCGAAACGGCCGGATCGTCGTGACGGTCTCGCACAAGGGCCAGGGAACCCGGGTGCTGTGGACGACGACGAAGTTCCCGCGGAACTTCATTCTCAGGCTCGAGTTCCGGGCGAGCCCCAACGCAGACAGCGGGATATTCGTGCGCGAGCCGCAGCTGCAGTGCCGAGACTTCCTGATCGCGGGGCCCTTTGCGGCGCTGGCGCACTACCGGCCGCTCGACTGGAACGAGGTCGTCGTGACGGTCAGGGGCGGCCTGGCACATTGCGTGTGCAACGGCGAGGTCCTCGTGGACGCGATGCCGGTGCCGCCCTCGGGCGCCGTCGGCCTTGAGAGCGACCGCGGCCAGGTGGAGTACCGCCGCATCAGGATCCTGGAGGCGCGCTGAGGGGGCTTCGGCCGCCGTGCGGATCCCCTCCGCGGGCCGGTCGCTTCATCCGCGCTTGCGCGGCGCACATCGGCGCGGTATCTCCCGCAAATGGAACCGCGACCCGCAACATCTGGCCGGCCTTCCCGGGCGCTCGCGGGCGCCCTCGCGCTTGCGTGCGTCGCCCTTTGCGCGCAGGAGGGCCGCCCGGAGGTCTCCGTCAGGGCCCCGCTCGTTGCCCTGGTCCACGCCCGGCTCTTCGACGCGAGGAGCCCCGCCGCCCGGGAGGACCAGACCCTCCTCATTCGCGACGGCAGGATCGCTGCCCTCGGGCCGTCGGGAGCGGTCGCGGTGCCGGCGGATGCGCGGACCGTCGACCTTTCCGGCAAGACCGTCATCCCCGGCCTCGTCATGGTGCACGAGCACCTGTTCTACGCGGTGTCGGTGGCGGCCGGCTCGTTTCACGTGAACGAGATGGAGTACTCGTTCCCGCGGCTCTACCTGGCCTGCGGCCTGACCACCATCCGCACCGCGGGCTCGATCGAGCCCTATGCGGACATGGAGATCAAGCGCCGGATCGACGCCGGCGAGATGCCGGGGCCCAAGATTCACCTTACCGCCCCCTACATCGAGGGCCCTCCCTCCTCGATCGCGCAGCTGCGCGCCGTCGGCAGCCCCGAGGAGGCCGTCGAACTCGTCAACTACTGGGCGGGCGAGGGATTCACGTCCTTCAAGCTGTACATGCACGTGCGCCGCGACGTGGCGGCCGCGGTGATTGGAGCCGCCCACAAGCGGGGGCTCCAGGTCACCGGCCACATCGGGGCCATGACCTACGCGGAGGCGGCGGGTCTCGGGATCGACAACCTCGAACACGGGTTCTTCGCGGCGACCGACTTCGTGAGGGGCAAGAGCGAGGACGAGCTGCCGGTGCCCGCCATAGCCCAGGCGAGCCTTGACGCGGTCAAGGTGGATTCGCCCGAGGTCGACGCGCTGATCAAGCTGCTCATCTCCAGGCGTGTCGCGCTCACGTCCACGCTCACTGTGATCGAGGGGTTCGTCGCGGGCCGTCCCATTCTTGCGGCCCGGGTCCTGGAGACCATGTCGGAGCCGGCGCGGGAGAAGTACCTCACGAACTGGGCCCGGGCCAACGAGCACAACGCCAGCATGATCCCGCGATTCAAGAAGATGATGGCGCTGGAGAAGAAGTTCTTCGACGCGGGCGGCCTCCTCGTGGCGGGGACCGACCCCACCGGGTGGGGGAACGCCGTGGCGGGCCACGGCAGCCTCCGCGAGGTGGAACTCCTGGTCGAGGCGGGCCTCACGCCGGCGCAGGCGATCCAGGTTGCGACGATCAACGGGGCGAAGCTTCTCGGGGTCGACCGGGACGTGGGCACGCTCGAAACGGGCAAGGCCGCGGACCTTGTCGTCCTGGGAGGCGACCCGCTCCAGTCGATCGGCGACATCCGCAGGGTCGAGACGGTCTTCAAGGACGGCGTGGGTTACGATTCCGGCCGCCTTCTTGATTCGGTAAGGGGCTGCGTGGGAATCGAATAGGGGCCGGCTTGATTCCGGGGCGGGCAGGGGCCAGCGGCCCGCGCCCGGCTAGTGCATGAGCCTCGAGACCATCGCGTAGATGATGAGGGCTAGGAGGACGAGGCCCGTGCCGAAGAAGAGGAAGCCGAAGGCCCTTGCGATCACCTTGCGGCCCTCCCACTCGTCCTTGACGCGGTGGGCCTCCAGGCGTCCGGAGGCGGCGAGGCGGTCGTACCAGCGCCTCCTCTCGTGCAGGAGCTCGGTCTTCGAGATCCGGCCTGAGAATATGACCGTGTCCATCGGGAACTTCTCTATGCGGAAGTGCGTGTTGAAGAAGTGGAACGTGAAGATGAAGCCGGCCGCAAGCAGGGCCTCGTCGGAGTGGAGGATGAGCGCGATATTGATCGTCCACCCGGGAAGGAAGCCGGTGAAGAACCTGGGGAACCACATCACGAGGCCCGAGGCGCCGATGATGGCGACGCCCCAGAACACGGCGAAGTAGTCGAACCGCTCCCAGTAGGTCCACCGGTCGAACTGCGGCTTCGGCCCCTTGCCGAAGAACCACTTCTGGTGCGCCACGAAGTCGCGAAAATCCTGCGCGGAGGGCACCATCGAATCCGGGCCGAAAAGGGCCGTCCAGACCCTGCGCGCCTCGAGCCGCCCGGTTTCGGGATTGCGGATGAGCCTGCGCTTCGTCCACAGCCCGGTCACGAGGGCCGCCAGGTGAAGGCCGAAGTAGGCGAACGTGACCAGCGCGCCAAAATGGTGCAGCGCGCGCGCGACGTCGGCCCCGCCGATGAGCCCGAAGATCACCTTCGCCCAGTTCGTGTAGTAGAACTTCAGCGGCATGCCCGTCAGCACGAGCAGCAGGAAGCTCGTGACCACCATCAGGTGCAGCAACCGGTCGAACGGCGTGAAGCGCGTGAACTGCACGTCGTCGGCGGTGGCCTGCACCTTCGCCTCCCGGAAGGTCTTTGTGTCGTTCAGGTAGAGGTAGACGGAGCGGACGAGCCAGAGGAGCGTGTGCAGCCCGAAGAGGGAGAAGACGCCGATTAGGAGCGCCGTCATCCCGACGTACACCCTGTGCAGGAGGGGATAGTTGGCACGGTCAAGCGGGTCGGCGTGCGGGCGGTACTCGGTGAACTTGGCGCTGACGCCCGGGTGGCACTGCCGGCATGTGTCGACGATGTGCCCCCTGGAGAGCCGGGAGCGGGGATCGCTCACCGGGAAGACGTCGTGGTGCCCGTGGCAGTCGTAGCACGCGGCCACGTCGGACGCGACGTTCGGCCGGCCGAGCGCCATCGCCTTGCCGTGGTACGTGTCGCGGTAGCGCGCCAGGCGGTCCTGATGGCAGCGGCCGCAGACTAGGTCGCTCTGCGCCTTGAAGTTCACGCCCGACGGCGCCGATATCTGGTGCGCGCTGTGGCAGTCCGAGCACACGGGCCCGCGGCGGTCGCCCCTGGCGAGAAGCACGCCGTGGACGCTCTGGCTGTAGATGGCCTCGATGCCGACGTGGCACTGGCCGCACGTGTCCGCGATGTTGGCCTTGTTCGTGCGCGAGCTCTGGTCGACGCTGCGCTTGATGTCGTGCACGCCGTGGCAGTCGTTGCACGAGGGCGCGACGATGAGGCCCATCTTGAGGAGGGCCTGGCCGTGGATGCTGTCGGCGTAGTTGGCCGGGGCCTGGGGGCTGCCGATCCGGTACTCGGACGTCAGCCTGTCGTTGCTGTGGCACCTGGCGCAGGTCTGCGGGAGGTTGAGCTTGAAGACAGGCGAGTCGGCGTGCTTCACCGGCGCGATCTCGTGGTCTCCGTGGCAGCTGGCGCACGTGGCGGCGCCCGAGGCGCCCATGGCGTGGCTCATCCCGTGGATGCTCTTGGCGTACGCTCCGGCCTCCTTCTCGTGGCAGGACGCGCACTGCGCAGGGGGCAGCTTGTCGTCGTGCGGTATCCCGGTTATCCCCGCGTGACAGTCGACGCACAAGAGCTTGCCGTGCACGGATTTCGCAAAACGATCGGGCCTCAGGATTTCGATCGCCGGATTGGACTCGGCGTCCTTGTCCCTCTTCTCCGGCGGGACCAGCTCGTGGCAGTCGAGGCAGGACTGGTTCGTCAGCGGGACGGCCCGGAGGATCGGTCCCGACGCGAGGGCGCACAAGAGCGCGGCGGCGCGCAGAACGGACGGCGCGGCGCCCGAACGACCTGAGGGCGTTCGATTCGGCATGGGGCGATACTATGGGCGGCTCCGGCCGCTGCCTCGCCGTATCTTGCGAGACAATGCGCAGTTCTTGAACGGCGGCGAAACAGGCCCGCCCACGGACCCGCCGGGAGGGGCGTGCTGGGCCGATGCGCCCATTTGCCCTTGCCGCACGGGGTGGCGCCGCTGCCAACTATGCCAATGAGACCAAACGGATTCGTCGCCATGCTAGTCGCGGCCGGCCTCGCAGTCCTGGCGGCGCGGGCCGCCGACTACCCCCAGCCGCAGGAAGCCGACTATGTGATCCGGGACTTCAGGTTCGCCTCGGGCGAGAGCCTTCCCGAGCTGCGCGTGCACTACCGCGTCCTCGGAAAGCCCGATCGCGGGGCGGACGGGACGGTGCGCAACGCCGTCCTCATCCTCCACGGCACCGGCGGCTCGGGGGCGAACTTCATCCGCGCCGAGTTTGCCGGAGAGCTGTTCGGGGCCGGGCAGCCGCTCGACGCCGCGCGCACCTTCATCGTGATCCCGGACGGGATCGGCCACGGGAAGTCGAGCAGGCCGAGCGACGGCCTTCGCGCGCGCTTCCCCGCCTACGGGTATTCCGACATGGTCGACGTGCAGCATCGGCTGCTGACCGAGGGTCTCGGCGTGAACCACCTGCGCCTCGTCTTGGGCACGTCGATGGGGGGGATGCACACGTGGGTCTGGGGCGAGCGATATCCCGACTTCATGGACAGGCTGATGCCGCTCGCCAGCCTCCCGACGCAGATCTCCGGCCGCAACCGCGTCTGGCGCCGGATGGTGATCGACGGGATCCGAGGCGATCCGGAATGGATGGGAGGCGACTACAAGGCGCAGCCGCCGAGCCTGCGCGTCGCCGCCGAGGCACTCTTCTTCATGAGCAGCAACCCGGTTCTGCGCCAGCGGGAGATGCCGACGCTCGAGAAGGCGGACGCGGTCCTCGACGACTTTGTGGGGCACTTCGTCAAGACGAGAGATGCAAACGATCTCCTGTACGCCGTCTCGGCCTCGCGGGACTACGACCCCGGCCCCGGCCTCGAGCGGATCCGCGCCCGGCTCCTCGCGGTCAATTCGGCCGACGACCTGATCAACCCGCCCGAGCTCGGGATACTGGATCGGGAAATCGGCCGGGTTAGGAATGGGCGCGCGGTCGTCGTGCCCACGAGCGAGGCCACCCACGGCCACGGTACCCACACCTACGCGGCCGTGTGGAAGCCCTACCTCGTGGAGCTCCTGCGCTGAGGCCGCGCGCGGCCGGCGCCGCGCCGGGTCGCGCCGGGCTTCTTTTCCGCCTTGGCGCCCTGGCTTGCGGGCGTCAAGCGCACCACGAGGTCCCGCACCGACCTCATGAGGTGGGCCTGGCGAAAGCGCAGGCCCTTGCCTGCCGCGCATTGAGCGCAGGCGAGCCGGTAATCGCCTGCCTCGCCGGAGGTCGGGGCAGCGTTCGGAACCACATGGTCGATCTGCCAGCCCTTCTCGCCCTTCTCGCGCTGGCGCCACCGCCGTCCGCACAAATGGCAGCGGCCCTTGCCGGCCCTCCAGACCGCCCGGGCCTCGGCGTCGCTGAACTTCCGCTTGCGTGGGGACACGGCGACGGGTCCGCTGAACCCGTCGTCCTCCGTGGGCTGCTTGTGGGATCCCGCGGCGCCGCGCGCCGGCGGCGGGGCCCCTCCCTCGTAGCATTCGAGCTCGCCGCCGAGCGTGTAGCGGTCGTAGGCCACGTCGAGTCCTCCGGCGCACTGCGCTATCCGCAGGTAATGCACCGCCTCGCAGTCCTTCGCCAGGCACCAGACGTTCTCCCTGCGGATGGCTCCGGACAGAAGCGACACGCCGACGGAGTCCCTTCCGCAGCGCAGGCAGGGCAGGAAATGCATGTAGGAGATTCCGCTGGCGCCCTTGATCGTCATTTCGGGCGCAAAGGTGCCACTCGCGCCACGGGCGGGCCAGCACAAACCGGCCGCGCCGGCTCGCCCGCGGGGCTGCCCGCGCGGGCGCGCGGCGCTTCGGGCCACCGCTATCTCGTGACGCTGTCGATCCAGGCGAGGTAGCCGGCGAGAGCCCGGGCGATGGGAACCGAGACTATCTCGGGAACGTCGTAGTCATGATTCCTGACGATGACCGCCTTGATGGCCTCGAAGTCCCTGGATTTGGCCTTGATGAGCATCAGGCTTTCGCGGCCCTTCGAGGTCCTGCCCTTCCAGGTGTAGAAGCTCCTAATCGGGAACACCTGAATGCAGGCGGCCAGCTTCGCGGCCAGGAGAGTCTCGATCAACTTGGCCCCCGTCTTCTTCTTGGAAAAGCTCGTGATGACGATGCTGTAGCTCTTGCTCATGGTGGCGCCATCCTACCGCGCCGCGCCGGCGCTTTCGAGGAACATTCGGACATTCGAACCGCCCGGCGGCAGCCGACCAGGGGGCGCGGAGGGAGGGAAGCGGTCGAGTCCTGTTGAAAGGACGGCGCCCGGGGCGCCAGGTTCACGTCAGCAACACGGAGCCGCAGGCCTGCGTTGGAATCATGAGCGCTAGGCGCACGTCTCAACCGCGCGCGGGTCCTGAAGATAGGGCCCGCAGACTTCCGCCAGGCGGGCGAGGGTAAACGGCTTTGCGATGACCGGCACGTTCCACCTGGCGATTTCCATCTCCAGCTGCTTCTCGCCTGGATGGCCCGTGACGAATACGAACCTCTTGGCAAGCTCCGGACGGAGCTCGCGAAGGTGCAGGTAGAGTTCCGTGCCGTTCATGATCGGCATGCGAATGTCCGCTAGGACCATGTCGAATGACCCGCGTTTCAATGCCTCGAGCGCCTCGATCCCGTTTGCCGCCACGTCGACCTTGCAATGGAACCTGGAGCAAAGGATTTCCTGCAGAAGCCGGCGAAGCACGATTTCATCCTCCACGACAAGCACGCGCGCGCCACCGTGCGAGGCGGGGAAGACGACGGCCGCTTCCGGCCTATCGACATCGCCGTGCGCCGCTACGGCCGGCTCAAGGCGCAGCGAGACGACGAATCGAGTCCCCTTTCCCGGCTCACTTTCCACGCTGATGTTCCCGCTGTGCTGGCGCACGATGCTGTAGCAGACGCTCAGCCCAAGGCCCGTTCCTTGCTCGGGTGCCTTGGTCGTGAAGAAGGGATCAAATATCCGGCCGATGTTCTCCGGCGCGATCCCGCAGCCGTTGTCGGACACGACGAGTTCGGCGGACTGGCCCGAGGTGCGGATCTGGACCGTCAACACGGGCCCCGGCCGGTCCCTCATCGCGTGAAGTGCGTTGATCGCGAGGTTCAAGGCCACCTGTTTCAGCTGCCCGGCGTCCCCCACGACCGGGACGGGGCTCGCCGGAAGGAGCGTCTGAACGCTGCAGCCGGCCTCGCGCAGCTGAAACCGGAGGATTGCCAGCGTCTCCTCGGCGACTGTACGCAGGTCCAGGACCTGCATCGACTTGGACGCCGGCTTCGACAGCTCAAGCAGCTGGCGGATAATGCGCGCGGCCTCGTCCACGCTCTTGATGATCAGGCCAATGTGCTCCGACGTCTCGGCGTTTGTCTCGGCTTGGAGCATCTCGGAGAACCCCATGATTGGAGTGAGCTTGTTGTTCAGCTCGTGCGCGATTCCACCGACAAGGGTGTCCAGCAGCGTCTGCTTCTCCTGCCTGAGCAGGTTCTGCTCGAGGGCGCGCTGCTCGGTAAGATCATCGAGGCAGGCGCAGATCTGGCCGGTTTCCCGAATCCAACCCATGGAGCACCGCACGATCCGGGTGCCCCGTCCGGGAATGTTGAACGTGAATTCGTGGTTGGCGGGCGCGGCCGAGCCTCGTGCGTGCGACTCCAGGAACGTAAGGAAGGCCCGGCGCTCGCCTTCGATTATCCATTCGGAGAGCGACGCGACGGCCACGGCGGAATCGCCAAGGTTCAACAGGTCGGCCAGGCGCTCGTTGTGCTCGTGAATGCCCCCTGTCTCGTCGAGAAGGGCGACCCCGAGCGTGTGGCTCGCGAATAAACCGAGATACAGGCCCTGCGACTGGCGCGCCGCGTGGTTGGCCTGGAACAGCTCGAGATTCTGGCGTCGAAGCGTATCGTGCTGCCGGCGAAGCTCGTCGAACTGCTCGTCCACGAGCCTCGATTGCAGCTGCGCGAGCACCTCGACCTTTATCATTCCGAGGAGCCGGCGCTCCTCGTCGACCAGCACTACGTCCTCCTTGAATTCGTCGCTTCGTCGCAGGAGCGCGCCCTCAAGCACCTCGCGTACGGGCGTGCCACGCGATACCAATAGAGGCCGGGGAACCATGACGGTCTCGACGGGATCCTTGCTGAAGATCGCGAAGCCGAAGCGCGAGCCCATCACAAATCCCACCTGCCCGCGCGAGCACAGTCCGATGACGCGGCCCGAGCGCACCACTGCGAGGTACTCGACCGCGGTCGTGCGGAATCGCTGCTGAACCTGCTCCAGCCGGGTGTCGAATTCAACCGATTCGCGGTGGTGGACAAGAGACGCCAGGTCTATCGACGCGGCTCCGAGCTCGGCCGGATTTGCCGCTGGAAATTCCTGTGTTGCTGGCGATGGTCCCGCCGCCGTGTTTCCGTACGACAGGGGCTTTGGCAGATCGTCCATGGCAAGTGACTGGCGATTATATCAGGGGTTGCTGGACGAACCAGACCGCCATGTTACGAATGGGCAACGAATCGGCGGTCTCGGCGCACGGCGGGGATTGGAACGCGGGCGAGGGACCTGTCAGCGAGGAATGAGCCAGGCCAGAGCCGGTCAATGCACGGGACTCGAAGACCGACGGCCGGGTCGGGTTACAATCAAACGGCCGGGCCAACGAATGTTTGCCGCCCAAGGAGCCCCCGCCCACGATAACGGGGCCATGGCGGGCACAGCATCCGGAATCGACCTTGAATCGGTGGACCTGCGGGCTTTGGTGGGACACAGCGTGGCCGTGCCAAGCAGCGCGACCGTTGACGACGCGCGGGCCGAGTTCGCTCGGACCGGCACGAGCTTCCTCGCGGTCCTGGACGGCGCATCGCTGCTCGGCGTCTGCGCCCGGCAGAAGGTGGTGCAGGAGATGGGGTCCCGCTTCGGCTATGCCCTTAACGCCCACAGGCCCGTGCGCGAGCACCTGATGCCCGACATACTGCGCATTACGGAGGGAACGCCGGTGACAAGGGTGTTTCAGGCGCTTTCGACCCGTTCGGACCGCGACTTCTACGACGACGTGCTCCTGGTCGATGAACGGGGCGGCTACTTGGGGATGATCCAGGTGGGCACGCTGGTGCGCCTGCAGACGGAGTTCCTGATGGGCACGATCGCCCGTCTCGAGGCGTCGCGCCAGGAGATTGCGGCCAAGGCCCGCCAGATGGAGGACGACCTGCAGATGGCCAGCAGCGTGCAACAGGCCATGATGCCGCGCGGCCAGGAGCCTTCGGCGGGACGGGCCTCCATGCTGCGCATCGCGCACCGGTTTCAACCGGCTGGCGTCGTGAGCGGGGACTTCTTCGACATCCTGCGGATGCCGGACGGCTCCGTCGGCATCCTCGTCTGCGACGTGATGGGCCACGGAGTGCGCTCGGCGCTGATCGCCGCCATGATTCGGGCGATGCTTGAGCAGCTGCGGCCCGTGGCGCCCGATCCGGGCGCGTTCCTATCGGCCCTGAATCGCGACCTGACGCGGATACTGCGCCAGACCGGCGACACGATCTTCGTGACGGCGGCGTACTGCGTCGTCGACCCGGGCCGCGGCCGCCTTCGCTATTCCCAGGCGGGCCATCCCACGCCGCTGCTGTGCCGCCGGCCGGGGGGCGAGGTGAGTGCGGTCGCCTGTCCGGACGCCGCCGCGGGGCCTGCGCTCGGCCTCATCGACGACTTCGAATTCGCGGCCTGCGAGGAGGCGGTGCGTCCCGGCGACCGGGTGCTCCTGTTCACGGACGGCGTGATAGAGGCGGCCTCGCGCGAGGGAGGGGAGTTTGGGCAGCCGCGGCTCGTCGCCTCGTGGTCAAGGCGCGCGCCCGAGCCGCTGGACGCCGCCGTATCCGGGTTGCTTGGCGACGTGGCCGAGTTCTGCGGCAATTCGGCTTTCGACGACGACATCTGCGTCGTCGCGGCCCAGTGGGACGGGCCGGGCGGACCAGCGGAACCCTAGGCAAAGCGGGCCCGCTTGACTCCCGTATTGCGGCAATTGATCTGTCACCTGTGAACAAGGCCAGCGACACCCCCGGGCACGTCCTGCTCGTCGAATGCCGGGACCGCCCGGGCCTGGTTCACGCTATCACCGGGGTCCTGTTTCGAGCGGGCGCCAACGTGACCTCGAACCACGAGTTTGTCGACGCGGATACCCAGCGTTTCTTCATGCGGACGGCCTGCAGCGGCCTGCTGGACGGCGGCGCCGTCCGATCGTCCTTGATGGCGTTCCTTCCCGAAGGGGCCTCGGTGCGGATCCGCCAGGCGGTGGCGCGCCGCATAGTTGTCCTGGCCTCGCGGGAGCACCATTGCGTGGCCGATCTCCTGGTCCGCCATGAGTTTCATGAGCTTGGGGCGGACCTGCTGGCGGTCGTGAGCAACCATGGGAACCTCCGGCCGCTCGTGGAGAGGTTCTCCGTGCCCTTCCACCACGTCCCGCACGAGGGCTTCTCAAGGGAGGCCCACGAGGCGGCGCTGCAGGCGGTCGTCGAGCCCCTCGGGCCCGATTACCTCGTGCTGGCAAAATACATGCGCATCCTGAGCCCCTCGTTCGTCGCCGCGTGGCCGAACCGGATCGTCAACATCCATCACTCGTTCCTGCCGGCGTTCGTGGGCGCCCGGCCGTACCATCAGGCGTTCAGCCGAGGGGTCAAGGTGATCGGCGCCACCTCGCATTTTGTCTCCGACAAGCTGGACGAGGGCCCGATTATCATGCAGCAGGTTATCCCCATGGACCATTCGTACACGCCCCGCGACCTCGAGAGGGCCGGCCGTGAGATCGAGCGGACGGTCCTCGCGAACACTCTCAGGCTGCTCGACGAGGACCGCGTGTTCCTATGCGCCAACCGGACCATCATCTTCGACTGACGCCCTCATTCAGCGGCGCGATCCATGGCCGGCGCCAGCGCCAGGGAGTCCGCGCGAGCGCGGCGTCCCTCCCCGGGGCGGGGTCGGCCCCGGGGCCTGCCCTCCGATGGCCCCGAAAAAGCCGGTGACTAACCGCGCGGCAACGGTTACACCTTGCGAAATTGGTCCGGTTGCGCACATGAGAAAACGAATGAAGTTGGGGGCTATCGTCCTGGCCGCGGCGTTCTGCTGCGCAAGCCGCGTGTCGGCAAAATCGGAGGTGACCGTCAGCGACACGCTGAGCTGGATTGAGAAGCATCGCGCCGACTTCCGGGCCGAGTGGCACACGACCGAGGGACCCACAAAGTGGCAGCCGGATGACTTCAAGAATTTCGCCGGCTCGCGGAACATGTTCTGGGACAGGACCATCAAGTGGACCTACAAGTCCGACTGCCCGCGTTTCCCAAAGGGCCTGGAGACCGACGGCGAGACCTACGCCATCGGCCGCGCGGTCTCGCTTGTCGGGGACGTGACCGACATAAGCGAACAGGAGACCACCAGGGACGCCAATTGCACCAAGCAGATCTGGGCCGATTACGAGTGGCGCCTCAAGGTCTCGCAGGTCTCGCCGAACCCCATCGTCATAGACTATAAGGAGTACCTGAAGCGGACGAACCAGGCCGACAACCAGACTGTCGATGCCGGCGGCTACTACTTCGTCTGCATCCTGCCTAAGACGGGCGCGGACCCGGATGCGATTATCGAGGTATTGCACGACGAGAAGGTCGATGACGGCCGGGGCTCGATCTCGACGGCCAAGGGCTACCGGGATTCCGTGCCGATTGCGGGCATCGCGACGGTTCGCGACAGGAAGCTGGCCGAGCGCCTGGCCAACGCGGTGGGCCATTTGATCGGCATGATGCAGAGCCAGAAGGCGTCGAACGAGCCGTTCTGATCGGCCCGCGCGGTTCCCAGGCGCGGACACGTCCGCCGGGCGACCGTGCGCGGTCCGCGGAGGGCAGCGGCCCGCCTGCGCGTGCCCGCAGGCCCTCCGTTCAGACCGCCTCGCTCGTGAAGATCCCCTCGATGGGCCGGCCCATCAGCTGTGCGATCTTGAAGGCGAGGGGCAGGCTGGGGTCGTATTTGCCCGTCTCGATGGCGTTGATCGTCTGGCGCGACACGCCGAGCCGGTCGGCGAGATCGCGCTGCGACCAGTCACGCTCGGCCCGAAGCTCCCGCAGCCGGTTCTTCATTTGTAGCGGCGGCTGGCAAACGCGTATCCCGCGCACCAGAGGAGGCACATGGCGCCGACGAGCATACCCCAGGCCCAGTGCATGGCCGGCAGGACCTTCGCCTGCTCCAGGAGGTCGACCGTCATCACCAGGATCGCCGTTGCGGGAAAGGCGAAGCCGAGGGATTCCAATTGTATTCTCCGCTGGAGCTCATCGACCCGGCGGAACATGCCCACCACGCAGCTGACGTAGCCCAGGCTCAGGAGCACGGGCACGACCACCATCGCCACGCGCAAGGGCAGGGGCGGGTGATACAGGGCGAAGAGCGCGGTGTCGGCCGCGGCCGTGAGCCCCGCTCCCAGGCCCCAGGCCGTCGGTGCGATCCAGGAGCCCACGTCGGGGGCGCATTCCATTTGAGAGTCCGGTTTCGTATTCATGGTTGCCATTGTTCTTGAGAGCCGCCGGCGCCGTTGGGCGGCGGACAGGCGATTGGTTGATTGGGCATGGTGTAAAGCATCCTTGTCATATGTCAAGCATACTTGACATTTCTTTTTTGACTCGAAGGCGCCGGACGCATTGCCGCGCGAGGGACGCGCGGTCCGCTTCGCGTTTATTGGCGATCCGGATTGCCGGCCGCGCTTGCAAGCCTCCCAAGGGCCGCCCCCGGGCGCGTCTTTAGTCGCATAGCGGGTTGACTCCAGGGCGCCCGATCCCGCGGAGGCCGCCGGCGATCTTCCTTCCAATCCGCTCAGGCCGGCGCTAAAATCCGCAGGATCGTGAACGTTCTTCTGGTCTACCCCGAGTTTCCGGAGACATTTTGGGGTTTCAAACACGCGCTTAAGTTCATCTGGAAGCGCGCTTCCCTGCCTCCATTGGGCCTGCTGACGGTCGCGGCGATGCTTCCGCCGAGGTGGAAACCGCGGCTTGTCGACATGAACGTGCAGTCCCTCAGGGACTCCGACCTGGCGTGGGCCGACCTGGTCTGCATCAGCGCGATGATCGCGCAGCAGAGCTCGGTCAGGGAGGTCATCGTCCGGTGCCGCGGCGCGGGCAGGACCATCATCGCCGGCGGCCCGCTGTTCACGAGCGAGCAGGCGGGGTTTCCGGAGGTGGACCATTTCATCCTGAACGAGGCCGAGCTGACGTTGCCCGAGTTCCTGACCGACTTCGAGCGCGGGCGCGCGCGCCGGGTCTACGCCACGGCGGAGTTCGCCGACATCCGCCAGAGCCCCGTTCCCCGCTGGGATCTCGCGCGCCTTCGCCGCTACGGCTCGATGAGCGTGCAATTCTCCCGCGGCTGCCCGTTCGACTGCGAGTTCTGCGACGTGACCGCGAAGTTCGGCCACCGGCCCCGCACCAAGACCGCGGCGCAGGTCATCGCGGAGCTCGACGGCCTGCTCAGGTGCGGCTGGCGCGGGCCTGTGTTCTTCGTCGACGACAACCTGATCGGCAACAAGCGCGCCCTGAAGACCGACCTGCTGCCGGCGCTGATCGCGTGGCAGCGGTCGGGGCGCCACAGCGTCCCGCTGTACACCGAGGCGTCGATAAACCTGGCCGACGACGAGGAGCTGATGAGGCTCATGTCCGCGGCCGGCTTCGACACGGTGTTCGTCGGGATCGAGACCCCCGACGCAGCGGCTCTCGCCGAGTGCAACAAGCGCCAGAACCAGGGGCGCGACCTCGTGGCCGACGTGAAGCGGATGCAGCGCGCGGGCCTGCAGGTGCAGGGTGGGTTCATCGTGGGGTTCGACAGCGACGCCCCGAGCATCTTCCAGCGGCAGGTCGACTTCATACAGAAGAGCGGCATCGTCACCGCGATGGTCGGGCTGCTGAACGCGCTGCCGGGCACCAAGCTCCACGCCCGCCTGAAGGGAGAGGGCAGGCTCGTGGGAACCTCGACGGGCAACAACGTGGACGGCTCGATGAACTTCTCCCCGCGGATGCCCTCGAAGCTTCTCGTCGACGGCTACAGGGACATCCTGCGGCGAATCTACTCGCCGGGCCCCTATTACCAGCGGGTGCGCACGTTCCTGCGCGAATACAAGAGCCCCAGGGTGTCCGCGCCGCTGAGCTGGCGCCACATTCTCGCGCTTGGCCTCTCGAGCGTCAGGCTGGGCGTCGTCGGCCGCGAGCGCCTCCAGTACTGGCGGCTGGTCCTGTGGACCCTCTTCCACCGCCCGGCGGCGATCCAGCTGGCCGTCACCCTCTCGATCTACGGCTACCATTTCCGCAAGTGCTGCGAAGCGATGGATATCGGCTGACCGGCCCCGGCCGGGGCGAAGACTTCGCGAGCACATTTGGCCTTATGAAGACGACCCCCGTCCTCTGCATCGCGGCAATCTGCGCGCCCGCACTTATGTCCCAGACCAACCCGTCCGCCGCCGAGCGCTGGCTCGCGAAGGCCGACATTGCGCCGCAGTTCGCGGCCCCCGCCACGGCCGGGGAATGGGAGGCCAGGCGGGTTGAGGTGCGGGCCGAGCTCTGGAGCATGCTCGGCCGGCTGCCGCCGCGCCCCGCCGCTCCCAGCGTCGAGACGCTCTCGCGCGACGACCGCGGCGACTACGTCGTCGAGAAGTTCCGCTTCGACAACGGGGCGGGCGACACCGTGCCGGGTTACCTTATCCTGCCGAAGAAGCCCGCCGGGAGGCTGCCCGCCATCCTCTACTGCCACTGGCACGCCGGCGAGTACGACCTCGGCAAGGAGGAGCTGTTCCAGGACAAGCACACCCCCGAGCCGCCCGGGCCCGCCCTCGCGAGACGCGGCTACGTCGTACTCGCCGTCGACGCCTGCAACTTCGGCGAGCGCAACGGCCACAGCCCCGACGGGCCGTCCCTGAGGGACTACAGGGCCGAGGAAACGGACAGCAAGTTCGACCTCTGGGTCGGGCGCACGTTCTGGGGAATGCTTCTGCGCGACGACCTGATGGGCCTCGACTACCTGGCCTCGCGGCCCGAGGTGGACGCGGACCGGATCGGCGTCACAGGAATGAGCATGGGGGCGACCCGGACCTGGTGGCTGATGGCGCTTGACGACCGGTTGAAGACCGGGGTGGCGATAGCATGCATGACGCGGTACCAGAACCTGATAAGGCACGGGTCCGTCCACGAGCACGACATCGGCTACTTCGTGCCCGGCGTGCTGAACCACTTCGACAGCGAGGCCATCATCGCGCTGATCGCGCCGCGGCCCGTGCTGTTCCAGACCGGCGACAACGACCCGGGCTCGCCGGTGGACGGCATCCACGCCATAGAGTCGGCCGTGCGCCCCGTCTACGGCCTCTACGGCAGGCCCGGCGACTTCCAGAGCATCGTCTACCCCGGACTGGGCCATGTCTACACGCCGGAGATGTGGGCGAGGACCCTGGCGTGGATGGATTCCCACCTGCGCCCCGCCGCCGACCGGCGCTGAGGCAGGGATCGGACCGGCCGCGAAGCGCGGCAGGATCGGCGTCACCCCCGGCGCACCCGCGGTCAGTACGTGCCCAACAGGACGCGCAGCACCTGCGGCGCCGCGTAGAAGCGGAGGCCGTAGTCGGTCTCGTCGCCGTTCCAGATGCGGATGGGCTTGAAGACCCCGTTCTCATAGCCGCCCTCCTCGACGCGCAGGAAGTCGCGCTTGTCGCCGGTGGCCGAGGTGAAGTCGACCTTGCCGTAGGCGCCGGTGACCAGGAACTCGTTCTCGGCGAGCTTTGCCACCAGGGCCCGGCCGATGGGCGAGGCGTTGCCGTTGGTGCTGTTGCTGCGGCCGCCGGCGCCAAACCTGACAACGGCCTTCCAGTTCCCGAAGTCCAGCGTCTGCACGGCCTTGCCCTCCTCCTCGGCCGCGGCCTGGAGCCTTCCCTCAAAGTTGAGGCGGGCCGCCTCGCGCATCATCGGCTCCAGCATCTTGAAGTTGAGCGCGACGGGAGCCAGGGCCTCCTCGGACATGCGCGGCGCGCCCTGCGGCTCCGTGGAATAGCTTGTGTAGTCTAGCCCGAAGGGCGACCAGCCGATCGCGCCGCGCCCGAGCGCCGCGAAGCAGAGCCGCGCATAGCCCCCGGGGCCGCCCGTCTCGGGCACGAACAGCGCGTTGTCAGGCCGGGCGTAGAGCTCGAGCACCCTGCGGTAGCGGGAGCTGTCGTTCAGGTAGATGTCGGGGGCCAGCACGTCGAGGGCCGGGGCAGCCGCCTTCCAGATCCCGAGGACGTTGTCCGTCGGGCCGCCGCTCTCGTAGGTGCTGGCCGGCCCGGGCTCAAAGGGGTCGCGCAGCGCGGCGTTCGCGTACATCGGCAGCGGGTATTCCTTCTTCCCCGCGGCCGCGACCTGCCCGATGTAGCGCGCGACGGACCAGGCGTGGAAGTACTCGTCGGCGTTCGCGCCGAACGCCGCGGTCCAGCTGGCCCCGGCGGGGGCGGCTGCGCCGAGCGCCCTGAGCACTTCGCCGGGAACCGGCCCGGCGAAGAGCTTCTCTGCCGCCGGGGAGTAGTCGCGCACGCTGCCCCAGGAGCCCGCCTCGTTCTCGACCTGCACCATGATCACCGTGCGCTCGGCGTCCTCGAGCCTGAGGTGGCGCATGAATGCGCTGAAGGCTCTCGTGTCGGCCTCGAGCGCGGCCGGCGCGTGGGGCGAGGGCGAGTCCACGGACTTGCCGTCCCTGCCGGTGATGCGCGGGAACCTGTCGGGCTGGCCCTTGGCCCACAGCGGGATGTAGTGCGAGCTGCCGTTCTTCCAGGTGCCGAACCAGAGGAGCACGAGGCGGACCCTGTGCTCGCGCGCCTGGCTGATGATCGCGTCGACAACGGAGGTGTCGTACTTCCCGGGCTCCGGCTCGAACTGCTCCCAGTAGACCGGGATCTCGAGCGTGTTTGCATGCAGGTATTCGATGGCCGGCCAGACCTTGGGCAGCATGGCGGGCCATGCGCTCGAGTTGTGGCACTGCGCCCCGAGCACAAGGTAGGGCTCGCCGTCCACGAGGAGGGCGTGGCGCCCGTCCCTGCTGACTATTTCGGGCATCGGCTTGGCCTGGCCCTCGGCTCTCGCGGATGGGGCGAGCGATCCCGCCAGGGCGGCGAGAAGGCAGCCGGCTGCGAGCAGGCGGTGGGGGAGCGATCCTGTTTCGGTCTTCATGGTGACTCCTGTCGTGCTGAATCTTGCTGCGATGCGCCGGACTCCCGGGTCCGCCGGGGCCCGGCGTCGGCGGGCGGCGGTCAAGCCTGACTAGACCTTGAGCGGGGCGGATCAAACGAAAAGCGGCCGATCCGGGCGAGCGCCGCGCGGACCTATCGTTGCCGCGCCTGCCGCGACGCGCGGAGCTGCGGGTCAATGGAGGCAACCGCGTGCACATTGACAGCCCGCCGGAAATCCAAGAGCCTGATATCAAGCCTAACCCGGGCGAATACGACGCCGGCACATAGGTATTGTAGCTATGAGCAATCACTTCGTGCGCAGAAGCCGTCTGGCGGCGGGTTGCATCACATTGGCCGCTGGAGGCGTCGTCTCCAGGGCCCAGACGCCCGCGGCGGCGCCCAACCCGGCCGACGACGAGCCCGTCTTCCTCAGCCAGGTCGTCGTGACCGGATCGTATCTTCCGGACCTGCCCACAAAGGCGACCACGCCTGTCCAAGTGATTGGGCACGATGAGCTTTCGCAGACGGGTATGGACGTCGACCTGGCGGACGCCCTGCGCAAGGCGTCGCCGATGTTCACGGGGAACGGGAGCATGGGCCTGGAGAACGCCGGCTCGGAGGCTTTCGTCACCCAGGGCGGCTCGATACTGCAGATCCACAACCTGCACACCCTCGTGCTCGTCAACGGCCGGCGCGTTGCGTCCGACCCCGCGGAGGCGGCGCTCGGGCTCGAATTCGTCGACATGAACATGATCCCCGTCTCGGCGATAGACCACGTCGAGATCCTGACCGACGGCTCTTCCGCCCTCTACGGGTCCGACGCGGTCGGGGGCGTGATCAACGTGATCATGAAGTCGAGCTTCAACGGATGGGAGGCCGGAGTCCACTGGGGCGAGAGCGGCAACGCCGGCCACTACTCGGAGAAGTCGGGCTACCTGACCGGGGGGGTGAGCTCAAAGCGGACCTCCGTCATGGTCTCGGTGGAGGACTCCCAGACGGATCCGGTCTTCATGGGACAGCGGCCGTACTCGAACCCCATCTACACGACGACGACCTATCCCGGCGTCATCAGCGTCCAGCCGTTCGGCATCTCCTTCGACCCGAACACGGGCATGGAGTCGGTCCAGCCCGGCGCCCTCGCTTACTACCGCCTGAACCCCTCGCTCAACGCGCCGCCCGGGGGCCTGCAGTACTCGATCGACCAGCTCGTGCAGATGGGCGATTACCAGCCGGTCACGGCCCAGGAGCTCCTGAAGGGGTACAACGTCGCGAACGACCAGACCCTCCTCTCGAGCTTCCGGCGCCGCAGCGTCGCGGTCGGCTTCGAGCATCACGTCTTCGGCGACTCCCTGGTCCTCTTCGGCGACGCCAACTACAGCTATGTCCGCACCCAGTCCCAGGTCGCCGGGCAGTCGATTTCGCCGTACATCTCGGCGCCCTTCACGGACCCGTTCGTCTACGGGACGACGCCTCCCCCCGCGGGTGCCCTGGCGTACGTGCCCTACGTCCCGTTCCTCCAGCCCAACAGCCCCTTCTCGCCGGCGTGGCTCTATCAGCAGTCCTCCCCGCTGAGCGCCACCGTGAACCTGGTGAACGCGAACAACCTGTTCGCCCAGTACCCCATCGTGACCCAGGACGAGTCCGAGTTCTGGCGTTTCGCCGGCGGGGCCCGCGGCACGATCAACCCGAGCTACTCCTGGGAGGTGGGCGCGGACCTGAACCGCTACCACCTCGGCTTCTCGAGCCCGGGACAGATCGACACGGCCAACCTCAACGCCGCCCTTGCCGCCGGGACGATCAATCCGTTCGCGTTCGCGCAGCCGGCCGGCTCGCTGCCCGGAGGCATAATCGGGACGAAGTCCGACAGCATGGTGAGCACGCTCTACTCCTTCGACGTGCTCCTGCGGGGCACCCCGTTTGACCTGCCCGCCGGGAAGCTAAGCTTCGCCGTGGGCGCGAGCTACACCCGCGAGGCCCTCGAGGCCACGCCGGACGCCACCAGCGAGGCCATCGCCCCGGGGCTCTCAATAGCGGGCTGGCTCAACGCGGAGTCGCTCTCCCCGTTCAGCGCGTCCCGCGACTTCTCCTCGCTCTTCGGCGAGCTGAAGGTTCCCGTCCTGGGCCCGAAGCAGAACGTGGCGGGCTTTCACGAGCTCACCATCGACCTGGCCGGCCGCTACGACAACTACAGCCAGGTCGGCCACTCGACCGTGCCCGAGGCGAGCCTGCACTACGAGCCCCTCGACGAGCGCTTCTCGCTGCGGGCCTCGGTGGGCCGGTCGTTCGGCGCGCCCGAGCTGGCCGAGCTCTTCGGCCCCCCGATTTCCGGGCCGATCCCGCCGTTCACCTACCAGGGCTACTACGGAAACCAGGCCTCGAGCGCGGGCTTCACCGGGCTGGGCGGCCCGAACCCGGCGCTGAGGCCCTTTACGGCCGACACGTGGTCGGCGGGATTCGTCCTGGCCCCCCGGGTGACGAAGGGCTTCGCCCTCTCGTTCGACTTCTTCGCCGCGACGGTCAGCGGGGCCATCGGCTACCTGAACCAGGTCGACATCGTCCAGAGCGTCGAATCCCTCGGGCCGAGCTCCCCCTTCGCGCAGTATGTCCACGTCGGCAGCCCCAGCGGGCCGGGTGTCACGGGCCCCGGCCAGCTCAGCACGTCGAACCCGACGAGCATCTTCGTCCAGGTGCCCCTGATCAACCTGTCGTCCCAGTCGGACAGGGGCTTCGACGCGAGGTTCGACTACGTGTTCACGGATTCGTCGGCAGGCCACTTCAAGTTCAGCTCCACGGCGACCGTCTGGAAGAGCTACCGGATCCGGGAGATACCGACGGAGGGCTATTACGACTACGTGGGAACCGCGTCGGGGGGAGGGAGCAGCAGCCAGGGCACGATCCCGCGCTGGCGGACCTACTCCACGATGGACTGGACCAAGGGCGGCTTCGAGGTCGAGGTCGGCCACACGTACATCCCGTCGGTCGCCGACGTCGGGCCCGGCGGCTTCTACTCGACGAGCCCGGTCCACGTGGGGGACTACGAGCAGTTCGACGGGACGGTCGGCTTCGAGCCGGCAAAGGCCGGAGTGCTGAGCTGGCTGGGGAAGGCCAGGATCCGGCTGGGCGTGAACAACGTCTTCAACCGGATGCCGCCCGTCGCCCCGAACGCGTTCCCGGCCACGAACGCCGACGTCGGCGACTACAACGGCCCAGTCGGCAGGTTCTTCTTCGTGGATGCGGACTACCGCTATTGAACGAGGCCCGTGCAAGGCAGGGCCCGCCGCCGACTCGGGTATCGCCTCGCTCATGATTTTCGTTGATGTTGCCTGCCTGGCTGAACCAGCCTCCATACACCCCCTATGAAGGTTGATTACCCTGCCTCGGACCTACGGAATTTCGCCGTCGTCGGCCACGCTTCCGCGGGCAAGACCATGCTCTGCGAGGCGATGCTCCTGTGCAGCGGCCGGATCGGCCGCATGGGAAGCATCGCCGCGGGAACGACCGTCTCCGACTACCACGCGAGCGAGCAGAAGCACCAGATCTCGGTCCATGCCTCGCTCCTGCACACGGAGTGGCTGGGCAAGAAGTTCAACATCATAGACACGCCCGGGTACGCGGACTTCATCAGCGAGGGGATCGGCGCCCTGCGCGTCGGGGACTTCGCGCTCGTGGTCATAAACGCCGCGCACGGCATCGGGGTGGGGACCGACGCGGTGTGGGATTACGCCGGGCACTACGGCCTGCCGAAGGCCGTCGCGGTCAACGCGCTGGACAAGCCGAACATCGACTTCGACGCCGTGCTGGCCGGGGCGCGCGACCACTTCGGCAAGAACGTCTTCCCGATGACGATCCCCCTCGACTCCGGGCTGGCCTTCAGCCGGGTCCTGGACGTCCTGCGCAACGAGGTCGTCACCTACAAGCAGGGCGGCGACGGGCGCTACACGGAGCAGCCCGCGGAGGGAGCGCTGGCGGACCGGGTTCACGAGCTCCACCGCCAGCTGATGGAGTACGTCGCCGAGTCCGACGACGCCCTGATGGAGAGGTTCTTCGACAAGGGCGTCCTCGGGGAGGAGGAGCTGCGCGCCGGCCTCCACAAGGCGGTCCAGAACCAGGTGCTCGTCCCCCTCTTCGCCGTCTCGGCGGAGCGCAACGTCGGCGTGGCGCGCCTCATGGACTTCATCGCGAAGTACGGCTCGTCACCCGAGGACAGGGCCGACGTGCCCGCCCGCGACTCCGGCGGGCTTCCCTGCACCGTGTCGCTCTCCCAGCCCGAGCCCGTCGTCTACGTCTTCAAGACGATGAACGAGCCGGGCGTGGGCGAGCTGTCCCTAATCCGCCTGTATTCCGGAAAGCTGCGCGGCGGGGACGAGCTGTTCAACCGCACCAGGCAGGTTTCCGAGCGCCTCGGCCAGCTCTACATCCTCAACGGCCACGAGCGGGTCTCGGTGACCGGGCTCAGCGCGGGGGACATCGGGGCCACGGTGAAGCTGCGCGAGACCCGCACGGGCGACACCCTGTGCAGCCCGCGCTTCACCGTGGAGCTGCCGACCGTGGAGTATCCCCACCCGAACATTCACGTCGCCCTGCGGCTGCGAGCCAAGGGCGACGAGGACAAGCTCGCGGTCGGTCTGGCTACTCTCCACCAGGAGGACCCCACGTTCCGCTACCGGGTGGACGACGAGGTGCACCAGACGATCATCTCCGGCCAGGGCGAGATCCACCTGCAGGTGATCATCGAGCGGCTCGCCCGCAGGTTCGGGGTCAACGTCGAGCTGGAGGACACGCGGGTGCCCTACCGCGAGACGATCCGCGGGAAGGCCGAGTCGCGCTACCGCCACAAGAAGCAGACCGGCGGCGCCGGCCAGTTCGCGGAGGTGTGGATGCGGATCGCCCCGGGCCCGCGCGACAGTGGAGTGGTCTTCACCGAGTCGCTCGTGGGCAACGACGTCGACCGCGTGTTCGTCCCCTCGGTCGAGAAGGGCGTGCGCGCGGTCGCCGCGGAGGGCGTCCTCGCCGGGTACCGGATCACCGACGTGAAGGTCGATTTCTACGGGGGCAAGATGCACCCGGTGGATTCGAAGGACATCGCCTTCCAGGTCGCCGGCTACCACGCGTTCAAGGAGTCATTTGCAAGCGCCTCGCCGTGCCTCCTTGAGCCGATGTACACGGTCGCCATCACGACGCCGGACGACTATGTTGGCGCGGTTCTGGGCGACCTCTCATCGCGCCGCGGAAACATCCTGGGGATAGACTCGGACGGCCACTTCCAGGTGATCCGCGCGACGCTCTCCTACAGGCAGCTCCACCACTACAGCACGGTGCTCCGGTCGCTGACGAGCGGCCGGGCCCGACATTCCGAGAACTTCAGCCATTACCAGGAGGTGCCCGCCGACCAGGTCCCGGGCATCCTTGCCGAGGCCCAGAAGAGGCGCAACGGGCAGGTCGAGAAGTGAGGAGCCCTGGCCGGTGGGAGGGGGATCTCATCGAGGGAGTCCGGGCCCGGGAAGCCGCAGGCGCGAATCAGTCCACCGCTGCCCAGTGACCAACTCCCGCACCAACCCATGAGCGTAAAGAGCCGCCTGATAATACTGAACTTCACGCAGTTCTTCGTCTGGGGAACGTGGCTCATCTCGTTCGGGGGGTATATGATCGCCACCCTGAAGTTCACCGGGGGGCAGGTCGGGAGCATCTACTCGACGATGGGGCTGGCCTCGTTGTTCATGCCCGGGCTGCTGGGAATCGTCGCCGATCGGTGGATGAACGCGGAGCGCGTGCTCGGGCTCTGCCACGTCGCCGGCGCGCTTCTGCTCTTCCTGGCGTCCACGGTCAGGGACCCCGCCCTGATGTATTGGGTGATGCTCCTGAACTCGATGGTCTACATGCCCACCATCGCGTTGAACAACACGGTGAGCTACGGGATCCTGTCGTCGCAGGGCTTCGACGTGGTCAAGCATTTCCCCCCAGTCCGCGTCTGGGGCACCGTCGGCTTCATCGCGGCAATGTGGGTGGTCGACCTCGTCGGGTGGTCGGTGAGCCCCCTTCAGCTCTACATCGCCTCCATCTCGGCGCTGGCCCTCGGCATCTACGCCTTCACCCTTCCCGCATGCCCCCCGACAAACACGAAGAAGTCCGCCTCGTTCGCCTCCGCGTTCGGGCTCGACGCGTTTGTGCTGTTCAAGAACAGCCAGATGGCCGTGTTCTTCGTCTTCGCCGCATTCATCGGGGCGGCCCTGCAGATCACCAACACCTTCGGCGAGGCATTCCTGCACGACTTCAAGGGGGCGTACGCCAGCTCGTTCGCGGTGGTTCATCCGGGGCTGCTGATGTCGGTGTCCCAGATCTCGGAGACGCTCTTCATCCTGACGATACCCTTCTTCCTGGGTAAGTTCGGGATAAAGAGGATCATGATGATCAGCATCTGCGCGTGGGTGCTCCGGTTCGGCCTGTTTGGCCTCGGCAATCCCGGCGGGGGACTGATCCTCCTCGTCCTCTCGATGATCATCTACGGAATGGCCTTCGACTTCTACAATATCTCGGGCTCGCTCTTCGTTGAGCTCGAGGCCGAGCCGCGGATCCGGGCGAGCGCGCAGGGCCTGTTCATGATCATGACCAACGGGCTGGGCGCGCTCATCGGGGGTCTGGCGAGCGGCCGCGTTGTGGATCATTTCACGGTCGGCGGGGTCAAGGACTGGCGCGCCATCTGGTTCGTCTTCGCCGCGTACGCACTCGTCCTTGGGCTCGTCTTCCCGTTCGCCTTCAGGTACGACCATGATCGCAGGAAGGCGGCCCTTCGCGAGGCCGCCGGGCGACTGACCCGGGCAGGCGAGCCTTCCAACCCGCCTGGCTAGGTGCTAGAAGGCCGTGCTCCTCCCATGATGACGCGGCGTGATTTCATCAAGAGCTCGGCGCTTACCGGGGGCGCCCTTGTGCTCGCGGAGGCAAGCCTGTCCGCCTCCGCGGCGCCGGGCGCGCCCCCGGAGGCCTCGGCCGCGTTGCCCGGGGACCGGCCCAGGCTGCCGGACCTGAGCCCCGCGCGGTGGATCTGGTACCCCTCGGAGCGGACGCTGCAGAACACCTTCGTCCTGTTCAGGCGCGAGTTGGCGCTGGCGTCGCCCGTGCGCAGGGCATCGGGCTGGATCGCGGCCGACAGCCGCTATCTGCTCGAGGTGAACGGCCGGCGGGTCCAGTGGGGCCCCGCGCCGGCCGACCCGCGCTGGCCGGAGGCCGATCCGCTCGACCTGACCGGGATCCTGCGGGCCGGAAGGAACGTCCTGGCCGCCACGGTGCTCTTCTACGGGCAGGGCGACGGCACCTGGCCGCTGGGCAAGCCGGGCTTCCTCTTCTGGCTCGACCTGGAGCACGCCGACGGAAGGCGGGAGGTGGTCGTCTCCGATGAGGGCTGGCGCTCGCTGCTGTGCCGGGCCTGGAGGGCCGGCCACTACAAGCGCTGGTACCTGCGGGCCCTGCAGGAGGAATTCGACGCGAGGCAGTTTCCCCACGGATGGCCCAGCGCCGACTATGCGCCGGGCGGCGACTGGCTGCCGGCCATGGCCCTGGAGGGCTCGCCCAACAAGCCCGCGCTGTGCACGAGCTACCCCGAGTACATGCTGGACCTTGGACGGGGCCCGGCAGAGGCCGAGCTGCTTATGCGCAGCATACCGCTGATGGCGGAGTCCGTCGTCGGCGTGCGGCGGCTCTCCGAGTCGCTCTGGATCGAGTGGGCGCGCCCGCCGCGGGAGTATTTTGAGGTCTGCACGCCCGGCGCCTTCCGGGCCGTCCGCGAGTCCTGCGTCGCGGCCTCGGCGCCGGACAGCTGGACCCTGCAGCTTGACGGCCAGCGGGGCGCCGTGCTCACGTTCGAGCTGGAGGAGCAGGTCGTGGGCTGGCCCTTCTTCACGATCGAGGCTCCGGAGGGCACCGTCGTCGAATTGCTGGTCCACGAGGCCCATGAAGTCGGCGGCCCGCCGCTGCTCAACACGCACTTCAATTCATGGACGCGCTTCACCTGCCGCGCGGGCGCCAATCGCTTCGAGTGCTTCGACTTCGAGAGCCTGCGCTGGCTCCAGCTCCATGTCCACGGCGCGGCCGGCCCCGCGACCGTGCGCGAAGTAGGGGTGCGGCGGCGGATGTTCCCGTGGGCCCAGGCGCCGCTCGTGCGGACGGACGAACCGGCGCTCCAGAGGCTCTTCGACGCCTCCGTGAACACGCTCAGGAACTGCGCCCAGGAGACCCTGGTCGACGGCATGGCGCGCGAGCGCCAGCAGTACAGCGGCGACGGCGGCCACCAGCTCCACGCGGTCCACCTGGCGTTCGGCGAGGCGCGGCTGCCGGCGCGCTTCGTCAGGACTTTCGGCCAGGGCCTCACCAAGGACGGCTTCTTCCTCGACTGCTGGCCCGCCTATGATCGCCTTGCGCGGCTCGCGGAGCGGGAGCTCGACCTGACCGAATGGGGGCCGATTCTGGACCACGGCGTCGGCTTCAACTTCGATTGCTGGCATCATTACAATTACACGGGCGACCTCGGCTCCGTGAGAGAGGCGTATCCGAGACTGCTGAGGTTCTCGGGCTACCTTCGCGAGAGAATCGGCCGCGACGGCCTGCTACCCGTCGAGAACAACGGGGTGCCCACCGTGTGGATCGACGTCGACGCCTATCAGCGCCAGCGGCACAAGCAGTGCGCGTACAACCTTTACGCCGCGGCCATGTTCCAGAACGCCCTGGGGCCGCTCTGCCGCGCGTTCGGGGACGGGCGGGTCGCGGATTCCGTGGAGGACCTGGGCCGCGACATCCAGAAGGCGGCGGTCCGCTCCTTCTGGAGCCCGGGGCGCGGCATCTTCGTCGTCAACCTTCCGTGGCTGGCCGAGGAGACGGCGCCGCGCCTGTGCGACCGTTCGCTCGCGACCGCATTGCTTTACGACCAGTGTCCGGGCGGGGACCAGAAGGCGGCGCTGCAGGCCCTGGCGGATTGCCCCCCCGAGATGGGCCTGTCCTATCCCTGCAACGCCGGCTGGCGCCTCTGGGCTCTGGGCAGGGGGGGCCGGGCCGACGCCATCGTGCGCGACTTGCGCCTGCGCTGGGCGACGATGGCCTCGGTCCGGCTCAACAACACCCTGCAGGAGGGCTGGACGGCGCGGCCTGATTCCGGCGACCAATGGAGCCATTGCGCCGTGGCGCCGCTCTACGTCGTCTATCACTGCCTGATGGGGTTGCGCCCCCTCGTGCCGGGTTGCTCCCGGGTGGAGATACGCCCTCAGCTGGCCGACCTGGAGAGCCTCGACGTCGTCGCCCACACCGTCCGGGGCCCGATCCGATTCACGGCAAGGGGCGGGCCGGGGGACCGCGAGCTCTCCCTCCAGTTGCCGCCAACGTGCGAGGCGGAAATCGTTCTGCCGAGCGCAGAGTCGACGCGACTGGCCAGGACCGGCGGCCCCGCTCCCGCGGGCCACGCGCGTTACCGGCTCCCGGCGGGCGGCGGCACCACGTTGCACCTGCGCTCGACGTAGGCTCGCGCCGGGTCCCGTCTTCGGCCCGAGAACCTGCGAAGCCGCGGGGCGGTATCGGCACCAGTGCCGCGGAGGCGCATTCGTGCTCGTTAGTCTCAGCCTTCCGTAAAATGCGTCGTTCTCGCCTCGACGCGGCCCAGGTGGACGACCTGGTCCCGCTGGCCGAGATTCGCCCGCTCGTGCGCGAGATACCGGGCGAGGACAACACGGCGACGATTCTTCCCGCGCCGGTCGACCCGTTCACGCCCTTCATGGGGCGCAATCCCGGGTTCGACGAATTGCGGAGGCCGTGGTAGCGTCTCGGCGATGCGGCGAGACGCGACCCAATCCTGGACCCCCGGCGATATCCACAAGCTGATGCGCGGCTACCAGGGCGCCGCCGTCCTCGCGGCCGCCGCCGAGCTGGATCTCTTCTCGCCCCTCAGCAGGGGCCCGATGACATCGCGGGCGCTGGCGGGGCGGACCGGCTGCGATCCGCGCGCCCTCACGGCGCTCCTGGATGCCCTGGCCGCCATTCGGCTTCTGGTGAAGCGGGGAGGGCGCTACTCCGCCGGCCGGGGCGTGGCCGACGTCCTCACGCCCGGAGGCGGGCGCTCGGGCCTCTCCATGGCGCAGCATCAGGCGAACTGCATGCGCCACTGGGCTCAGCTCGCCCGCGTGGTCAGGACCGGCCGGCCGGCCGAACGCTCCCCGAGCGTCCGCGGAGCCGGCGGCGACCGGGCGGCCTTCATAGGGGCCATGGACAACACCTCGGCCCCCGTCGCCGACTCGGTCGTCCGGCGCGTGAAGCCGCTGCGCTTCAGCCGGCTGCTCGACATCGGCGGGGCCTCGGGAACCTGGACCCTGGCCTTCCTGCGCGCATGCCCCTGCGCGACCGCAGTCCTCTTCGACCTGCCCCCGGTCATCCCGATGGCGGCGAGGCGCATCGCGGCCGCGGGGATGGGCAGGCGCGTCCGGCTCGTGCCCGGGGATTTCACCGCGGATCCCCTGCCGGCCGGCGCCGACCTGGCCTGGGTCAGCGCCATCATCCACCAGAATTCCCGGGCTCAGAACCGGCGGCTGTTCGCCAAGGTGTTCTCGGCCCTCGTCCCGGGAGGCCGCATCGCGATCCGCGACATGCTGATGGACGAGGCGCGCACCCGCCCGCTCTCGGGCGCCCTATTCGCCGTCAACATGCTCGTGGCGACCAAGGCCGGCGGCACCTTCACCTTCCGCGAGCTGCGGGAGGACCTTGCGGCGGCGGGATTCTGCGGGGCCGCGGTCGCCCACCGCGACCAGGGGATGAGCTCGGTCGTCGTTGCGAGGAAGCCCGGCGTCAGTACCCGGCCCTGAGCCGGAAAAGCGCGACGCCGTGCGGGTCGACGGTTCCGGCCCACGGATCCTCGTTGCGCCCGGCCGGCTTCCCGGCCCACACGTCCGTGACGTGGTAATATGCCTCGCCCAGGAAGCTCAGGTCGCGCCAGTCCACGGCGAGCCTCGCGGGCGCGGAGCCCGTGTTGAGCACGCAGACGGCCCATTCGCCGTTCGAGAGCTGCTTCGCCCAGATCTCCTTCCCGGCGTCGGCGCGGTACCGGAAGCCCTGGTGGCCCGCGGGGTCCTGGTCGATCGCGATCACATCCCTGTTCGTGAGGATCGCGCGAGTCTCCGGCGCCATGGTCCGCACGTCATTGCCCGCGATCAGGGGCGCCGCGAGCATGCACCACAGGCTGAAATGCGCGCGCGACTCGGCGTAGGTGAGCCCCTTGTTGCCGACCTCGAGCATGTCCGGGTCGTTCCAGCGGCCCGGCCCCGCGTACCTCTCCAGGCCGACCTGCGCGTCCAGGATCTCCTTCCACCGCGCGTAGCTCGGGCCGATGTCGCCCGTCGTGCGCCAGAGGTGCCCGACCGGCCTGGCCCAGAGCCAGGGACGGTTCTCGCCCCATTCGCACAGGCTGAACACGGCCGGCCGGCCGGCGGCGCGGATGGCGTCGCTCATGATCCTGTACGTCTCGGGCCCGTTCGCGGTGCCTCGGTTGCACCAGTCGTACTTGATGTAGTCGACGCCCCACGAGGCGTAGGTCCTTGCGTCCTGGAACTCGTGGCCCCGGCCCCCGGGATAGCCGGCGCAGGTGCGCGAGCCCGCGCAGCCGTAGATTCCGAACTTGAAGCCCCTCGAGTGAAGGTAGCCGGCCAGCGCCTTCATCCCGCCGGGAAACTTGACCGGGTCCGCCGCTAGGCTCCCGCCAGGGTCCCGCTCCCTCGCGGCCCAGGCGTCGTCGATCACGATGTACACGTATCCCGCGTCGCGCATCCCGTCCGCCGCCATCGCGTCTGCGGTCTGGCGGACCAGCGCCTCGCTGCAGTCCACGCCGAAGGTGTTCCACGTGTTCCAGCCCATCGGCGGCGCAAGGGCGAGCCCGTCGAACTTCTGGGCATGGGCGGCGCATGCGCAGAGGGCGGCGCACGCGACCAGGCGGGGGAGTCTCACAGTCCCTTTGTTACAATCGGTCGGGCGCCGCTCAGGCAAGCGCGGCCCGCACGCGTTCCGGCGACATCGGGAGTCGCAGCAGGCGGACTCCGGTGGCGTCGTGGAGGGCGTTGGCGACCATCGCCCCCACCACCGTTATCGCCGGCTCACCGCCGCCCTGCGGGGCCAGCTGGTTGTTCTCCACCAGCACGGTCTCGATCCTCGGGAGCCATGAGAAGAGGGGGATACGGTACGTTCCGAAATTTGTGTCCAGGATCCTGCCGTCCGAGAAATGGACCTCCTCGCTCAGCGCGTATCCCAGGCCCATCATGATGCATCCCTCCACCTGCATCCGGGCCCCCTCTGGATTGATCACGACGCCCATGTCCTGGGCGCAGACGACCCTCCTGACCCGCACCCGGCCCTCGCCGGCGACGACCTCGACCTCGGCCATGGCGGCGACATAGGTTCCGGCGTCGATGGCGCAGGCGACGCCCAGGCCGCGCCTGCTCGGCGGGCGGGAGGGGGTCCATCCGAACTTCTCGGCCGCGGCCTTCAGCACGCGGATCATCCGCGGGTCCCCGAGGTTTCTTAGGCGGAATTCCAGGGGGTCGATCCCGGCGGCCGTCGCCATCGTGTCGACCTGCGATTCGCGGGCGAACGTGTTGCCGCTGTTGCCCGGTGCGCGCCACGCCCCGGTCGCGAAGGGATGGGAGCCGGGCGGGCCCAGCAGATCCGTTCCATGGACGCTCGTCCGATGATTGGGGACCGAGTAGAACTGCTCGGCGCCGCGCCCGCCGCCGTAGAAGTCGTCGAAGTCCCAGAAGGCCATCTTTCCGTCGGCGTCTATCCCGGAGCGAACCTTGGCGATGGCGGCGGGCCTGAACGGATCGTGGAAGAACTCGTCCGCGCGGCTGCGCATCACCTGCACGGGCCTGCCCGCGGCCTTGGCGAGGCGCGCGGCCTCGACCGCCTGGCCGTTCACGGTCTTGCCGCCGAACGCGCCTCCCACGAAGGGCACGATGACCCGCACCGCCTCCGCGGGGAGCCCGATGGCCTGCGCAACCTGGTCGCGAGCGCTGAACGGGTTCTGGGTCGAGGCCCAAACGGTAGCCTTTGCCCCCTCCACCCGCGCCAGGGCCGCGTGGGTCTCGATGGGGACGTGGGCCACGTAGCTGTTGAGGTAGGTCGCCTCGAATTTCTGAGTGGCGCGCCTCGCCCCCTCGGTCAGGTCGCCCGACTGGGCCGCGACCTTTCCATCCGGGGCCACGCGCAGAAGATGGTCGAATATGTTTCGGTCGTCCAGGCCGGTGCCCGGGAGGTCGAAGTCGGCCTTTATCCTCAGGAACGCGGCCGCCGCCGTGTCCGGGAGTTCGTGGAGGACGGCCACAAGGTCCCCGTCCCGCACGATGCGGATGCCGGCGACCTGCTCGGCCGCCGTCGTGTCGAGGCCCTTGAGCGTCGCGCCGTGCGCGGGCGGCCGAAGGACCTTGGCATAGAGCATGCCGGGCAGGCGCATGTCCGCGGCGTACAGGGCCGCGCCGGTCACCTTCTCGCGGCCGTCGCGCCGTTGCACGGATCTGCCCACCACGGTGTACTCCGAGAATGCCTTTGCCTTCGCGCCGACATCCAGGTGCCGCTCGATCCTTCGGCCCTTGGCAAGCGCGCCGTACGTGATCCTGCGCGCCTCCTGCTCCCGGTCGTAGACGACCCCTGCCTTCGCCACCAGGCGCTCCCGCGGGAGCCCGAGGGCCTCCGCGGCAAGCTGCAGGAGGACGGCCTTCGCCTCAGCCGCCGCTGCCTGGAGCGCGGGCCCGAAGAAGCGGGTCGTCATCGACCCCCACGTGCCCATGTCATATGGGCAGAGCTCGGTGTCGCCCATGACCATGTCGACGCTGTCGAGCGGCACCTCGAGCTCGTCGGCCAGTGTCTGGCCCAGCGAGGTGATCGTTCCCTGGCCCATCTCGATCTTGCCCGTGAAGCCCGTGACGCGGCCGTCCTCGCCGATCCGGATGAAGGCGTTGAAGTCGGTCGGCAGCCCCGGAAGGACCCGCCTCGACGGGGCGGCCCCCTCCAGCACGGCCTGGGCCGCGAGCAGGTCCCTGAGGGAGACAAAGACGAGGATGCCTCCCGCCATGCGCTGGAGGAATTCCCGGCGGGTGGGCAACGGCGTCGTGTCCGGGCTCATCTAGGACTCCCCCCCCATCTGCGCGGCGGCGGCAAGGATCGCCCGGACTATCCGGGGATGGGCGCCGCACCGGCAGAGATTGCGCTCTAGCCCCCGGGCGACCTGCTCCTCGGACGGCCTTGGGTTGGCGTTTAGCAGGCCGAGCGCCGCCATGATCATGCCCGGCGTGCAGAAGCCGCACTGCAGGGCGTCATTCTCCATGAAGGCCTTTTGCAGCGGATGGAGCCGCCCGTCCTTCTCTAGGCCCTCGATCGTTACAACCTCGCGGCCCCGTGCGTCCTTCACGCGCAGGCGGCATGAATGGACGGGCGCGCCGTCCACAAGCACGGTGCACGCGCCGCAGTGGGCCTCGCCGCACCCGTATTTCGCGCCCGTCAGGCCGAGCTCGGTCCGCAGCACCCACAGGAGACGGCGGTCCCCATCCACGTTCAGCTGAACGGGCCTGCCATTGAGGCGCAGGGAAATGGAGTCGGGCATCGGCGTCTAGGGGGCGGGGCAAGGGTGGCCCGCACCTGGGGCACCCCGGGACCCGTCCCCTTGCGAGTCCCGGTGGTCACAGCCGGGCGCCGGGCAGGGCCGAACGCGGGCCGGCCGGAGGGACGATGGCGCAAGCCAACCGCCGGATCCGTTCCAAAAACCCACGGCGGCAAGGCATGCCATCAGGAGTTCCAGGTTCATGGCACCGTCACAACTATAGGCTCCCCCGCGGTCGCGGGCTGCTCCTCTTTTGCGCGAATTGGCGCAGATCTTGCCCCGGGGCGTACCGCGCGGCGGAAGCCTCTTCCCGGAGCCGCGCAAGTCCCACGTGCCCGGGGCATTGCGGAGGATCCCCGGGCCAATGGGAATCGGGGCCGGCCTCCCGGGGACGAGCCGACCCCAAGCGCGATGAATGTCATTCCCCTCCGCGGGAAAGTCCGATATCCGGGTTCTCCAATGAATCCTCCAGCCGCAACCCGGTGCGCCATCGCTTCCCTCGTGGTCCTTCTGACTGCGTGCTCAAGGAAACCCGAAACAGGGGCGACCACCAAGCCCGCCGCGGTCGAGCTCGTTCCGGAGGCGGAGCGAAGCCGCCACTTTGACGCCGTGAACAGCCACCTCGAGCTCGGCGGCACGCTGTACGCCTATGCCGACGTGGACGGCGACGTCCTCGCCATCGCGGGGAATGTGCAGGCGCTCGTCAGGCAGATCGCGATCGCCCAGCCGAAGGCCGCGCCATTCGCGAGGCAGGATTTCAAGGCCCTGTTCACCGAGCTGGGCCTGAACGACGTCAAGGCGATCGGCCTGAGCTCGGTGCGCGAGGCCGGCGGCAGCTTCCGCAACCGCGCATTCCTGTACACGCCCGATGGCCGCCACGGCATATTCGCCGTGTTCGGGGGCCAGCCCGGGCGGTTTGTCGGCGCGAGGCTCGCGCCGGCGGACACCGACTTCTACGGCGAGCACGAGTTCGACGTGACCGTGCTCTATGACACCGTCAAGTCGGTCGTTGCCAAGGTCAACGGCCCGGATGCCGCGGCCGGGTTCGAGGAGCAGGTCAAGAAGGTCGGCGCCAAGGCGATGTTCTCGCTTCTCGAGCTGATCGAGGGCCTCAATGGCCGGGCGACGATCATAATCAGGCTCGATCCGGTGAAGAACGTCGCCCTGCCCGGGGCGAATCCCGTCAACATCCCGGCATTCTCGGCACTGGTGATGGTCGACGGCATCGGCCCCGTGGTCGAACGCGCGCTCGCCGCCAGGACAACCGACCTGGAGGCCTCCCAGGAGGGAACCCGCCACCTCTTCACATACAAGGGAGCCCCGCCCGTCGAGGGCCTCAAGTACGTCCTGGCCGTGGACGGGAAGACGCTCTACGCGGCATCCTCCGCGGAGTTCCTCCACGAGTGCCTCCAGCGCAAGGATGGGCTCGACACGAACGCATCGTTCTCCTCCGCGCTTGCCGCCCTCGGCCCGGAGGGCAACGGCGTGACGTGGATTAGCCCGCGGTTCGTTTCACGCTTGAGGGGTCTTGGAGCAATAAACGCCCAGCTTAACCCACAGGTGAAGAAGATCTTCGACAACTTCTCCATGAACCTGCCCGAGGTCAGCCAGCCGCTGCTCTCGGTGCGCACGAATCTTCCCGATGGCATCCTGATCCGGTCCACCTGGAACCGCTCCCTGAAGGCCGACATCGCGATGTTCACCATCTACAATCCGGTCACGGTCGGACTCCTGGCCGCCATGGCAATCCCCGCCTTCGAGAAGGTGAGGACCAACTCGCAGACGATGGCGGTCTACAACAACCTTCGAATGCTTTCCGCCGCGGCCGACCAATACTACCTTGAGAACGGCGTTAGCTCGACGGACTTCGACAGCCTCGTCGGGCCCAACAAGTTCATCAAGGCGGTGGTTCCAGTCGCCGGGGAGGACTATCGGTCGCTGACCTTCAGGCAGGGCGTGCCGCTCACGGTGCACCTTTCCGACGGGCGGGTGATCTCGTATCCCCCGCCAACGCCCAGGTCCGCCCGTTCAATCGCCCACCCGCCCGGCGCGCAGCTGCCGGGACCCTCGCCCAGGCGCGACGCCGCGCCGGCGGCGCCCGCCGGCGCCAGTGCGCTCCCGGAAAGCACGTCGCCGGACCAGGCCATCATTGAGAACCTGCGCGTACTCGATGCGGCCGCGAATCGCTTCTACGCCGAGAACGGCACCACGACGACGACTTACGAGCAGCTCGTGGGACCGGGCCGGCCGATCCCCTCGATGAACCCGGTCGCGGGCGAGGACTACCGCTCGCTGCTGTTCAAGCAGGGGCGCCCGTTGCGCCTGTACCTCAAGGAGGGCGGCAAGGTCATCGTCTACCCCCCGCCCCAATAGGGCCGGGGAAGGCCGTCGGGTCGGGGTGGGGTGCGGGCGTCCGGAGAGCCGGGCGCCGCTCCCAAAAATGCCCGCACGAATGGGATCAGCCCCGCCCTTTGTCCCGGGCCCGGGGCCGGAGCTCCCTGGCCTTCGCGATGCTCAGGAATTCATAGAACCCCATGAGACGGCAAAAGACGTAGCCTCGGTAGCCGTCGAGAAATCCCCGGCGAAGGACGTAATGATAAAGGAAGCGGAGCGCCGGCCGGAATGGCATGCGGCTCGCCAGGCCCTTCAGCCGGCGCTTCCGCGCGAGGCCGGGCTCAATCGCCGGCTGCGCCGCCGATCTCATCGCGGAATCCGAACTGAGGAGATGAGCCTCCCAGTTCGAGTACCGGTTGTGCTTCTCCACCCAGGCGTCGATGGTCGGGAAGGCGTAATGCTCCATCTCGTGCCGGAGCCGCCCCGTGGGGCCGTTGAGTATCACGTGCTCATGCACCTCGTTGTCGCCCGATTCCGTCGAGCTGACGCCCTCGAACTGCTCGTAGCGGCCGGCAGCGTGCCGGAAGAAGCGCAGATTCCAGCTTGGGTAATACCCGCAGTGGTCCAGCCAGCCGTCCAGGAAGAAGAACCGGCGGTTGACGTAGTATCCGCTCAGGCCCGCCCCCTTGGCCAGGGCGATGGAATGCACCTCCGCGGCCAGCGCCGGGGTGATCCGTTCGTCGGCGTCGAGTATGAAGACCCACTCATTGCGCCATGGGACGTTCGCGAGCGCCCAGTTCTTCTTCTTCGGGAATTGGCCGCTCCATCTGAAATCGACGACGGTAGCGCCGAGTCCCCGTGCGATGTCCTGCGTGCCGTCGGAGCTCGATGAATCAACGACCACGACCTCGTCCGCGAAGCGGCACGACTCGAGGCACGGCCCGATGTTCATCCTCTCGTTCCTCGTGGGAACAAGAACCGATATCGGGCTTCGCGAAGTCATGTTGTGGCGGTGATCGTGTCAGGTCCTGCCGGCTGACTTCACGAGGCCCGGGTCACTTGTCTCCAGCCTCAAGGAACTCGATATCCGACACCACGTCGTTGGCGCCGATCGAGACCGTAAGGCTCTTCTGGTAGGCCTTGACCTTGAAGGGGCTGGTCTTGACCTGCATATAGGCGTAGAGGATCGCCGAGTCGCCCTTGTTCTTGACCAACGGGTAGACGGCCTCGCCGCTCGGACTGCCCAGCGCGGCTATCACCTCGCTCTTGGTGGTCTTGCCTTTGACTATTGCACTGGCCTTTGAGTCGTCGAAATCCGTCCCGTCCTCCTTGAAGGAGCTGACGAACTGCTCGCCCACCAGGAGATCGTTGTAGGTCGAGAACGTAACGACCCGCGCGGGAGTGACCCCGCCGTAGAGCGCCGTGCCAATGGCGGTGGCGTAGACGTAGGTGCTCTGCCTTATCCGGCAGGAGTTCTTCAGCACCTCGCCCGTCTGCTTCGCCGGGCCCATGACTCTGATGACGTCGCCGATCGTGGACGTGCCGACCTTAAGAACGCTGGCGTCCGGCCGCTTGAAGTCCGTGCCCGCGCAGCCGGCGAGCAGGAGCATCATGGCCGTCGATGCGAGCAGTGAGGAGGTCCTAGTCGTTGTTTTCATCTTGGTGAAGCCTGGCCCGGGTATGCTCGGCCACGTGGTTAGGCCGGCGCCCAGAGACTCCAGCGTGCAAGCAGCGACTGTCCGGTGCAAGGCGTTCCCAAAGGCAATGCCCTGCTTGCGCCCTGTCAGCCACGGCCCGTACCGAGGACATGCGGCGGTGCCATGGATCCGGCGGATCGATTGGGCTCGGCGGGCTGCTGGTCGACCGGATTGCCCGCGAGGCTGGGTCGCTCGGGTTTGATGCGCTCTACCTTTGGACTCCCTCGGTCGAGCGGTTCTACTCTCGACGAGGCTGGACGACCATCGAGAGGACGACGTATCGGGAAGTGCACGTTGCGGTCATGTCCCGCCGAATCGGCACGGTCGCCGTGGCCGAGGGCGGCGGGCCCGGCCCGCGGAGCGAAAACCCGCCGGCCGCCGATTAAGTGCTTGCCGCGCAGGAAGCCAGCCCTGAAATCCATGTGCGATCCGGGCGGACCAGATGGACCGTGATCGGCCAGTAACTTCAACATGAAATGGCTGCTTCGCCGGCACACAATCGCTGACCTCCAGTCCGACGCCCGCAACAACGATCGGCTGAAGCGTGCGCTGGGGGCGGTCAACCTGACGGCGCTCGGCGTCGGCGCGATAGTGGGCACGGGCATCTTCGTGCTGACCGGCACGGTGGCGGCGCAGAACTCCGGGCCGGCCGTGGTCCTGTCCTTTGCCATGGCGGGGGTGGCGTCGTTCTTCGCCGCGCTCTGCTACAGCGAGTTCGCCACCCTGGTGCCGGTGGCGGGCAGCGCCTACACGTACTCGTACGCGACGCTCGGCGAGATATTCGCATGGATCATCGGCTGGGACCTCATCCTTGAGTACGCCCTGGGCGCGATCACGGTCGCGATCGGATGGTCGGGCTACGTCGTATCCTTTCTCAACAGCGTGGGCATCCACCTGCCGCCGGAGCTGTCCGCCGCCCGCGGCATAATCGTGACCATGCCGGACGGCTCGCACGCGGCGGCGGTCTTCAATGCGCCCGCCGTCTTCATCGTCTTCGTCGTCACGACGCTTCTTGTCGTCGGGATCAAGGAATCGGCGGCCTTCAACAACGTCATAGTTGTCGTGAAGTTGGCCGTCGTCGTGCTGTTCATCGCCGGTGCGGTGCACGCGATCAACCCGGCCAACTGGCACCCGTTCATCCCGCGCAACACGGGCACCTTCGGCCATTTCGGCTGGAGCGGCGTCGTGGCGGGAGGCGGCGTGGTCTTCTTCGCCTACATCGGATTCGACGCCGTCAGCACGGCGGCGCAGGAGACGCGCAACCCGCAGCGCGACATGCCGATCGGCATCATCGCATCGCTTCTGATCTGCACGGTCCTCTACCTGGTGGTTTCGGCGATAGCGACCGGCGTCCTGCCCTACACGGAACTGGACGTGCCGGATCCGATCGCGAAGGTGGCCGACCACGCGGGCATGGGGCTGAGCGTGCACGGGGTGGGCCTCATGCCGATGCTGATCAAGCTGGGCGCGATCGCTGGGCTCTCCTCGGTGGTCCTGGTGATGTCGCTGGGCCAGTCGCGCGTCTTCTACAGCATGTCGCACGACGGCCTGCTGCCGCCGTTCATCAACCGGGTGCATCCGCGCTTCAAGACGCCGTGGATCACCTCGATCATCACCGGCGTCGGGGTGGCGTTCTTCGCCGCGCTCTTGCCGGTGCGCGAGGCTGGCAGCCTGTGCTCGATCGGCACCCTGCTGGCGTTCGTCATCGTGTGCAGCAGCGTGCTCGTGCTGCGGATCCGCGAGCCGCACCTGGAGCGCGCATTCAAGACGCCGGCGGTCTGGTTCGTGGCACCGGCCGGGGCCCTTTCGGCACTGGTGCTGATGGCCGCGCTGCCGTGGCCGACATGGCGCCGCCTGATCGTCTGGTTCCTGATCGGCATGGTGGTCTACTGCCTCTACGGGCACAGGCACTCGAGGCTGCGCACGGGCTCGCCGGCCGCGGCGGCGCCGGCGCCGGACGGATCCCCGCGGAAATAGGGCCGAGCCGCGGCGGCCGGGGAAGCCCAAGCCGGGCAGGCCGTGGAAACCTCATGGATGCGGCCGAAGCCGCTGGAACATTGACCGCCTCGGACCGGGCGCGGCAGATGCGGGAAACGCGCTTTTCTGATAGAGTGGCGGCCATGCGACCGATATGGGCGATGGCGGCGGGAGTCTTGGCTGTGGCGGCCCAGCCTGCAGGCGCGGCTCCTGGCGTGGCCGGCGACCTGATCGTCTTCAACGACAACGGGGCCTGGTGCTGGTACCAGGACGAGCGCGTGATCGTGGACAAGTCGGCCGGCGCGCTCCTGGTCGCCTCCGTTGCCGCCGGGGAGGGAGTCGACGGAAGGGACCGCGCCGGGGACGTGGATGTTGCCTCGTATGACCTGTCTACCGGCAGAGGATCCCGCTTCGTGCTGCACCATCACCTGCTCACGCAGGACGACCACAACACCCCGGCCCTCCTTGTCCGGCCGGACGGACGCTATCTGGCCGTGTATTCCAGGCACAATTCGGAAAAGCTCACGTACTGGAGGGTGTCCGTTCGGCCGCACGACGCCGGCGACTGGCAGCCGGAGCGCAGCTTCGACTGGAGCCGTAATCTTGCGACCGCGGATGCCGCGGACAACGTGACCTACTCCAATGTGTTCTACCTCCCGGCCGAGAACCGCGCCTACGATTTCGCCCGCGCCGTCAACCGCGATCCGTGCGCACTGGTTTCCACCGACCAGGGCGACAGCTGGTCGTACGGTGGCAAGCTCCTGACTGAGAGCAGGCTCGGCTACGTCAACGGCTACACGAAGTACGCCTCAAACGGGGCAGACCGCGTCGATTTCATCACCACCGAGCATCATCCGCGCGATTTCGACAACAGCATCTATCACGGCTTCCTGCGCAATGGGAGGCTGCACAGGTCCGACGGGACCGTCGTCTACGACAACGTCTTCGACGGCGGCGGCGTGGCGCAGACGCGGCTGACCAAGGTCTTCTCCGCTGGAAGCGTGTGGAACGGCGATACCATGACCCACGCCTGGACGATGGACCTGCATGTCGACGGCGCCGGCAGGCCGGTCGGCCTGTTCTCCTGCCGGGCCAACGACACGCCCGAGAACTCGAGTTTCGGCGACCATCGATTCTTCTACGCGCGGTTCGACGGCTCGGCCTGGAAGGTGCACCAAATGGCCAAGGCCGGCGCGTGCCTCTGGCCATCGGAAGAGGACTACACCGGCCTCGCGGCGCTCAATCCCAACAATCTCAATGAGGTGTACGCCTCCTCGACTATTGACCCGCGCGACGGCGCGGCACTCAGGGTCCACGAGATCTTCAAGGGCGTGACGTCGGACGGCGGGGCGACTTGGGCATGGACGCCGGTCACCTGGGGCTCGTCGGCGGACAACCTGCGTCCGACGGTGGCGATCTGGGATGCCGGGAAGACGGCGCTTCTGTGGTTCCGGGGCACCATGAGCCGCTCACAGCACTACAATTGCGAGATCGTCGGCCTGATCAGTCGCCGTTGACCCAGGCAGGCGGCGGCGCCCCGCGCGGGCATTGGCCGGTGTTCGGCGGCTCATGTCGCGCCACGGGCCGCTACCATGGCCTGTCGGCTGGCGCGGCCGCAAATTACGGCACGTCGTACACCTCGACAAGGGAGGTCCCCGTGTCCCCGTTTGCGCCGGAGACGACTGCCGTGTAGGGGCCGGGGGAAAGCGTCACGAGGATGGCCGAGTCGGCGCTTGAGGGGTCTCCCCATTCGAAGGCGCCAACGCGGCCCGCCGCGGCGGCCACGGCGCCGTCGCCGCCCCAGCCCGCGTTGCTGGCGATGACTGTGCCGCCGCTGTAGAGCTGGAGGAGGGGGTCGGGTAGGGTGCCCGTGACTTTCAGGGGGATTAGAGCCGGGCCTGAGGCCCGTATAAGGACCGTCTTCGCCGTGGAGCCGCCGATCACAAAGCCGGCGATCAGGACATTGCCGCCCGTGCCCACAAAGGCCCGGGCGGAGATGTCCCCCAGCCTGGGAAAGGATGAATTCCAGGTGCCGGAAGGGGTGGCATCATAGACCTCGGCCAGGGCCACCCCGGTGTCCCCGCCGGCTCCGGAGCTGATCGCGGTATAGGCGCCTGGGCCCTGGGTCTCAATCAACGCCGAATCCTCGCTCGCGGAGTCGGTCCACGCGAAGGCGCCAACGGCGCCTGCGGTCGAGGCGATCTTCGGATCGCCGCCCCACCCGGCATTGCTGTCGATCACGGTATCGCCGCTGAATAGTTGGAGCCGCGGATCGGGAAGGACACCCGTGACATCCAGGGGGATCAGGGCCGGTCCGGAGGAGCGAAGGAGCACCGGCAATGCGCCCGAGCCCTGGATCACGTACCCGGCGATGAGGACGTTGGCCCCCGTGCCAACGAAGGAGCGCGCGGAGATGTTGATGAGCCGGCCCGGCGTCTGGGTGTCCGCCACCGTGAGGGTTGCCGCGGTGGTCGTGACCGAACCGGCGGCATTCGTGACGGTGCACACGTAGGTCCCGGCGCTCCCCGCGGCGGCGTCGTTGATGACAAGGGTGGGGCCCGTGGTCCCGGTGATCGGGTCGGCCGGCGTTGATCCGCTGGCAAGCGGTCCGCCGTTGAAAGTCCAGAGGTACGTCGGCGCCGATGCACGGCTCGAGGCGGCGACCTTGAACACCACTGTGCTTCCACTCGCGACAGTCTGCGAGGACGGTTGCACCAGGATTTCGGGGCTCGTTGGAAAACCCATCCGGATCGCAGAGTTGTAGGTGTCCGCAACGTAGACGTTGCCGGCGCCGTCCGCGGCGATGCCAGCCGGAATGAAGAACTGTGCGGAGATGCCTACGCCGTCCGCGCTGCCGGACTGACCCGGGGCGCCCCCTAGCGTCGTCACCTCTCCCGAGGGCGTGACCTTTCGGATCGTGTAATTGCCGGCGTCGGCGACATAGACATTTCCCGCGGCGTCGAGCGCCACGCCGAACGGAGTGTTGAGCCGCGCCGCGCCGCCCGAGCCGTCCGCGCTCCCGGATTGGCCGAGTGCGCCCGCGAGAGTCGTAACGACGCCCGCCGGCGTGACCTTGCGGACGGCATCGTTGTCGGCGTCCGCCACATAGACGTTACCCGCGCTGTCCACGGCCACGCCGCGGGTCCACCAGAACTGCGCCGCGGGGCCCGTGCCATCCACTCCTCCCCTCAGGCCGGCGGTGCCCGCCAGGGTCGTCACGACGCCTGCGGGGGTGATCTTGCGGATCGTGCAGTTGTTGCCATCGGCCACGTACAGGTTGCCCGCACTGTCCACCGCCACGCCCGTGGCTCCATCGAACCTCGCGGCTCTGCCCGTGCCGTCGGCACTTCCGGACTGGCCCGCCGCGCCCGCCACGGTGGTCACCGCGCCCGCGGGCGTTACCTTTCGGATGATTTCACTGTCCGCCACGTACACGTTGCCCGCACTGTCCACGGCCACGCCCGTCGGGTATTCGAACCGAGCGGCGATGCCGGTGCCGTCAGCACTTCCGGACTGGCCCGCCGTGCCCGCCAGCGTCGCCACAACGCCCCCGGGCGCTATCTTGCGGATCGTGAAATTCTCGGTATCGGCGACATAGACATTGCCCCCTTGGTCCACGGCGACGCCCTCAGGATCGAAGAACCGCGCGGCGCTGCCCGTGCCATCGGAACTGCCTGATGGGCTTCCAGCGCCGGCGAGTGTCGAGACGACGCCCGCGGGCGTAATCTTGCGGATCGTGTCGTTGTAGGTGTCCGCCACGTAGACATAGCCCGCGCCGTCCACGGCCATACCCGTAGGGGGCTGGAATTGCGCCGCGCCGCCCGAACCGTCCTGGTCTCCAAGTTGGCCCGCGGTGCCCGCCAGTGTCGTCACGACGCCCGCAGGCGTGACCTTGCGGATCGTGCCGTTGAAACCATCCGCCACATAGACGTTGCCGGCGTTGTCCACCGCAACGCCCGAGGGCCCCGCGAACCGGGCCGCGCTTCCCGTGCCGTCAACACTTCCAGGTTGACCCGCGGCGCCCGCCAGGGTCGTCACGACACCCTCCGGCGTGATCTTGCGGATCGTTTCGTTCAATTGCTCCCCAACATAGACGTTTCCCGCGCTGTCGACCGCCACGTGCTCGGCTCCGTCAAACCGCGCGGCGCCCCCCGTTCCATCCGCGCTCCCGATCTGGCCCGCGGCGCCCGCCAGCGTCGTCACGACACCCTCCGGCGTGACCTTGCGTATCGTGGAGTTGCGCGCATCCGCCACGTAGACGTTACCCGCACCGTCCGCCGCAACGCCCCAGGGTAAGTTAAACCGCGCGGCGCTTCCCGCCCCATCCGCGCTTCCTTCCTGTTCCGCCGCGCCTGCCAGCGTCGTCACAACGCCCTCCGGCGTGATCTTGCGGATCGTGGAGTTGCTGGTGTCCGCCACGTAGACGTTGCCTGCGCCGTCCACCGCCACGCCCATGGGCCCGTTGAACCGCGCGGCGCCGCCCGCGCCATCCGCGCTCCCGGATTGGCCGACGGCGCCCGCCAGCGTCGTCACGGCGCCCGCCGGCGTGATCTTGCGGATCGTGTAATTCATGGTGTCGGCGACATAGACGCTGCCGGCACCGTCCACCGCGACGCCGGATGGCAGATTGAACTGCGCTGCGTTTCCCGTGCCGTCCGCGCTGCCTGGCGGCAGGCCGGCAAGGGTGATGAATTCGTATGGAGCTACATTTTGCGCCCGGGACGGCGAAGCAGGATTCACCGCGACCGCGACGGCAAACGCCCATGCGAATCGGGCCCTTCTTCTCAGACCTTCGAATTGAGATTTGTGGCGCATAGGGGCCCAATCAGCTCCAAACCCGATTCCCTCCTGGGTCGCTGTTCTTATCCACCCATTCTCACGCGGAGTCCACCCGCTGCAGCTCTGGGCGCCGTTCTTCGGCGGCAGAGCAGGCCGGTGAAGCGGCGCCACTTTGCCAATCAGCTCCTACCACAGAGGACCGATGCTGCCGGATGAGGCGTTCTAATGGAAAAGACAAACGCGGCCACTATCGCACCGGAGGCTCGCGGCTGGAGACGCACGACGGCCCGGCGAGCCCATTCTCCCGGTCATGAGGATCCAGGCGCCGTCAGGTACGATGCGGACAGACGCCGAGACCCGGGTGGCGGAAGCTGTGGCGGCAGCCCGGCCGTATCCGCCTTCAGCAGGGCTGGTGCCCCCAGTCGTTTTCCTTCAATTCCTTCTCGAATAGCGCCATCTGCTCCTCCGGCGACAGTTTCTGCACCGCCGGCGGTTCGCCTGCCTCGGCTGGCCCCGTTCCGGCGGCCGGAGCCGGCGTCTCCCGTTTCGACGGCTGAACTTCGGGGCCGGGCTTCGAACTGGAGGGCGGAGTCACCTAAGAACACTCCTCCGGCAGCGGGGCCCCGAGGTAGCCCGCCGCCGCCTTCACTCGCTCCAAATCGTCACTGCGCCGCATTGTTAGAAGCAGCCGTATCCCGGCCGCCGTCAGGGTCAACGGGATTTGAGCTGGCTGCCCTTAACCCAAGAATGCCGAGGGGCCTTTTCCCAGTGACTTACGCACCAGTTGTCAGAATGATCAGTCGTGCCAAATGATGTGGTATGAACAACGCTAGGCACCGAATCGCGTGAGCGAAGATCCCAAGTGTCATCAGACTTCGCACGCCGCCGGTGCCGCTAAGGCAGGCATCGGATTTGGCACAGCCCTCGCGATCGCGATTTCCTGGAGCGCCAACAAGTCGATCCTGTGGGCGATCGTTCACGGCGTATTGTCGTGGATCTATGTGATCTACTACGCAGTCAAGTATTAGACCGTCGTTAACGTGAAGAGGCCTGACCAATCGCCTGACTACGCATCGGCGCAGAGCATGCCTCTTGCTTGGCCGGAGGCGCGCTGGACTATGCCGCGGGTCGCCTTCACCTGAAGCTGAACGATCCAATAGCATGCAGTCGAAGGCATCCACCATTCCGGAGTATATTTCCAGTCTCCCTCCCAGGGAGCGGTCCGTGGTCAAGACGCTTGATAAGATTGTGCGCTCGGCCGCGCCAAAGAGTTCCGGCAGCATGAAATACGGGATGCCGACGTACGCATTGGCGTCCCGGTTCGTCGCTTTCAACGCCCAGAAGAACTATTTCTCTTTCTACGCCGACCCTGAGATCGTGAATCGCCTCCGGAAAGAACTGAAGGATCTGGATGTCGGCAAGAGCTGCATCCGGTTCCGAAAGATAGAGGATGTGTCGTTGGCGACACTGAGAGAGATAGTCAGCGAGTCTGCGAAGTGACCGTGCATGAGGTGCCTCAGGGACGTTTCCTTTGGGACAAGAGCCGCGCCTTGCCTGGGCAGTCCGGGCCACTGGAAGGCGAGGCAGTGAACCCATGCGGATAGCGATCGACGACCTAAGGGGGCCTGAGATTGCCGCCTTGCTCGAAGAGCACCTTGAGTGCATGGCACAGGTGTCTCCGCCCGAGAGCCGCCACGCGCTGGACATCGAGCGGCTGCGCCAGCCGGGCATCACGTTCTGGGCCGTTTGGGATGGCCCGGAGCTGGCTGGCTGCGGAGCCCTGAAGGAGATCGACGCGACGCACGGTGAGGTGAAGTCCATGCGCACGGCGAGGGCGCACCTGAGGAGGGGAGTGGCGAGCATGCTTCTGCAGCACATCATCGCCGAGGCGAGGCGGCGTGGATACCGGCGGTTGAGCCTCGAAACCGGATCGATGGAGTATTTCAAGCCGGCCCACTCGCTCTATCGCAGGGCGGGATTCAAGCCGTGCGAGGCGTTTACCGGATATGGGGCGGATCCCAACAGCACCTTCTTCACAAAGGAAATCTAGCGCATGTCCAGTCCATCGATGTCGGTAGGCGCCGCTCGGGCCAGAGCGTCGAAAAAGGCGCCGGAGCCGGCGGGCCTCCGAAGATGAACCCGATCGCCGTCGTTCACCTGGTTGTCGCCGCTCTGGTCGTGGTGTCGGCAATCCCTCTTGCCGGGGGCCGGGTGAAGATGAACTGCTGGTATGGGGTCCGGATCCCCGAGGCATTCGTTTCCGAGAAGCGATGGTTTGAGATAAACCGCCATGGCGGCCTCCTTTTCTTGGCGTGGGGCTCCGTTTTGGGGGCGACTGCGGTTCTGGGCGCGTTCGTACCCCGGAAGTACTGGGAAGCGTACAACTGGGGCTCGCTCTTTGTAATCGTGGGTGGCCTCGCCGCCGTGGTCGTGGCGATCATCCAGCACGCGCGGAAGGCATGGGATACCAACCGGTTGCATGATTCGATGTCGGCGTCCGCCGCGCGTCCTGCGGGCCGTGGGTCGCGCCGGCAATAGCCGCGGACAATTGAAATCTGCGCCGATTGTGGACAACGTTGCGGCTGACATGGCCGACCACAAGGCATCTTCGCAAGAGCCGCTCTCAGGGTTGCTCGTCGGAACTTGGGAATTGCTCTCGCGCGAGGACCGCACTCACGCCGGCGAGCGCCGGATTGAGCCCTCTCTCGGCGCGGATCCGGTCGCGCTTCTCTACTTCGACAAGAAGGGGCATTTTGCCGCCCAGTTCATGAGGCGAGAGCGCGGCGCCGCGCCCGATGTCGAGGCTGTTGCTTCTTTGCCGAACAACAGCCGCGCCCGGGGAGGATACGACGCATATTTCGGCACGTATAGTGTCGACGACTCGCTCGGCACCGTGACGACGCGCCTGGCCGGCGCACTCTCGCCCGAGAACGTCGGTCAGGTCTTCACCCGCACGATGAGCGTCGCCGGCGGCGAACTCACGATTCGGCTGGAGACCGCGTCAAATGCCGGGGAGCCTGTCATTCGGACTCTGCGATGGAGACGGGTCGGATGATTCGCGCGGCTGTGCCGGACAAGGTTCCTCCTGCCGTCGTGCGGCCGCGGCGCGAGCCGTAGCCCCGGATCATTTCAACGCTGGGCCTCACGCTAGGCCGCATCCCTCCACAGGAGGACCCCCATGCTCATGCAGCTCTTGACCCAGCGCGTCGACAATGCGTACCGCTGACACAGGCTCGCGCTCTGGTTCTTCGCGCTGGTCAGGTTCCTGAAGCTCGGCGTCAGCCTGGATGGCATGTTGAACGGTCGCTCCATGGCGAGTTCCGGCGACGGTGTCCCCCTGGAATCTCTCGCACCCGCCGGAGAGCGGGCGGTGGCTTCCCTTTACGCGCTCTGGGAGCTCTCACACCTCATGATCTACCTGCTGTGCTCCCTGGTGCTCTTCCGATATCGCGCCATGATTCCCCTCATGTTCGCGCTGCTCTTGGTGGAACAACTGGGCAGAAGGCCGCTTCTTCAATTTCCGCCCATCGCCGACACGGGGCTGAGAGGGGAGAGTCCGGGAATCTCGCCGTTTCCGTACGGGTTCCTCGCTCTGATCATCATCGGCCTGGCGCCGTCGCTCCGTGGCCAGGAAGATCCCCGGGAGCGGGACTGACCGGCGAGCGCCGGTCACTTGTTGAACCGGAAGTTCACAAGGTCGTAATCCTGCATCACGTAGGTCTTGGTCTCGACGCGCACCTTGTTTGCGCGCTTCGCCTGCGTCTCGCCGCCGGCCGCGACGAAGTCGGCAAAGCCGATGATCTCGGCGCGGATGAAGCCCTTCTGGATGTCGGTGTGGATCGCGGCCCCGGCCTCGGGGGCCGTCGAGCCCTTCCTGATCAGCCACGCCCGGTTCTCCGGCCCGCCCACGGTCAGGAAACTGATGTAGCCGGCCTCGCTCGCGACGCGGACCAGGAAGTCGTCGAACCTTTCCACGTCCGGAGCCTCGGCCACGACGACCGGCTTTGCCGTGAAGAAGGCATGCGCGCCGACGGCCTGCGACTCCTGGGGCGTCATGCCGGCCTTGGAGACGACCTGCTCGGCCTCGAGGCACGCCTTGATCTTCTCGAGCGCGGCCTTTTCCGCCTCGGGCGGGCTCCGCCCGAGGCGGGTCTCCGCGAGTTCCAGGTCCCGGATGATCAGCTCGAGGCGCCCCTCCGGGGACGCAACGATTGCATCGGCCGTCAGGGCCTCGTTTTCGCCGACGACATCCACGTGGGCATAGACCTTCTTGTCCGCCTCGACCAGCTTGTCGGCCTGGTCCAGGCGGGGGTCCTTGATCCTGTGTGTTCCCAAGGGAACGGCGGCTATGCCGACTAAAGAGATTTTCATGGGGGAAAAGGGGGCCAGCTTGATTAGCGAAGCAAGGGGAAGAAGGAAAGAAAGGAAGCGGGGGCGAGGGCGGATGGCCGGCGGAGCCAGCTGGGGGCGGGTGAGCTGCTAGGCCGCTCCCGCGCGGTATCCCAGAAGGTCCAGTCGGCCATGGGACTCTCGCCGCCCCGGCCGGATGCCTACGTATTCCCGCGCATTTAAATCGTCAAAAGTCTGGGCAACGCTCACGGGCACTTCGAGGGATTATTCACCAGGGATTCTGCCTCGAGGCGCAGGGCAGAGGAAAGGCCAATACCAATGATCACCAACCGACTCACCGCCCCCTTGATCCTAATCGCCGTCGGCTTCGGGACACTAGCCTACGGCGCCCTTCGAGGAGCGGGCTTCCTGAGTCCAACCTCAAGAGTGCTCCGGCGCGTCAGGGCGATCCACGGCGGGCGTCCGGTTGAATCGAGGTGATCCGCCGCGCATTGCGCGCAAGACGCCCTTGGAGAAGGAGCACGACAATAGCCCGGCACCGCTTGACACACACAACCTTGCAATGGTCCGCGACTACGGCTGGCGCGGCGGCTGCCGCGCAGCCGGCGTGAAAGGCGCAGGCGTCGGATCCTGCGATTGTCTCGGCCTTCCCTTTTTCCATAGGAATACGGGACCACCTGCATCTTCCCCTGAGCCATAGTTAACAAATCCAGCTTTCTCCAGGACACGTCCAGATGAACGATTGGCTCGATCAGTGGTCGCATCGACCTCATCGACGAGTCCTGAAGCAAAGGCTTCATTCGTGAGAAGCGTGACACCTTCAGTGGCATACCCGCGGCTACGAAATGCCTTTGACACGCCGTAACCGATCTCGACTCGCCTGTCTTTTGGCGCGAACTTGAATCCAGCGGACCCGACAACCCGACCACTTTCGTCATCCAAGAATAGCCGTGGCATGGTCCAATAGTGGTCGTCGGCGGCAATTGCGTTCTCTAGCCTCACGGGAGGCGGCAATGCATCCGGAAGGACCGACTGGCCACGAAACCGAGCTGGGGCCGCGAGAAGCTCCTTGGCTTCCGTTAGACTTGGAATGTGGAGCCGCATTAGTCTTGCCGAACTGAGGTTGGATTCGAAGTCCTCGGGAATTGAGGTCCCGTATGCCGGCCAGGCGTGGGGCTTAGCGCTAAATTCCGCCCAAGTCGGCCCTTTTGGGCGTCGACAAACGCCGTGTCGTGTTGCGGACGCCTCCGATGGGCTGAAAGGTTTGGACGGTCGTGCGGTGCGCCCGCTCCCAGGGCAACCCTTGGCTTCGGGCCTAAATCGGCCCTGAGGCCCTCCCTCGGATCAGGCCTTCTTCAGGTCCGCCAGTTTCGTGCAGGCCCAGCTCTTCAGCATTGCCTTCTCAAAGCTAAGCTTAACTCCGGCCGTATCGGCTGTCTCGATCGTGGACAAGTAGTTCCCGTAGTCCACGAAGAACCTCAGGTTCTCGGCGCCCTTCCTGACCACGGCCCCGGAGGAATCCGTGACCGAATAGCTGAACTCAAAGGCCGGTGCGCCGGACGCCGAGGGTTCGTGCCGGGAGTTCCTGTGGCCGAGGTCGATGTCCGTGAACGTGATCTTGAGTCTGTAGCCGTCCGGGAGCATGGGGTCGGCCACCTTCACCAGGAAGCTGCTCACAACTTCAAAGATGTCGTGGCGGTACCAGTCCGGGCCGTAGCTCAGTTCCTGGTCGGTGAAGTCTTCCGGGTTGTTGAAGGTGACCTCGACGCGAGGCGCGGGCCTGGGGGCGTCGGCTGCGCGAAGGGGCGCAACCAGGCCGAGGATGGCGGAAAGGGCGACAAGTCCATGGGCTGCGGGGTGTGTCTTCATGGAGGATCCTTGTATCAACATAGCACGACGAGGCCGTGCTGTAAAGGTTGTGGCCCCCGCCCGCTCCATGAGCCGGCCCTAAAACGAAAGCGGCGGCCCCAGGACCTCCATCCCGTGCTGCTCCCAAAGTTCCTTCATGACCGCCTCCTGGTTCCTCGGGATGGCGCTGCCAAACCTCGCCATCTGCCTGAAGAAGTCCTCCATGCTCCCGGCCGGTTGAAACGCGATCAGCATCTGGCCCTCGGCCTCGCCGACCCTGGCAAACGCGTGGGGGGTCTTCCTCGGCGCGAATGCCGAGTCGCCGGGGTGCAGACTCACCGTCTCATCGCCCACTCTCACGATGAACTCCCCCCGGATGACATAGAACCATTCGTCCTGAAAATGATGCAGGTGGAGCGCGGGGCCTCCCTTTGACATCCTGATCGTGTCGTAGATGCACAGTTGGCCCCCCGTGTCCCCGCCCGAGACCTTGCAGTCAAAGCGTCCTCCCATGATCAGGAGCTCCTCGGCATGGCGGTCCTCCTGGGATTTCACGCTGAAGGCCTTTCCCGGCCTCTCCTGCTCGCCGGCCCTCGCATCAAGGGTGAGCGCCGCCGCCGCCAACGGAAGCTTGAGGAACTGGCGCCTGTTCATGGTGAGAGGGTGGGGGTCGACGGGAAACGACCTGCCGGATCGTGCCTACGGCCTTATCATCCGTTCCGCAACAGGTAAGACCGGGGTCATCCTCCGTGCATCCTGCGCACAGCCTAGCGGCCCAGGCCCGGGCTCGGCGCCCCTGGGCCATCGTTCCCCTTGCCGGTCTCAATGTAGTCGATCAGCGCCAGGAGCGCGCCCCAGTGGTAGAAGCGGTCGCTGCTGCTGACGTCGTCCCCCGAACCGGTGATGGCGTTGTAGTTCTCGTGGACATGGCCTTTCCCCGTCCACTCCGCGTTGAACAGGGCGAGCGACTTCTGGGCCAGCTGCCTGCGCGCGGCGGGCTGGTCGTAGTTCAGCAGCCCCAGGTACACCAGGTAGTTCATGGGACCCCAGATCCGCCCGCGCCAGTAGTCCTGGTCGCGGAACGCCGGGTCGGAGCGCGCGATGGACGGGATCACCCAGTCGCCCCAGAACTCCGCGGGGTTGAGCAGGTGCTCCCTGACCATGCGGTCGGCCTGGCGGGGGGTCGCGACCCTGCCCACCAGCGGGTAGAAGTTCGTCGGCGACATGCGCGGGCTCGGCTCCCCTGTGTCGAGGTTCCTGTTGAGGAACATCCCGGTCTTCTCATCCCAGAGCGTCTGGAGCTTGGCGCGGTAGCGCCCGCCGCGGGCCTGCAGCTCCTGCGCTTCCTGGTGCTTCCCCAGGACGCCGGCGATCTCGGCGAGCGCGTCGCAGTCGGCTACGTACAGGCCCATTATCCCCACGTCGGCCAGGTGCATCCTGCCGGTCTCCGGGTGGAATGGGGCGTCGTCGTACATGGGGCTGTTGTCGAGGCCCTCGTACTTCGCGCCCTGCAGGGTGCCGACCGCGGTGTCGTCGATGTTCAGCGGCCGGTTGCCTGCGTCCGTGCCAAGGACGAGGTAGCCGCCGAGCTGGCGGTGGGCGTCCCACCAGCGGTTCCATCTAAGGAGCGGGTCGAAGGTGTCGCGCAGGAACCAGGCGTCGTGGAACTTCCGGTAGAGGTTCAGGACCGTGATCGCGCCGACGGGGGACTCGGAGCGGTCGAAGCTCTTCCAGCCGCCGTCGCGGGCGTAGTTGGGGACGATGCCCTCCGCGGTGGACGCCCTCAGGATCTCCAGGGCGTTGGCGTACGCCAGGTCCCGGTCCCCGACCGCCGCCAGGCTCGAGGCGAAGAACGTGTCCCACTCGAAGAGGACGTAGCCTCCCCAGCCGACCGACCACAGGCGGCTGACCGGAGAGATGACGCGCGACTGCGACGGGTCGTAGATCGTGTCCCATCCCATGACGGTCTCGATCGCCCGCGGGACGCCGGCGACGGACGGCCGCCCGCGCTCCACGATCTCTCGGATCTGCCGGACGGAGCGCGGCCGGCCGGTGCTGACGCCGACCGGGTCCCTGAACACCGCGGCGAAGAACGGCGTGGCGAGCGGCAGGGCGGCCGGCGCCTGTTCGACCCCGGTCCAGTAGACGGGGATTTCTCGCGACCCGTTGCTGAACTCGATGTGGTCCCCCGATCTCGCTGCGGCGCCCGGGCGGCCCCAGAGCACGCCCGCCGAGACGACCAGCGTTGGCGGCAGCGAGGTCCTCGAAGAGATCGGGGTCGCCAGCATGACCAGGTCCTCGCCCTCGTGGGCCGTCTGCAGGAGAAGCTCGTGGCCGCGCCACGACAGCCGCAGCTCCGTGTAGCTGCCGTCCCATGTGTGCGGCCCCGGGAACACATCCTCCTCGTCCGCGCCCCGGAGCCCCATCTGCACGTCGCGCAGGAATGCGTCGGAATACAGGGTGGAGTTGTGCTTCAGGCCGACGCGGACGGTGAAGCCCTCCGGGAGCAGGGCCTGCGCGGCCACGCTGTACACGTCCCACGTGTTCCATCCGCGGCCGAGGCTCCTTTGGACCGCCGCATACTCGGGGGAGCGCGGCTCCTGGGCGGCAAGCCCGAGGGGGAGGGAGAGGGCGACGACCCACCGAAGGCGCGCCGTCGGGCCCCTGTTGGAAGCGAGCGTCGCTGCGCGAATGCGCCTCAGTCTGGCGGTGAAGCGGGGAAGCATGGGGGAAGCAGAGCGAACCGGCCCGGCCACCGCAATCCCGCCCGCTTCCTCATTTCGCGGGAGCCTCGACTTCGCCCAGTGACCTCGGCTCGCCGACGTCAACCCGCCCCAGGGGGATCCTCTCGTGCACCAGGCCGCGGCTGTCCTGGCCGAAGTACTGGGAGGCGTATTGCGCCATCGCCGGCAGGTCCCTGTCGAATTCGTGGCGGCGTTGGCGGATGCTGAAGCGGGTCTCCCAGAGCAGCTTGTGCGTCCTCTGCTTCCGCATGAGCTGGAAGTCATATGCCATCAGTACCACGAAGTAGCGCCCGTCCTCGAGTTCCTCGAGCATGTCCTGAAAACGCCGCTCACGGCCGGGATTCACGAAATAACCCGGCGCGGTGCTGTCCCACCAGGAATCGTAACCCAGCAGCTTGGCCGTCCGAAAATCGGCGTCATCGCGGGCGCGGTTTGCCGCGGCGACCAGGCTGAGCGCGACATCCATCTCACCTTGGATCTGCTGCACCGACAGCGCCGAGCTCCCCAGCATCCTTACCCGGCTCACGGCATCGGCTGCGGCCTGAAGATCCGCATACGCAACGGATTGGTTTGGCTGGTCCTGGGGCTGCGTCCCACCCCAGTAGACCATGATCAACAGCCTGGTGGTCCCGGGATCCTTGCCCGGGAGGTAGTTCTGGCCCGCGAGCGGAAACGCGATTGTGTGCGCAACGTCCAGGAACGTCAGCCTGTCAATCGATGGATCCCTCGTCCCGTCCGGCCACAGGCCGCCGCTCCCGAAAACGTAGGATTCGGGCGCGAATGAGCCATTGGCAAGCCGGGTCCGGGCGTAGTCACTGCTCCTTCTTGCCGCGACGGCCGTTATGTCGTCGCTGTCCGTGGAACCCAGAAGGGAAATGACGTCGAAGGCGCGGGACTCGCACACGGCGGACATGCAGAGGCCAAGGACGGCGCAGGCCTTCATTATTCGCGGACAAGGTCTTCTCACGTTGGGGCGGCTTACTCGAGCAACTTGGCAGGACGCGGGTAAACCGGAAAAGGTGCGCGCAGGGGCCGGGGGGAGCACCGGGGCGCCTACCTGGCCGGGGGATAGTAGTCTGTCCGGTCCATGTTCGACGCAATCTCGTGGACCCGCCGTTCGAGCGCCTGGTAGTCCTTCGCCGCGGCGGGATCAAAGAAGTCGAACACGACCTGGCCGTCGCTGGCGGGCGGCTCATCCGGCGGCAGCGCGTACACGCGCCCGAACGTGCCGTCGGCCAGGTCCAGGAGCCTGAGCAGGGTGTTCAGGTAGGAATCATCGACCATCCGCCTGCGCTTCAGGTCGGCACGCCAGGCCGGGTCGTCCCTGGCGTGCTCGGGCAGCACGCCCGCCCTGGCCAGCCTGAGCCACTCCGCATTCGTCGCCAGCGCCCGCTCGACAACGGCGCGCGCGTCCTTGACCTGCTGCCTGCTCCGGAAGAGGCAGAAGTTCGCGATGAAGGGCGCAACCTGGCTTTCGCAGGCCGAAGCATCCTCGGCGTATTGGGAGACGACCGCCTCGTAGTGGGCGATGCGGCTGTCGCCCGGCGCGGGCGTCTTGGCCGGCGGTATCAATGGAAGGCCCCTGAAGGCGACCGGATCCTGCACGAATTCCCTCCATCCGACGAGGTTGAGCGTGGCGACATTTCCCTTTTGAAGGACCCTCTTCTCAAGCTGGATCCGAACCGTCTTGGAGAAAGGCGGGCCGTTTCTGTAGTTGACCGTGAATCCGAACTGGCAGTCGACCAGGCCCGCGGCGGACCAGATCTGGTCCTTGCTAAGGACTATGCGCAGGGTCGCGTAATCGAGATCGGCGTTGAGCGGCCACTTGCGGCTCGTCGCGAGATTCAACACCCCCTCAAAGCTGGCGGAGATCGCGCTCAGCAGGTAATCCGGATCATTCAGCCGTGCGTCGTGGGGCGCGGGCGCTTCGTGGCCTTGGGGAACGCTCCCTGCCGCCTGGTCCCCAGCCCCAGCCCGAGAGCCAAGGCCATCGATAGAGAACGCAACAATGGCCAACAAACATATGGGGCGCCAGTCCCGATGCGCCGCGCTTGGGCTCTTGTTCCGCATCCTAGGGAAGACGACATAGGCAGATGATAATCCTTCTACAACTTTGAACGGTCGGGCGATGGCGCGAGCGAGAAGCCACGGCCCCGGCGCCGGGCGCACGTCAACGCCCTGCATGGCCTGAAAAAACTCGCAGGCCCGTGAATTTGCGACTATCCTGCGAGCATGTCAGGGCAGGGTCGATTCGAGGCATATTCGGGGACGCGGCGGCTGGCCCCGATGGCCCTGTGCGGACTCCTTCTCGCCTTCGGCGATTCCGCGAACGGCCAGCAGGCGACGGCCAGGCCGCTGCTCGACGCGCCCCTCTCGTCGCTGCTTTCGGCATATGACGCGTCGAAGCTGACTGGAGACGCCCGCAGGACATTCGACGTTCTCACGCTCATCATCGAGGACGCGGACAAGGCGACCACCGCGGACGGACGGAATGGCTACCTGCAGGAATTCTTGCTCAAGAGCCAGGACTTCGTGAGGGAGCAGCCAAGTGCCCTGCCGGTGTGGACGCTGCGGGCAGTGGCGGCATTGGAGGCGAATCAGGCGCCCGCGGGACAGGAGGCGTGCGAGCGAATGATCGGGCTGAAGGCGGGCGAGTCGGATGATCCGAGAGTCCGCAGAGTCCTAGCGATGCTGGACAGGAGGGGGTGGTTCAAGGCGATCGCCGCGGACGCAGCCGGCGTCGGCACTCAGCCTGCAAAACCGGCGACTGAGGACGTCCGCGCGAAGCCCGCTGCCATTCAGGGCGAGCAGAACAGCATCAGCCCGGTCGAGCACGACGCCAAGTGGAGCGCCAGCGACGCATACCTTCACAGGATGATCGAGGCCATCCAGAGCAAATGGGACCGGATCGTGGACGACGGCAAGATCATGCCCCCGCCGGGGAGCTATGTTGCCGTAAGACTCACGATGGATTGGAGGGGCAACATAACCGAGATCCTCGATGTCAAGAGCACGTCGGGCGAGGAAGGAAGGCAAAGCTGCGTCACGGCCATCAACATGGCGGCGCCCTATGGCGAATGGACGGACCACATGATGGCAACCCTCGGGGGTTCACAGCAGCTCACGCTCAGGTTCAATTTCGGCCCCAGTCCAGCGACGAATCCAAATGGGCCAAATCCGTAGGTTCCTGGTGAACCATGCGCGTGCCAGCGACCGGATCATGGCGAGTCAGGGCGGGGTGAGGAAACCCCTCAGCGGGCGGACCTAGGACCCGATTTGGCACCGGGATAGTCCGGCTCACGGGAAGGGGGGCGCCGGGGGCGCAGAATCATGCCATCGGATGGGCGAGCCGGAAGCCGTGCGCAAATTCAGGCAATTGCAGCAATAGTAATCGCTATCGGACGGGCCATGAAACGCCGCAAAGACTTGCTGGAAAGGGACGATCAGGCAGTGAGGGACCGCAGCTGGCGGGTCAGCGGGGGACCTAGTTGGCAAGTCGAGATACAGATGCTCTTATAGTATCAGCAAAACGCAGCGAACTTGCGCAATTCTGTTGTCCGTCCGAGGGGATTCTTCCGAGGATTCGGCCAATGAAGCTGTCCGCCTCATTGGTTTGGCGATTGCCAAATCGCCAATCGAAATGAGGACGCCCGACCGAAACCGTCACAACCCAATAAAACATGGCCTCCACAAACAAGAAGACTGCGGCAAAACCCGGCAGGGAATTGAAAGACCTCAAGGCGAAGAAGGACCCCAAGGGGGGCGTGAGCGTAACGGAACCGACGGAGCCTACACTATCGACGGCAAGCAGCAAGTTGCCCCATTCGCCCTAGTCTTCACACCGCGCGCCGGATTGAGCCGGAAGGCGTCTATCTCAAGGAAACTGAAAATCGCACGAGTCGAAGGTGAGCAAGGAATCCGCGAACAGAATTTCACATGAGGTCGAGGAAGGATGCGACTGCTGCGCCTCAGATAAAGCAGATACTCAAGGATCTTAGATCAAAGAAGGACCCCAAGGGCGGTGCTGCCAAGCCGGGTGTTATGATTAACTCAGATGCTCTAGATTCAGGTTGTTGAGGTTGCAAGGCTGGCGGTCCCAAGAAGCCTAAATAGACCCTCGACCTACGCGGCCATCCCTTCGGCGCCCCGTAGTCCGACAAGTGATGCTTGTTCCGCTCGTCGTCCTCTAACAAGCGGGCTGAGCCCATCGCTCGCTGCGGGAAAAACATCAGACCCTTAGAAAGCCACGGAACGCCCTGCCACTGTAGTATGACTGCGCGCCGTTGTGATAAACAAAGACACGGCCGAAGCGGCGATCACAAAAGAGGGCGCCGCCGAG
>Ga0074045_10000199_pt1 | contig 56800 bp, 57 predicted proteins | sample BogForMeECP23OM2_FD_94442 | JGI IMG/M metagenome (GOLD analysis project Ga0074045, IMG submission 94442) | Bog forest soil microbial communities from Calvert Island, British Columbia, Canada - Bog Forest MetaG ECP23OM2 | ecosystem: Environmental > Terrestrial > Soil > Wetlands ... | reverse complement strand
GTTGAGCTGGCGGGTGAGCGGTAATGCGTCGTCGACCTCGGCGCCGGTGGCGCGCACCGCTGAAGCTACGAACTCCAGAGGAGTTTTTACCTTGGCGCGATAAGTGCCATCGTCCCAAAACTCAGGCGATTGAAAAAGCACTATCAGAACTTCGCGAATGTCGCCTTTCTTCTTCAGGAAAGTTTTCGCCATATGCTCGACCAGCGCGGGAGGCGGATCATCCGAAACGAAACGCTGGGCCAGCTTGAGCGAGATGAAATGCGCCGTTTGCGGGCTGGTTGCCAACCTGTGCAGCAGTTCCAGTCCTTCGCCTTCGCCCTTGGGTTTGATGCGGCGGCCGAGCACGAACTTCGGGCCGGGCTCGTGCATGCGGGGCTCGAATTTAAAGCCGCCGCCCTCATTGGGCTTGTCGATGGTCCAGCCAGTGAACACTTTGGCGACTTCGGTGACGTCGTTCTGCGAGTAACCGCCGTTCACGCTCAGGGTATGGAGTTCCAGCAACTCGCGGCCGTAATTCTCGTTGAGACCGCTTGGACGCTTCCCTTTATTGGGCCGCGGCGGGCGCCCGTACGGTCCGGAGGGATGCGCGGGTATGCTGAGGGCTTGCGGCGAGTTCGGCCCCACGCTCATCCAGTTGTCGAGGTAAAACAACATTGCGGGGCTCTTCGCCGTGGCCACGAGCAAGTCTTCGAACTTGCCGAGCGCGCGCGGTCGAATCACATCGCGCTCGTAGCTGGCGATGAGGAGTCGGTCGGGTCCTTTGTCCGCGAAGACATTGAAGTGGTTGAACCAAAAATCGGTCATCACTTCCTGGAGTTGACGCTCGCTGTAGATGGCGCGCAGAAGCTTGGCTTGCGCCAGTTCGCTAGGAACCACTCCAGCGGGATTGTTCAGTGCAAGCAGGGTTTCCCTTTGTTTGGGAGGCAGGCCCTCGAGAAAATCCTGACCTTTGCCTCCGCGCAAGGTATCGGCCAGAGCTAGCTGCGCAGTCGGCGACATGCCGAGAATTTTATTGAAACGCTGATCGGGTGGAATGCCTGGCAGTTTCTGCACTTCGAGATCAGTGTAAAGTTGTTCCTCGCGACGGCGCGCCTCTTCCTTTTCCTCAGCGGTCATCTTTACCGGAAGGGCCTCGGGCGAGGCCGAGTCTCCATTTTCCGGACAGGTCTTAGCGTTCGCATCGGCAATCTCATTGGTGGGCGAACCCGTATTCATCGCGGAATGATCCAAAGAGGCGTTTGTGTCCGACGACATGGTGGAAGACGCCGGAGGATTTTTGGCGGCTTCCGAACGCTCTTTCTTTTCCTGCTGCCGGTCGATCTGAACCTGGTAGACCATGCGCAGTGCAGCGTCGGACGGCATTGGTCTCTTGCCATTCATCACCTGATTGATCTCTGCACCGTCAGGAAATTCCAGGGCGATCTCGCGGGAGCCCAAGCGCGTGGCGCGGAACGGTTCCAGCCGAGCCTCGAGCGCGCTGTCATCGATTTTTTCTGGACGCAGTTGCAGATCGATCCACTTGTCGACACCGATGGCCATCACGCGCTGTACGTCCCCAGGACGCGGACCAAAACTCAGGCGATTCAGAGCGTGTAGGGCGCGGCGTTGATCGCTGGCGCTGGAGGCAGGTTTCTCCTTCTTTTTCGCCAGCAAGGGCGAGACGGCGCAGACCAAGCTGACGGCGAAAAAAACGACGACAAACTTGGCACGCCCCAGAGGCATGAGGACTCCCGGTTGGCAAGACGACAATCTGCTCATTATCAACCCAAACTGTAAAGAAAAGTTGCTGGTGGTTACCAAAGATCGTGGGAGTTTCGGGGGGTCGTAACTAGTGGCTGGAAGTTAAGTTAGATACATTTTGCCACGCGATACTTTGTGCTGCAGGGTTGCGGCTAACTGGTCGACATCGGTCGGAGAAATGTTCACCGCCATGTGGTCGGCGAGGAGTGGAGTTCGATTGCTGCCTACGGCGTCGCGGCGCACCTGGATCAAAAGCGCCTGCACCGCGTTGGGATCGTATTTTTGGGGGGTCATGCGCACCAGGTCGCTGAGAGCGCCGCCGAGCGAAAGGGGCTCACGGTAAGGGCGCAGGCTGGTCATGGCGTCGAACGTGTCGGCGAGCGCCATGACGCGCACGGGAACAGGCATATCGTCGCCAGCGAGAGCGTCGGGGTATCCGGAGCCGTCGCTGCGCTCATGATGCCATCGCACCGACTCATGAATCTTGGGCCAGGGGAATTCGACGCTGCTGACAATCTGATGGCCCACGACGGTGTGATCGGCCATCTCGCGAAACTCTTCGGGATTCAGAGCTCCGGGCTTGCCGAATAAGCGGCGATCGACGGCGACTTTGCCGATGTCATGCAAGTATCCGGCACTGCGCAGCGCGGCCACCTCGCCTGGATCGACGCCCATGGCTTCGCCGATGGCGGCAGCATAGCGCCCCACGCGCAGCGAGTGACCGTGAATGTTTACGTGCTTCACATCAATTGCGGTGGCGAAGGCTTCGAGAGCGCTGTCATAGAAGCCGTGCAGTGAAGCCATCAGACGCAGATTTTCGGTGACGCGCTGAGCCAGGGTCTGGGTTAGCGCGTGGTTATGTACGGCCAGGCCGATGTAGCTGCAGAGCAACTCCATGGCATCCAGCTCGGCTTCCATATAGGGGGCGTCTCCCGCACGACGTCCCAGACAGACGACCCCGGCCAGCTTGCCAACCGATTTAAGGGGCGCAATGCACTTGAATAACTCGGGTGCGACGTTGCCGTTGGAACTGAGAAACACAGAATAAGTGGAGGCGTTAAGAACAATCGGTCCGCGCGCAGCGGTGAGGGCATGAGCGTGTTTGGGAAGAAGCGGGATGAAGGCCGGCTCCGGCAGCATGGCGAAGCCTTCGGACGCCACGGAGGTGAGCATGGTGGGCTTCTCGTTGAAAACAAAAAGCGCACCTTCGCGCGCGCCGGCGGCTTCCATGACGGCGGAGAGCATGCGGCGCGAGGATTCTGTGAAATCGCGTTCGGCGGTGAGCTCCGGTCCGAGGTCGGAGAGAGCTTCTACCGTGCGCAACAGCCTGCGGAAATTATTTGTTTCCACGTTAGACGAGGTAGTGCAAAGAACGTTGGACAGATCGAGCGTAACATGCGGGAAACGCGCACCGTGAGAGACGCTTGTTGGTTAGTTTGGTGCTGAAAGTTACGGCAGGTTACGAGTCTGATACCGACCTATTTGAGGAGTAGGCTAGAAGTGTTCGCGCAGCTCTGCGAATGCTCCCACGATAAGCAAACGCTGCGGAGGGTGAGCCGCATCGAGTTCGTCGTGCTCGAGAATCCATGTATTGCCGTGCGGGACGAAGACCGCGTTCAATCCCGTGGCCAGCGCGGGATTAATGTCAGACTTTGGACTGTTTCCGATCATCCAGGTGGAATCGTGCTCCAGACTGAATTTTTCAACGATTCTTTCGTAGGCCTCGGCGTCTTTCTCGGCGACGATTTCAGCTGCACTGAAATACGTCTTCAATCCTGAGCGTTCGATCTTTCCTGTCTGCTCGACGATCGCGCCTTTGGTCACGAGGATGAGTTTGTGTGTTGCCCGCAGATATTCAAGTGTTTCGGGAACTTCTGGAAGAAGCTCCATTGGGTGGTCGGCAATGGTGTGGGCGAAGCTGTTGATCTGCGCGTGCAATTCAGGCGTGACCGGCTCAACGCTAAGGCGCTCAAAGGTATCGACGAGCGCGTGCGCAAAACTGTGCAGGCCATAACCATGCTTCACGATGCATTCGCGCTCTACGTCGTTAAGCACTTCGCGAACTTGCTCGGGAGAAAATTCGTGATGATTGAGGAACGAAATGAAACGCGCGATCGCCCGCTCAAAGTAGATATTGTTCTCCCAGAGCGTGTCGTCAGCGTCGATGAGAAGGGTTTGGGGGGGCAAGGTTCTTGCTCTTTGGCTCTTAGCCTTTGGCTTTTGGCTCAATCGTATCCCGTGAGCCTGATAAATCTCGTCATCTGTTGGGGGCAGCTGAAAGCCAAGAGCTAGTGGCCAAAAGCCAGTGGCCAAAAGCCTTTTACGCTACCCAATCCACGCGCGCCTCGGGGGCGATGATGCCGGCCTTGTGCCCCATATCCAGAAGGCGCGCGACTCCCTCGCGGCCTTCTGGGCCATAGTCGAGAGTGCGTTCGTTTACGTACATGCCCACGAAGCGGTCGGCGGTTTGCGGGTCGAGGTCGCGAGCGAACTGCATGGCATAAGACAAGGCTTCGTCGCGATGGTCGAGTGCGTACTGAATGCTGTCGCGCAATGCGCCGTTCACCGCGGAAATCAACTCCGGGCCGAGCGCGCGGCGGATCGCGTTACCTCCCAGCGGCAGGGGCAATCCGGTCATCTTCTGCCACCAGCGACCAAGGTCGACAATGCGGTGCAGTCCGGCCTTATCGTAGGTTAACTGGCCTTCATGGATGATGAGTCCAGCTTCGAACTTACCCTCGAGCACTTGAGGAATGATCTGATCGAAGGGAACGACCTCCGTCTCCACTCCGGGAGCGAAAAGCTGCAATGCGAGATAGGCGGTAGTGAGCGTGCCGGGAACCGCGATGCGTTTTTCTTTGATTTCGCTTTGCGTGAACGGGCGCGGAGAAACAACCATAGGCCCATAGCCTTCGCCGACGCTGCCTCCGCACGACATCAGCGCGTATAAGTCCTGTATATAAGGATAGGCGTGAAAGGAAATCGCCGTAACATCGTAGACGCCTTCGCGCGCCTTCTGGTTCAGGGTCTCGATATCACAGAGAGTATGAGTGAAGCGCAGGCCCGGGACGCGAACTTTGCTGGTGGCGAGACCGTAGAACATGAAGGCGTCGTCGGAATCGGGGCTGTGAGCAATCGAAATCTCGCGCACTTGCGACGACTGGCTGCCACCGGAATGCTTGCTTTCGGTTTCCGAAATTACCGTCATCTTCTTGAACTCCAAAACTCGTTACTGTGCTTTTGTGGTGTCGGCTGCAGACCGATGAAAGCGCACCGCAATACCGGCGGCCATCATTACCTTAATGACTTCCGCAAACAGAAACCAGTAAAGGCCCCAGCGGAAGGCCTGCACTATGGAATGCGTGAGGACCGCCAGCCACGCCAGACCGCCGGTGAAAAGTACAAGCTCGCCGAGCAGGCCGCCGATCGCCGCGCGCGCGAAACTGCGGCGTCCATGCTCCATTACGTATCCCGCGACCCACGCTACCAGTGGATAGCTCAACAAGAATCCCGCCGTCGCTCCGTGGAACAGTTGCGCCATGCCTCCCGCGCCAGCGGGATTGAAGACCGGCAGTCCGACGGCGCCTTCCGCCAAGTAGAGGACGAGCGCGGCAAAACCGCGGCGACTGCCCAGCAGCAAACCCACCAGCAGCACTGCGAAGTTCTGCAGGGTCAGTGGGACCGGGGTGAAGGGAAGAGGAACCGTAATGTGTGCACACAAGGCAACGAACAGGCTGCCGCCAACCACGAGCATCACTTGTCGCGCAGATTCCGGAACAAAATAACGCTCCCTCGAACTGCGTAGAACTTGCGCCGCTGGTTTTTGCATTGGAGTCTCCGAATCTGCAAGGCTGAGCGATCAGATCTCAGTGTTTCCGGACGGATGCTCACCGTCCAATCGAGTTGCGCCGATTTCCTGGGCTGCATGCGCCGCCTGCAGATGGCGCCGTAAACGCATGTACAAGGCGATGGCAACGCACACCACCACCAGCGTGCTCATACCCAGAATCAGGAACCACCAAATCATCCGCACAGCCGTTTAGGATAACAGATCAGCGGCAGCGGAGAAGTGAAGTTAATAGCAGCAGCGGGCGGCGTTTGCTTCGAATCGCCTTAGCTGTTGAAGTCGGCGACGCCGTCCCAGACTAACTGGACGGCGATGGCCAAAATCAGGAAGCCAAAAATCTTATTAATGGCTCCTACCGCGCTGGGCCCCAGTCGCCGCACCAGCGGCCCTCCGAGCCAGAAAAACAACAAAACCGAGAGCGCGATACCGGCGATTCCGATGATCATGCCAATGTAGGAGGCAGCGCTATCCACATGCGCGGCCAGCGCCATTACCACCCCGATGGCTCCCGGACCTGACATGAGTGGCATGGCCAGCGGCGTGAGCGAAATATCTTCTTTTTCCTGCGCTTCATGGCTTTCTTCCGGCGTGATTCGCGCGTGAGAAGTAACCATCCCCCAGGCAGTGTTGGCCACAATCAATCCACCGGCAATCTTTAAGACCGGCAGCGAAATGCCGAAGAAATAAAGCACGAAGCGCCCGAAAAACAAAAACGTGACCAGGATGACAAAAACCCAGATGCCGGTCTTCACAGCTGTGCGCTGCCGGTCCTTGGCGGTCCAGGCCGAAGTCATGGCGAAGAAGATCGGAATGCCGCCAAAGGGATCGACGATGGGAAACAGCGCAAGAAATGTCGCGGCCGCCGAATGCGGCAGCGTGCGCAGGAATTGTCCGAGAGCGTGCGCAGTATTCATAGATTCAATGGGATTTGAACGGGTTGATGATATCTACACCTAAAGGCCTGAAATCCTTTTCATTCCTCGTCGCTATAGTAAGGCCGTGCAGACGTGCGGTTGCCGCGATCATGAGATCATATAAAAGGTCGTCTGGCCTGCCCACCATCATGCGCGCCGTCTCACGGAAGCAACGCGCATCCATTGGCAGCACGGTCGACGATTGTTCCAAATCATCGACCCAGGCTTCAATGGCACGCGCCTTTGCAGCATCTTGTCGACGTGTGCGCTCTACGCCTTCTTGCAATTCCGCAAGGGTCACTGCCGAAAGACAGATTTGCTCATCCCGCAAACCCCCGAACCACGCAGCCACCGCGCCGTGCGGCTTCGGCTTACGAATCTCGGAAACGATGTTGGTGTCGAGGAGGTACCGGGTCACTCGAACTCCACGGGGGCTCGGCGCTTCCACTTTCTGCGCGGGGGAATAATGTCTTGGAAACGCGGGCCGGACAGCAACAATTCCTTAATGTTGGGACGGGAGGCGCTCCGCATCCGGCGCCACTCCTCGATGGGCACGAGGACGGCCGCCTCGACCCCCCTGCGGGTCACCACTTGCGGACCTTTCTTAAGGGCCGCATCCAGGAACTCACTAAACCGCGCCTTCGCATCCTGCAGTTGCCATGAAGCCACGGCTTTTACCTCAGATTTCATTCTATGACTAGTCATATGACTAGTCAACTCGTTCTACCGATATGTCTCCAGCGCCTTGGCCGCGCGTTCGAGCGCCGCAGCCAGAACCGCCACCTGCTGGCGCGCGCGGTCGGCATCTCCTTTGTCGAGCGCCTCGTTCACGCCGGGAATCACGACGGCTGCATATCCCGTGTATTCCCCCGGAGCATAAATTGCATGGCGAAACCAGGGACGGTGGGGCAGCCCTTCCGGCACCAGCAACGCCCGCTCCGCCGCCAGCAACGCCTGGTTCACCCGGGCGGGATCCCGCGGCGGATTTCTCTGCTTCGACAAAATTTTCGCCCCCGCATCCTGAAAGTGTTTTGCAGCCGCACTCACGGTGCTCCAATCGAGCGAGTGCTCGCCAAACTTGTTCTCCGCCCGCTTTGCAGCTGCATCCAGATACACGGCGACTTCCTTGCCATACTCTTCATAGTCGTAAGGCAGAACATCGGCATCGGCCATGCGCAGCACCTCGAGACCGAAAATCCTCGCCATCTGCTGCTCGTATACGAAATCCGGATCGCCGAATTTCTTGAACCACGCGAAATTGTCGAACGCCGAGTGATACACCCCATAAGGCCCGGTCGAACTGATATCAGTCGAAGGCACACCCAGGTGCTGCTGGAAAGCGCTGTAATCTGATCCGCTTCCGAGCTCTCCGACAAGAGCTTCGTCCTTTGTCGCTGTCGCCGCGGGCGTGCGCCGGTTCTCCCCTGCCGAATCCGGCGGCGACGGGTTCAAGACAGCAGACGGTTGGTCACCCTTCTCCCAAAACGAATAAACCGTCCCGCCCTTGGGACTGGGCACCGCCATGGTCACGTCTCGTAAGAACTGCTTCAGGCTGGGCACCGCCGACGCGCCAAACTTCGACCCTGAGACGCCCACATCCATGTTGAAATACGCTGGAGCGTGAGCCAATTCGGACTCATGCTGCTCGGCCCACTCCGTCGAGCCCATCAGCCCTTCTTCTTCGCCATCCCAACTCGCAAAGACTATTGTCCGCCTCGGCTTCCAACCGGAGCTCAACAACTCGCCGACGCCGTGGACCGCTTCAAGCATCGCCGCCGTGCCGCTGTTTGGATCGACCGCCCCGTATACCCACGCGTCGCGATGATTTCCCGCAACTACCCACTCGTCCGACGACTCACCCCCGCGCACTCGTCCAATCACGTCCCATAATGTGCGGAACTGGTAATCCTGTTTGAGATGCATCTTCACCCGCACCGGCCCGGGTCCCACGTGATAGGTAAACGGCAGAGCGCCCTGCCACTCGCGCGGCGAGTCCGGTCCTCCCAGATGTTGGAGAATCGGCCAGGCGTCGTGATAGGAAAGCGGTGTGACCGGAATCTTCGGTACCTGCGCCGACTGGTCGGGAGAGATTCGTTTGCTGTCCGGCAACGAAGGCACGGAGGCAAATCCAGGCGTCGTCGGATCCCCGGGAAACTCGAACATGTATCCCACCGAGCCTCTCTGCACGCCGGTATCTGGCCGCCATGGCCCGTCGGGATATTTATCTCCTCGCCGCCAGCCATCGTCGAAGGGATCCGAATAAATAATCACCCCTGCGGCGCCGTGTTCTTGCGCGATAAATTCCTTCACGCCACGAAAATTCTGGCCGTAGCGCACGAGCACGATTTTGCCGCGCACATCAATCTTTAGCTTTTCCAGCTTTTCGAAATCTTCCGGCGTACCGTAGTTGGCGTAAACCACATCGGCTTCGACATCTCCTGATGGCGACATCCCGTTGAACGGCATCACCACACGCGGATCATCGTCGTAAGGATCTCCGGCAACATGCTCCCGCGTAGGCCCGTGCATTTCCACTCCGACCGGCGCAGTTATATCCACGCTGATTTCCTGCGGATAGTTCATCCACACTTTATATTCGACGATTTCGGTATCGAGTCCGGCATCGCGAAACCTCCGCGCCACATAGTCCGCCGTGGCCTTGTCCTCGGGAGTTCCCGCCATGTGCGGAGCTTGCGTCAGCGTGCGCAAGTGCTCCTCCGCTAGCTTCGGATCAGGAACGGCAAGAAAACGGGCCTCGGTGGCATTTTGGCTGGCGGCATCGCGAAAACCGAAAATTGGTGAAGCCGCAGCACCGGAGTGGTCTGGAGTACGGCCGCTTACGTTGGCCAAAACGAAGGAGAGGAATATGACGAAACAAAGAATTGCGGAATAAAGAACTCTCATGATCTCCCGCTGGGAAAGTAAGTAAGGTAGCACAGCGCTGGGAAATTATGCAGACGAGTGCGAGAAGCACGCCGACAGAAGACTACCGCACCTGCCCGGTCCCGATAATCTCGTATTTTGAAGAAGTCAATTCCGCAAGCGCGAAAGGCCCACGGCAGTGCAACTTCTGAGTGCTGATGCCCATCTCGGCGCCGAAGCCAAACTCGGCGCCATCGGTGAAGCGAGTCGAAGCATTCCAGTAGACCGCCGCTGAGTCGACGCCGCGCAAGAATTTGCGAGCATTGGCCTCATTGCGGGTCACGATCGAATCCGAATGCTTCGTCGAATAGCGATTGATATGAGCGATCGCTTCATCCACGTTCGCTACCACGCGAACCGCCATGCAAAGCCGAAGATACTCTTCGTACCAGTCTTGCTCCTCGGCCGCGACAACATTCATCCCAACCGCCAGACTCCGCGATTTCTCATCCCCACGAACCTCAACTCCCGCCTCGATGAGCTTCTTCACGATTCTCGGAACATATTCCGCCGCTATCCGCTCGTGCACCAACAATTTCTCCGCCGCATTGCACACCGATGGACGCTTCGTTTTGGCATTGATCACGATCTGGTCCGCCATCTCAAAATCGGCGGATTCATCCACGAAGATGTGGCAGTTCCCTGCCCCGGTTTCAATCACAGGCACGGAGGAATTCTCGGTGACGAATGCAATGAGGCCCGCACCGCCGCGCGGAATAATCAGATCGACCGATCCACTAGCCTTGATCAGTTCCTGTACTGACTGCCGTGTGCTCGAATCGAGCAATTCGATTGCCCCGTCGGGCACTCCGGGCACGCCGGCAAGAATCTCCACCAATCGCTGATTGCTGCGCGCCGCTTCTTTCCCGCCTCGCAACACGATCGCGTTTCCGGTCTTGAGCGCGAGCACCGCCGTGTCCACGGTCACGTTCGGCCGCGATTCGTAGATAATTCCCACCACACCGAGTGGCACACGCACCTTGCGAATGCGCAGCCCATTGGGACGCATCCACTCCGCCAGCGTTTCGCCGATCGGATCACCCAGCGCCGCAACGTCACGCACACCCTTGGCCATCTCTGTGATTCGCGTCGGGGTCAGCAGCAAGCGGTCGCGCATCGCGCCTTCGAGTCCCGAGCTTTCCACATCTTCGCGATTCGCCGCGAGAATCGACTGGGCCTGGGCTTCAAGCGCATCGGCGACTGCCAGCAACAACCCGTTCTTCTCCTCCGTGGAGAGGAGTGCCAGCTTCCCAGCTGCCGCGCGCGCGCGCGCCAGCTTTTCCTGCGTGGAAATTGCATTTGCGACGGTCGTCGCCATCAGGCCTTCCCCCCTTGAGGGGGAAAATAGGTTCCAATCTTGCGTTCCATGCCCAGCGTAATTCCTTGCGGATGGCGCCCATTCACAATCGCCACATGAACTCCCGCTTCGCTGGCCAGCTTTGCGGCGCGCAATTTGGAAATCATTCCCCCACGACCCAGCGTGTTCTTGCCATTGCATTGCGCTTCCAGCTCCGGCGTCAGCTTGCGCACCACGCGTACCAGGCGCGGCTTCCGGCGTCCTTTGGGCAAGTAGAATCCGTCAACATCGGTCAACAGCAAAAGCCAGTCCGCCTTCACCGCCGTAGCCAGCAACGAACTCAGCTCGTCATTGTCTCCGAACGCGCCCACCAACTCCTGCACCGAGACACTGTCATTTTCGTTCACGATGGGCACAACCCCGAGAGAAAGCAACTCAGCCAGCGCGTTCTGCAAGTTGCGGTAGCGCACCGGCGAAGTGAAATCATCGCTCGAAAGCAGCAGTTGTGCCACAACCTTCTTGCCAAAAAAAAGACGCTCGTAGGTATGCATCAGCTTGCTTTGTCCTACGGCCGCGCAAGCCTGCATGCCCGGAACATCGCTCGGCCGCTTGCCCAGACGCAGTCCAGACATTCCCGCGGCAATGGCCCCCGAGGTGACAATCAGGTATTCGTTCCGGCTGAGATCGAACTGATCCACCACGCCGCGCAGCAGTGTGGCGTCAATCTGCCCGCCCGGCGCGATGAGGCTGGTCCCGACTTTAATGACGACTCTCATGGAATAAGGAGTTCCTAGCCTGCCTGGAATGGTATCGCACTTGGTAGGACAGCGCCCGTGTCCTGCCATTAAAATGAAGTTTCATGCCTGCCGCGAGCTCCACCAGCCGTTTTTCCGATCGCGTAGAAAACTACGTGCTATACCGGCCCGGATATCCGCCGGAAGTGCTGCGGACCCTCAACACCGACTGCGGCCTGGCACCCACTCACGCGGTGGCTGACATAGCCTCCGGAACGGGCATTTGGACGCGCGCATTGCTCGAGAATGGTAACTCGGTTATCGGTGTCGAGCCCAACCCCGAGATGCGCGAGGCAGGTGAGCGCCTGCTCTCGGGATTTCCTAAGTTTACCAGCGTCGCTGGCACCGCCGAGGCTACCACGCTGGAAAATCACAGTGTAGATTTCGTCACAGCGGCACAGGCCGCTCACTGGTTCGATCGCAAGCGGTCGCGGCGCGAATTCGTTCGGATTCTGAAGCCCGGTGGTTGGCTGGCGCTTCTGTGGAACGAGCGCGTCACCGATTCGACCCAGTTTCTTCGCGACTACGAACAGTTGCTCCTCAACTACGGAACTGACTACCAGGACATGCGCCACGAACGCACGACTGCCGAAGTGAACCAATTCTTTGACCCCGCTCCGTTTCAAGAACGAGCCTTTGAGATGCGTCAGGAATTCGATTACGCCGGAGTGGAAGGCCGCCTGCTGTCGTCCTCGTACGCGCCCGGGCCGGATCATCCCCAGCATCGGCCCATGCTGCGTGAGTTGCACCGCATCTTCGACGCCCATGCCGTGTCTGGCCGAGCCGTCTTCGAATACAAGACCCGGCTTTACTTCGGACACTTAAGTTAAACCCAAACAGAATCTGCTCTAATAACGATTTACTCCGGTTTGAACCACGAGGTCCAGCACTGTGCCCGACGAAAAATCCTTCCATATGACGCCTGACGAATTCCGCCGCCACGGCCATGCCATGGTCGACTGGATCGCCGACTACCACTCGCGCATCGAGTCGTTCCCGGTCCTCTCGCAAGTGAAGCCGGGAGAAATTCGCGCCTCGCTTCCCGAAAAGCCTCCGGTGCAGGGCGAGCCATTCGACGCGCTGCTCAAAGACGTTGAGAACCTCATTCTGCCGGGAGTTACGCACTGGCAATCTCCGAACTTCTTTGCCTACTTCCCCAGCAACGGCTCGGGGCCGGGGATTCTCGGCGACCTTCTTTCTTCCGGCTTGGGTGTGCAGGGCATGCTGTGGTCGACGAGTCCGGCCTGCACGGAACTGGAAATGCACGTGCTCGACTGGCTTGTAGCCATGCTGGGATTGCCAAACAAGTTCTTATCATCGAGTACAGGCGGCGGCGTCATCCAGGATACTGCTTCAAGCGCCGCACTCTGCGCCCTGCTGGCGGCTCGCGAACGCGCCACAAACTACGTCAGCAACAAGAAGGGATGCGATGGCCGCATTGTCGCTTACGTTTCGACGCAGACTCATTCTTCATTGCAAAAAGCCGCGATGATCGCAGGCATCGGCGTCGACAATCTGCGCTCCATCGACGTGGACGAAAAATTTGCGATGCGGCCCGACGATCTCGCCCGGCAAATTGAAGCCGACAAGCGCGCCGGCCTGCTCCCCTGCCTCGTCTGCGCCACGGTTGGCACAACATCTTCGAACGCCAGGGATCCGGTCCCGCAGATCGCCCAGGTCGCGCAGCAGCACAATCTTTGGCTGCATGTGGATGCGGCCATGTCGGGCACGGCCGCGATCTGTCCCGAGTTTCGCCATCTGCAAAATGGAGTCGAACTCGCCGATAGCTACAATTTCAACCCGCACAAGTGGATGTTCACCAACTTTGACTGCAGCTGTTTCTGGGTTGCCGATCGCAAAGCACTCATCCAGACTCTATCGATTTTGCCGGAATACCTGCGCAATGCGGCGACGGAATCCGGCGAAGTCATCGATTATCGCGATTGGCATATTCAGCTCGGCCGGCGTTTCCGCTCGCTGAAGTTGTGGTTTGTCATCCGTCACTACGGCGTGGAAGGCTTGCAGCACCATGTCCGGCGCCATGTGGAACTGGCGCAGCAATTTGCCAGTTGGGTGTGCGAAGACAAGGATTTCGAGCTGGCCGCACCTGTCCCGCTGAACTTGATCTGCTTCCGCCACAAAGCCGGAGACGTGGCCAATCAAACGATCATGGATCGCCTCAACTGCAGCGGCGATCTATTCCTCACGCACACCAGGCTGAACGGAAAACTGACGCTGCGGTTGTGCGTCGGCCAGACCAACACGCAAGCCCGACACGTCGAGCGAGCATGGGAAAGAATTCGCCAGCAAGCAGACAAATTAATGACGGTTGCGTGAACTTGTCCCGCGCCACTTCAGCTAAAGTAGAGTATGCGAACCATCCTCGGCCAGCGCCCCTTGCGCTTCGTTTTCGCCGCCAACGTGATCTCCATGTTGGGCAGCGGGATGAATTCGGCCGCGGTCGCCTGGTACATTCTGGAGGCCACGCACTCGGAAATGGCGCTCGGGACGTTCGCCGTTCTGCAGACCCTTCCCGCCATGCTCATGCTTCCCTTCACCGGCGTCATTATTGATCGTGAAGATCGCCGCCGCCTGGTCATGTGGCTTGACGCTGTGCGTGCCGTGATCATCGTAACCGTCGCGATCCTTGCGTTCCACCATCGCGTGCAGGTCTGGCAACTCTATTTGATGAACACTCTCGTCGCCGCCGGCTTCTGGATGTTCTGGCCCACGATTACTGCGCTCATCCAGGAACTCACGCCCGAGGGCCAATTCGTGGAGTCGAACACTCTTCTTTTGGCGGGGGTGCAGGGAGGATGGTTGATCGCCGGCTCGCTCGTCGGCTTCATGTACAACCACATCGGCCTCGGCGGCGTACTCTTGATCGACGTTTCCACCTATGTAGTTTCGTTTTTATGCTATTTCGCGGTGCGCAAGGGACGACACGTTGTTCTCAGTCCCCAAGAGTTGCGCGCGGATATTGTGGCCGCCGAAAACCAGTTACAGCGCTTCTGGCGCGATATGCGCGAAGGCCTGCACTTTCTTCGCGATCACCGCTCCGTGATCCTGCTCGGCATTAGTTGGGCATTGTTTCTAGGCGCTATGGTTACCGGAGTCGTCGTCACTCCATCGCTGAGCGAACGTGTGTTCCACGCCGGTGCCGTCGGCTACGGATGGCTGAATGCTGGATGGGGCACGGGCGCGTTTCTCAGCGCTCTGTACGCTCCCGCAATTATCGCTAGTCTGGGCGGGCGCCGTGCGGTTGCGTTTTCCATGGCGCTGCTGGCCGCGTCCGTGGTTTGCGCTCCCGTTTCGCACTGGCTCGTGGCCGCGATCCTGCTGTATGGAGTGATGGGTTCGGCGCGCGGCGTGGGCGGCATCGCCATGAATACAAGCCTCATGGAGATGGTTCCGAAACATCTGATGGGGCGGGTGCAGAACACTTTTTATTTCTTCGGAACATTCCTGCAGCTTGTGCTCGCAGTCGCCGTCGGTGCTGTCGCGCACAAGGTCAGCCTGGTGGCTGCATTCGCCATTCTGGCCTGCGTTTACGGGTTATCGTTTGTGGCCGCCAGTTGGCCGATCGGTACATTAACTCGGGAAGCAGTTCCCGCGGATTAGGCGATCTTCAAGCGCGGCAGAGGCATCGGCGTATAGTCACAGCAGTCTGTATGACGCGACGCACAAAGTTCGCGATCGGGGTGGCATGTCTGCTGGCTTTGATCGTCGCGCTCCGCTCGACGATCCTGGACTTATCATCCAAAACATTCTTGAACACCGGCCCGAACGGGGCCGAAACACCTGCCACCGTTGGCCTGGCCTTCGACCGGCTGAAAATTCTCAGCGGACACCGCATTCTGGATGCCTACTTGGTGCGTGCCGCTGCCACTTGCCAGCCGCGTGTTGCGGTGCTGATTTTCCATGGCGTCATGGAAACCATTTCCGAATGGGTTCTGGCGCAGAAGTTTCTCTACGATCACTGCATCTCCTCGATCGTCTTCGACTACTCCGGTCATGGAGACAGCTCACGGCCTGGAACTATCAGCCATCTCAATGATGACGCGATCCCGGCCTACGCCGCATTCGTCTCACAATTTCCCGGCGAGCGTTTTTGCGTGCTGGGTCATTCCATGGGCAACTCACCGCTGCTCGAATCCCTGCCACACTTTCGTCCTCCTCCATCGTGCCTGGTTGTGGCGAACGCCTTTTCTTCTTTGCGGGACGCGGGCCGAAAGCGCGGAACCCCGCGCGCGTTGCTATATCTGATCCCGGACGCCTGGGACAACGTGGAGAATGCCAAGCTGGTGCGAGTGCCCTTGTTGGTCGTTTACAGTGACACGGACAAGGTGAATCCTCCGGCCATGGGCCAGAGCATCTTCGACTCTGCGCCGGAACCGAAGCAGCTGGTGGTTCTGCATGGGTTTCCGCACAACGCGCTCTATCACGCTCCAACCGAGGAGTGGTGGGCGCCGGTTTTACGCTTTCTGCATTCCCAATGAAAGCAACCCGAACTCCGCATCTTGATTTCCGCCTTCTGACTTATTGCGGCAACCTGATATTCTTTCCCATTCCAACCAAGGAGCACCCATGTCCACTGACTTACAGGGTCGGAACGCCGTCGTCTTCGGAGTCGCGAATAAGCGCTCGATAGCATGGTCCATCGCGCAGGGACTGCACGCTGCCGGGATGAAGCTCGCCATCACCTACCAGAACGAGCGACTGGAGCAGGAAGCGAAAGACCTCATTCTCTCTCTGCCTGGGGCCGAAGGGTACATGTGCGACGTCAGCAAAGATGAAGAGATCGAGCGCCTCTTCGCCACGCTGAAAGAGCGATACGGCAAGCTACACGCGCTGGTACACTCCGTCGCCTACGCTCCCGCCGACGAACTGAAAGGGGACTTCATCAACACTACCCGCGAAGGCTTTCGCATCGCCATGGATGTCAGCGTGTATTCTCTGGTCGCCGTTTCGCGCGCCGCCGCGCCCCTCATGGAGGACGGCGGATCGATCCTCACCATGACTTACTACGCTTCGGAGAAAGTCGTCCCTCGTTACAACGTAATGGCAGTCGCCAAGGCTGGACTGGAATGTTCGGTGCGCTATCTGGCTTACGAATTAGGAAAGAAAAAAATTCGCGTGAACGCCATCTCGGCCGGCCCGATCAAGACTCTTGCCGCGCGCGGCATCGCCGGCTTCGGCGACATGCTCAAGGGCCACGAAGAACGAGCGCCGCTGGGCCGCCGCGTGGAAGTGGAAGAGGTCGGCTCGACCGGAGTCTTCCTCGCCTCCGATGCCAGCAGCGGCATCACGGGAGAAGTCATCTACGTCGATTGCGGCTACAACATCATGGGATTTTAGAATGTTGTTGCCTGCTGGATAGCCTTCTGTTCTGGCCTTCCATGTAAGACAGACAAAAAGGAGCTGGCGTCGAAGGGTATGAGGTTTCGAGACAGATATCGAAGGTCACCCGGTCATCGCCCTTCGACGATACGAAAATCCCTCTCCGCGGCGTTGTCGAACACTTTGAGCGCTGGCTTGTACAAGTCACTTTCATACGCGGCGATCGCCTTTTCCAGGTTCTCGAACTCGACGACGACAACCGACTGATCTAGTCCCGCCTCGTGGGTCTTGGCAGGCTTACCTCCAACGATCACATGACCTCCAAGGGCTTCCAGTGCGGTCGCCGCAAGCTTCATGTATTCGGAAATAGCGGCCGGATTCGACACCGACTTGTAGCCCACCACCCAGTAGCCTTTCTTTCCCATAGCGTCCTCCTGATCTTTCATGGGCATCGCCGCACCCTTCACGACAGTATGTGTCATTCTCGCTCCGCCAGCGCAAAAATGACAGGTGGCCGTCTCCGGGAGCGGAAAGCGCAGGGAAGCATATCAGGGGATTGCACTCGTCGAGGATGGTGGTTCGAGGTAATAAGGCCGTGGGTTTGTTCATACCCACGGCCGCATTCTTGCGCTCACCAAATAAGCGTTACCACCCCGGTCATCGTGATCGTATTTCCGTTGTGAATCAGGAAGGTATCCGGGCTCGCAACTTCAATCTGTACCGTGTGGGAATAATCGAGGTAGACAATGTGTGTCCCGGCAGTGCCACTAAAGCCGGAGGTGAGGGCGGTGGCGGCGGGTGACTCGATTCCAGTCCATTCCAGAAAGCTCGAGGGAACGTGAAGCAGGGCCACTTGGCCCACACCGCGGTAGCCGAGGCTATTTTGCACACCCATAACGAGCACCGGTGTACTTGCGACGGGAGTAACCGCTGCACTATTCTCCCCCGCTGTCAGGTCGTATTTAACCTCGGCTGCATTGGGCGTGGTAATGGTTTGGGCAGCGTGTACGCCAACCGCGAGCGTCAGAACAGCCACGAGCCCGGTCAGCATCAGCGTGCCTGCGCGGGAAAATCCTTTACTGGTCATAGTTATCTCTCCTTATGGTGATTTTGCCCTGAGCTATAGCCAGGGAGCTAGGGACGATCGCGCCGCGATCCCGGCGGTACTCGTCGAGTGACTGGATTACAGGCTGAGCAAACGATTCGCTCAAGCCTTGCTTATGTCGTTGGGGCCGGCGAGCCGAGGTGGCCTCGCCGCGGGAGTAGCGCACTGCTTAGCGTTCGGCGATACCAAAATGCGAGCGCCATGGCGCCGCCAATCGTGAGACTGCCGGCGGCCCACTGCATCCTTCGCTCGTGGCTGACTAGAGCGTCGGGACGAATTTGCGCTCCCCGCTGCATCGCGGATGGTGGCATGACAAAGGCGTGGTTCTCGATCTTGAGCCCCGGCGTAAGCGCCTCGATCGCAAGTCCGGATGCAAACATTGCCCAAAGACACAGGCTCAGCAGCACGTGGTGGACTTCCTCTCTTTTTTGCCGGGATTTCTTACAACTTTGTCGGGTCACTGGATGTGCGCCTCCTGGGCAGATAGTGCACATCGGCCCGAAACCGTATCAGAAAAAATGAACGGCCCGGGCTGGACCCGAACCGAGATTTCTTACCGCCTGGCCTCACACGTGGAATAATGGAAGTGATGAGAACGAATCGCCTCGTCTTTGCCTTCTTTGCCGCCGCCATCCTTTTCTCGATGGTGCGTGAGTGGAGCGTGCCCGCCTCTTGCTTGCGGATGGACCCGGTTCCATCGGCGGCAACCCAAGGCAAGCGCTAGCTGATAATCCTGATTCTTCGACCGTTCTCCCCGTCCCGCTCCAGAGAAATCTCCACATCCCGCTCGCGCACTAGACGTGGAAATTTTTCTCCCCACTCAATCAGCAGAACGCTGTTGCCGTCGCGCAGGTCATCCAGCCCGAGCGTTTCCAGTTCACGCGGCGTATCGATGCGGTAAAGATCAATGTGGTAAAGATTGGCCAGCGGCCCGCGATATTCGTGCACCAGCGTGAAGGTGGGACTGGTGACGTCTTCTTCCGCGGCCGCCTCGAACGCCGCCGCGATTCCCTTGACCAGCGTGGTTTTCCCCGCGCCCAGGTCTCCGCGCAGCAGCACGAGCTTCGGTGGCGCGAGCAGTTCTGCCAGCGTCCGCCCGAAGGCGATCGTCTCCTCCGCCGAATGTGTAGTGATCTCCCGAATCGTCTCTTGCATTCTGGTAGCAGCCAAGGCACAAACCACGACCAGTATAGCGAGAGAGCGGCGTAAAGCGGTGTGGCCCTCATTCAGCGAGTGCGACGGAGCCTAGATCGTTTTCGGTATCACGAAAACGGACGACTTGAGCCCGAGCAGATTCCGGTCCGCGACGTGATCGACCGAGGTGCGCAACCGGCGATGGTCATCGTCCTCAAACGCGACAAAACGAAAAGGCTGCAGCACCCCGGCTGTCGTCCTTCGCATGGGGCTGAGAATCTCTGCCATGCCATGGATTGGTCCCGATTGCGTCTGGAAGGCCAGTTCCACGAACGAACCGGTTCCCAGCGGATTCTGCAATTGCAACAACCCACCGGTCACGGAAATGCTTTGGAGTTTTGCTCTTGTACGCCGGCCATCTTCTAGACGAATCGCAGCCAGGACGGAATCTCCCAGCTGGACCCGGGCCGCGCGCCTCGAAGGGTGCGGTTGGGGGAAGTGGGTCATAAGTGAATTCACTATGCCATGCCAACCGGACAGGTAACAGATTACGGAAGCAAATGGCCGGATTCCCGCGCTGCCAGCCTCTTTTAGCGCATCCAAGTCTTTCGCCGGAGAGCACTTAGCCTTCTGTTAACTATTGATACAATGTCCCATCAGACGAACTGGACCCGGTCGCGAAAGCACCTTTTATCGTCCGCCGGCATGGAGCCCTCAATGCGTTTCTATTCTTCTCTGGCTTGCTTCGCCGTGGTCGTCTTATCTTCGACCGCATTGATCTATGGCCAGAACGCCCCGCACGACCCTCGGCCACCACTTCGTGTCGCAATCGTTGGCCTGGTCCACGGACACGTTCAGGGATTCTTCGAGCATTCTCTCCACAATCTCGAGATTGAAATCGTTGGCATTGCCGAACCTGACCAGTCCCTCGCCTCCCAATACGCGAGGCGGTACAGCCTCGATGCGAGCTTGCTGTTTTCGGACCTGGAAACAATGCTCGCGCACGCGCATCCGCAGGCTGTGCTCGTCTACACGAATACTTTCGATCATCGCCGCGTGGTCGAAACCTGCGCCCGCCACGGCATTCACGTCGTGATGGAAAAGCCCCTGGCAGTCAGCTTCAATGACGCGAAGGCCATCGAGAAAGCGGCAGCCGCGGGCAAGATCCAGGTTCTGGTCAACTACGAGACGACATGGTACGCGAGCAATCGCGCCGCGTACGATCTCGTCCACGGGCATGCGCTCGGCGACGTGCGCAAGGTCGTGGTCCACGACGGTCACAGCGGGCCCAAGGAAATTGGCGTCGGTCCCGAGTTCCTGAGCTGGCTCACCGATCCCAAACTGAACGGCGGAGGCGCCCTCTTCGACTTCGGCTGCTACGGTGCCGATCTCATGACCTGGCTGATGGATGGCCAACGCCCAGAGACGGTCACTGCCGTCACGCAGCAGATCAAACCGCAAATCTATCCTCGTGTGGACGACGAGGCGACGATCATCCTGACGTATCCCAAGGCCCAGGCCATCCTGCAAGCCTCATGGAACTGGCCTTTTGACCGCAAGGATATGGAAGTGTACGGCCAGACGGGATACCTGATCACGGTGAAGCGGGATGATATTCGCGTGCGTCGTGCAGGGGGCCAGGAAGAACAGGTCGCCGCCAAACCGCTTCCCAGTCCTTACGATAATTCGATATCGCTTCTGCGCGCAGTGGTACTGGATGGGATGAAACCGGACGGACTCTCCTCGCTCGAAACCAACATGACAGGCACGGAAATCCTCGATGCGGCGCGGCGTTCCGCTGCTGAAGGAAAAACGATTCACTTGCCAGCATCGAGATGATTGCGCGATCGCGGGCGCACTTTACTCGCCCCAGCACACCAACTTTTCTTTCGCTGCCTTCTGGGTGCGCCGGAAAGCCTCAGGCAGTCCCTGCAGCAAATCCGTTGCCACCAGCGAGTGCTCGCCTACACTCTCGCGCATCACATCTCCGGCAAGTCCGTGCAGGTGAACCGCCGCTAGCACTGCTGCGAACGCATCCTTCGTGTGCTGCGCAATCATGCCCGCCGTGATCCCGGTCAGAATGTCCCCGGTGCCGCCGGTGGCCATTCCCGGATTGCCGGTCGTGTTCACCCAAGCCTCACCATCCGGCCGCACCACCAGCGTTCGGTGTCCCTTGAGCACGACGATCAATTCATGTTCGCGTGCAAACTTCCTCGCCACTCCCAGTCGATCCTTCTGCACGTCGGGGATGCTCAACCCGGCCAGCCGCGCCATCTCGCCTGGGTGCGGCGTGATCACGAGCGTCCGCCCCTTGCCGTTCAACTCTTTGGTTCGTCCTTCGAATGCATTCAGCCCGTCCGCATCCACGACCATGGGCGCATGCACTTTCGCCACCAAGCGGCGAACCAGCTCTGAAGTCTGCGGATCCCGCGAAATTCCTGGCCCGATCGCGAGCACGCTCTTCCCTTTTGCCAGGCCCTCAATTCGATCCTGAGCGTCCGTCGAAATCGTTCCCGCATCCGTCTCGGGCAAAGGCTCGGTCATCAACTCGGGATGGAATCCCGCCACGGTGCTCAACACGGATTCCGCCGTCGCTACGGTCGAAAGGCCCGCCCCTGCCCGCAGGACGGAGATCCCCGCCATCGCCGCCGCTCCGGCTTTTCCGCGCGATCCCCCAACCACCAGCACATGACCGTAGCTGCCCTTGTTCGACTCGGCCGGACGCGGACCAATCAATCTCGCAAGGTAGCGCGGCGTGATCACATTCAATTGCAGCGCCGAAACAATCGCTTCTTCCGGCGAGCCGATGGCGGCCACCGCGGTTTCCCCCGCCGTTAACAAGCTGAACACATGCGCCGGTCGCGGCGCCGTAAAAGTAACGATCGTTTCTGCTCGAGCGATGATCCCGGTCTGCGCCGTCATCCCATCCGCATCCGCGCCCGAAGGAATGTCAACGGCAATTACGGGCAGCTCGCTCGCATTCATGATTGCGATTGCGTCGCCATAAAGCCCGCTCACGGGAGGCTTGAACCCGGTGCCAAGAATCGCGTCCAGATAAAGGTCAGCATGCAGAGCGACCTGCACCCGGTCACTCCTCAACTCCTCGCTGGAAAGCACCGGGATCGCGGGAACCGATAACTCGCCAAACATCATCGCGGCATCACCCCGCAACTCGTCCGGGTTCGCCAGCAGAATCACCTCGACCTTTTTTCCCACCTGATGCAGCCGCCGCGCCGCCACGAAACCGTCACCGCCGTTGTTGCCTTTGCCGCACAGAACTACGATGCGCTCCGCCGAAGCGTAGTGAGAGAGCGCATAATCCGCGACGGCCGCGCCCGCATTCTCCATCAACGTGAGCGAAGGCACTCCGAAGCGCTCGTTGGTGGCGCGGTCAATCGCTCGCATTTCTGCCGCGGTAACAATTTTCATGACCGGGATCCGGCGGCCTGTTCCAGTTGCCGCAGCTGCGAAGGTTCGCCCATGGCGATCAGGCAGTCTTCCGGCTCAATGCGTTCATCGGGCGCAGGATTGAATCTCATTCCTGTCTGCCGCTTGATGGCGAGGACAATCACTCCGCGGTCCTGGCGGATGCGCGAACTCTCTATGGTTGTCCCGGCGAACCTCGACTTGTCCGCGATATGAATCTCGCCGATCTCCAAGTCCATGCCGAGGTGAGTCGTAGCCGTATCGAGAAAGCTAACCACATGCGGCCGCAAGAGCGAGTGCGCAATGCGCCGTCCAGCGAAGGAATACGGAGAGACGACTGAGTCCGCGCCGGCCGCGAGCAGATGCTTCTCCGCATTGTCTTCACTGGCTCGGGCAATAATCTTCAGCCCGGGATTCAGTCCTCGCGCGGTGAGCACGATGTAGAGGTTGGTTGCATCCGTAGTAGTGGCGGCGACCAGGCCATGCGCCTTCTCGACGTGGGCGCTGCGCAGAACGTGCTCTTGTGTCGCATCCCCGGTAACCACCAGCCAATTCTCCGCGCTGTAACGCTGCAGCTTGGATTCAGCGCTTTCAATGAAGACGAACCGCGCTGGCTTGCCCGCCAATTCTCGCGCCACGCTGCGCCCCACGCGTCCCATGCCACAGATGATGTAGTGGTCCTCGAGACGCCCGATGTCGCGCTCCATGCGCCGCCTTCCAAAGAAGCTCTGCAGCTCGAATTCTAGCAAAGCCTGGCTCAGCGCTCCCACGCCCAACAATACCAACGACACGCCTGACAAAATGACAGCCACGTTGAAGATGCGCCCGACGTGAGAAAGCGGATGCACCTCCTGATATCCGATGGTCGTCAAGGTCGTGACCACCATGTAAAAGCCGTCAAACCACGACCATCCTTCGATGAAGTGATATCCGGCTGTCCCCACCGCCATGACAATCAGCAGCAGCACACCGATCACTCGCAGGTTGTGGAGCGCTTTCATGGAATGCAGTGGACAGTGATCAGTGGTCAGTGACCAGTGTCCAGAAATCAGTGACCAGCCAAAGAGATGACGCCGGCCGCTTTTACTGACCACCGATCACTAGCCACTGACCACTTTCTTCTTTCTTCGACCGACTATAGAACAAAAAAGCCCTCCGCGCTGTGCGGAGGGCGTTGCACTCACTGGCCGATGCTATTTGTGGACTACCTTCGCCTCAGATTCCAACTGCAACGCCTGCACCCGGCTGTGCTTCACGCTGTACGTGAAATAAACGATCAGTCCAATGATCAGCCAGACTACCAATCGGATCCAGTTCCATATTCCGAGCTTGTACATCATGTAACCGTTGGAGACAACGCCGAGGATTGGAATCAGCGGCACCCACGGCGTGCGGAAGGGTCGCGGCTGGCTGGGATTGGTATAACGCAACACCATCACGGAAAGCGAGACGATCACAAACGCCAGCAGCGTTCCGATGTTCACCATGCGTCCAATGTCGTCAATCGGAGTCAGACTCCCTACGATCGCGGCCAGAAGACCCACCAGAATCGTGTTCTTCCACGGAGTGCGGAATTTAGGATGGATATCCCCGAAAAATTTCTTTGGCAGAAGGCCGTCGCTGGCCATGGCGTAAAGCACTCTTGTCTGTCCCAGCAGCATCACCAGCATCACGCTGGTAAGTCCGGCCAGCGCACCCACGGTAATGATGTGCGATGCCGTGCTCAGCCCGCGATCCAGAAACGCGCGCGCTACAGGCGCTTCAATGTTGATCTGCTGCCAGTGCACCATTCCAGTGAGGACGCCGGCCACTGCAATGTATAAGACCGTGCATATCCCCAGCGATGCAATCATGCCGATAGGCAAATCCCGCTGCGGATTCTTCGCCTCCTGCGCGGTCGTCGAGACCGCATCGAATCCGATGTAGGCGAAGAATATGTACGCAGCTCCCGCTCCAATCCCAGCCAAACCGTTGGGCGCGTACGAATGCCAGTCCGTACCCCAGTTGCTGACGTTGATGTAGCGAGCGCCCAACGCAATTACAAACAGCACGACCGAAACCTTGATCACGACGATCGCGGTGTTGAACTCCGCGCTCTCTTTAATGCCCACCACCAGAATCGCGGTAATGATGAGTGCGATGATAAACGCCGGCAGGTTCAACCCAATTTCCATGCCAAACAGGTGCGGCGCTCCTAACAAATCGTGCGCCCGATGCAACAATTCTGGAGACTGCATACTGATGATGGCGCTGACTTTGTCGAGGAAGCTTTGCGTGCCCTCCACCAGTGAAGGGTCCGAAGTCTGCGCCATCTGCCGCGCCACAATGTTCTCGGCGGTCTTCAGGGCTGTCCAATGATCGTAAGCCAGCCATAGCGGCATCTTGATGTGAAAGATTTTCAGCAGTTCGATGAAGTGATTCGACCAGCCCGAGGACACGGCGCTCGCGCCCATGGCGTATTCGAGCGTCAGGTCCCAGCCGATGATCCATGCCAGCAACTCGCCCAGCGTGGCGTAAGCATAAGTGTAGGCGCTGCCGGCTAGCGGAATCATCGCGGCAAATTCCGCATAGCAGAGCCCGGCGAAGGCGCATCCGATTCCGGACAGCACGAATGACAAGGTGAGCCCCGGCCCCGCGTACTGCGCGCCCAGGCCGACCATCACAAATATGCCGGCGCCAATCACCGCGCCCACGCCGAGGGCAGTGAGCTGAAAAACTCCCAGCGTCCGTTTCAAGCTGTGCGCGCCCGCCTCGCGGGATTCCTCCATCAGCAGGTTCAGCGGCTTGGTTGCCAGCAGATTTGCCATTCGCTCGTTTCTCCTTGGAATGCTACGCTGACGCACTCTTTGCGCCAGCGCTCCTGGACCACGCGTAATATACCGGGACCCCCAGCAGCACTACAATCAGCCCCGGCCATGTGAATTGCGGTTTGTAGCGCAATAGTACGACATCAATAAACAAAGCCATCGCAATATAAATCCCCGGCAGCACGGGATAACCCACAGCACGGTACGGCCGCTCGGCATCCGGGTGCTTGCGCCGCAACACAAACAGTCCTACGATCGTCAAAATGTAGAAGACGAGCACGGCGAAAACAATGTAGTCCAGAAGCTGCCCGTAGCTGCCCGACACGCAAAGAAAGCACGCCCATACCATCTGCACCATCAGCGAAACCGCAGGCGTCTTATAGGTTGGATGCAGTTTGGCGACGCTTCTGAAGAACAATCCGTCTTTCGCCATGGCATAGTAGACGCGCGCACCGGAAAGAATCAGGCCATTGTTACAGCCGAAACTGGAAATAAGAATCGCTCCGGCCATCAACAAACCGCCCACGGCCCCGAACATCTGCGTCATCACCGCCGTTCCCACGCGATCCTCGGCAGCATGCTTGATGCCCCGCCCCAGAACCGTGGCTGCGCCCGGCGTTCCGTCGAGCGGGAGGGCATTCAGATAAATCAGATTGCAGGCGATGTAGAGCGCGATCACCACTCCCGTGCCTAGAGCCAGCGAAAGGGGCAAATTGCGGCTGGGATTTTTTACTTCCCCCGCGGTGAACGTTACGTTATTCCATGCGTCGGCTGAAAACAGCGATCCGACCTGCGCCACCGCAAGAATCGTCAGCGTCCCCACCATGACCACTGGCCCGCCCACTCCCACCTGAACGGCGTGCTGCGCGCCCAATGACGCGTTGTGCCAAAAGTTCGCGCCAAAGTTCGCTGCCAAAGCCTGCGCATTGCGCCCCAGCGCCAATCCGAATACGGCCAGTCCTAGAAGCGCCGAAACCTTCGCCGCAGTGAAAATATTTTGAATAACGGCCCCGGTTTTCACGCCAAAGATATTCACTACCGAAAGGAAGACTACGAGCAGCATGGCAACCAGGTTCTGTGTGTTGATTCCCACGTCCATGTTGCCCAGAACCATGGGCCCCAGGCGAATCGGCGGAACTTTCCAGAGATGGAGGATCCAGTGAGAAGAAGAAACAGCCGGAAAGAAAACTCCCAGGAACTTGCCGAAAGCCACGCCCACAGCCGCAATTGTCCCGGTCTGAATTACCAGGAATAGAGTCCAGCCGTAGAGAAAACCCCACAAGGGACCGAGCGCCTCGCGCAAGTAGACGTACTGCCCGCCGGCCCGCGGCATCATGGCCGCCAGTTCGCCGTAGCTGAGGGCAGCGACGACGGTCATGAATCCGGCCACAAGCCACGCTCCCATCAGCAGTGCGGGCGAATCCACTTCTCGCGCAATCTCGGCCGAAACAATAAAAATGCCGGAGCCGATCATCGACCCCATGACCAGCATGGTAGCGCTGGTCAGGCCCAAGCCTTTGACCAGTTCCTTATCCTGATGGCTGTGAATTTCCCAGTCGCTGCCGGTAGCCGGGCGCGTCGTCGATGTACTCAGGATCCCTCCTTGAAGCATGCTCGCAGCTTGCGCAGTTCCACGGGCACTTTCAGGGTGGAATGACTTTACCTCAAGATGCCGAAAAATTCCTCTGCTGATTTGCGGGGGTCCCGTAACAAGTCCGATATCACCGCTACGGAATCGGCTCCTGCATCGATCACCGAAGCCGCGTTAGCTCGCGTGATGCCCCCGATGGCCACCAACAGCTTTCGGGTCAAGTGCCGCGCCCGGCGGACGCCTTCGTGGCCGACCACCGGATCAGGCTTCTCTTTGCTGGAGGTCGAGAATACAGGGCCAATCGCAAGATAATCCGCCGAGGTCAGATCCGCTTCCCGCAGTTGCTCGGGATTATGCGTGGAAACTCCCAGCCAGCGGCCCGATCCAATGATCCTGCGCACCGATTCCGGCGAAAGATCATCCTGCCCTACATGCACGCCGTCGAACTCCGCAGCCAGACATAAGTCCGCGCGGTCGTTCATCATCAACTTAACCGCGCCGTCGACTCGCTTCCTCAGTTCCCGCGCCTGCTCCAGCATCACGCGCGCATGGCCGCTCTTATTGCGATATTGCAGAAGAGTGCATCCAGCAGCGGCAAGTTCCTCGGCAAAGTTTGCCAAGTCTTCCGTGGAGGAGAAGCACGCCGCGTCCACAATCGGATAAAGACGGGGAACAGAAATCACGCCGCCGATTCCTTCTTGTTCGCGGTCAGAAATCGCTCGATAAATCCCGTATCAAACTTCCCAGCGCGGAAGTCCGGATCCGCCAGAATTTTCCGGTGCAGGGGAATCGTCGTATACACGCCCTCGACAATAAACATCTCGAGCGCCCGTGTCATCCGCGAAATCGCTTCGCCGCGGTCTTTGCCGCGAACGATCAGCTTCGCGATCAACGAATCATAGTATGGAGGAATCACGCCCTCCGCATACGCCGCCGTGTCCACGCGCACTCCGGTGCCTCCGGGCGGATGAAACGCCGTGATCTTTCCCGCCGACGGCGTGAACTTTTCCGGATGCTCCGCATTAATCCGGCACTCGATAGCGTGCCCGCGATGCACGATCGGCCCCTGCAGCACGTCCCGCATGTGCGCGCCCGCGGCGATCATGATCTGGCTCTTCACCAAGTCCACATCCGTTACCATCTCCGTCACCGGATGCTCCACCTGAATCCTGGTATTCATCTCGATGAAGTGCAGCCGGCGATCTTGATCCATCAAGAACTCGATCGTCCCCGCGTTCGTGTAGCCAATCTCCGCCAGCGACTTGCACAGGACCGCGCCGATCTGATCGCGCAATTCTGGCGTGACCTGAGTCGAGGGCGATTCTTCCAGCAACTTCTGATGCCGCCGCTGGATCGAGCATTCCCGTTCCCCTAGGCTCACCACATTGCCGTGCTCATCCGCCAGCACCTGGAACTCGATGTGCCGCGGATGCTCGACATACTTTTCCATGTAGAGATCGCCGTTGCCGAAAGCTCCAGCAGCCTCTGACTGCGCCGCCCTGAATAATCCCGGCAATTCTTCTTCATTGCGGACGATGCGCATGCCGCGTCCGCCGCCTCCCGCCGAAGCCTTCATAATGATGGGATAGCCCACCTGCCCCGCCCACTCCAAGGCCTCGCCTTCGGACGCAATAATTCCATCCGATCCTGGCAGAATCGGCACCCCCGCGCGCTTCATCGCCGTGCGCGCTTTTTCTTTTTCCCCCATCAGCCGCGTCACTTCCGGCCGCGGCCCGATGAATTTGATGCCGCTGGTCTCGCACACCTCGGCGAAGTTGGCATTCTCCGCCAGTAGTCCGTATCCCGGATGCACCGCATCCACATTGGCAATCTCTGCCGCGCTGATGACGGCCGGAATGTTTAGGTAGCTCAACGCCAGCTGCGGCGGCCCGATGCAGATCGCTTCATCCGCAAACCGCACCGGCAGCGAGTGCCGATCCGCTTCGCTATAGATCGCCACCGTGCGGACGCCGAGCTCCTTGCAGGCGCAAATGACGCGCAGCGCAATCTCTCCCCGATTTGCTATTAGGATTTTCTTAAACATGAATCAGCTTTCAGCTCTTAGCCGTCAGCTCTCAGCCTCCGGTTCGGCGTTCTTTCGCGGACGTTGTTGTTTGGAAACTGTTCCGGCTGGAAGAAAACAACCACGCACCTGGGCGAGTCGGCGCGCCTCAACAGAACTCCGTATCACTCCTTCGCCCGAATGGCGAACAGTTCTTGCCCATACTCGATCGGCTGGCCGTTGCTCCCCATCTTCTTCACAATCTCTCCGGCCACGTCCGACTCAATCTCGTTCAGTAGCTTCATGGCCTCCACGATGCAAAGCACCTGTCCCACTTCCACCGCGTCTCCAACCTTGACGAATGGTGGCGCCCCCGGCGACGGTGCCTCATAGAACGTTCCGACAATTGGAGACTTTACGATGTGCAGATTTTCTTCGGGAGCAGTTTGGCTCGGCGCCGGAGCAACCGCGGGAATCGCAGGGGCAGCGGGTCGCTGCTCGGTTCCCCCAGCGGCGGTATATACCGGATAGGACAGTTCCGAGGGTGCGTGCACCACTGTCGTCTGCCCCGCGCGCTTGATCTTGACCTTGACATCGCCGCGCTCCAACTCGAACTCGGCAATGTCCTTTTCGATTAAGAACTCAATGAGTTCCTTCAGCTCTTTTTGATTCATTCGTATAAAAGGTGAGACTGCAGTTTCAGGTCTTAGGCATTGGGTGTCCGGGATCAGGCTCTCAGTCTGAGGGCGAAGCCCGACTGCTGCATCGCAACCATCGACTGGCTTACTGCCAGAGACCGAGACCTAAGACTTAGCCCCTGAGGCCCCTGAGACCTATGAGCTAAACGGACAGGAAATCCTTGCTCGTCGGAGTCAACACCTCGCAACCATTTTCGCGGACGGCCACCATGTCCTCGATCCTCACACCCCATTTTCCGGGGAAGTATACTCCGGGCTCAATGGTGATCACCATGCCTGGCTGCAATATTTCCTTTTGTCCGGCCGCGACCCTCGGCAGTTCGTGGATTTCCAGTCCCACGCCATGCCCGGTAGAATGCGTGAAATAACGTCCCAGTCCGGCTTTGCGCAATACCCTGCGCGCCGCCAGGTCCACGTCGCCCACTCTGACACCAGGTCGAACCACACTAATCGCAGCCTGTTGGGCTTCCTTCACGGATTCATAAGCGTGGCACGCGTCTTTCGATGCGGCGCCCACCCAAACAGTGCGTGTCTGGTCGGAACAATAACCACCGAGTATAACACCGAAATCGCACACCACGAACCCACTGGCAGCGATCGGTTGCTCCGTTGCTCTGCCATGAGGCAGTGCCGATCTTGCCCCCGAGGCAATGATGGTGGGGAACGACATCGCTTCCGCCCCGTGCCGCCGTGCGGTGTATTCCATCTCCGCCGCCACTTCCATCTCTTTTTTCCCCGGACGTAATACCTGCACCGCCCGGTCGAACAGAGTCGCGCCCAACTGCACCGCCGCGCGGATCCTCGCCAGTTCATCCGAATCCTTGACCATCCGGGCACGCTCTACGATCGGCGGCACGTTCTTTAGTCGCAAGCCCGACGGCAACAGATCCGCCAGCCGTTTCTTTTCGGCCACCGTCAAGTGTTCGCCTTCGATTCCGACCGTCCATTTTCCCGTCCTGCGGCGCGACCCCATCCATTCGCCAAGGGCCTGCACCAACGACTTCCGCGCGATCACTACTCTGGCACCCTTCACCTCTTCCCGACCTTGGGTGTCATAGCGAACGTCCGTGAAAAAGACGCTCCCGGCTTCCTGTACTAACAGAAAACCCGCACTGCCCGTAAATCCGCAGAGATATCGAATATTGGGTAGATGGCTGATGAGCAATCCATCCAATCGAGTGGTGGCCAGGTGCTCCCGCAATTTTTTCTGACGCGCCAGGTAGTCCATCGCTGCTGAGTTTAACAGGCGGGAGAAGAAGTACCGAGTACCTAGTACCGAGTGAGGGTGCACAGTTCGCCTGGTACGCGGTACCAGGTACTCGGTACTTCTTCAAAAACAAAACCGCCGGCTCCGACAGGTTCGTCGGGCCGGCGGTTTTAAATCTTCAACTGCCTGCTGCTATGTCTGAATGATTCGCGGCGTGATGAAGAAGATCAATTCCTGGTTCGAGGTGTTTACCTGCGTGTGCTTAAACAGGTTGCCCAGGATGGGAAGGTTGCCCAGCAACGGCACCTGCGTGATGTTGATCGAGTTCTGCGTCTGGATGACGCCGCCGATCACCACCGTGCCGCCGTCGGTCACCAGGACCTGCGTGGTCGCCTGCTGCGTGATCAATTCGGGGTTGCCCTGGACTTCCTGACCGAAGTTTGGCGTGGTGTTTTCCACATCCACATTCAGAAAGATCGTATTCTCCGAAGTGATCTGCGGCGTAACGGTCAAGCGCAGGAACGCATCCACGTAGGTCACCGTCGGAGGACCACCCAACTGCGCCTGCGTGACGATAGGCACGCGCACACCTTGCTTCACGAGTGCCTGGATATTGTTTTGGGTGACCACTCGAGGCCGTGACAGAACCTTAAGCAGGCCTCGCGATTCGGCCATCGAAAGCACGGCGTCGATGCGGACCGTGTTGCTGGCGTTCAGGAGCGTCAGTCCACTGGTGGGTGAGGTTGAACCGAGGTTGGAGAACAACGGAATCGTTGATCCGCTGGCTGAGCCGGTTCCCGGCACCGTGATGTAACCCGGCGTCAGGTTGCCGACCGTGGTTGGCGAAGTGCCTACTGCGGAAGCGCCACCGATCGCGCTGTGCCCGTTGCCCCAGCCGAAGCCGAGCTGCGTACCGATGTCGCGGGCAAATTGCCGCGTCGCCGCAACCACGCGCGCTTCGATCTCTACTTCCTGCGTCTTGCGGTCCAGTTGCGTCAGCAGGCGGTCGATGACCGGAATCACTTTCGGAATGTCGCTGACGATCACGGCATTCGTGCGTTCATCCGCCACCACGTCGCCACGCTGCGAGAGGAACTTTTTCACTGTGAGCATCACATCCTTGGCATGGGCATAGCTGAGGAAGCGAGTGACAGAAACCTTCTCCACCGCCAGTGCTTCTGCTTCTACCTGGGCGCGCCGTCCATCCGCTTCTCGTTTCAGCGTATCGACGGTAGCGATGCGCAGGACGTTGCCTTCCAGTTCCCGTGCCAGATCGTTGTTCTTGAGAACGATGTCCAGTGCCTGATCCCACGGCACATCGTCCAACACAACTGTCAGCGTGCCGTGCACGTTCGGATCCAGCACTACGTTCAATCCGCTGATTTCGTGAATCAGGCGGAAGAAGTCCTTCAGGTCCACATCTTTCAGATTCACTGAAATCGGTTCGCCGGTGTACTTGGGACCGGCCGCGGCAGGCTGCTGTCCAGCTTGCATCTTCTGCTCGGCTGCCAGATTGACTGCCGGCTGAATGCCCGTGCTCGACGAAACACTCTGCGTTGCCTGAGCGGCGTTCACGTTCGCTGGCAATAATTCTGCAGCCGTTTTATCGGCAAACTTGGCGGCCGCTTCCTGGGCGCGCTCCGTGGGCTCAACCGTTGTATCCGAAGTGCTCGCCTTTGCGTCCGGAGTGTTGGTCTTGGCCGCATAGGTAGGCTCAACGAATACAAAATCGCTGGACGTAGCAGGCTTCTGCTCGGAGGTGGCCGCGCTCGCGATTACGGGTTGCGAATTCGGTACGTCGTTCGCCGCAACTGGAGCCGTCACTTCCGGCTTGGCTTCGGCTTTCGCTTCCTGTTTCACTTCGACCACTCGCGGCGCAAACGGGGACGCGCTCTTAGCGGCGGGCAAGGAGGAGGCTTGCGTCACCGGCTTGGGCACGCTTGCGCTCGCCACCGAAGTGGGTCGCGTGTGCAGCGTCAATACCAGCTTGCCGTCGGATGAGGGATTCAGCTCATAGCGGCACGCATGCTCCAGATCGACCACGATGCGGGTAGTGGGAGGCTTCTGGCCATCCATGGCGATGCGCACGCCCTTCACGTCCTCGCCGCCTACGCTGATCCGGCTCTGCCCGGTCACCATGACGGTGCCCGGCAAATCCATAATCAGGCGCTCCGGCGACCTCGCCGTGCTCAGCTTGGGCGTGACTGCACCGCGAGCGCTGATCTCGACCCGGACTTCGTCCATGCCGCGGACCACGTTCACTCGTTGCAGTTCGTTTCGTTGACTCGCCCCCGGCAGCGCAGGAGTCTCCGCGGCTGATGCCATCAGCCCCAGGAGCAACGACGTTAGGATTACACTCAGTTGCTTTCGCATTTCGCCTCTCCCCCAACTCGCGGCTCTTACCCGCGAGTCCTTACTTGGAACTCGATTTTGTTAGCGCTCCGGTTTCTCCGGCGCGCTTCCTGCGCACGCTAGACCGCCGGCGTGAATATTCGCTTGGTCACTTCCCGGATCATCGGCTTGCCCAGCTTGTCCTGCACTGTTTCCTGGAACACCACTGCGTCGCCGGTAATTCTCATCACGTAGCCGTTGAATACCGGATCGTTCTCGCGCAGGAAGTAAGCCTTATTCAGGCTGTTCGTCACTACCGCGATAAAACCGTTGTCGGATTTCACCACTCCGCGCAGATTGATCTGCCCGATCTCCAGGCACTTTTTCCCCGTCGAGCATCCCGAACCAGAAGGCTGTTGCACCACGGGACTGAAGAATGGATCCCGTTTCCCGCTCATCGCCCATTTCTTTTCCTCTGGCTTGGGCGGCTTGGGGGCTTCCGCCACCTTGCTGGCCTCAACCGGCTTGGCGTCGGGTGAAACCTTCGTCGCTGCAATCACCGTCTTCACCGGTGCTTTCGGTGCCTTTTCCTTGGCCGTGACTTTCGCCGATGGCATGGCAGCTGGCTTGGAAGCGCCGACGGTGTTCGGTTTTGCAGGCGCGGTCTTGACCTGGGCCGCAGCAGTCTTCACCGGCGCAGGCGCGGTCTTAACGGGAGCCGCAGCAGTCTTCACCGGCGCAGGCGCGGTCTTGACCGGAGCCGCAGCGGTTTTTGCTGGTGCGGTCGCTGCCTTGACCGGCGCAGCAACGGTCTTCACTGGCGCGGGCGCGGTCTGCGCTGGCGCGGCCACTGGCTGAACTGTCCCCGGCTTCGCAGGAGCGCCGGGAGCCGGTTTGGGCGAAGGCGTATTGGTGATGCCGAGCGCGGCGTTCGAGTCATTCGTCTTCTGCTGCTGCACCGCGTTCATGGTGCCCTGCACGTTGTTGATGATGTTCGGATTCTGTGCCCAGAGCCCGCCCGTCATCAGTCCCACTGCCAGAATGCCTGTCGTTAGCTTCATAAGCGATTCCTATTTCGCACCCGCTGTTGCGGGCTTGGTTCCAGGTGCCGCTCCGGCCGGCTCCAAGTCATGGCTGAAAAACGTGGTCGCGGTAAACGTCGCCACTACGCTCTCGTTCGGCGCGTACTGGTAAGTGTGCTTCGCCTTCGCCTTGGTTGGATCTTTGGTGTTTGCGACCAGCAGTCCGCTGACGTTGACGATGCGCTCCAGCTTGCCCACGCGGTCGAAGAAGTTCAGCATCGAGTAGTACGGACCATCCAGCTCCATATCGAATGGAAGTTCCGAGTAGTACTCCTTCGCGGCGACTGGCTTAGCCGTATAGCGTCGCAACTCCACGCCCGCCTTGGTCGCTTCGCCATCCATGGTCTCGATGAAGCTGTCGACCTGCTTCTCGTCCGGAACGATGCGCGCCTCAATCTCCAGCTGCTGTTTCAGGTTGGCGAGCTGCCGTTCCATGTCTTTCAATTTGGGGCGGTAAGACTCGAGTTCGTTGTTTTCCCGAACCTTGTCTTGCAGCGCATGTTGTGCCGCGGCATTCTTGTCGCTCTGGTTCTTGTACATCGTGAAGTACAGAGCCACCGTCACAACCACGCCACCGACCAGCACCGCTGCCCACTGCTTCAGGCCCGACAGTTCGCTAAAATTGATTGCCATAGGTCCGCCTCTACGACTTTCCCTTCTCGCAGGTCAGCGTGAACTGGAACGCCTGCATGTCCTTGATCGTCTCGTCCTGGAAGGTTTCCTTGATCTCGACGTTCTTGAAGAAACCCGTCTTTTGCAGATTCGAGATCAGATTCGCCACCGCATCCGTGCTGAGCGCCGTGCCTTCCAGATTCACATTCGGTCCCGTATCGTCCATACTGCGCAGCCAGATGGCTTCCGTTCCGTTGACCGTTTCACCCAGCATGGCCAGCAGATTGACCGGACCCGCCTGTCCCGCGCGCAAGGAATCGATCACATCGACCCGCCGCTTGTAGTTGTCGGCTTGCTTCTGGCGTTCCAGATACTTTGCCTTCACATCGCTGAGTTCGCGGTTCTTTTGCTCGGCGGCCTGCATCTGCGTCGCAATCGCCTTACCCTGACGATCCAGCCGGTACCAGTAGCCGAAATTGAGCACTCCCGCTATCAGCAGCACTACCAGCACCTTGAGCTTGGGCGATCCCATGTCGCCCATTTCCATCGTGGGCATTACCGGTCCGCTGCCGCCGCCGCGCTTATTTTTCCCCTTGGAGGATTCCAGCAGATTGATTTTGATCATAGGGATTCAAAGCTCCTTAAAGCCAAACCCACGGCTACCGCGAGCTGGCCCGGATTCTGCTCCACCAGCTCCGCTCCGGGTCCGTCCGCAGGTGGCACCACACGCTGGAATGGATTCAACAATTCAACCGGCATGGAGAATTCCTGCCGCAACGCTTCCATCAGTCCCGGCACCTTCGCCGAACCACCGGCGAGGTAAATCTTCTCGATGTGCTCGCCCGCCGCGCTGGCCCGGAAGAAATCGAACGTCTTCTGAATTTCCAGCACGATGATCTCGGTGACCTGCTGCAGGATCGGCGCCTTCGCGTCCTCGCTCACGGTGCCAACCTTCTCGCCCAGCTTCAGCTTCTCGGCATCGTCAAAGTTCAGATCCAGTTCCTTCTGCAGCGAGTCGGTGTACTGATGTCCGCCTACGCTGACGTCGCGCGGAAACAGCGGAGTCGTTCCCTTCACAATGTTGATGTTCATCACGCTGGCGCCCAGATTCAAAAGCGCCACCACCTGGCCGGGCGCCGGCTGGTAGTTGTACTCGTAGCAGTTCTGTAAGGCCAGCGCATCGATGTCCACGATAGCCGGGGTGCGTCCCGCCATCGAGAGTACGTTGGTGTAGTTTAAAATCTTGTCCTTCTTGACGGCTACCAGCAAAACATCCATCTGCGGGCTGCCCGCTTCTTCGGACAGGATCTGGTAGTCGAGGCTCACGTCGGCGAGATCGAAAGGAATATGTTGCGCCGCCTCTTTCTCGATCGTCTCAGCCAATTCCTGGTCGCTCATCGAGGGCAGGGAGATTTTCTTGACGATCACCGAGTGGCCGCTTACCGCCGTCGCCACCGACTTGGTCTTGATCAGGCAGTCGGCGAACAACTTCGAAATCGCGCTCGACACCGTTCCTGAATCCACAATCATCGAGTCGACTACGATGTCCGAGGCCAGGGCTTCGAGTCCCAGGTGCGCCACTTCAATCTGCCCACCCTTCTTCTTCAGTTCCACTGCCTTAATGCTGGAAGAGCCCACATCCAGACCTACAATCGTCTTCGATCCCATTCCAAACATGTGCCCGCCTTTTCTTACTGTGACCCGGCAGCTTTCATCGCCGCCTTCGGTTTACGTTTTGCTCCCAACTCCATCTGGCTCGACTTCTCTTCCATCCACTGGTCAAGTCGCGATTTCTTGAAGCGCCAGCGGTTGCCCAGCTTGAAAGCCGGAATGCTTTGTTCCCCGACGTACTTGTAAAGCGTGTCCGGACTCACTCCCAGATACTGCGACGCCTGGCGAATGTTCATCACTTCCCGCGAGTCGGCCATTTTTTCTTACCCTTGTCTCCACAACACCGTCTTCCAGAACATCCTGCGCTCATCTCTCCGGCTGCGGGTTCGTCTTGGCAGACGCCTGCGCCCCCTATGCCTGTCCGAGGGCTTTCGGTGTCCCGAGCATATATCAGCCCCGAAAAACCCCGCGGTCACGCGAGTTTCCGGTTTTTACTGGGTTTTCTGCGGGTTTTCTGGAAAGGAGAAACTGGAAGTTTTCGGGCTTATTCTACAGGTTGTAGCGCAGCATGACGGCACGTCTATTAGTGGTGGTTGGCATACACCATGCGTTCGGTCACTGCCGTACCGATAACCGAAGTACTAGAGACGGTACGGAAGTACTAAGTCTCCAGCCCAAGTGGTTGTTTCCATGGACTCAACCTTCGCCCGCACTTTGGGTGGAGAGAGTGACCGCAACCTCGCTGAAGAGAGTTCGAAGAGAATTCTTCCCCGTGATTCTTACTGCACGTCCGACACTTTCCCGCTGAGAAAAATCACCTTCATGTCTTTGTAGTAGTAAATCTGCTTGGTGCCGAGATTCACCTTCTTCTCGGGTTGGCCCATGGCCGCCTCGACCTGGTCGGTGGTCATTCCCTTTTCGATGCTGGCCGGCTCGGCCGGAGGCTGTTGCGCGGCTGGTTGCTGCTGAGCCTGGTCCTGACCGGCTTGCTGCTGCTGTTGCCCGCCCTGATCTCCACTTTGTTGATCGCCTTTGGCTTCCTGCTGGTCGTCGCTGCTGATGGAAAGCAGAGTTCCAATCGTGTCCTCGACCTGACCCGCGCTCGCCGCCGCCAAAGAGCCCTTGGGAAACACAAAGACCACATTCGCCTTGTTGTACGTTGTGGGGTCGGTCTTGTTGCACTTGTCGCAGGCCACGATCCCCATTGTCACCGTGTCCTTCTCCAGGCTCACATCAATTTTCGTGGGATATACCTTGTCGCCCTTGGCAAACAACTTGGTCGTCTGTTCCTTGCCGAACTTCTTCATGCCAAAACCGATGCCCTTCGACAGCATCGCATTCGGCGCGTGCACCGTCCCACTCTCATACTTGTTGGACTGGACGCTGGTGTCCGAATACGGTACGCCGAGCAGTCCGCCCTTCTGGATTGCCAGCAGCGTGCCCTCTTCCACCACGGAATATCCGCTCGTGTCCGATCCCATCTTCACCAGCTTGTATTGCGCGGCTAGTTGTTCCTGCAAAGAAACCGCTTGAGCGCCAGCCAGCACCGGAGAGATAGCACCCGCCAGAAGCAGCAGCCCGGAAATCATTTTGTAGAATGCCTGCGACGTCATAAAAACCTCCGCCTAGCTTGGTGAGTCCAACTGGTTGCGGCAAATGCAGAGCCGGAAGAGACTACGCTGAAATTGGAGAAGGGAGCGTCGTAGTGTCCGACGCCCCCGTGATTGACGATCCGTAGAACCGCCGCTTTACAGCCGCCGGCTCCTACTTGCCACCGCCGCCAGATGCCTCTTCCTGCTTGACCTGCGACTCGGTCTGGTCGGCCTGCTGCTGTTGGTCTTGCAGAGTCTTCGCCACGGTGGTATCCGGCGGCGGAGGTTGAACGGCCCCAGGTTCGGTAGCGGTGTCCGGCGCTTTCGGCATACCGCCCGTACCCTGCTTCTTGGCCAGTTCGCCCATGCCGTTGGTGATGTTCTCCTGGAAGTGGTTGTACATCTCTTGCAGGTCGTCCACCTTGATGGCGACGGTCTGCCCGGATGCACAATCCCCTTTCTTTGTCGCCGAGACGCTGGCATTCACCGTGTTATCCGAATCCGGTGTGTCGGTCAGGCGCGTGACCACGTCACCTGACGTTAGCCCGCACTCCTGCCCATTGGCCACCACGGTTACGTCAGAGTCCACCACAAAGGTACGTTGCGCTGGATCGAGTGCCGGCGGTGGTTGATCGCTGGTCGGCGCCGGTGCGGCTGCCGGTGCGGCCGAGGCTTGTCCTCCACCAGAATCCTGCTGCCCCGCCTGCTGCTGCTGCGCCGCCAACTGGGCTTTTACTTCCTCGGCGATGGCTTGCTTCACCTCGGGAGTCAGCGTCACCTGCCCGGTTGCCACCGGAGCCGCATCTCCGCCTCCGCCCCCGCCTCCGTCACCGGCGCTAGCTGCCGCATCCGCCGCCATGGCGTCCGCATTAGCCTCTTGCCGTGCGGCATAAGCTGCCTGCAGACTCGAGGCCAGCAGGTAGTCCGTCAGCCAGAAGTACGGAGCCGCATATACGGGGTACGGATTCCACCACCCACCATAGTATCCCCACCATGGCGCTCCGCCCCAGCCCCATGCCCCGATGCCCCAAACGACCGGAACCCCCCAAGGCTGATAGCCCCATCCATAAAATCCCGGATGGTACCAAACCCCTGGGTAATATCCGTAATACATGTGTCCGCCCCAGCCGTAGCCGCGATAGACGCCCACATAGTAGTGTCCGCCGCGATAGTAGGTTCGCGAGTAATAGGCATGGCCTCCGCGGGTCACGTAGGCTCGCTGCACGTAGCCTCCATGCCCTCGGGTAACGATGCGCGCTCCATTGCGCTCGCTTACCACCGTGCGGCCGCCCCGCACTCCATGCTCGATGTGCATGCCACCGCGATTGATCGACCGGATTGACCCATTGGGACGAATGTTTGCCGATCCTCCACCTTTGAGAGAAACATTCCTGCCAGGAGGTGTGCGGCTACCCACGTTGCCCCGGCTGGCGTTCGCGGGACGGCCCCCTGCTGCTCCCGGACGTCCGCCCGCAGCCGGACGACCCGCTGTTGTGCCCGGTCGGCTGCCTGTCGCCGGACGGCCCGCCGTCGAGCCCGGTCGGCTGCCTGCCGTCGTACCCGGACGGCTGCCCGTGGTCGTGTGGCCTGCCGTCGTACCTCCAGGACGGCTGCCCGTAGTCGTGTGACCTGCCGTCGTACCCCCCGGTCGGCTGCCTGTAGTCGTATGGCCCGTGTTCGATGGACGACTCGTCGTATTTGTGCGGCCGCTAGTTGTGCCGCGCGAAGGGGTCGACGTATGGCTCTGGGTCGAGCCGTGGGAAGGAGCTGAGGAATGCGATGGCGCACTCGCGTGCTGCGCAGGCGCGCTCGGGTGAGAACCGCCGCCACCACCCCCGCTCGGCTTGTGCTGGCCCCAGGCCCATGCCGGAACCACTAGACATATCGAAAACACCAGCCACTTCTGCACCATCTTCTCAACTCTCGAAGTGCGATTCATTACTGCCTCCTGATCTCTGAACTTCCACCGCGGCTTTTCCGGCAACCACTCCTCTTAATCCCTTTACGCAGAGGTAGGGTAAGTTCCGGACCCTCTCCACCATAAACACGAAGCTCGCAGATTCCACCCTGCGTAATCGAAAATTTATTGAGCCAAAAGGGAAGGCCCGCAAAGTCGCGCAAACCCAGATGTGACTAAACACCACCGGAAACACGTATCCCGAGGCGAAAAAACGTTACCAGAAGTTTGCTACCGGTGCAAATGATTCTATGGACATCCTCCGCAGAATTGCCTTCAGTTTTGGAAAACTGCGTCTCACCCCGCCAGGCGAAACTCGCAGGATCGGTCCTCATACGGCTCACCCGGCAATCCGAAACCGGTTATTTCCTTCTAAGAGTTCCCCTGCTGTAATCTATGTTGTACTTTTCGGAGGCTTTGCTTGCGCTACCTCGATCGTCTGCAACCCCTCGCACTTCTCGTCATGCGTCTCGCCCTTGGCGCCGTCATGGTCGGACACGGATATCACAAGGTTTTCGGCGGACTTCAGCAGCACGCTCACTTTGTCGCCAGCCTCGGACTTCCCGCCTGGACCGCCTATCTTTCCGCTTTCGCCGAGTTTTTCGGCGGTATTCTCGTACTCCTCGGCCTGTTCACCCGCGCCGCGGCCTTCGCTATCTGCATCGATCTGTGCGTGGCCATTGCGAAAGTTCATTTCCACAATGGACTGATGGGCGAGCACGGCTACGAATTCCCCCTCGCTCTTGCCTCCCTCGCCTTCGGCCTCATCTTCTTCGGTGGCGGCGCAATTGCTTTCGACCACATTCGTGCTCCGGGGAGCGGAGGAAAATCGAAATAGGTAAGGCACGCTGAATTCTCCGAGCCTTAATAAACTTGGGCGTTCATTCCTGCGCAACTTTCTGCCAGTTTCAGGGTTTCATTTCAGGTTGAAAAATGTCTTGTCGAATCACTGGAACTCGACGGTCGTCTTGACGTTTCTTTACAAGAGTCTGGCGTCCGGTTGAATCCGGTGCAGACCGAAATTATGATGGGTGCTACCAATTCTGTTACATCCGAACGATTTCGTAGGCGCATCATAACGCCTACCACGAACTGATTGGAGGCTTCTCTTGAGAAAGTTAGCTCTTCTCGCACCGGTCTTTGCTCTGTTGTTCTCCTGTCATTTGGCTGCGGCCCAGCAGGGCGACATCATGTTTTTCGGCGGTACTCTTTTGTCGTCGGCGCCCAGCACGAACCAACTGGCTTCCGGAAACATCGCGGAAAAGGGTGGCACGTATCTCGGCGTTGGCGGAGACATTGTTGGCTTTAAGAGACGCCTTGGCTTTAATGTGGAGACATCCTGGAGAGCGAGTCAGGCAAGTTATCTCGGCTACGAAACCTACCGTCCGATCCTGACCGACTTTAATGCGCTCTTCCAGCCCAAGCTCGGCAAGAAAGTCGGCCTCGATCTTTTTGGCGGAATCGGCATTGCCAGCACCCGTTTCTATGTGCCTTACGCCACCTCGTGCAGCTACTTTTCCGGTTGCATCAACTACACCACCAGCGATCACTTCATGGAGGATCTCGGCGGCGGTCTCCGCTATTACGTCTGGCAACATTTCTTTGTTCGCCCCGAAATTCACTACTACCATATTCAAAACAATACCGATGTGTTTAGCACCGACAACGTCTTCCGCGTGGGCGCGTCGATCGGATATACCATCGGCAACGACTAGGCTTTGACTCCACCGCGCGGTCGCGGGTTTGATATCATCGGGACGAGCTAATACCAAGAGCCGGGATCGTTCTGTTCCTGCCGCCGTTCGCGGCTGCTTCATCGGTGCGTCACAAATCCGTGGTGGCATTCCAGAAGCCCGCAACGAACTGACAAGAGGGTGTATTGAGAAAATTTGCGCTGCTCGCTTCCGCGTCCGTAGTTTTTCTTTTCGCTAACTTCGCTGCTGCTCAGCATGGGGACCTCCTCCTCGGCGGCAGCACGCTTATGTCCTCGACTACGAACAATGACTCGGTGGGTTTTCATCCGCCGGACCTGAAGGGGGGGACGTACCTCAGCGTCGGCGCCAACTACGTCGGCTTCAAGCACAACCTGGGTTTTAACGCCGAAGTTGCCTGGCGGGACAACACCCTCAGCTACCCCAACAATGGCGAGACCTATCGGCCCTTCTTCACCGACTTTAATGCGCTCTTCCAGCCGCGGATTACCAAGCGGTTTACTGCCGATCTGTTTGCCGGCGTCGGCGTTGCCACCACTCACTTCTCACTTCCCAACTCTACTTCCTGCAGCGTTCCCACCAGCGGATGCGTCTTCTACACCACCAGCAATCACTTCATGGAAGACCTTGGTTTCGGTCTCCGCTATTACGTTTGGCACCACCTGCCCAACATATTTGTCCGGCCCGAGGTTCACTACTATCACATCCAGAACAACGTCCAGTTCAGTTCTCCTAATGTGTTTCGCGTCGGCGCCTCCATCGGCTACACCTTCGGCGAGCACTGAAGTCCTCGGCGGAATCCTTCCGCAGTGCGCTCAGCCCTCATCCCTGAAACAAAAAAAGCAGCGTCTTTCCGACGCTGCCCCAATTCCTCTTCTTCTCTTCTCTGGCTCTACGGTTCGCGCTGGCAAATCTCCGCTTCGTGGATCGCCGCGTCCAGATGCTCGATCGCTTTCACGCGATGACCGTGGAAGTCATGCTCGGCGGTCTCGAGATGATGCTTGGCAGCACGCATCGCTTCCAAAGCCTCGTCGATGTGCGGGTGTGGGGGCATTGGCGCTGGAGCCGCTACCGCAGGACTGGCCGGAGCCCCTGCCACCGCCGGAGCCGGTGCCGTTGGGCCCGCCGCCGCTGCCGTCAAGGCCAGGGTCAAAAGGAGCATTGCCGTAATCAACAGAGTTAAGAACCCGAGTTTCTTCATACGTCCTCCTCGTCCGAATTCCGGCGCGGACGCCGCCAGTATCGAAGATCAATGCCCACGGACCCCGCCTGCACTCCGGCACGCCCGAGACACCCGCACAGTATAAGCTGGCGCTCGTCGAAATCATCATCGATGGAAGGTGACTGATAAGGTGCGTTCTACAGGCCCAACTGTGCTTTGCGGCTTCTCCACCACCACAGCAGCACAGCCGCGACCACGACGACGCTCACCACCAAGTCGAAGCGCCTGAGAGCATCGGCCAGCCGGTTCCAATGTCCGCCAAACAGATATCCCGCCCCGCACATCAGCGACACCCAAACTGCAGCTCCCAGAAAGTTAAAGAGCGAGAACTTTCGCCAGGACATGTGCAACGCTCCGGCCAGCAGCGAAGCCAACACCCGCATTCCGAAGAGAAAGCGCGCCAGAAAAACCGTGGGCGCCCCGTATCGCTCGAACAGGCGTTCTCCCCGCTCCACGCTCTCGGCTCGAATGGAGAAGACGTTGCGGTAGCGTTCGATCAGCGGACGCCCGCCATGTCGTCCCAGCGCAAAACCCAGTTCTCCACCCAAAGTCGTAGCCAGGGTCCCGACCACGATGATCCAGGGAAACTGCAGCTCATGTTCCGAGTAGGCCAGAAAACTTGCTAGCAGCAGGATGGTCTCTCCCGGCAACGGCAAACCGGCGCTCTCCAGCAACAACATGATGGCCACGGCCCAGTATCCGTGATGTACCAGTTCGCCGCGCAGCATCGCAATAATGTGGTGGGTCATGATGGGAAAATTGTCATCCTGAGCAAGCGTATTTTGCGCAGCGAGGGACCTGAGCAAGCCGCGCGGTGCGGCGCGTTCTTTGCGACGCAATAGTAGCGCGTTTGGCTCGCTTCCTGATTCAGGCAGGAAGCTTCTCACGCGTCAGGAATTCAATCAACTCACGATCGAACTCCTCCGGACATTCTTCGTAAGGCAAGTGGCCAATTCCTTGGAGAATGACCAGCTTGGAATTCGGAAAGTATTTCGCCAGAGGCTTCGCCGACGAAGCAAATACTGCGGGATCCCTGCTGCCCCACATCAAAAGCGTGGGAATACTCGCCAGCTTCGGCAGAGTTGCTTTCAGCTCGCGCAGATCCTGTGTCCACGTACGCACAATGCTCAAGGCGTGCTCGAACAATCCCGGCTTCGACAGCGGCGCCTTATAACCTTCCAGCGCTCCCGGCGGAATGCGCCTTCGGTCGCCATACAAGCGAGCGTGGACATAGGGATACGAGAAACTCGTACTCGCGATGGTGAGCCGGAACAAGGCAGCGCCAAGGCTGCTGCCGAAAAATGGCGCCAGCCGTTGCCCGTGCGCCGAAAACGGATTCACCGGCGCCACCAGCACCAGTCGTCGCAACCGCAGCCCCGTTTTCCCGCCCAGGCACTCCGCGGCCGCCATCATCGCAACCGCCCCGCCATGCGAAGTACCAAGCAAATCAAACGAAGAAACTCCCAGCTGCTTGGTAAATCGCAGAAGGCGCAGCGCCGAGCCGCGCATCGAATAATCGATCCCCGGCGCCCGATCGGAAAATCCCGCCCCCATCGCATCCGGCGCGTAGACCGTGGCATACGGGGCCAGCGCTGGCATCGTGTATCGCCAGGAGAATGAATATCCCATCAGCCCATGCAGCAAAATCAGCGCCGGCCCCGAGCCCGCGCGCAAATACCTCATGCGCGCTCCATCGATGTCCATCCAGCATTCTTCAACGCCGGAACTCCAACCTGGAAAGCTCGCAGCAGCAACCTCCGGCTCCGCCGTCACCACCGCCGATTCTTGTTTCTTTGCGGACAACTCTTTCCCCACCGCCCGATTCTATTTAAATGAACATCGCCTCTGTTCGCTTCACTTGGGGAGCTTCGGCTCCCCGTTTTTTATAGAACAGTGATCAGGGGTCAGTGGGCACTGGCTAGAAGGCAAAATCGTGCGTCACTGACCACTCATCACTGACCACTGGCGCTTCTATTTCCTCTTCTTCCTCAACAACTTCTTCAGCACCCGAATTCCCTTGTCCACATGCTTCTCCTGCAACAGAAACGGAGGCAGAAACCGCACCACCGTATCGTGCGTGGAGTTGAAGAGCACGCCTTCGGCCAGCGCCTCGTCTACAATCGGCCGCGCCGGAATCGCCAGGTTGATCCCCTGAATAAATCCGCGCCCGCGCACTTCCTTCGCCGCCGGACTTTTCTCCGCAACCAGCTTCAATTCCTGCTGCAAGTAAGCCCCGACCTTATTCACGTTCTCGAGCAGCTTCTCTTCTTCCACAATCGCCAGAAACTCCAGAGCTACGCGGCAAGCCAGCGGACCACCCCCGAATGTCGTCCCGTGCTGCCCCGGCGAAATTGCGTTGGCAAATTCTTCCTTCGCGATAAACGCTCCCAGCGGCAGCCCCGCCGCCAGCGGCTTGGCAATCGCCACAATGTCCGGCGTCACGCCAAATGTCTGAAAGGCAAACATGGTCCCCGTGCGCCCCAGCCCACACTGAATCTCATCAAAGATCAGCGCTGCCTTGTGCCGGTCCGCCGCCGCGCGGCACTCCCGCAGAAACTCCACCGAGCATTCATAAATTCCGCCTTCGCCAAAAATCGGCTCCAGCACAATCGCGCAAGTATTGTCGTTCACCGCCGCCCGCAAGCCTTCCACATCGTTCTGCGCAACAAAGGTCACATCTTCGAGCATCGGCTCAAATCCCTTGCGATGCTTCTCCTGCCCGGTCAGCGAGAGCGCACCGAACGTCCGCCCGTGATACGACCCCTCCAGCGCCACCAGCCGCGACTTCGCCTCGCCGCCCGCGCGATGTCCTGCCAGCCGCGCCAGCTTGATCGACCCCTCAATCGCCTCGGTCCCCGAGTTCTGAAAAAACGCGCGGAACTTTTCTCCGGAAGTGCCGCCGGCGAGCGTGCACAACTTCTCCGCCAGCGCGCCCTGATACTCGTGGTAATAAAGGTTGGAGACGTGAATCAGCTTGGCCGCCTGTTCCCGAATCGTCTTCACGATCCGGGGATGCGCGTGCCCCAGCGCGTTCACCCCCAGCCCCGACACGAAATCGAGATAACGCTTGTCATCCAGGCCGTAAAGAAACACGCCCTTCCCTCGCGTCAACACGATTGGATAGCGAGCGTAAGTTCCGAGTAAATATTTCTTTTCCAACTCCACGATTTGCTCGAATGTTTTCATAGGAAGATTTGATTGTAACGGATTGCGCTCGAGTGGCGACTTGGGGAGCTGTGCGTTCGTAGGACGTTTGACAATAGACCTTCCCGGCGCTGAAGCGCCGGGCTATTTTCGGGCGTCCTCCGGACGCAAAACGCCGATGCGACGGATATCTTCGTCTACTCTTACTCTTATCTACGACATTGGCATTCTAGGTCTCCCGCCACCGGTGGGCCGGCGCCACATACCATTTCGGGAAAAGAAAAGCGTCCGTAGGACGTTTGACAATAGCCCGGCGTTTCAACGCCGGGTACGATGTTGTTGATTGAATCTCGTCCCGTAGGGGCGACTGAACTTTCTCCTCGGAGCCCACCGTGGCGCATACCTACGTCTCTGAACTCATCCACTGCGTCTTTTCAACCAAAGATCGTCACAATCTGATTTCGCCGGAGGTGCAACCGCAACTGTGGTCATTCCTCGGCGGCATCGCCCGCAAGAATGGATTCAAGGCACTCATGGTGGGAGGCACCGAGAATCACGTGCACATTTTGTTGTCATTACCCGCGACAATGCCGTTAGCGAAGGCCATGCAATTGGTAAAAGGCGCGTCGTCGCGTTGGATGAACGAGACTTTTAAAACAGAATTTGCGTGGCAGGAGGGCTATGGCGCCTTCACCCTTGGAATCTCGCAAAAGAGCAACACCATCGCCTATATCCAGGGCCAAGCCGAACATCATCGCAAGCGCGATTTCGAAGAAGAATTTCTGATGTTCTTGAAAAAGAACGACGTGGAATATGATCCACAACACGTGTGGGGATAGATTCGAAATGTGGAAACGCAAAGCGTCCGCAGGACGCAAGGCCAGCCTTACCCGCCTGCTCAAGAATCGTCCCCAGGGCCGGCAGGAAATCCGCATTCCTTCCACAGCTTCTCCCAATTCCACATTCCCGAGGTCACTTCCATCGGCACCGGGAATCCGAGCTGATGCGCCAGCATGCACACCTGCCCGCGATGGTGGGCTTCGTGAGAGAGCATGTAGCAAAGCATTTCCACGCCAACCGGCCAAGGCTGGCCCCAGCCGTCTCTGCGAAACTTCTCGATGCGGCCCCCACCGCCCAGGGCTTCTGCCAGCATCTCCACGCAGCGAGCGGCGCTCTCTGCCAGTCCCGCGCGGGCCTGCTGCGGTGTGCAGCGCGTGCGACTGAGCAGCTCTGGAACCTTCAGATGCGGAGCGGTGAGCCTGACCCACTTGCAGCGGACATTGTGCACGTGGGTGAAGATCGCAGCAATGGTCCGGACATTGCCGCGCGGTTTGGCTGCCGGTGGTTTGGCCGTCCAGACGGCGCGGTCCAGACGTTCGATAAGAATCTGATTCACCCGCTCATTGACGGCAAAGATCTGCACTGCGGCGCGGCCGAGTTGAGTATGAACCTGGGGTTGACGCATGGTGGGTTGACGTATGGCCACGGCTCCCTCCTCTTCGGAACTAATCATACTTCCGGCAGGCGTCTCTGCCGTCGGCCATTTCGAAGGAACCCACTAGCGAGCCCAAAGGCGGCTTAGGACAACATGATCAATACAATGCCTTTTCGCCCGGCGGCCGCGTCTTCCATCGCCGGTGCACCCACAACCACTGCTCCGGATACTTTCGCACGTACTCCTCAATAATCGACGTAAATTTCTGCGTATTGGCCTGGATGTCGGCTTCCAAATCCCCCGTACGCACGAGCTCGACTGCCGGATCGAAGCGCAGCCGGTATTTCTTGAGCTTCGTATCCCAAATAGTGAACGTCGGAACCACGGCCGCATCGGTGCGTAGAGCAATGCGAGCCAGGCCACTCGCCGTGCAGGCCGGGATGCCGAAAAAATTCACAAAGATTCCCTGCGGCGGAGTCATGTTCGTATCCATCAACATGCCGACCACCTCGCCCCCGTGCATCGCCGAGAGCAACCCGCGCACGAAGTTATCTTTGTCCACAGTCTTGTTGCCATGCATGGTGCGATACTCACGAATCAACCGGTCCAGATACTGGTTGTCGAGCGCCCGCATCACCACATGCATCCAGTGCCCGTGCATCGAATGCGTGAACGCGGAAAGCTCCCAGCCGCCAAAGTGCGCGGTCAGAAACAGTACGCCCTTGCCGCGTGCGTAGGCCCGTTCGTAATTCTCCAACCCGTCATACACAACGACCTGCTCAACATTTTCCTGCGTGTACTTAGGAAAGTGGCAAACCTCGGCCAGTTGACGCCCGAGCGAAGCAAACTCCCCCCGCAGAATCCGCGCCCGCTCGGCCTCACTTTTTTCTGGAAACGCCATGGCGAGATTGCGCATGCCAACCCGCCGCAATCGCACGTGCAGAAGATAAACTGCCAACGCCAGGCCGATGCCGACACCGCGCGCCAGAGATCGCGGCAAAATGCCGAGGATTTTTATAAACGGCCAGGCTGCCGCGTACTCGAGTCGCTGCCGCATCGGGGAAGCGTGACGGTAGCACCGTCAAAAATTATTTGCAAACGACAGGAAGAAGATTGTCATCCTGAGGCGGGCGCGTTTCGCCCGCCGAACGATCAGGGCGGGCCGCGCGAGGTGTCGCGTTCTTTGCGACACATCAATCGCGCGTTTGGCTCGCTTCCTTACTTTGCCGCTGCCTGCGCCCACTTTGACAAGGTGGTCAGAAACGCATTCGCTCCCGCCGGCGGATCGATCTCTCCTGTCAGCGCCGTCCGGAAAGGCACCATGCGTCCGTAAAACTCCCGCGTGCTGTCCTTGTCTTGCTTGATTACAGCGCCATTCAGGCTCACGCCCGCGAACAACCCGCGCGCGCGCGAATAGGTCAGAACTTCAGCCCGCATTTTCCAATCTGTGTCCCCTGCTGCCTGGCGACCGACCGGCCCAGCCGCTACCGAAGCGTCCGCGCCCAGGGAAAATTCGCTGGAGAGCAGGTGCTTCATCCCGTCTTTGTTCATGATCAGCATTACCAGGTCCACCGCCTGGCCACCGATCTGAAATCCAAAGCTGCCGCCAGTCACCACAAAAAACGCCGGCGTGCTCCATCCTTTGGGCGTGCGGCAACTGGCCAGCCCACGTCCATAGTTCGCGCCGATGATAAAACCACCCTTCAGCATCGACGGCACCACGGCCACGCACTCCGCCGAACCCAACACGTCTTCGGGAATGCCCTTATCGGGCGCACCTTGAATCTCGTTCAGAACATCTGCCGCCGCCTGCACCCGGTCCGCAGCTTTCGTTTCCTCATCTGCCGCAAAGGAGACCGTACTAAGCGCCACAATGAGAGCCAGCAACAAGAACTTTTTCATGGTTCCTCGTCACACAAGAATTTTCTGGGATCTGTTGCTTTGGATTGTAAACGAAGGGTACTGCCCTGTGTCAGCGACGCTTGACCAGGAGGGATCGATTTAAACACGTGGAAAATGGAAGCTCGGGAAGCAAAAAAATCGGGGCTGAAAGTAGTGACCCTAATCGCCACTCTCAACCCCGTCTCCCAGGTTCTGTGGTAGGTAGGCCAATTATGGGTTAGAGCTGTTTGCTCGACAAGATTACCGAGGTCATTGTCCCTAGGTAACGCTGGGGTCTTGGGTATCAGGGTCATAGGCAAAGCAAAACCTTGAGACCCAGCACCTAAGACCTAAGACCTGTCTCTTTACTTCGCCGCCACCAACGAATGCGTGATGGCATGCACCGAGAGCGCAATTCGGTTCTGCACGCCCACCTTGCGCATCAACTTCGCCACGTGCGCTTTCACGGTACGCTCTTCAATTCCGAGCTGCGATCCAATCTCTTTGTTGGAGCGTCCCGCCACGAGCATTTCCAGCACTTCTTTTTCGCGGTCGGTGAAGGTCACGCGGCCGGCGGGAAAAATCCTCCCCGGCGCCGACGACACTCGCTCGATAAACATGGAGAGCACTCGCCGCGGCGCCCACACCGACCCCTGACTCACGATGCGAATGGCCTGTGCAAACTCCGCCGGCGAAGCGGCCTCGTCCACATAGCCTTTCGCGCCCGACGCGATCGCCTTAAGGATGGTTTCCTCGTCCACGCCCGACCCGGTCACTATGATCCGCAGGTCCGGACGCGTTGCCTTCAGGCTGGCCATCACATCAAACAAATTCTGACCCGAGCGGTTTCCCAACAGGATGAGGTCTACGTCCTGCAACGTGGAGATTTCAGGCAGTCCCGCGGAGATCAGTTCGAACTCGGGCTCGGTATCGAACAGGGCGCGAAATCCCACAAACCTCAGTGGGTCGCTCTCCACCACGGCAATTTTAATGGTCGGTTTTCTCGCTACTGCTGCTTTCATAGGTTTCCCTGTAGGGCGTAGTTTATTAGGTAAAGCATAGCGGCAATTCCCCGCCCTGCAAAGAGAAGGTGACCGAAGTCGAATTACGGGAGTAACATGAAAAACAAGGTCTGGAAACCCTTGCGAAGAGATATCCGCCCGTTTCTTCCACCACACCACTCCCGGAGAACACCCAGCATGAAGATTCGTTCTAGTCGTTTCGCCACGCTACTCGGCTGCGTCGCACTCCTCGCGACCACTCTGCTGGCGCCAACTCCCGCACTCTTCGCCCAGGCTCCCCAGGCCCCTGCCAGCACCTATAAGCCGAAATTCCCGGGAGACCCTGCCCGCTCGGATTCCGAGGCGGCTGCGCTCGCCTACATGCGCGTCGTTCTCCGCGCCCAACACCACTTCGAGAACCAGTATGGGCACTTCGCCACTTCGCTTTCGGAACTCGTCCACACCGGAACCTTCACCAAGCGCATGGTCGACCCCAATCGCGGCGACTACACGGTCGGATTCAAGGGCAAGAAAGACAGCTTCATCCTCACCATGACCCCCCAGCACCTCGACGCTGAACACCGCTCCTTCTACGCCGAGGACGATGGTAAAATCCACGGAGACGAAGAAAAACCCGCCGATGCGGACTCGCCGATCGTGAAATAACCGCTACGTGTCATCCTGAGCGGAGCGAGAACTTCGCAGGAGCGAAGTTCTCGCGAAGTCGAAGGATCCCTATCAGTTGAACTTCTGGTTGAGGCTCTTCGATGTAGACGAACACGTTACAGCCCCTGTAGAGTGTGCGGGAGGCTGCCGTTTGCGTCCGTTCCCATTTTCCGCAGGAATGCTTTACACGTTTACCTTCTGGAGCGTTTTCGCGCTCTGGATCCTTTTCGAAGTCATCAATTCGAGAATTCGGCGCTCAACTGATTCCTCGCGCGCTCGGGATCGAGGATCGCTCCAGCTTGTGGCGTTTCTCTGGTTCGCGGGAATCGTGCTTGGTTTCTGGTTTTCCTTCGTTCTGCCGCAAGCCTCCATTTTGCGGTTGCGTCAACTCGCATTTTTCGCCGGGATCATCCTCATGTTAATAGGGCTCGCACTGCGTCAATATTCGATGAAACTCCTTGGGCAGTTCTTCACGTTCGATGTTGCGATACATGCCGGCCATAGCTTGGTTGAGATCGGCCCTTACCGCTATATCCGCCACCCCTCTTATTCCGGTGCTCTTCTGACCATGCTTGGATTTCGGGCTGGCTCTCGGAAATTGGGCGGGGCTGGCTGTCGCCTTGCTTTGCCTGGCAATTGCATATGCCTATCGCATCTCGGTGGAAGAAGCCGCTCTGGTCGCGGCGCTCGGCAGGTCCTACCAACAGTATGTGAGCCGCACGTGGCGGCTGGTTCCGTTTCTGTTCTAGAACTTTAAGATGGCCGGAATGATTACGAGACGGGAATTCATTGCGGGTTCAATTGCCCTAGCCGCGACCTCTCACACGGGTGCCTCCGATGAGGTAATCGTCAACGATATCCACTCCCAGTTGAACTCCACTCGCGTGTTGCGCGTTCTTCAGCCGCAATCATTAGCGGACGTGCAAACTATTATTCGGTCTGCGCAAAGAGATGGCCGATCCATCTCGATGGCGGGTGGAAGACACGCCATGGGAGGACAACAATTTGGCACTGATACCCTACTCGTCGATATTCGAAATCTAAACCAGATTCTTCATCTAGACAATGATCGCGGCATTCTTGAAGCGGAGGCCGGGGTCGAGTGGCCTGCACTGATCGATGGCTATCTGGGATTGCAAGGCCACGAACCGAAACAGTGGGGAATCGCTCAGAAACAGACCGGTGCCGACCGTCTCACCCTTTCTGGAACGATCGCCGCCAATGCCCACGGACGCGGTCTGAGAATGAAGCCCTTCGTCAGCAATGTTGAATCCTTCGTGCTCGTCGACGGCACCGGCACAGCCCGTTTATGCAGCCGCACGGAGAATCCGGAGTTGTTCAAAGTGGTCCACGGAGGTTATGGACTGTTTGGAATTGTGGTCTCCGTAAAATTGCGCCTCGTGCCGCGAACGAAACTCGAACGAGTCGTCGAAATTCGTACCACCGAAGACCTAATGCCAGCGTTCGACAAACGTATCGCCGACGGATTTCAGTACGGTGATTTCCAATTCTCCATCGATCCCGACTCGGAGGATTTCCTTCACAAAGGAGTCTTCTCCTGCTATCGACCAGTGGCGCCCGAAACTCCGATACTCGAACAGAAGCAGCTTTCCGATGAAAACTGGAGGCAGCTGCTATTGCTTGCCCACACGGACCCAAAGAGGGCGTTCCAAACCTATGCAGATTACTATCTTTCAACCAACGGCCAAGTCTACTGGTCGGACCTGCACCAACTCAGCATCTACCCCGACAACTATCACCGAGAAATCGACGCCAAACTTCACACTCCATATCCCGCGACCGAAATCATCACCGAGATCGATGTACCCCGATCAACTCTGAAGGCCTTCTTCGACGAAGTGCGCACCGACTTCCGAACCAACAAGATCGACCTGATCTATGGCACGGTCCGTTTGATTGAGCGCGATGACGAGAGCTTTCTGCCCTGGGCCAAGCAGCCCTACGCTTGCGTGATCTTTAATCTGCACACCGTTCATAGTCCCGACGGCCTTCGCCGCTCCGCCGATGCCTTTCGCAGATTGATCGACATGGCAGCCAGACGCGGAGGCACCTATTACCTCACCTACCACCGCTATGCCCGGCGAGAGCAGGTCGAGAGTTGCTATCCTCAATTTGCGGAGTTTCTCCGACTAAAAAAGAAATACGACCCGAAAGAAAGATTCCAGAGCGATTGGTACAGATATTACAAGGCCATGTTTGCCAACACTCTATAGCCAACCTTCAGTTAAACAATTCTTCATCGCCCAACTTCCTCGCGCCAATTTGTGATTGAATGGTAAGGCGACCCGGCATTCATCGTTCGCCTAGAATCGAAAGAACTCGGAGGAATCATGCCAGCAACCATTGGCGCGCCCGCGCCCGAATTCACACTGAAAGATCAAGATCAGAAAGAAATCAAGCTGAGCGACTACCGCGGCAAGAAGGTCGTTCTGGTTTTCTATCCGCTCGATTGGAGCCCGGTCTGCACCAAAGAGCACGCCTGCATGGTCAACGACAAAAAGCAATTCGACCAACTGAACGCGCAAGTCCTCGGCCTCAGCGTCGACAGCGTCTGGTCGCACAAGGCTTACGCGGACAAGATGGGCATCCACTATCCGCTGCTCGCCGACTTCCATCCGCGTGGCGCCGTGGCCGCCAAGTATGGCGTCTATCTCGAGGACAAAGGCATCACCGGCCGCGCCATCTTCATCATCGACCGCGACGGCAAACTCGCCTGGCACAAAGATTACGACATCCCCGTCGTCCCGGATATTGAAGAAGTCTCGAAAGCGTTAGCTGCAGTGAAATAGGACTAAACGGCTTCCGGCTCCCGGTAGGTACTAGAAGACCCACTTTGGCTTTCTAACCGGGCTGCGGAAGCCGGAGGCCGGTCTACGTGCCCGCCTTAATCTCCTTCGCCTTGCCGCCCTGATAATTCACCACCAGCGGCTTTCCCCCGTTCGGATAGCGTACCGTCTTCTCGTCCGACGACGCCCCCGCATCCGGCACTCCCATCCCGACCGCAAAGTCCGCTTGCAGTTCATCCATCCCAGACTTCACTTCATGCTGAGCGATCGCCTGCCACACATCCGCCGGCCAGTGTTTGTATAGCTCATGCGGGTCTTCTATATAAAACATCTCATCCGAATAGATTTTGTATTGCCCCTCGTTCTCGAATCCAATCGGCACGGCGTACGTCTTCCCGTCTTTCTGAAACACTGCCATCACCTGCCGCTTTCCTTCAGCGACATCCGTTATTACGTCCTTGATCTCCAACCTCTCGATCGGCAGCAGCAGCCCCGCGTCATGCCCGAAGTCAGCCTTCTTCCGCGCCGCGTCGTAGGCATAATACGTATAGCGATAGCCTTCCTTCACCCAAACCGCCTGCTGGGTCAACTGCTTCGCCGACTTCAAATCATAGGGATACAGTTTCTTCGGCGTGACGTAGTAATCCGCATTCGAGTAGCCAGCATCTCTCGCCTGTTGCCGTTTTTGCGCCGCAACATAATCCTCATGCCGCTGGTAAAGGATGTACCCCGCTCGCACTCCGGCCACGACAATGGCCAGTGCCAGCGCAATCTGAATTCTCTTCTTCGCTTCTTCACTCATCATGCGAGCGATTCCTTACCCTGCCTTCCCGATAGGTTTAAGGCGTAACGACCTGCACCCTGAGCCCACCTACGGTACACTGAAATGAAGGAAATCCATGTCCCCAGTCACCGAACAAGATGTCCTTAGCGCCTTGAAGAGTTGTTACGACCCCGAGATCCCGGTCAACATTGTCGATCTCGGCCTTATCTACACCGTGAGTTTCGCGCCCGTCCCCGCCGACGCGCCGGACGAGGCCAAACAGGATCAAGCCAGACAAGACCCGGGTAAACAAGACGTCACCATCGATATGACCCTCACTTCACCCGGTTGCCCCGAGCACGTCAATATCAGCGCCCAGGTAATATCGCGCCTCGAGCAGCTGCCCGGCATCCGCAACGCGGCCGTAAATGTGGTGTGGACTCCGCCCTGGAGCCCCGAGCGCCTCAGCCCCGACGCCAGAAAACAGCTCGGTATCGACTGAAGGCAAAAGTCAGAAGTCAAAATGCAAAATTGAAACAGGCCTTTCTTACTTCTGCATTTTGCATTCTGCCTTCTTCATTCCTCACATCTCTTCCCAAGCCTCCACCGCGCTCTGCCCCGCCGCCTCAGTAATTCTCTTCCCGGCTCGCGCCGCCATTTCCATCACATGCATCCCGCGGTCGAAATAACCGGGCAATTGCCTGCGCACGTTCTCAAACTTTTCCGGATACTCCGCCGCCAGCATCGCCAGGGCCACCCCGCCCGCCAGCACTCCCGCCGCATTTCTCTTTTTCAGAAATAAGACCATCGACGCCCCAACCGAAGCCGCAACCACCGCCTTCTTCCAGCTATCCATTTTTCCCCCGCGAAAATCTTTCCTTCACGCGATTGTACCCCGCTCACTGACGATTTACGCACTCTCTCCGATGCACGTTCCCGTCCCCGCGTTGTCGTTGGCTGGCTGGCGGACAGCACCCGCAGCGCCAATATTGGGGAGGCATCCATCCTTATATACTTGCCCGTGATCGCGGAGGCTCGATGTCGCTCGGCTCATTCGCACACGGTGTTTCCAAGCAAAATTCAAGTTCGCCAAGCGCAAAGCTTCCTTTTGTGCTCGCAATCCTCGCCCTAGCTCTTTCCGCAACCGCCCAATCCAAGCCGCGTGCGCGCGATCTCGGCGTCCCCTTCGATGGCACTCCCGGCCCCAACAATGCCATCACGGATGTGAAAGGCGTCGAGGTTGGCCACACCACGCTCATTTCCGGCAGCGGCAAGCTCGTTGTCGGCACAGGCCCCGTTCGCACCGGCGTTACCGCCATTCATCCCCGCGGCAAGGCCAGCGATGATGCCGTCTTCGCCGCCTGGTTCACGCTCAACGGCAACGGCGAAATGACGGGCACCACCTGGGTCGACGACTCCGGCTTCCTCAACGGTCCCGTGATGATCACCAACACGCACAGCGTCGGCGTCGTTCGCGACGCCGTCATCGCCTGGAAGGTGAAGCACGGCACTCCTGACATGGAGGGCTACTGGTGGTCGCTGCCCGTCGTCGCCGAAACCTGGGACGGCTGGCTCAACGACATTAACGGATTTCACGTTCATCCCGAAGACGCCTGGCACGCGCTCGACGTCGCTCACTCTGGCCTCGTCGAAGAAGGCAATGTTGGCGGCGGAACTGGAATGGTCTGCAACGAATTCAAGGGCGGCATCGGCACCTCCTCCCGCGTCCTCGACACGAAAGCTGGAGGCTATACCGTCGGCGTTCTCGTCCAATGTAACTACGGACGCCGCGACCAGCTCCGCATCGCCGGTGTTCCCGTCGGCAAGGAAATTCCCGACCATCCTGCCTATGGCAACGAGGACGACACTGGCTCCATCATTGTCATCGTCGCAACCGATGCGCCACTCATCCCCACGCAACTCAAGCGCGTCGCCAAGAAGGTTTCCCTCGGCCTCGGCCGCGACGGCAGCTACTCCGGCGATGGCTCCGGCGACATTTTTCTTGCGTTCTCTACCGCCAATCCGGGCGCTGTCAGTCCTAAAGGCCTGCACCAACTCACCATGCTCCCCAACGATTCTCTCGATCCGATTTTCCTGGCTACCGTCCAAGCCACCGAAGAAGCCGTCATCAACGCCATGGTCGCCGCCGAAACCATGAAG